>Ga0233366_1000022_pt1 | contig 70954 bp, 73 predicted proteins | sample ElkDunMinimDraft_23_FD_191536 | JGI IMG/M metagenome (GOLD analysis project Ga0233366, IMG submission 191536) | Fecal eukaryotic communites from dung pellets of Tule Elk in California, USA - Elk Dung C4 | ecosystem: Host-associated > Mammals > Digestive system > Large intestine > Fecal | place...
GCCGTGTTTACAGCTGCGCCAGGAATTCCGGGCTGGCAAAACGATCCACCAGGAAATCCAGGAAGCTGCGCATGATCGTCGGCAGCTGCCGGCGTGACGCATACACCGCGTGGATGCCCAGCTCTTCTACACAGCAGGGAAGCGCCATTGTACGGAGGTGCGTGTGTGATGCCGATGCACGCCCCGGTAGAGCCGACCGTTGGTCGGCTGCACGCGCCCGCTGCGGTTTCGGGTGCACGGCGTGCTGATGCGCGGTTGCTGGTTCAAGAGCAGCCGACCAACGGTCGGCTCTACCGGCATCGGGTAGCTGGACGCGGTATGCCTGGGCCGTGTTTACAGCTGCGCCAGGAATTCCGGGCTGGCAAAACGATCCACCAGGAAATCCAGGAAGCTGCGCATGATCGTCGGCAGCTGCCGGCGTGACGCATACACCGCGTGGATGCCCAGCTCTTCCACCTGGTAATCGGGCAGCACTTCAATCAACGCGCCACTGCGCAGCAGCGGCGCGATCTGGTAGGTGGGCAGCATCGCGATGCCCGCGCCGGCGCGTACCGCCTCCAGCAACAACGATGCTTCATTGGCGCTGATGTTGCCGCCCACCGCCACCGCAATCGCGCGGCCATCGCGCTGCAGGTGCCACACGCTCTTGCCCACGTAGTGGTGGGTCAGGCAGTTGTGCGCGGCCAGTGCGTCGGCCGTGGTCGGCGCGCCGCGTTCGGCCAGGTACGACGGCGCCGCGCACAACACCGAGCGGCAAGGGGCCAACCGCCGCGCGATCAGCGCCGGGTCGATCGCACGCGAGATGCGCACCGCGATATCCACGCGTTCTTCGACCAGGTTGACCACGCGGTCCACCAGCAGCAGTTCCACCCGCGTCAGCGGATACCGCTTCACGAAGTCGGCCACTGCGGCGGCCAGGTGGATCTGCCCGAACGACACGCTCGCCGTGACCCGGATCAGCCCGTGCGGTTCGGGGTTGTCGGTGGCCAGTTCGCCGTGCAGTTCATCGCCGATGGCCAGGATCTGCCTGAACCGCAGCAGCGCCGCCTCGCCCGGGCCGGTCAGGCTGATCCGGCGCGTGGTCCGGTGCAGCAACCGCGCGCCCAGCCAGCGCTCCACCTCGGCCAGGTAGCGGGTCACCATCGCCCGCGACATCTCCAGCGCTTCGGCCGCCGCGGTCAGGCTGCCGCGCTCGACCACCTCCACGAACACGTTCATCGCCGTCATCCGGTCCATCTGATCGATCCGTGCAACAAATTAGCCCGTTATACGCGGTTTTTCGTTCGATTCCAGACGCATACGCTGGCCTTCCTTCCTCAACGGATCTGCCCCCATGAAAATCGCCCTCGTTGGTGCCACCGGCAACATCGGCCGTGAAATCGCCCGCCAGGCCCTCGCCCGCGGCCATCAGGTCACCGCCATCGTGCGCCGCGAAACCGACCTGCCGGCCGAACTGGACGGCGCCCAGCTGGCCGTCGCCGCGCTGGACGACACCGACGCCCTGGCCGCCGTGATCGCCGGCCACGACGTGCTGGCCAGCGCCTTCGGCCCGCGTCCGGGCGATGCGCCCAGCACCGTGATCACCACCAGCGCCGCGCTGGTCAAGGCCGCGCGCCAGGCCGGCGTGCCCCGCTTCATCATGGTCGGCGGCGCCGGCAGCCTGGAAGTTGCCCCCGGCGTGCAGCTGGTGGATACCGAGGGCTTCCCGGATGCCTACAAGCCGGTTGCCCTGGCCGCGCGCGAGACGCTGAAGCAGCTGCAGGCCGTCGACGACCTGGACTGGACCTTCTATTCCCCCGCCGCCGAAATCGGCCCCGGCCCGCAGCGCGGTGGCTTCCGCACCCAGGCGAAGAATTTCCTGGTGGGCGATGACGGCCACAGCCGGATCAGCTATCCCGACTATGCGGACGCATTCGTCAGCGAGATTGAAGCGCCGCAGTACGTGCGGCAGATTGCCACGGTTGCGTACTGACCCGGCCGCCGATGTGAAGCAGCCGACCAACGGTCGGCTCTACCGGCTCCGGTGTCCTGCCGGGGCCGTCTGGTCCCGGTGTCATGCCGGGGTCGTTCGGCCCCGGTGTGATGCCGGGACCGCTCTGCACAGGAATTCTTGATATGCCGAACATCTCCCGCACCACCCTGGCCCTGGCGTTGACGCTGGGTACCGCGCTCGCCCTGACCGCTCCGGCCATCAGCCACGCCGCCGCGGCCACCGCCGATGCCCACGCGCTGCAGGTGCAGCCCTACCACCCCGGCGACAAAGCACTGTTCTCTGTCGCCTCCACCCTGGTTACCGGCCGCCGCGACGCGATCCTGATCGACGCCCAGTTCGCCGCGTCCGATGCCGCCCAGCTGGTGCAGCGCATCCGTGCGTCCGGCAAGCAGCTGACCACCATTTACGTCAGCCACGGCGACCCCGATTACTACTTCGGCCTGGCCACCCTGCAGGACGCCTTCCCCCACGCCCGCATCGTCGCCACCGCCCCCACCGTCGCCCACATCACCGCCACCCAGGCCGGCAAACTCGCATATTGGGGCCCACAGATGGGCGCCGATAAACCCAGCCGCATCGTCATCCCCCAGGTCCTCGACGGCGACACCCTCACCCTCGAAGGCCAACCGCTGCGCATCCTCGGCCTCGATGGCCCCACCCCGGACCGCACCGTCGTCTGGATCCCCAGCCTGCGCACCCTCGTCGGCGGCATCCCCATCGTCGCCAGCGAACACGTCTGGATGGCCGACACCCAAAGCCCCCAATCGCACACCGACTGGCTGACCACCCTCACCACCCTCGCGGCCCTCAAGCCCACCCGCGTCATCCCCGGTCACTACGCCCGCGGTGCCGCACTGGACGCCACCGCCCTCACCTTCACCGCCGATTACATCCGCGCCTTTGATGAAGAAACCGCGCGCAGCAAGAATGCGGACGCCCTGATCGCCGCGATGAAAAAGCGCTACCCGACCCTGCAAGGCGTGGGTTCGTTGGAGATCAGTGCTAAGGTTGCAAAGGGGGAAATGCAGTGGCCGTGATGGTGTGACATGCGGCAAAGAAAAGCGATCTAACGCGTTAGAGAAAAATGCGCGGCGTTGATTTTTTCATGCCACAACAGAACGTTGACAGCGTATCGGCAGTCGATCGAGACGCGACCCCACCGAGCGGAAAATCCCGAGCACCACAAGCATCACGTGCACGATGAAAGTTGAGCGAATGTTGCCGTTGCCCGCCCCAACGCGCCGACCGAGTGTCAGGGGGTGGAGCGGGTGGGTTGGCGGGACCGTTGGGCGCCATGGATGGCGCTCACGAGCCTACACGGACGTACTTGCGGCGTGTCCCGCCAACCCACCCGCGCCACCCAGCCCCTCATCAAGCACGCACCAACGCACTGGCTGTTCGCTGTTCGCTGTTCGCTGTTCGCTGTTCGCTGTTCGCTGTTCGCTTCTAGCCTTCAGCTTCTAACTGTTCGCCACAAGCGAAAATCACCCACCCTCCAAATGATCAAACAGCCCAGGCTGACTCACCGCCTCGCGCTCGCGAAACCCGCCCAACCCCACCCCCACCAACCGATACCGCGTCTCCGCCGGCAGATCCACCCGCGCCCGCAACGCCAGCGCGATATCGCGCAACTCCTCACCCGATTCCGGCGGCGACTCCGGCGTAAAACTCCGCGTAATGATCCGGAACTGCGACGTCTTCAACTTCAGCACCACCGTGTGCCCTACCCGCTCCGTCTTCCGCGTCGCTCGCCACGTCTTCCCCGCCAACTCCACGATCGCCGTCTCCAGCGCCTCCAACGGCAGATCTTCCGCGAACGTATCTTCCGACGAAATCGACTGCACCGGCTGGTCCGGCTCCACCGCCCGCTCATCGATCCCGCGCGCCCGATTGAACAACCGCGCACCAAACGTCCCGAACCGCGCCTCCAACACTTCCAGCGGCAGGGACCGCAAATCGCCCACCGTCACGATCCCCAACTCTGCCAGCTTCCCCGCCATCACCTTCCCCACCCCCGGCACCCGGTTCACCGGCAGCGGCGTCAGAAACTGCTCCACCCGATGCGGCGGCACCACGAACTGACCGTCCGGCTTGCGCCAGTCCGATGCGATTTTTGCCAGGAACTTGTTCGGCGCGATCCCCGCCGACGCCGTCAACGACGTCTCCTCGCGAATCTCCCCACGGATGATCGCCGCGATCTCCGTCGCCACCGTCATCCCCCCCTTGTGCACCGTCACATCCAGATACGCCTCATCCAACGACAACGGCTCCACCAGATCCGTATGCCGCAGGAAAATCTCCCGTACCTGCCGCGACACCGCCTTGTAGCGCACAAAATCCGGCGGCACGAACACCGCGTCCGGACACAACCGCTCCGCACGCAACGCCGGCATCGCCGACCGGACCCCGAACACCCGTGCCTCGTACGACGCCGCGCACACCACCGAACGTGCCCCCTTCCACGCCACCACCACCGGCTTGCCGCGCAGCGACGGATCGTCGCGCTGCTCCACCGACGCGTAGAACGCGTCCATGTCCACATGGATGATTTTGCGCAGAACAGACACGGCGGGAAGACTCGGACCTGGAAGCAGATGCGTAGATGAACAAGATTACAGCCACACGCCTGAGTATGGTCTTTTCATAACAACAACATGCGTTTTTCAAGCTGAAAACACTACGCCGGCGTACGGTTAAAACGTTTGATTGAATCACTTTTCCTCTGCACTCTTGCGCACTTGGTTCCAGCAACACAGCCTGCCCATGGCCGGCTTTACCCGATGGCTTCTTCAGGATTGCGCTTTCCATGACTCGTCTCCACGCGTTCTCGCGCGAACAACTGCTGGCCAGCGCCCGCGGTGAACTGTTCGGCCCGGGCAGCGGTCGCCTGCCCAACGATCCGATGCTGATGTTCGATCGCATCACCGACATCCGCGACGACGGCGGCCCCCACGGCAAGGGACTGGTACGCGCCGAACTGGATATCCGCCCGGACCTGTGGTTCTTCGGCTGCCACTTCATCGGCGACCCCGTCATGCCCGGCTGCCTCGGCCTGGATGCCATGTGGCAGCTCACCGGCTTCTACCTCACCTGGCTGGGCGCGCCCGGCCGTGGCCGCGCCCTGGGCTGCGGCGAAGTGAAGTTCACCGGCCAGGTACTGCCCGACGCCAAGCTGGTCAGCTACGAAATCGACATCACCCGCGTCATCAACCGCAAGCTGGTGATGGCCCAGGCCGACGCCCGCATGCTCGTGGACGGCCGCGAAATCTACTCCGCCAAAGACCTCCGCGTAGGTCTGTTCACTTCCACCGAGAACTTCTGATGCGTCGCGTCGTCATTACCGGAATGGGCATCACCTCGTGCCTGGGCAACGATCTGGACACCGTCTCCAGCGCACTGCGTGAAGGCCGCGCCGGCATCCGCCACCTGCCCGACCATGCCGAAGCCGGCCTGCGCAGCCACGTCGGTGGCAACATCGAACTGGACCTGGACGCGCAGATCGACCGCAAGGTGAAGCGCTTCATGAGCGATGCCTCGGCGTACGCCTACATCGCCATGCGCGATGCGATCGCCGACGCCGGCCTGGACCAGGCGCAGGTCGCCAACCCGCGTACCGGCCTGATCGCCGGCTCCGGCGGCGGCTCCAGCCAGTGGCAGGTCGAATCGGCCGACATCCTGCGCGCCCGTGGCGTGCGCAAGGTCGGCCCGTACATGGTGCCGCGCACGATGTGCTCCACCGTGTCGGCCTGCCTGGCCACCGCCTTCCAGATCAAGGGCCTGAGCTACTCGCTCTCGGCGGCCTGCGCCACCTCGGCGCACTGCATCGGCGCGGCGGCCGACCTGATCCGCCATGGCGCACAGGACGTGATGTTCGCCGGCGGCGGTGAAGACCTGCACTGGTCGATGAGCGTGATGTTCGACGCCATGGGCGCGTTGTCCACCCGCTTCAACGAGACCCCGGCCAGCGCCTCGCGCCCGTACGACAAGGACCGCGACGGCTTCGTCATCGCCGGCGGCGGCGGCATGCTGGTGCTGGAAGATTACGACCACGCCGTGGCACGTGGCGCGCGCATCTATGCCGAACTGGTGGGCTACGGCGTCACCTCCGACGGTGCCGACATGGTCGCCCCGTCCGGTGAAGGCGCGGTGCGCTGCATGAACATGGCCATGGCCAACCTGACCGGCCCGATCGACTACCTCAACACGCACGGCACCTCTACCCCGCTGGGCGATGTGACCGAGCTGAAGGCCGTGCGCGAAGTGTTCGGCCAGGACGTGCCGCCGCTGTCGTCGACCAAGGCGCTGTCGGGCCATTCGCTGGGCGCAGCCAGCGTGCACGAAGCGATCTACTGCCTGCTGATGATGCGCGACGGCTTCATCGCCGGCTCGGCCAACATCGGCGAGCTGGACCCGCTGGTGGAAGGCTTCCCGATTGTGCGCGAAAGCCAGGCTGCGCAGTTGAACACGGTGATGTCCAACAGCTTCGGCTTCGGCGGCACCAACGCAGCGCTGGTATTCGGCCGGGTGTGATGCACGGTTGATGCTGTGACCGAAAAACCCGGCCCTCGCGCCGGGTTTTTTTGTGCGCGGATGTGCGCGACCAGTGTCGGTGGGGAACCGGCCCTATCGGGGGCACGCGATGCGCCCCTCGCAGGGGCATGACCCTGGCCGGCGACGCCGCGCGCCTGATCGAATCCGATTTACCGCAGATGCGGCAGCAGCAGGGTATGCGCGTCTGCCAGCGAGTCGACGATGCGGTGGCCCAGCGCGCGCAGGTCGTCGTCGGGGTGCACCAGGTCGGGTACCTGGATCGCGGTCATGCCCGCGCCGACCGCGGCACGGATGCCGGCCGGTGAGTCTTCCAGCGCCAGGCAGCGCGCCGGGTCCTTGCCCAGCTTCTGCGCGGCCAGCAGGTAGATGTCCGGCGCCGGCTTGGGGTGGGCCACGTCGCTGCTGGTCACCACCACCTCGAAGAACGGCAACAGGCCCGCCGCGGCCAGCTTGCGCGACGCGCGCGGCTGCCGGGTGGAGGTCGCCACCGCGCGGGGAATGCCGTGCTCGTGCAGCAGCTGCAGCAGGTCCAGGATGCCCGGACGCAGCGGCAGGCCTTCCTGCGTGCGCGTTTCGTACAGGTCATGGCAGCGCGCGAACAATGCGGCCACCTGCCCCGCATCGATGTGTTGCAGCAACAGGCGCTCGCAGTCGCGGTCGCCCAGGCCGACGAAGCGCAGCCAGAACCCATCGGCGAGCGGCAACTGCAGTTCGTGCGCCGCCTGCGTCCAGCAGGCGATCGACACCCGCTCGCTGTCGATCATCAGGCCGTCCATGTCGAAGATGACGGCGTCGGGCAGGAACGGCAGCGCGGCAATTGCGGTCATGGCACGTTGAAGAGCGTTTCAAGATCGGCGGCATCGAGAATGCGCCACTCGCCCTCACCGAGCCCACCCAGGGTCAGCCCGCCAATGCGGCTGCGGTGCAGCGCCGCGACGTGGTTGCCCACCGCCGCGAACATGCGCCGCGCCTGGTGGTAGCGGCCCTCGTGCAGCACCAGCTGCGCCTGGCGCGGCGACTGCACGTGCAGCCCGGCCGGCAGCAGCGGCTTGTCGTCCGATTCCAGCAGCAGCGTGCCGCTGGCGAAGCGCGCGGTTTCATCGCCGCGCAGGTCTTCGGCCAGGGTGACCTCATAGGCCTTGTCCAGGCGCGACTTGGGCGACACGATGCGGTGCAGCAGCGCGCCGTCGTCGGTCATCAGCAGCATGCCGCTGGTGTCGCGGTCCAGCCGGCCCACCGACGACAGCAGCGGCGAACGTTCGCGGAAACGCGGCGGCAGCAGGTCGTAGATCAAGCGGCCCTTGTCCTTGGTCGAACAGGTGTAGTCGCGCGGCTTGTGCAGCATCAGGGTCAGACCCTGCGGCGGGTCCAGCGGTTCGCCCTCGACCCGGATCGCCTCGTGCGCGACCACGTCATCGGCGTACAGCACTTCCCCGTCGGCGTCGGTGATCAGGCCTTCGCGGAACATTCCCTGCACCTGCTTGCGGCTGCCATAGCCCAGGTTGGCCAGAAGCTTGACCAGCTTCACGCGCGGCCTCCGCGGCCCCACGACGGCTCACGTTCCCGAGGCGCCCGGACCGGCGTGGCGGACTTGCTGGCCTTGGTGGCCTGGATCAGCTTGAAGCCGTCGCGCTCGGCGGCCACGCGGATCTGGCCGAAGCTCTCGTTGAGGATCTGCTCGTACGGCAGGTGACGGTTGGCCACCAGCCACATGCGACCACCCGGACGCAGCGCCTGCGCGGCCACGGCGATGAAGCGCTGGCCGATGTCAGGGCGGTCGGCACGCGAGGGGGTGTGGAACGGCGGGTTGGTCACGATGAAGTCGTACTGCGCCTCGATCCCGGCGGTCACGTCCTGCCAGTGGTAAGCCAGTGCGGCCGGCGTGCCGAGCGCGTCCAGGTTGGTGCGGGCCAGCGCCAGCGCGCGACCCTCGGCTTCATACAGGTCCAGCCCGGTAACGCCGGGGCAGCGCGCCAGCACTTCGGCCGACAGGTAGCCGAAACCGGCGCCCAGGTCGGCACCGCGCCCGGCCAGGTCGGCCGGCAGCTGCTCCACCAGCAGCGCCGAGGCCGGGTCGATGCGGTCCCAGGCGAAGATGCCCGGGCGGCTCTGGAAGCGCCCGCCCAGAATGGCGCGCGGCGCGTCCAGCTTCGCCCAGCGCTGCGCCAGGGCTTCATCGTGCTGGCCGTTCAACGGCGCGGTCCAGTAGGCGCGGCAGTGGTTCTTGGTGAGCTTGCCGCCGAGGCCGGTCAGCTGCTGCAGGTCGCCTTCGCCGGAGCGCGCGCCTTCGTTGTTGTGCTGGCAGGCCACCACCACCCCGCCCGGGGCAGCCAAGGCCACGGCACGGGCGAACAGCGCCTTGGCTTCCTCGCGCTGGCGCGGCGGCAGCACCAGCACCACCGCGTGGCGGGTGCTGTCGGCGGCCAGCTGCTGCTCGTCGCGCACGGTCCAGCCGCTGGCTTCCAGTGCATCGGCGAACGGCCGGAAGCTCTGCTCGCAGACCAGCTGGGCCGGCTGGGCGTGCTCGCGCAGCGGCCAACCATCGCGGGCGCGCAGGAACAACACCGGGCCGGCGGGCCAGGACAGCACGCCACTGGCGAACGGCAGGAACAGGGTTTCCAGGGGAGCGTCGTGCTGGGCAGCCATCGAGAGGGGGCACATCTTGAAAAGAGACGGCCATTCTACCGGTTCGCCCGGATCGGCTCCGGCCGGGGCCGATTTGCGTTTATTCAACGCCATGTTGATGCCCCGGCAACATCCAAACCGTCAGGGTGGAGGCTCACTTGCGATGGAGATGGCTCATGCGTGCATTGTTTGTCGGTGGCGTAGTCGACAACAGCGAGATGGACATCGAGGGCGCCCAGCCCCCGGTGCATTACCCGCAGGATACCGGCGGCGGTCACTCGCGCTACCGTTTGCACCAGGTTGGCAAGCAGGCCGACGGCACGGTGGCGTATGCGGTGTATGGCGCGCCGGACATGGCCGACGACGAGGTCTCGCGGGTGGCCGACGAACGTGCCTACGCACGCCGTTTCGAGGCCGAACCCGAGGTGTTCGTGCACTGAGGGGTAGGGGCCAGGCGCTGAGGTTCAGTGCCGGCCCTGCGTTTTCCGCTGCCGTGCGGGCGCTACCGCGCGCTTGGCGATCGGTTCAAGGTAATGCCCGGCGCGGCGGTTACTCGACCGGGGGCAGCTGGCGGATGCTGGCGATCCGGTCGAGCCAGACCAGGTGCTGCTGCACCGGGGTATCCAGGTCGTCGAGCCGCAGCTGGCCGTTGCTGCCCTCGTTCTCCTCGGCATCGCGGTACTGCTGCAGGGTGGGCTGCACCGTGACTGTGCCCAGCACGCGGGTGCCGTCGCCCAGGATGATCTCGACGCGCGCCTGGCCGCGCAGCTGCGGCAGCAGGGCTTCCAGCGCCGCGATCCGGGCCGGATCGGTATGGATGGTCGGGGCGTAACGGGACATGGGGACTCCTGTGGGGTACGTGTGCGGGGTTACCGCCGCTGCTCGGCCAGTACGCTGCGCACGGCCGAGACCAGCTGGGCCACCGAATACGGCTTGGCCACATGCTCCTGGAACCCGGAGGCCAGTGCCCGCTTGCGGTCGTCGGCACGGGCCAGCGCGGTCACCGCCACGGCAGGCAGCACCTGCGCTTCCACGCCGATGTCCTCGCGCAGTGTCCGTACCAGGCCGTAACCGTCCATGCCGGGCATGCCGATGTCGGTCAGCAGCACGTCGATGCCTTCATGCCCGCCGCGGTCCAGCAGGGCCAGCGCCTCGCCCGCCGATGCGGCTGCCGTGACTTCGGCGCCCTGCTCCTCCAACAGCCGGCGCAGGTATTCGAGCACTTCGGGCTGGTCTTCCACGGCAAGCAGGCGCAGGCCCTTGAGCGGGAAAGGCTCGATCACCTGTTCCCCGATCGGGCCACTGAACACCTCGCGCAGCGGGCGACCGTCGGCCTGCGGCTGGTAACGGGGCAGGCGCACGGTGAACGTGGCGCCGTGGCCGGGACCATCGCTGGTGGCCGCCACGGTGCCGCCATGCAGTTCCACCAGCTGCTGCGCAATCGCCAGGCCCAGCCCGAGACCGCCATGGCGGCGGGTGGTGGTGCCATCGGCCTGGCGGAAGCGGCTGAACAGGTGGCGCAGGAATTCGGGAGCGATGCCGTCGCCGGTGTCGGCCACGCTGATCGACCAGTGGCCGCCATCGATCGCCAGGGTGACGGCCACGGTGCCTTCGGCCGGGGTGAACTTGATCGCGTTGGACAACAGGTTCCACAGCACCTGCTGCAGCCGCGTGGCGTCGCCCAGCACCAGCGTGGGCTCGTCAGGCAGCGCCAAGGTCATGTTCAGTGCCTTGCCTTCGGCCACCAGTTCCTGCGCCCGCATGGCTTCGGTCAGCTGTGCGCGCAGGTCCAGCACTTCCACTTCCAGCTGCACCTTGCCCAGCAGCATGCTGCTCAGGTCGAGCATGTCCGAGATCAGGCGCTTCTGCGCCATGGCACTGCTGGCGATCACGCCCAGGCCCTTGTACAGCGGACTGGTGGCGTCCACGCGCTGCAGCAGCAGTTCGCTCCAGCCCAGGATGGTGGTCAGCGGGGTGCGCAGTTCGTGCGACAGCGTGGCCAGGAACTCGTCCTTGAGCCGCGCCATGTTTTCGGCGGCACTGCGCGCAGCACGCTCGGACTGCAGCAGCTCTTCGCGCGCCATCTCGATTTCGCGGCGCTCGGTCACATCCGGGCTGCTGCCGGCCAGGCCGATGAAGTGGCCCATGCGCGAGAAGCGCGGGCGGGCATTCATTTCCAGCCAGCGCCATTGGCCATCGGCACGCAGGCCACGCACCAGCGCATGCATCGACCGCTGCGCCTTCAGTGCTTCCTGCAGCTCGTAATCGAATACGGACGCATCATCGGGATGGACCAGGCCGCGCCAGACGTTCTCGGGCACGCGCTGTTCGTCGCCGCCGAAAAAGTCGCTGAAAGCGCTGTTGACGAAGCGCGCATGGCCCGCCTCGTCCAGCACCCACACCGGCATGGGCAGGCCATCGGCGAGCGCACTGAAGCGCGCTTCACTTTCGGCCAGTTCCACTTCGATCTGCTTGCGGTTGCGGATATCGAAGAACACCACGGCCACCTGGTGGTCGCCCGGCTCGCCCACCCGCACCGCTTCCACCGAGTACCAGCGGCCCAGCGCACGGGCTTCCAGTTCAAACTGCTGGGATTGGCCGGTGACGGCCACCTGGCCGTAGATGCGGAACCAGTCCGGCTCGTGGTCCGGCCGCAGCGCGGTCATGCGCTGCCCGCGCGCGTTGACCAGGCCGGTGTTGCGCTCGAAAGCGTCGTTCACCTCGAGAAAGCGGTAGTCCACCGCCCTGCTGTCCTCGAACAGCACCTCGATCACGCAGAAGCCGGCGTTCATCTGCTCCAGCACGCTGCGATACTTCCCGGCATGGGACGCAGCGGTCATGAAAGGGGGGCGTTCAAGAGTGGAAGTGGGCAGGCTGGGCAAGGGCGTCAAGGGGGCAACTGGCGAAACAGAGAGACACAGCATCTTCCAGAGAGCGTATTCGTAGCGTCAAGCGCCATGGGTCGGGGTTGACGTGAGCGAAGACGTAGGTGAATTGGCGGCAACCGCTCCTGCGGCCGACGCAATTGCCGATTGTCCCACCGGGTGATCAGGATCACACTGAAACCCTGATCCCGTCTGTGATCGTGATCGAGGAGTCGTCATGAACCGTAAACCGTTGGTGGCCGGTCTGTTGACCTGCTTGTTGGTGATCGGCAGCGCGAACGCCGCGGGCCCTCGTACCGTGACCGACCCCCAGGCGCCCCGCGCCCTGAGCGGCGATGGCCCGGTCAAGGTGTCGTGGACCGACCCGGCCCAGTTCACCGAGATCCGGCAAAGCACCAACCGCTTCGAAGCCCAGCGCGGCAACTGGGTCCAGCAGCTGGCCACCTACGTCCAGACCAGCGCCGGCAAGCAGTTGCAGCCGGGCCAGACGCTGGATGTGACCCTGACCGACATCAAGCGCGCCGGTGACTACGAGCCGTGGCACGGGCCGCGCGGCAACGATATCCGCATCCTGCGCGACATCTACCCGCCGCGGATCGCGCTGACCTTCACCCTGACCGATGCCCAGGGTCAGGTGCTGGCGCAGGGCGAGCGCAAGCTGTCCGACAGCGGCTACCTGCACAATATCGGCCTGCAACGCGATACCGACCCGCTGCGCTATGAGAAGCGGCTGGTGGACGACTGGGTCCGCCGCGACCTGCGCAGCGACGCCACCGCCAGCCGCTGACGGTGGCGCCACGCCGGGCGTGGCACCCCTCTCAGCCGCCCAGGTGTTGGTGCGGTACCCGCTTGACCGCGCACGGCAGCTGATAGGCGCTGACCCCGCACAGCGGCGCCAGCACATCCAGCCGCGGTGACTCACCCCACAGGGTCACCGTGCTGCCTACCCCGGCGTCGGGCAGGTCGGTGAGGTCCACGGTCAGCATGTCCATCGAGACCCGGCCGATCAGCGTGCCGGGCTGCCCGTCGATCTGCACCGGGGTGCCGTTCGGGGCGAACTGCGGGTAGCCGTCGGCATACCCCAGGGCGACCACGCCCACCCGGGTGGGCCGCTGCGCGACGAACCGCGCGCCATAACCCACTGGTTCGCCGATGCCGATCTCACGCACGGCGAAGATTTTCGACTGCATGGTCATCACCGGGCGCAGCCGCTCGGTGAGCACCGAGTGGGTGGGCAGCGGGTTGGCGCCGTACAGCATCAGCCCCGGGCGCACCCAATCGCTGCGGACGTCCGGCCAGCCCAGCAGGGCCGGCGAATTGCACAGGCTGGTCTCACCGGCCAGGCCGTCGATGGTGGCGGCGAACAGGTCGGCCTGCTCGCGGGTGCGCAGGCTGTCCAGCTCGTCGGCGCGGGCCATGTGGCTCATCAGCACCATCGGCGCCACCTGCGGCAGCGCGCTCAGGCGGGCGTGCGCGGCGCGGAAGTCGGCCGGCGACAGCCCCAGGCGGTGCATGCCGCTGTCCAGCTTCAACCAGATCTTCAGCCGGGCGGTGGTCGGGAAGGCCAGCACTGCCTCCACCTGCCACGGCGCGCCCACGGCGAACCACAGGTCGTGCTGCACGATCAGCGGCAGCTCGTCGGCGTCGAAGAAACCTTCCAGCAGCACGATCGGCGTGGTGATGCCGGCCTGGCGCAGTTCCAGCGCCTCTTCGATGCAGGCCACGCCGAACGCGTCGGCCTGGCCCTGCAGCGCGCGCGCGCAGGCAACCGCGCCGTGGCCGTAGGCGTCGGCCTTGATGGCCGCCAGGGTCTTGCGACCGCCGCCCAGTTCACGGGCAAGCTGGAAATTGGCGCGCAACGCGTCCAGGTCAATCAACGCGCGGGCTGGGCGCATGCTTTGGGCTCACTATGAACAACGGATGCGGCCGTGTGGCCGAAGCGGAAGATATCCAGGCCTTCGGTACTGATCTGCGGCTGGCGCGCGCTCATCAGGTCGGCCAGGTAACGGCCCGAACCGCAGGCCATGGTCCACCCCAGCGTGCCGTGGCCGGTGTTGAGGAACAGGTTGCGGTACGGGGTGGCGCCGATCACCGGGGTGCCATCGGGCGTGGCCGGGCGCAGGCCGGTCCAGAACTCGGCGCGCGACAGGTCGCCGCCGTCCGGGTACAGATCGCCCACCACTTTTTCCAGGGTGGCACGGCGGCGCGGCGACAGCGACAGGTCGAACCCGCCCACTTCAGCCATCCCGCCCACGCGGATGCGATCATCGAAGCGGGTCACCGCCACCTTGTAGCTCTCGTCCAGGATGGTCGAGGTGGGGGCCATGGCCGGATGGGTGATCGGCAGGGTCAGCGAGTAGCCCTTGAGCGGGTAGACCGGCAGGCGCAGGCCAAGCGGGTCCACCAGCGACGGCGAATAGCTGCCCAGCGCGACCACATAGCGGTCGGCCGTTTCCAGCGTGCCGTCGATGCGCACGCCGGTGATGCGGTCGCCGTCGGTCTGCAGGCCGGCGATGTCCTGATCGAAGCGGAACTCGACGCCGGCATCCACGCACATCTGCGCCAGGCGCCGGGTGAACAGCTGGCAGTCGCCGGTCTGGTCGCGCGGCAACCACAGCGCGCCGACCAGCTTGTCGGCCACCCCGGCCAGGGCCGGTTCGTGGGCAATGATGCCGTCGCGATCCAGCACCTTGTAGGGCACCCCGTACTGGGCCAGCACTTCGATGTCCTGCGCCGAGGCGTCCAGCTGCTGCTGGGTGCGGAACAGCTGGGTGGTGCCCAGGTCGCGGCCTTCGAACGCGATGCCGGTCTCGCGGCGCAGCTCGTTCAGGCAGTCGCGGCTGTACTCGGACATGCGCACCATGCGCGCCTTGTTGATCGCGTAGCGCTCATGGGTGCAGTTGCGCAGCATCTGCGCCAGCCAGGCGTACTGGCGCCAGTCCAGGCCGGGGCGGATGGCCAGCGGGGCGTGTTCGGAGAACAGCCACTTGACCGCCTTGAGCGGCACGCCCGGCGCGGCCCACGGCGAGGTGTAGCCGAACGACAGCTGGCCGGCGTTGGCGAAACTGGTTTCCAGCGCCGGACCGGGCTGACGGTCCACGACCGTGACTTCAAACCCGGCCTGCCGCAGGTACCAGGCACTGGTGGTGCCGATGACGCCGCTGCCAAGGACTAGAACGCGCATGTAGCTTCTCCGACCCGATCATTCCCTGCACTGGAGCGTGCCGGGACCATAATTGCGGAAGTATATTCCGGCCAAACCAAGCTTTTGCCCTGTTTTTAGGAGCGATGACAGGATATTGTCGCGCCAACCCCCATGCCTGGATGACGCCGATGGCCGTGCGCCCCCGCGAACTGGACAAGATCGACCGCAAGATCCTGCGCATCCTGCAGGACGAAGGCCGCATTTCCTTCACCGAACTGGGCGAACGGGTGGGCCTGTCGACCACGCCCTGCACCGAACGGGTGCGGCGGCTGGAACGCGATGGGGCCATCACCGGCTACTACGCCAAGCTCGACCCGCACTACCTCAAGGCCAGCCTGCTGGTGTTCGTGGAGATCAGCCTGGCCTACAAATCCGGCGACATCTTCGAGGAGTTCCGCCGCGCGGCCCTGAAGCTGCCCAACGTGCTGGAGTGCCACCTGGTGTCGGGCGATTTCGACTACCTGCTCAAGGCGCGCATCAGCGAGATGGCGTCGTACCGCAAGCTGCTCGGCAGCACCCTGCTGACCCTGCCGCACGTGCGCGAATCCAAGAGCTACATCGTGATGGAAGAGGTGAAGGAAACGCTGACCCTGCCGATCCCGGATTGACGGGCGCATTGAATGCAGAAGGCGGCGCGCTTGCGCGCACCGCCTGTGGTCATGCAATCCCGCGCGTCAGCGCTGTTGTTTGGAATCGGGGTGACGCTGGTCCGGCTGCTTGCCCTTCTGGTTCTGCTGGTCCCACTGTTGCTGGTTCTGCTGTCCGGCCTTCTGGTGCTGTTGCTGACTGCCCTGCTGTTCCTGCGGCATCTTGCCGCCTTTCTGGTTCTGCTGGTTGGTCATGATTGCACTCTTCTGGAAAACCCTTCGGAATACGCCGCGTTCCGGCGCACGTGAAGGGTCGCGCGAAAACGGTTAAACACAGGCGAAAAAGCGGTGAGATGTCGCGTTGATGCAGCTGACTGTGCGGCGTGGTTTGCGCACGGTTCATGCACTGGGTGCGCCAGCACGGCTTACGGTCGGATCTGCTGCCCATCGCCGCTGGGAAGGGCGTCGTAATACTTGCCGGTGCGGGTATCGAGCACCCGGTTCGGTCCGACCTGTTTGGCGCCGGGAATGATCCGTCCGTGGCGGTCATATACCTTGGGTTGCAGGGTGGGCCCCTGGATCGGTTGCGCCGGGCCGGTGTCGCGCGCCTGGATGGGATGGCTGCGCAGTTGCTGCTGGACCTGGCTGTTGGACTTCACCGGGGCCATCTGCCCGGACAGGCTGTCCACCGGTGCAGGGCGCACGGGGGTAGGCAGCGGCGCCGGCGGGACCACCACCAGGCGGGTCGCGGTGGGACTGGGCGGGGGGCCGATCTGGGCCATGCCGATGGCCGGCAACAGCATCAGGCCCAGCGCGGTGGCAAAGCGGACGAGGCGGGACATGGCAGGCTCCGGCGGTGATCGATACTGCACCTTGCACCCACGCGGGTATCAGCACCATGAACGCATCCGGGCCACCGGGGCGCTGGCTTGAAGCCCGCCATCCCGGCCCAATCTTGAACCTATCCCCGCGAGGAACCGCCAATGACCGCCTTCGATCTCTCTCCCCCCAGCGACGCCCAGCGCGACGCCCTGGTGGCCGGCCTCAGCGCCGACGAACGCCGCGTGCTGCTTCAGCACGGCACCGAAGCGCCGTTCTGCGGCGTGTTCCTGGACAACAAACAGGACGGCGTCTACGGCTGCCGCCTGTGCGGGCTGCCGCTGTTCCGCTCCAGCACCAAGTTCGACTCCGGCACCGGCTGGCCCAGCTTCTTCGCTCCGTTCGATCCGGCCCACGTGCGCGAGATCCGCGACATCAGCCACGGCATGATCCGCACCGAGATCGTCTGCGCGCGGTGTGACAGCCATCTCGGCCATGTGTTCCCCGATGGCCCGCCGCCGACCCACGAGCGCCACTGCCTGAACTCGGTCTCGCTGTCGTTCACCCCGAACGGACAGGCCTATCCGGATCCGCTGCAGCGCGGCGGGGCCGAGGCGCAACCGGCCGGCTGAATCCGTAAAAGTGTGACATTGAGCGAACGCCCCCCTTCAGAAAACCGGGGGCGGGGCCGACATGGAGGTATCCCCTACTCCGCGCCGGCCCCATGCTCATCATCGTTGGATTCCTCATTGTCATCATCAGCGTGCTCGGCGGCTACGTCGGCGCGCACGGCAAGCTGGGCGCCCTGTGGCAGCCCTATGAGCTGGTCATCATCGGCGGCGCGGCACTGGGCGCGTTCCTGGTCGGCACCCCGTTCAAGACCGTCAAGCAGACCCTGAAGGCCACCGTGGGCGTGTTCAAGGGCCCGGCCTACAAGCAGCAGGACTACATCGACGTCCTGAGCCTGCTCTACGAACTGCTCAACAAGGCCCGCCGCGAAGGCTTCATGGCGCTGGAAGACCATGTGGAGCGCCCGGCCGAAAGCAGCATCTTCGCCAACTACCCCAAGGTGCAGGCCGACCACCATCTGGTGGACTTCATCACCGACTGCCTGCGCCTGATGATCGGCAGCAACATCGAGCCGCACGAACTGGAGCCGCTGCTGGAGCTGGAGCTGGAAAAGCACCATGCCGAAGCGATGCAACCCTCGGCGGTGCTCAACAAGGTGTCCGACGGCCTGCCCGGCTTTGGGATCGTGGCCGCGGTGCTGGGCATTGTGATCACCATGGGCTCGATCGGTGGCGAAATCACCGAAGTGGGCGCGCACGTGGCCGGCGCGCTGGTCGGTACCTTCCTGGGCATCCTGCTGGCCTACGGCTTCGTCAGCCCGCTGGCCGCGGCCGTGGAAGCGCGCGCCGAACAGGACAGCCGCATCTATGAGTCGGTGAAGACCGCGCTGCTGGCCTGCCTGCGCGGCTACAACCCGAAGATCGCGCTGGAATTCGCCCGCAAGACCCTGCCCTCGAACGTGCGCCCGGGCTTCAGCGCCTTCGAGCAGCACCTGAAGACGGTCAAGTAAGGCACCCCCATGGCCGAGAACAAACCCACCGTCATCGTCCGCCGGGTCAGGAAGGCCGGCCACGCTGCCCACCATGGCGGCGCCTGGAAAGTGGCCTACGCCGACTTCGTCACCGCGATGATGGCGTTCTTCCTGGTGCTGTGGCTGATGGCCGCCACCACCAAGCCCGAGCGCGCGGCCATCTCCGAGTACTTCCGCAACCCCAGCCCGCTGGTCGGGCAGAGTTCCACCCCGGCGCCCGGCATGGCCGGCCCGGGCGGGGCCAGCACCTCGATGATCAAACTGGGCGGCGCCACCGACATCTCGCGGGCAACAGCAACGACCCGTTCCAGGCCCAGCAGACCGCCAAGCCGATCCCGCAGACCGAACGTGAGCGCGAACAGCAGCAGCTGGAAGCGCTGAAGCGGGAGCTGGAAGAGGCCATCAGCAAGAGCCAGGCGCTGGAGCCGTTCAAGGACCAGCTGCTGCTGGACCTGACCCCGGAAGGCCTGCGCATCCAGATCGTGGACAAGCAGAACCGCCCGATGTTCGACATGGGCAGCGCCGCGCTCAAGCCGTACACGCGCGAGATCCTGCGCGAGTTGTCGCAGTTCATCAACCACGTACCGAACCGGATCAGCATCACCGGCCACACCGACACCACCGCCTACAACGCGGTGCACGGCTACAGCAACTGGGAGCTCAGCGCCGACCGCGCCAACGCCGCCCGGCGTGCGTTGCTGGACGGTGGCATGACCGAAGAGAAGGTGACCCGCGTGGTCGGCCTGTCCTCGTCGGTGCTGTTCGACAAGGCCCAGCCGGACAACCCGATCAACCGCCGCATCAGCATCGTGGTGATGACCAAGGCAGCCGAAGCGGCGGCGCTGGCCGGTGCCGGGCAGGAGGTTGCGTTGTCGCCCACCACCGGCGACGCCGACATCCACGCCGCACAGGCCCCGGCGGCGACGCCCTGACTGGGGGTTGCCGGGGGTTGGTCAGCCGTGCAGGCCGGTCGGAGGGCCGCACGGTCGGTCGGTGCGCGCCACGCTCGGTTGATGCCTGCACGCCCAGACGATGCACCCGCCGCGCCCGGGTAGGGTCGCGCCCCAGCCGACTGCACGCGCCTGGGCAGCGTTCGATATGGGCATGACCGGAAGGGCCGACGTCTGCGGCCAACCCCCATTACAATGGCCGCTTTCCACGTACAGATAGATCCCACCATGTCCAAGCAGTCCAAGGCCAAGCGCGACAAGCGCAAGAAGCTGCAGCCCAAGCGCCCGATCAACCGCCTCAACGCCCAGCAGCAGGTGCAGAACCACGCCGTGCTGACCAACGAAGAGGGCCAGGTGGTGGCCGCCATCGGCCTGCAGGGCACCGAATGGCTGCTGGCCATCGGCGGCCAGACCATGGGCAACGCCGACAACCCGATCCCGATGCTGGCCATGCTCAAGCACCTGTCCAACGTGCAGGAAAAGGAAGGCCGCAAGGTCAACCTGGAATACTCGACCCAGCTGCAGCAGCTGATCGACGACCTGGCCGCCGACGAAGGCAAGACCGCCGACGACTACCTGGCCCAGCTGGTGTCCGAGTTTGAAGGTGTAGAAGGCGAAGAAGGCGACGACGCCGAAACCGCTGAAACCACTACCGACGCCAGCGACGACGCCCCGGTGGCAGACGAAACCGGCACCGATGCCGCCGCCGACGCCCCCCCGGCCGCCAGCGACGACAAGCCGCAGGCCTGAGCCACGGCCACCCGGTGACGGTCTATATCGACGATGCGGTCCACCCCTGGCGCGGCGAGCGCTGGGCGCATCTGATGGCCGACACCCTGCCCGAGCTGCACGCCATGGCGGCGCAGCTCGGGATTCCGCGGCGGGCGTTCCAGAACCGCCCCAGCGGCGCGCATTACGACGTCCCCGCCCCGCTGCGCCTGCAGGCCATCGCGCTGGGCGCACAGGCCATCTCGCGGCACACCGACCGCGTACTGGTCAAAGCCGTCATCGCCAACGCCCGACGCCAATACCAGGGGTAGGTGCCGACCGTTGGTCGGCACACCCAAGCCCCCTCAGAACGGGTCCGACCCCGGCCGCACTTCCACGCCCAGCAGCGAGCACAGCGCCAGCATGGCGTCATCGTCGCGGTTGAGCGCCATCCAGCCGGCCAGGCCGCCATTGCCCGTATCCACGCTCCACAGCGCGTAGTTGTGCTCGCGCAGGCGGTCGTGCGCGGTGGCCATCAGCGCCGGGGCATCGGTGGCGGCGGCGAAATCCTCATCGTCCAGGTCGCCACCCCAGTCCAGCTGCAGGTTCCAGCGTACCGCCAGCTCGTTGATCGCCGACACCAGCGCATCGGGATCCTCGCGGTCCACTTCGAACCCGGACTGCCAGGCAATGGCGGCCATCAACGGCGGCAGCCAGTCGGCCTCCTCATCGATCTCCTCGCCGCTTTCCAGCAGCGCCTCGCGCCAGCGGTTGAACTGCTGCAGCGCCAGCTCGTCATCGCCGGGGTTGATCAGCACGAACAGGTTCCAGATCCGCGCCTCGAAGTCGTCTTCGTCGAAATCGCGCTCGTCTTCTTCGAAGTCGAAATAATCGCTGTTGTCAGGCATGACCGGTAGTTCCTTGAGGCAGGCGGGCATTCTGCCGTGCAGCGGCGTTGGCAGGAAGCGAAATTCGGCGTGGGCCGCGCCGCGGTTTATCCTGTGCGCCTGGAAGATGGCCGTGGTGGCCGTCACAACTGAATGACCATGAGCGATACCCCTCCCGATCACCTGGCGATCAACCCGACCAGCCCCTTCCACGATGCGGCCGCCCTGGAGCGCGGGGTGGGCATCCGTTTCAACGACGTCGAGCGCGACAACGTTGAAGAGTATTCGGTCAGCGAAGGCTGGATCCGCGTGCAGGCCGGCAAGGCCCGTGACCGCCGTGGCAACCCGATGACCATCAAGATCAAGGGCACCGTGGTGGCGTATTACCTAGACCAGAAAGCCGACGCGTAAGCCGCGTTGATGGCCGGCCCGTAACGGCCGCCCCCGGGGGGTAGAGCCACCCCATGGGTGGCTGTTTCCCGGGCAAGGCGCGCGCCAGACATCGGGCATTGCGACAGCCACCCATGGGGTGGCTCTACCCGGTGGACGTGCCCCGGTTTCAATCGCGTTGGCGGGTTTCCAGCAGGTCCAGGTTGCGGATCAGCTTGCGCGAGACCTCGTCGGAGATGGTGCCGCGCCGGGTCAACCGGAACAGCTCCTCGCGCTCGGCGGTGAGCCCGGCGCCGCGCAGCTGGCGGTAGCCCTGCTCCATGCGCTGCACCTTTTCCGGGTCCGCATCCGGGCCGTCGTCCTTCTCAAGATTGCGCTGGTACAGTAGGCTCACCCGTGAGGCGGCGTCGTTGTAGAGCTGCACGTTCTCGGTGGTCTGGTTCTGCACCAGCTGCTGGCGCATGCGCTCCACCCCGGCCAGCGCCGCCTTGGACGCCAGCCGCCGGGCCAGATCCTCGGCCTTGCGCTCGCCCGAATCGGCCGGCAGTTCCAGCCCCTTCAACAACCGCGGCAATGCCACGCTGGCACCGACAAGCGACACCAGGATCACCGCCGCGGCCAGGAAGATCACCAGATCGCGCGCCGGGAAGGCACTGCCATCGGGCAGGAACAGCGGCAGGGTGAGCACGCCGGCCAGGGTGATCGCACCGCGCACACCGGCCACCGAGGTGGCCACCACGATCCGCCACGACGTGCCCGGCCGCGCTTCACCGCGGTGGCGCGCCCGCAGCACGCTCCAGCGCAGCGACAGCCACACCCAGGCCAGGCGCAGCAGCACCAGCGCCAGGTTGATCACCACCACGTACACCAGCAGCCACCACGCGCTGTGATGGCCGCTTTCGCTGACTGTCTTGATCGCACGCTCGACGATGCCCGGCAGCTGCTCGCCCAGCAGCACGAACATGATGCCGTTGAAGCTGAACTGCAGCATTCCCCACACGGCCGCGCGCTGCACGCGCATGCTGCCCGACACCCGGCCGGTGAGCTCGACGTAGCTCATGGTGATGCCCGCCGCCACCGCCGCCAGAATGCCCGACGCGTTGGCCTCTTCGGCCAGCAGGTAAGCGGCGAACGGAATCAGCAGGTTGACCAGCAGCGCCGCACCGGGCTCCTCGCCGAAGCGCCGCCACAGCCAGCGCTGGAAGGTCGACACGCCCAAGGTGACGGCCGCGCCAATCGCCACGCCGGCCAGCGCCACCCACAGGAAGGTGAGCGATGCGGTGGCCAGCGAGAAGCTGCCGGTCATCACCGCAGCGACAGCAAAGCGGAAGCAGACCAGGCCGGACGCATCGTTCAACAGCGACTCGCCTTCCAGGATGTGCATCAGCCGCTTGGGAATGGGCGCGCGTGCGGCGATCGATCCGACCGCCACCGGGTCGGTGGGCGAGATGATCGCCGCCAGCGCAAAGGCCACCGCCAACGGCATTACCGGAATCATCCAGTGGATCAGGAAGCCGGCGCCGATCACGGTGAACACCACCAGGCCGAACGCCAGCTCCAGGATCACGCCCTTGTCGCGGAACAGGCCCTGCTTGGGAATGCGCCAGCCGTCCAGGAACAGCAGCGGCGGCAGGAACAGCAGGAAGAACATCTCCGGTTCCAGCGCGTGGCCACGGTTGAACACCCCGGCGATGACCGCGCCCAGGCCGATCTGCACCAACGGCAGCGGCAACGACAGCGGCAACACCCGGACCAGGTAGCCGCTGGCGACCACGGCCACCAGCATCGCCAGGACGACTTCAATGGTATGCATGCATTTTCCAGTGGACGGCGCGAGGAGGAGGCTGCGGGCAGCCGGGCGCCGGAAACTGCAAAAAAACTACCACACCCATCCGCCTGCGCGAACGCCGGGCCTGCGGTGGCTCAGTGGCCGGACAGCAGTTCGCGCGCGGTCCACGCGTTGAAATCGGCCTGCATCGCAGCCGTCAGCGTGTGGTCGGCCGGGTAGCCGTGCAATGCGTGGTCCACGCCCAGCGCCTGCAGCCGCGCCGCTGCGGCGGTGGCCAGCGCGAACGGCAGCTTGCTGTCCTGCTCGCCGTGCAGAATCAACCCGCGCACGCCACGCGTGGCGATATCGGCGGGAATGTGCGGTGCGATCTCGGGCAGGATCCGCCCGGACAGGATCGCGAACCGGCGTGCCACCTGCGGCGCGGTGAGCGCCACGCTGGCACTCATGATGCCGCCCTGGCTGAAGCCGGCCACCAGCGTGTGCGCGGTATCCACGCCGTGCCGTGCCTGCAGCGCGCGCACGTAATCGATGAGCAGCAGACGGCTGGCCTCGGCCTGCGCCGGGTCGATCACCGGCCCCTGCGCGCCGAACTGCACGGTGAACCAGCCGAACGCATCCGCGCCGAACGCCAGCGGCGCGCGCGGCAGCACCACCTGCAGGCGCTTATCCAACCCGTCCGCCAGTGCCTGCAGCGAGCGTTCGTTGCTGCCCACGCCATGCAACAGCACCACCAGCCCGTGCGCCGGGCCGGTGGCGGGGCGCACCACCGCGTGCAGCGTGCTCATGCCGCGGCCCCGTCGAAGCGGTAGATGTCCATCGCCAGGAACCCCGCATCGATACCCGCATCGATGCGCTGCGCACCCAGCGTGTCACTCCCGGCAGCGCCCATGGCCACATGCAGCGGCTGCAGGTGCTCGTCGGTGGGGTGCGCCTGCGCCGCGTGTGGGGCGCGGGCACGGTAATCGAGCAGCGCGGCGGTGTCGTCGTGCTGCAGGCGCTGTTCGACCCAGCCGATGAAGGGCCGCACGTACGGCGCTTCCTTGCCGTCCTGGTAGTTGCCCCAGTCGTGCAGGTTGTGGGTGATGCTGCCCGAGCCGATCACCAGCACGCCCTGCTCGCGCAGCGGTGCCAGTGCGCGGCCCAGCGCGAACTGGTGGGCCGGCCCCAGCAGCGGCTGGATCGCCAGCGGTACCACCGGAATGTCGGCCTGCGGATACAGGAAGCGCAGCGGCACCCAGGCGCCGTGGTCGAGGCCGCGGTTGCGGTCGAGTGCGGTCGGCAGCCCGGCCGCCGCCAGCCGCGCGGCGATCTCGCCGGCCAGGGCCGGGTCGCCCGGGGCCGGGTATTGCAGGTCGAACAGCGCCTGCGGGAAGCCGCCAAAATCGTGGATGGTGGGCGGTTGCGCGTGCGCGCCCACTGTCGGCTGGTGAGTCAGCCAGTGCGCCGAGGCCATCACAATGGCGCGCGGGCGCGGCAACTGCGCGGCCAGCCCAGCGAGGCGTTCGCCGACCATACCGGGGTGGAGCGCGGTCATCGGCGAACCATGGGAGATGTACAGCGAAGGCAGACGGGACATTACAGGCTCCAAGGAAGGATCAACGACGGTGCGGTGCTCAGCGCGAGGCGAGCGTCCACTTGCCATCGCCGATGCAGAACAGCACCAGCAGCGCCAGCGCCCAGAACGCCGGGTATTCCCAGCCGCCCCCGGCATTGGCGAAGCTGAAGCCGTTGGCGCCGTGCACGCTCACGATGGTGCCCAGCAGCAGCGGCACGCCCAGCAACCCCACCCACCGCGCGTACACGCCCAGCAGCAGCGCCGCGGCAAGAGTCAGCTCCAGCACGAGGGCGACGTAACCGAGGGCGCCGGGCAAACCCAGCGACTGGAAGTACGCCGCGGTACCGGCCGGGGTGAATACCAGCAGCTTGGTCAGGCCATGGACCAGGAACAGCACGCCCAGGCCCCAACCCAGCAGGGTGGCGCCGACAGGGGCGAGCGCGGAAACGCGGAGAGCGGTGGTAGGCATGGGACACCTCGCGGACTAGGATGGCGACAGGTTATTGCGCTCAGCCGTGGCGATAAATACGATCAGACGGCGCTGTTTATTACAGGATCTGAAACAATGGATACCCTCGACGCGATGCGTGTGTTCGTGGCGGTGGTGGAACGCAACGGTTTCAGCGCGGCCGCCCAGGCCCTGGACATGTCCACCGCCGGGGTCACCCGGCAGATCGCCGCGCTGGAAAAGCGCCTGTCCACGCGCCTGCTCAACCGCACTACGCGCCGGGTAAGCCCCACCAGCACCGGCGCGGCCTACTACGCGCAATGCGTGCAGTTGCTGGCCCAGTTCGACGCACTGGAAGCGGGCATCGGGGCGCAGGCGCTGGAACCGTCGGGGCTGCTGCGGGTCAACGTCCCGGTCAGCTATGGCATCGCCCGACTGGGACCGCTGCTCGCCGGCTACCGCGCGCGCTACCCGCAGGTGCAGCTGGACCTGTCGCTGTCCGACCGCCTGGTGGACATGGTGGAAGAAGGCTACGACGTGGCCATCCGCATCACCCGCCAACCCAACCCGGCGCTGATCGCACGCAAGCTGGCCGACACCCACATCACCCTGTGTGCCGCCCCCGCCTACCTGGACGCCCACGGCCGCCCGCAACAGCCCGACGACCTGTCCGACCACGAATGCCTGGGCTACAGCTACTGGGGCGGCGGCGACAGCTGGCAACTGCGCGGCCCGCGCGGCGAGGTGTCGGTGCCGGTGCACGGCGGCCTGCGCGCCAACAACGGCGACGTGTTGCGTGAAGCCGCATTGGCCGGCATGGGCATCATCCTGCAGCCGGACTTCCTGATCGCCGACGCGCTGGCCGACGGCCGCCTGGAACGCCTGCTGCCCGACTGGGAGATCGCGCCGATCAGCATTTTCGCCGTCTACACCAGCCGCAACCATCTGGCCCCAAAGGTGCGCAGCTTCATCGATTATCTGGTGGAGCGTTGGGGTGACGGCGGGCGTTTGCGTGTAGAGCAGCCGGGCAGAGCCCGGCTCTACGAGGTGACGGCGGCCGAAAATACGCGTCGTTTGCTGGCAGCCGGGCAGAGCCCGGCTACCTTGCATCAGGTGGCCTCGGCGGTTTCCAACCGCGCGATCACCTCGACCAGCGGCGATGGGCGGCCCAGCAGGTAGCCCTGCACCTGGTCGCAGCCGTGCGCGGCCAGCCACTGATGCTGGCCCGGCGTTTCCACGCCCTCGGCGATCACCGTCAGCCCCATGCTGTGCCCCAGCGACAGCAGCGCGCGGCAGATCGATGCATTGCGCGGATTGGTTTCCACATCCGAAACGAAACTGCGGTCGATCTTCAGGATGTCCAGCGGCAGGTGCTGCAGGTAGGACATGTTGGAATACCCGGTGCCGAAGTCGTCCAGCGAAATGCACACGCCCTGCTCGTGCAGCCGCTGCATCGTCTGCTTGGCCTGGGCCGGCTTGCGCATCAGGCTGCTCTCGGTCAGCTCCACCTGCAACGCGCCGCGCTCCAGCCCGAACTCCTGCGTTGCGCGTGCGAATTCGGCCACCAGGTCGCTGTTGAAGAACTGCACCGCCGACACGTTCACCGCGATCGGCAACGGCCAGCCTGCATCGGCCAACCGCCGCTGCGCCTGCGCCGCCGCCCGGATCACCCAGCGCCCCAACGCCAGGATCAACCCGGTGTCTTCGCACAACTGGATGAACTCGCCCGGCGGAATGAAACTGCCATCGGCCTGCGGCCAGCGCAGCAACGCCTCCAATGCCGCCGGCGTACCGTCGCTGGCATGGCAGATCGGCTGGTAGTACAGCTCGAATTCGCTGTCGATCGCGCTGTGGATGCGCCCGGCCAGGCGCAGCCGCTCGGCCAGCCGCGAACTCACCGTGGTGTCGAACCAGGCAATCACACTGCCCTCGTCGCGTGCGGCGTGCGCGGCTTGTGCGGCCATGCCGATCAGCTGTTCGGCCGGCACGTTGTCGCCGTCGAACTTTACCGCCACGCCGATCCGCGGCTCGAACTGGTGCAGCCAGTCCTGCCCGCGCACCGGCTCCGAGACGGTCTGCACCAGCGTATCCAGCGCCGTCTGGCGCTCATGGTCGTCGCGGATGGCGAAGATGAAATCTTCGGCCGGCTGGAAGGCAAGCAGGCCATAGCGCGTGCCCAGCCCGCCCAGGCGCTTGGCCATGGCCTGCAGCACCACATCGCCCACTTCGCGACCCAGCGTGTCGGCCACCAGCTGCAGCCCGCGGAACTGCACGTAGGCGATGGTGTAGCCGCCGCCTTCCTCGTCCAGCTGTGCGGCCAGCGCGCGGGTGTTGAGCAGCCCGGTAGCCGGGTTGTGGGTGGCGTGGTAGGCCAGGTCGCGCTCGTAGGCCAGGCGCTCGCTGATGTCCTCGGCCAGCACCAGGCAGGCCTGGCGACCGTCGAAATCCAGCCGCGACAGATGCGCGCGTACCTCGAACAGGGTGCCGTCCTTGCGCCGGTGCACGCGTACCTGCGCGTCCTGGGCATCGCCGATCGCGGCGCGCGAAATCGCGCTGCGGATCTCGTCCCAGCCTTCGCGCGGGCGGATATCCAGGATGGTCATCGACAGGAACTCGTCGCGGCTGTAGCCGTACTGCTTCACTGCCGCTTCGTTGACCTCCATGAAGCGCAGCGTGTCCGGGTCGAACACCCAGAACGGGGCCGGGTTGCGATCGAAAAGCAGCCGGAACTGGCGCTCGGCCTGCTGCACGCGGGCCAGCGCCTGCACGCGTTCGCTCACATCGGTGAGCGCGCCGATCATGTGCCGCTGCCGGTCCGCCACCGCCACCCGCTGGCCGCGCGCCGACACCCAGCGCACCGTGCCGCCGGGCAGCACCACCCGGAACATTTCATCCAGCACGCCGTTGCCGGCGAACGCACTGTCGAAGGCCAGCTGCATGCGCTCGGCATCCTCGCGGTGCACCCGCGCGAAGAACGCGGCCACCGGCAGGCTTTCGGTCTCGATGCCGAAGATCTCCCGCGCCAGCGGCGACCAGCGCAGCTGCGAGGCATCCTCGTCCACATACCAAGTGCACACCTTGCCCACCTGATGGGCCATCAACAGCTCGGCGTGGCCGGTGCGCAGTTCCTCGGTGAGCGCATCCTGGCTGCGGGTTGCACGGCGCACGCTCACAAACACCAGCGCGAACACGCCCCAGTACAGCAGGTACAGCGCCACCGACGCCTGCACGTAGGGCCACCAGGGCGCCAGCACGTCGGCGCGACCCAACCCGGCGTACACCGCGATGGGGTACTGGCCCAGGGTGGTGAGCGTGGAAATCCGCTCGATGTTGTCGATGGCGCTGGTTTCAACGCCCAGCGGCGCCACGGCATCGCGGCGCAGCATCTCGCGCTTGCCCAGCCCGAAGCGTTGCCCGGTGAGGCCCACGGTGTCCGGGCTGCGCGCCAGCACGTAGCCCTGCGCATCGGTGATCGAAATGACGCCCTGGTCGCCGGTGTCCATGCCACCGATGATCGACTGCAGCTCGCTGGTGTGCAGCCGGCTCAGCAGCCAGCGGTCGTCGCCCATGCGCAACGCCAGCGGCAGCACCCAGCGCTGCGCATTGCGTTGCTGCGGCGGTCCCAGGTAAAGGCGGCTGTCGCTGCCACGATTGGTATCCACGGCCCAGAGCGGCAGGTACAGGTCGCCGCTGCCACTGGTGAGTGCGCGGCCGTACTGGTCCACCACCACGATGCTGTCCAGCTCGGCATGCCGCTGCAGCACCCCGCCGATGGCGTCGTCCAGCAGGTCCGGTGCCTGTGCGGGCACCCGTTCGAACAGCAAGGCGCCGTCCTCGGCGATGCCCAGCATGGCCCGTTCCAGGTTGCGCAGTTCCAGCCGCAGCAGCCGCTGCGAGCCGGTGGCCAGCGCTGCGCTCTGGCGCTGCGCGGCTTCCTGGCGGCGCTGGTAATCGTTGGCCAGCGTCATTGCCAGGCCAACGGCCAGCAGCACGCCCAGGCTGACGCCCAGCCACACGATCGTACGCAATGGCCGTGCCAAGGCACGGTTCAACGCGGGCATTGCCGACCTCTCCCGCTGCGATGGGCTGACTTCATGCGTAAACGCTTCCTGGTTTCCCCAAACCTGAGCGGCCGAAGCCCGGGATTCTTGACCTCTGCGTCGCCGCGCCGTGCCTGCACGCGGGTGCGCCCCGAATCCTGTCTGCCAGCATGCACCAGCGCGTGCAGCACGGGAAGAGCCACAGCCGCGCGCGGCGCGGACAACGGCCACGCTTGGCACAGCCCGGGGCCGTTGCAGCGGCAACCAACCCCCTCCCGGGGGGATTAGACTTGAGGTTTCCCCGTTGCCTGAGAAGTCCATGTCCAAGCTGCGCCGCCCTACCCTGATGCTTGCCATCGCCGCCAGCCTGTCGCTGGGCCTGAGCGCCTGCGACCGTGTGCCGGCCACCCCCGGCGCCACCGCACCGGACAGCCCCGCCGCCGCGCCGGCCGCGCCCAAGCCGCAGCTGGGCAGTTTCGGCTTCGATGCCACCGGCATGGACCGCAGCGTCGCCGCCGGTGACGACTTCTTCGGCTTTGCCAACGGCACCTGGGTGAAGAACACCGAGATCCCGGCCGACCGCTCCAGCTACGGCAGCTTCAACGTCATTGCCGAGAAGACCCTGGCCGACACCCGCGCCATCCTCGAAGGCGCCGCCGCCGACACCAAGGCCAGCGGCGAAGCCAAGCTGATCGGGGACTACTACGCCGCATTCATGGACGAGGCCGGTATCGAGTCGCGTGGCGTAGCCGCGGTGAAGCCGGAACTGGACGCCATCGGCGGCATCGCCGACAAGGCCGCGCTGGCCACCACCCTGGGCGGCACCCTGCGCGCCGACGTCGACCTGCTGAATGCGACCAACTTCTACACCGACCGCCTGTTCGGCGTGTGGGTGTCGGTGGACCTGCTGCAGCCGGACCGCAATGCGCCGTACCTGGTGCAGGGCGGCCTGGGCTTGCCCGACCGCGACTTCTACCTGCAGGGCGGCCGCATGGCCGAGCTGCGCAAGCAGTACCAGGCCTACATCGCCCAGATGCTGCAGCTGGCTGGCGTGGCCGACCCGGCAGCCAAGGCGCAGCGCATCCTGGCGCTGGAGACCAAGATCGCCCAGGCCCACGCCACCCAGGAAGAAACCAATGACGTGGCCAAGGGCGCCAACGCCTGGAAGCAGGCGGACCTGAACGCCAAGGCGCCGGGCATGGACTGGGCCGCGTTCCTGGCCGGTGCCAAGCTGGGCGAGCAGCAGGACTTCATCGTGTGGCAGCCCAAGGCCGTGGCCGGCATCTCGCGCCTGGTGGCCACCGAGCCGCTGGACGTGTGGAAGGACTACCTGGCCTTCCACGCGCTGGACCGTGCCGCGCCGTACCTGCCCAAGACCTTCGCCGATGCGCGTTTCGCCTTCCACGGCACCACCTTGAACGGCACCCCGCAGCAAAGCGAACGCTGGAAGCGCGCGGTGGATGACAGCAACCACGCCGTCGGCGAGGCCATCGGCAAGCTGTATGTGGAACGCCACTTCGACCCGGCCACCAAGGCCCGTGCCGATGAGATGGCCAAGAACATCATCGCCGCCTTCGCCAAGCGCATCGACGCGCTGGCGTGGATGTCGCCGCAGACCAAGGCGCACGCCAAGGCCAAGGTGGCCGGGCTGACCGTGGGCATGGGCTATCCGGACACGTGGCGCGACTACACCGGCCTGGAGATCAAGCGCGATGACGCCCTGGGCAATGCCGAGCGCGCCGAACAGTTCGAGTACCAGCGCAACATCGCCAAGCTGGGCAAGCCCGTCGACCACGGCGAGTGGGCGATGCTGCCGCAGACCATCAACGCGATGAACGTGCCGCTGGAAAACCGCCTGGTGTTCCCGGCCGCGATCCTGCAGCCGCCGTTCTTCGATGGCGCTGCCGACGACGCGGTGAACTACGGCGCGATCGGTGCGGTGATCGGCCACGAAATCAGCCACGGCTTCGACAATGCCGGTGCGCAGTTCGATGAAACCGGCAAGCTGCACAACTGGTGGACGGCCGATGACCTGAAGAAGTTCAACGCCGCCGGTGACGCGCTGGCAGCGCAGTTCAGCAGCTACCAGCCGTTCCCGGGCGTGTCGGTCAACGGGCGCCTGACCCTGGGCGAGAACATCGCCGACGTGGCCGGCCTGGCCACCGCCTACGACGCCTACCAGCTGTCGCTGCAGGGCAAGCCGGGGCAGACCCTGGAAGGCTTCAGCCCGGACCAGCGGTTCTTCCTGGGCTTTGCCCAGGCCTGGCGCAGCAAGGCGCGCGAGCAGGCCCTGCGCAACTCGCTGCTGACCAACGTGCACGCACCGGGCCAGTTCCGCGCGCTGACCGTGCGCAACCTGGACGCGTGGTACCCGGCGTTCGAGGTCAAGGAAGGCCAGAAGCTGTACCTGGCCCCGGACAAGCGGGTCAAGGTGTGGTGATCGATGTCACCGCGCGACGGTGACACCTGAGAACGGGCGCTTCGGCGCCCGTTTTCGCGTCTGGGGGCGCGGTGAACAGCCGGCGCGCATCGGCGTGGTGTTGAACGCCCGGTAGAGCCGACCGTTGGTCGGCTGCCCTCCGCGACACCCCACGCACACCCCGCACGCCAATCCGGGCCGTGCGGCGATGGCGCAGCCGACCAACGGTCGGCTCTACGGGGGAGGCCACTCGGCCAGTACCCTGGCGGGCAGGCCCATCCGTGCGCAGGCGCGCGGGGCCAGGCCGTCCTGCAGCGCGCGCCGGAACAGCGGCGTCATCGCGCGCAGCACGCGGGCGGAGGTGCGTGCCTGCGCGCGTTGCATTGCCGTGCGTTCCAGCATCGCCTCGGCCCAGTCCGGCAGCAACGCCGCGCCCGCGCCCAGGAACAGCTCACGCGACAATCCGGCCATCGGCACCGGCAGGCGGATGCCCGACAACACCCCCAGCACTTCGCGCGAGCGCGCATCGAACCGAAGCTGCGGCAGCTGCCGGGCGAAGTACGCGTCCACCTCCGCCTCGGACGCGGGCACCTGGGTGGCGCCCAGTGCTTCGGCAACGCGTTTGTACTCGCGGTAATACTGGTCGGCCACCGCGCCGGGCACCTCGCGGCAGTAGCGCCGGCACCCCTGCAGGAAACCGTAGGCCTCGGTCACGTGGACCCAGGTGAGCAGGGCCGGATCATCGGCTGAATACGCGCGTCCGTCGGCGCTGTGGCCGCGTACCTGCGCGTGGATGCGTTTCACCTTGGCCACCAGCGCGTCCACCTCGGCACTGGGCGCATAGGTGGTGCCGGCCACGAAGGCCGTGGTGCGACGCAGCCGCCCGACCAGGTCGTCGCGGAAGTTGGAGTGGTCGTACACCCCGGCCAGGGCCAGCGGGTGCAGGGTCTGCAGCATCAAGGCGCACAGGCCGCCGGCGAGCATCCCGGGGAATTCCGAATGCACGCGCCAGGTCACGCTGTGCGGCCCGAACCAGCCCGGATCGCCCTGCGGGTGGTCGTACTCGATGCCGCTCTGGCCGCGGGGGAAGGCGCCCAGCACCCAGCGCCGGATGGGCGCGGTGACAGGCTGGGAAAGACGGTGCAGCAACGGCGGCATCTCGGGGGTCCAATCGGGCGGAGGCGACGGCAGTCTGCGCGGTTGGGGTCGATTCTGGCCGATCCCGGCGCCCCCGGGGAGCTCCTGCGCTTAACCGGCGTTCGATGTGCAGGTGCAGCATGATTTTACCTGCGACATCTTGTCGCACGCTGCGATGGCGATGATGCACCGCATCAGACCACCCGCATTCAGAAATATCTGCCCGGTGGCTTCGCATTCCCCCATTGCACGACCCGCTGGAAGTGCTAGAACTGAATCCGCCTCACGTTCGTCCAATGCGCCGCCGCACGTTCCAGAAGGAGCACGTCATGATCGCTTTGTTCAAGGGTTTGGGTTTGCTGTTGCAGGACAACGAGCTGTATGGCAGCCCGTTCGAAAAACAGGTCGCGCATTGGCGTAACAAGAGCGAACAGCAGATCCGCGAGGAAGTAGCGGTGCTGGCCAAGGCCAAGGGCCAGTGGCTGATGGCGTCGATTGTCGGCTGGCAGGCCGCGTCGCTGCTGATCCTGGGCCTGATCTCCAACTATCTGTGGAAAGACGATTTCCATATCACCTTCACCCGCGTGGTGATCGTGTTCGGCTCGTGGATTTCCATCCTGTTCGTCATCTGGTTCATGGCCAACATGTTCGACCATACCGCCGGTTTCGAGCGCTGGATGAAGGCCTTCAACAGCCGCGCCCGCATCACCTCCGACGCCGACAGCGTGGAATGCGTGGCCGAGGCGCTGGACATGGCCCAGCACTATCCCGAGGTACTGGACTACAAGCAGGCCGTCACCGCGCGCCGCGAGCTTCGCCACGAAGACATCCGCATCATGCGTGAGATCGGGCGGATGCAGCAGCACACCGAACTGGTCGGCCAACTCAACCACGTGGGCGAGCAGGACAACCGCAGCAACCTGCACCTGCAGCCCGCGTACTGACCAACCCGGAAAGTGGGGGGAGCCACAATGCCACCGTGATCACTCACGGTGGCATTGTTCTTTGGGCTGCTCGCTGACGCACTGGTTGAAGCCGGCAGGCAGCCCCGCCATCTGCTCGGTCTTGCCGACGGCCACCGCCAACCGGTGCAGCGGTGGCTTCGCGCACGGGGTGCCCTTGCTGCAGGACGGGTCCAGCAGCAGGTAGTGGCAGGTGCCACTGCTGCTGGCGATGCACTCGAAGTGCGCCACGCCGTCCACCAGGCTGCTCTTGCTGTACAGCGCATCCACGCCGTTGGCACGGATGCGGGTCACCGACGTGTCGCTGGATTGCTGGCACCCGGCCAGCAGCACCACCGCGACGCACAGGGGCAGAAGAATACGCATGATCACTCCAAGGAAGATGAGGGCCTGTTCCGGCTACATGCCCCGGAACAGGCTCATGAACGGCTGACTGACATTGAGCACTTCGGCCCGGTGTTTCAGGCGCAGCTGGCCGCGCCCGGTATCGTCACGGGTCACCGCCGCCACCGCTTTCATGTTCACGATGGTGGAGCGATGGACCTGGCGGAAACGCTGCGGGTCCAGCACGTCCAGCAGCTCGCGCAACGGCGTGCGCAGCAGGCTTTCGCCCTGCTCGGTGACCACCGTGGTGTACTTGCTGTCGGCATGGAAGTACAGCACGTCTTCGAGCATGATCAGCTGCGTATCGCGCCCGTTGCTGGCGGTGATCCAGGCCAGCGGCGGCGCACTGCCGGGCGCGCTGCCGCCCTGCGCCAGGCGCTGAAGCAGCTGCTCCAGCATGGCGTTGTCCGGCCGGCCCTGCTGCATGCGCGCCAGGATGCGCTCACGGGTCGCCAGCAGGCGCTCATCGCTGACAGGCTTGAGCAGGTAGTCCATCGCGCCCTGTTCGAAGGCGTCGATCGCGTACTGGTCGTAGGCGGTGACGAACACCACCTGGGTGCGTGGGCTGATCTCGGGCAGCGCGCGCGCCACGTCGATGCCGGTGATGCCGGGCATGCGGATGTCCAGGAAGGCCAGGTCCGGCTTCAGCTCGGCCAGCTTTTCCAGCGCACACGCACCGTCTTCGCATTCGGCCACCAGCCGCAGCTCCGGCCACAGCCGCTGCAGCTGCGCCACCAGCGACTGCCGCAGCAGGTCTTCGTCTTCGGCGATCAGGGCATCAAGCTGCATGGACGGCCTCGCGCGCATCGCGCGGCAGGGTGATGGTGGCGGCGACGCCGCTGGGGAAGTTGGACACGATGGCGACCCCGGCGCGGTCGCCGCAGGTCAGGCGCAGGCGTTCGCGCAGGTTCTTCAGGCCGATGCCGGTGCCGCTGGTGCGCTGGCCGAACCCCAGCCCGTCGTCGGCAACGGTAAGGGTGACATGGTCGTCGAAGGCGCGCGCGATGATCCACACCGTGCCACCGCCGGGCTTGGGTTCCAGGCCATGCTTGATCGCGTTTTCCACCAGCGTCTGCAGCGCCATCGACGGCAACGGCAGCGCCAACAGCATCGGTGGCACGTCCACCTGCAGCGCCAGCCGCGCACCCATGCGGATCTTGAGAATCTCCAGGTACGCCTGGGTGCGCTCCAGTTCCACGCCCAGGGTGGACATCGACTCGTCCACGCTCGGCAGCGAGCTGCGCAGGTACTGGATCAGATGCCCCAGCATCTGGTCGGCGCGCGGCGGGTCGGTGCGTGTCAGCACCTGCGCATTGGCCAGCGTGTTGTACAGGAAGTGCGGTTCCACCTGGGCGTGCAGCAGGTTGAGCTTGGCCACCGACAGTTCCTTCTCGGTGGCGGTCTGCTCGGCCGCGGCCTGCTCGTCGCGGCGCTGCTCGGACACCCGCCGGGTGATGGCCCGGGTTACCGCTTCGGCATTTTCGAAGTTGCTGCCCTCATCCACGGCCAGCAGGTCGGCCCAGACCCCGGCATCGGGTTCGAACAGCAGGGTGACGCTGCTGGTGCCCTGCCCCGGGGTGACCGTGGCCAGCACGCTGTTGCGGCGGATCGCCAGCCGCGCCGGCAGGTTCCAGCGCGAGGGCGGCCGGCCGTTGTAGGGATCCACGCGGCGCACGTAGGCACGCACCTGCAGGCTGCCGGCCGCGCTTTCGATGTCTTCCACGCGGGGCAGTTCGGCGATGGCCTTTTCCAGCAGCGCGAAGGCCGGGCCGGCATCCATCGGCAGTTCGATCTGGCGGCGCTGGCGGCTGGACAGGGTGGTGCCGTCCAGGCGCCCGGCGATCAGCCAGACCCGCCGGATATGGGTAATGCAGCTGCCGATGGCGGTGACCGCCAGGAACATGGCCAGCAGCCCGAAGACCCACCCGGGGCCGTCGTCCATGCCGCTGAAAATGCCACTCCAGACAAAGCCCGCCACAACGATGGCGGCGGCCCAGGCCAACAGGATGCGGAGGATCAGTGCGAGGCTGGCGAACACGGCGGCGTCTTCACATAGGGAGTGAGGCGAGCATAGCCCTGCCACCGGTGGGAACAAGCGGCATGCGACGAAAGCCGGGAATGGGGGGATGAAGCACCGATCACGCTGCGCTGGAGTGTCCCCACCGGCTGTGTGCCGGTGGGGACGATGGAATCACCTGCGCTCGGCGGCGCTGGCGTCACGTGGGGCGCGGAACTGGGAATCGGCACTCCAGTTCGGCCAGGCGCGGGAATTGGCCAGCTGGTTGCCCAGCGTGTACAGCACCTCCAGGTCGCGCGACGCCCCGGCGAAGGTCCAGTCCGGCTGCCACTCATCGCCCTGCTGGTGGTAGCGCTTGGCGGTGTAGTCGTCCGAAGCGGCCTTGCCGGCCGCCACGCCACCGTTCACCCAGTCCTGGCCGGCCGAGTAGGACACCGCCGGCACGCCGCGCTTGGCGAACGGGAAGTGATCCGAGCGGAAGAACAGGCCGGCCTCCGGCTTCGGGTCCGGGGTGTAGCGGATGTCCCAGCCCTTGGCCACGTCCTTGAGCTGGTCCAGCAGTTCCAGCTTTGCCGACCCGTAGATGCCGAAATCACGCGACGGCCCGAACGGCGCCATGCCATCCATGTTGATCACCGCCACGGTCTTGCTCAGCGGATACAGCGGGTGGCTGGCGTAGTACTCCGAGCCCAGCAGGCCCTTTTCCTCGGCGGTGACGGCCAGGAACAGCACCGACCGCTCCGGGCGCTTGCCCTTGGCAAACCCACGCGCCAGTTCGATCAGCGAGGCGGTGCCGCTGGCGTTGTCGAGCGCGCCGTTGAAGATGGTGTCGCCGTTGGCGTCGGGTTTGCCCACGCCGATGTGGTCCCAGTGCGCGCTGTACACCACGGTCTCGTCGGGATGTTGGCTGCCTTCCAGGCGCGCGGCCACGTTGTGCGAGGTGATCACCTCGGTCTTGACGGCATACGTGGCCGAGAAGGTTTCGCCCTTCAGTTCCACCGGCTTGAAATCGCGGGTCTGCGCCTGGCGCTTGAGCGCCTCGAAATCCAGCCCGGCGCGCTTGAACAGGTCCACCGCCAGATCCCGCTGGATCCAGCCTTCCAGCAGCGGGTGTGCGTCGGCCGGGTTGTCACGGACCACGTCGAACATGGTGTTGGTGTTGGAGCCGGCCACCGTGGCCCAGCCGTACGATGCCGGTGCGGTCTCGTGCACGATCAGCACGCCGAGGGCGCCCTGGCGCGCGCCTTCTTCGTACTTGTAGGTCCAGCGGCCGTAGTAGGTCATGCCCTTGCCGTCGAAGTCGCCCTGGCCGGTTTCAAAGTCCGGGTCGTTGATCAGCACCACGGCGATCTTGCCCTTCAGGTCCACGCCCTTGAAGTCGTCCCAGTTGCGCTCGCCGGCCTTGACGCCGTAGCCGAGGAAGACCAGCGGCGCGTTCTTGATGTCCACGTTGCTGGCACCGTTCATCGCGGCGCGCACGGCGATTTCCTTGCCCTGGCTCAAGGTCTGCGGCGTACCCTTGCTGCTCAGCGACAGGTTCGGCGTACCGACGATATCGCCCTTGAGCAGCGGCACTGCCTGGGTCCACAGGCGCTTGCCGTCCTTGAGGTCGCCGCCCGGCTGCAGCCCGGCCGCCGCGAACTGCTTGCTCAGGTAGGCCACGGTCTTCTCCTCGCCCGCGGTGGCCGGGGAGCGGCCCTCGTAGGCATCGGAGGCCAGTTCCTTGACGTCCGCGGAGATCCGCGCGCCATCGAATTTGGGCGTTGCCGCCATCAGGGCGCTGGACACCGACAGGGCCAGCACGCTCAGTACTACTCGTTTCATCGCTCTCTCCACTGCTTGGACCACGAAAGCCCAAGTGTAGGGTAGAGCGGGGCTCTGCCCCGCTGCCTTGGCCGCACCGCACCGCGCAACGCAACGGCAGCCGGGCAGAGCCCGGCTCTACGACGGTGTGGCCGCAGCACCGCAACAGCCTTCGGACGGTGTGCCACAGCAACGCAACAGCCGTCCGACGGTGTGCCGCAGCAACGCAACAGCCGTCGGACGGTGTGCCGCAGCAACGCAACAGCCGTCCGACGGTGTGGCCGCAGGCGTTACGCGATCGGAACGGCCTGCGCCCGCGCCCGCAGCACGGCTTGTTCGCGGGCGTTGGCGGTGAGGCTGGCGGCGCGCAGGAACGCGGCGCGGGCTTCATCAACGCGCCCCAGTTGCAGCAGCAGGTCGCCCTGCACCGCCGCCAGCGGGGCATAGCCGTCCAGGCGCGGGTCCTGCGCCAGCTGTTCCACCAGTGGCCATGCCGCGGCCGCGCCCTGCGCGCGCGACACCGCGACCGCCCGGTTCAATTCGATTACCGGCGATGGCTGCTGCACGGCCAGCCGTTGGTACAGCACCGCCATCGCCGCCCAGTCGGTGTCCTGCACGCGGCGCGCGCGGGCGTGGCAATCGGCAATCGCCGCCTGCAGCACATAGGGATCGTCGCTGCCGCCCAGCGCCATGGCCTGGGCCAGCGCGGCCTGCCCGCGCGCGATCTGCAGCCAGTCCCAGCGCGCGCGGTCCTGTTCGGGCAGCAGGATCGGGGTGCCGTGCGCATCCACCCGTGCCGCAGCGCGCGAGGCCTGCAGTTCCATCAGCGCCAGCAGCCCGTGCACCTGCGGCCACGCCGGCAGCCGGCTGGCCAGCACCCGCCCCAGCCGCAGTGCTTCGTCGCACAGTGCCGGGCGCATCCAGTCGTCGCCCATGCTGGCCGTGTAGCCCTCGTTGAACACCAGATAGACCACCTCCAGCACCGACCCCAGCCGCTCGGGCAACGCCGCCTGGCGTGGCACTTCGAAGGCCACCTGCTTGTTGGCCAGGGTGCGCTTGGCGCGCACGATGCGCTGGGCGATGGTCGGTTCGGGCTGCAGGAACGCCCGCGCGATCTCGTCGGTGGTCAGCCCGCCGAGCAGCCGCAAGGTCAGCGCCACCCGCGCATCGGCCGACAGCACCGGGTGGCAGGCCACGAACATCAGGCGCAACAGGTCATCGCCGATGTCGTCCTGCAGCGCATCGCTGTCGTCGGGCAGCGGCAATGGCTGCGGCTCCAGTTCGCTGCCCCACAGCGCATGCTGGCCAGCCACGCGCTGGTGCTGGCGCAACACGTCGATGGCGCGATTGCGCGCGGTGGTCATCAGCCACGCTCCCGGGTTGTCCGGAACCCCCTGCGTCGGCCAACGCTCCAGCGCGGCCAGCCAGGTGTCCTGGGCCAGTTCTTCGGCACGCCCCACGTCGCCGCGCAGCATCCGCGCCAGGCGTGCGATCAGGGCCGGCGACTCCATGCGCCAGAGGGTGTCCAAGCGGTGCGACAGGGGGTTTTCCATGCGGGCGATCAAAGCACTGGCGGCAGGCCGGTACAAGCCCGCCGCCGGGCAGGCGGCGTCCTGGTCAGCCGGGCTCACCGTCCATGTGCGCGATCTCCCACAGGTGGCCATCCAGGTCCTGGAAGCCGCGCTGGTACATGAAGCCGTAGTCGCGCGCGGGCATCGGCTCGCTGGCACCGGCCTTCAGGGCCTTGTCCACCAGCGCGTCGACCGCCGCGCGGCTGGTCGCCGACAGGCAGGTGATCACCTCGGTCTGCTGGCGCGCGTCGCTGATCGGCTGGGTGGTGAAGCCGCGGAAGAACGACTCCATCTTGACCTCACCGCCGTCGGCCAGCGCCTTGAACACGCGCTCGGCCTCTTCCACGGTGTCCACGTCGATGTTGATGGTGGTGCTGTTTTCCCCGCCACTGGACGGGCCATCGGCAGCCATCAGGATCGCGCTGCCCACTTCCAGCTGGCTGTGCGCCACGTGGTCCAGCGTTTCCGGCGGCATCTCGCCGCAGCCGTCGGTGTTCTCCATCGGCGGCATGTCGCGGTACCTCATTTCCGAAGTGACCTTGCCGCCGAGCGCCTGCGCGTAGAAGGCCATGGCCTCGTGGGTCTTGCCGTTGAAGCCAAGGAACGGGATCAATTTCATGGGAGTGCTCCAGGGAAGTCGGGGGGTCAGTCGGCGGCGCCGATCTGTTCGCGCAGACGCTGTTCCTGCGCCTGTAATTCGGGGGTGAAGGCCTCGCCGAAATCCTCGGCGCTCAAGATCGGACGCAGCTCGACCACGCTGCCCGGGCCGAACGGGGCGCGCTTGAGCCACTCGGTGGCTTCGTCCAGCGAGCGCACCTGCCACAGCCAGAACCCGCAGACCAGTTCGCGGGTCTCGGCGAAGGGGCCATCGATCACCCGCGGCGGCTGCGCCCCGAAGGCCACGCGGCGCGCGCGTGAGGTGGGGTGCAGGCCCTCGCCGGCCAGCATGATCCCGGCCTGCACCAGCTGTTCGTTGTAGGCGCCCATGGCGCGGATTTCCTGCTCGGTCGGCATCTCACCGGCCTCGGTCTCCTCGGTCGCCTTGACCAGTACCATGACTTTCATCGGTGTTTCCCTCAGGGCGGGCCCGGTTGGTGGGCCCTTCAAGGGATACAACGCAGCCGGGTGCCGGAAATCGACACGCCGGCAAAAATAATTTTCGCCGCCGCCCGGTGCCGCCTGAACAGGCACTTAGTGCCGCGCTGCAACAGCACGGTCGCGCCAGCTGCGGCATCATGGCCGCCCCTGCCCCGGAGCGTGCCGGCCATGCAATTCCTGCTGCTGATCTACATCGACGAAGGCCTGTTGCAGGCCCTGCCCGGCGAGGACTACGACCGCCTGATGCACGACTGCCTGCAGCATGCCGATGCATTGCAGGCCGACGGCACCCTGGTGCTGGCGCAGAAACTGGAACCGGTGCACAGCGCCCGTACCCTGCGCACCCGCCAGGGCAAGGAGCGCATCACCGACGGGCCGTTCGCCGAAACCCACGAACTGCTGGCCGGCTTCAACCTGATCAACGCACGCGACCACGACGAGGCCCTGCGCATCGCCCGGCAGTTTCCGTGGTCGCGCTTTGGCAGCATCGAAGTGCGGCCGCTGGCCGACATGGACGCCGAGCGCGAACGCGTCGGCGCCTGAGCAGCGCTACAGCAGCGTGATCTTCAGGTCGCGCGCGCCCACGCCTTCATTGCCGCTGTAGTCGCGCACGCTGGCCCTGATCACGTAGTCGCCGGCGGGCAGCGCGTCGGGCCGCCAGCGCCCGGTTTCCACCCGCCCGTCGCGTACCGTGTTGGTTACGAGGTAGCGGAAGCGCGTGACGGCACTGCCATGCACGGTGATGCCGCTGTCCGGTGCGTAGGCCACCACGGTGGCACTGTCCTGGGGCGGCATGCGGTTGAACACGATGTTGAAGCGCGGCTGCTCGTAACCGGCCAGCGGCTGGCCCTGCGCATCCAGGATCTGGTACCCCACCTGGTAGGCGCCCAGCCGACGCCGCGGCAGGTTGCGATCCACCTGGTCCCAGGCTTCCACCACGATCTGCACGCCGGGACCCTGCCGTGGCACCACCAGCGGCGCGGTGCCCACGGCCTTGATCGGCAGGTCCTGGTCGTCCAGGACTTCGACCGAGGTGATGCGCGGTGCGAACGCGTCGGCGTAGCCGACAAAGCCCAGCGCCACCGCGTTGCGCTCGAACCCGCTGGCGCCCACGCTCAGGTGCACGTGCGCCATGCGGTTGATGCTGCCCAGCGGCTCGCCCACATGGAAGCGCGTGCCACGGCGCACGCGTACCCGTTCCAGTTTGCCATCCACCCCCAGCACCTGCTGCCAGCGGGCGTCGAACGGCTGGCCACGCGGATCGCGCCCCACCTGCATGTGGATGTACTTGAGCCGACCCAGCGCCATGCCTTCGGCCTGCCCGCCGACCGACCAGCTGGCAAAGGCGCTGTCGACCTTGCCATCGGAGATGGCCAGCACGCGCTGGCCGACATCGCCGCGGATATCGAAGCCGCCGTGCAGGTGGTGGCGGCTCTCGCCGCTGAAGTTGCCGCGTACCTCACCCAGCGTGCCCACCACTTCATGCCACCCGTCCTGGGGGGCCAGCGGCCAGCGCCCGCCCGTCACCGGCAGCGGGGCGTCGGCAGCGGGACCGGTCAATGCCGGTGCCGGCACCGCACCGATGTCCAGCGGACGCAAGCGGTGCACGCGGTACGCCGCGGCATCAGCCAGGTAGACAGCGCCCTGCGCATCCAGCGCCAGCCCGCTGGGCCGCGCAAAGCGCGGCTGCGGTGAAACACCGGCCAACGCCACCTGGTGGCCCCGTGTGGACACCTGCACCACCTTGCCGTTGATGTCGCCCACGTACAGCACATCATCATGCGTAACGGCCACCGACAACGGACCGCTCATCACGCTGCCGTCGGCCACCTGGGTGCGCAGCATGCCGTCCGGCGACAGCCGCCGGATGGCGTTGTTGTACAGGTCGGCGATCAACAGGTTGCCGTGCGAGTCCAGCGCCAGGGCCACCGGCGTATCCAGCCGCGTCTCGGCACCGAACCCATCGACGTTGCCCGGCTGCTCACCGCCTGCCGCCGTGCGCACCGTGCCATCGGGCTCGATCACCCGGATGCGGTCGTTGTAGGTATCGGCCACGTACACGCGGCCGCTGGCATCCACGGCCACGCCCATCGGCGCATCGAACCGTGCCTGCGCGGCCGGGCCATCGGCAAAGCCCGCCACCCCGTCGCCAGCGAGCGTGCTCACCACGCCATCGGCGCCGATCCGGCGGATGCGATGGTTGCCGGTGTCGGCCACGTACACGTTGCCCGCGGCATCCAGCGCGATGCCGGATGGGGTATGGAACTGCGCCTGCGCACCGGGCCCGTCGCGCCAGCCCTCTCCGGTGCCGGCCAACGTATCCACGCGCCCATCGGGATACACCCGGCGGATACGGTTGTTGTCGCCCGCATCGGCGATGTAGGCAACGCCGTGCGCATCAACCGCCAGCGCATAGGGATCGGCGAAGCGCGCCTGCGCACCGGCACCATCACGCAGTCCACCCACCCCATCACCGGCGAGCACCTCCATCTGCGCCTGCCACGCCAGCGGCGTGGGTACCGGGCCCTGTTGAACCGGCGCCCGTGCAGGCATGTCGAAAAACGTCCATGCGAGTGCCGCAGCGGTGATCGCCACCACTCCGCCGATCATGACCTGCCAACGTTTCATTGCCGTCCCTGTGCGTGTCCGGCGTAGACCTTAAACGCTGCCTGCGCATCTGCACACCCCATGCGCTTGTGCGGCTGCGCGGTTACAGGTTCAATCGCCGCAGACCCCACGCAAGGATGCGCCATGCACCGCCCGCACCATCGCCTCGCCCTGTCCCTGCTGCTGGCGATCTCCGGCGCGCCAGCACTCGGCGCGACGCCGGTGGCCGCACCGTCTGAACACGCGCTCGCGCAGCGCCTGGTCGACACCATCGCATTGGCCGAGCAGGGCGACAGCGTGGGTGCGCTGATCGGCTTCGACCGCGTGTTCAACGATCCGGACGTGGCCACCCTGGATGCCGTACAGCGCCTGGAAGGGCTTGTCAGTGCCGGGCGCACGGCCTTCAACGCGCGCCAGCCGCAGGAGGCGCAGCGCTACCTGGACGCCGCGCTGAAGCAGGCGCCCGATGACGCACGTGCGCTGTATGTACTGGGTCGCCTGAAGCTGCTGCAGGACCAACCGGTGCAGGGCGCCGACCTGATCACCCGCTCGCTGCGCGCATCGGACCGGTTCCTGGCCGACATCGATGCCCCGCTGGTGTACCGGCTGGGCGATGCGCTGCAGGAGCAGCCCGATGATTACCGCGCGCTGCTGGAGGCGCTGTTCGACCGACAGTGGAAGGTCGATGGCCTGGAGCCGACGGCCGTGTGGTTGACCCTGGCCACGCTGCAGGCCGATGCCGGGCAACAGCAGCGCCTGGCCGCCACCGTGGCGCGCATCGATGCGCCGATCGAAGTGGTTGCGCTGCGCAGCGACAAGCGTTTCGATGCCGTGGTCGACCGCCGCGATCCGCGCTTCGATCCGCTGCAATCGGCGCGTCGCCATGCCGATGCCCTGCGCGTGTCGGCCTTGTTGCAGCCAGAGGCCAGCGACCTCGCCGCGCTTACCGACACCCTGCTGTTGCTGGGCGAGCACGCGCAGGTGCTGACGGCTACGGACCCGCTCCATGCGCGCCTGACCGAGGCCGGCGCCCCGCGCAGCTTCCCCGGTGGTGCCTATGCGGCGTGGGTGCTGCTGCACCGCGCCGTGGCCCAGCACCGGCTGGGCCAGGACGACCAGACGGAGGCAACGCTGGAGCTGGCCAGTACGCTCACCAACGAGGGCGACACGGTGAACCCGCTGCAGCGGCTCTACCTGGCCAGCTGGTACCTGGCCAGCGCCAAACCGGCCCGCGCCCTGCAGACCCTGGACGGGCTGGATGAGGCACCGATGTTCGGTGAGTACCTGCGCCAGTGGATCCGCTTCAGCGCGTACCGGTCGCAGGGCGATACCGCGCGGTCGGCGCAGGCCCGCCACTGGTTGCAGGCCAACCAGGACGAGGGCCGCAGCGTGTACGTGGACGTGCTGCTGGCAGAGCAGCGCACCGACGAGGCGGCCCGCTGGGTCATCGCCGAACTGCAGTCGCCCCGGCGCCGCCAGGACCTGCTGCAGCTGATGCAGAACTTCCGCATGCTGCCGCCGATGCCCGCCGACGTGGACAACGACGCACGCTGGGAAGCACTGTTGAAACGCCCCGATGTGCGCGCCGCGCTGGAACGGGTCGGCCGCCGCGAGACACTGCCCATCTACGGCCGCGGCGCCTGGCGGTGAGACCACCGGCACGCCGCGGTCAACGCGCCGGCGTTTCCACCTTGAACCCCATCGCCTCGCGGTAGCGCTGGTACAACGCGCTGACCTTTTCCACGTACGCCAGGGTTTCGGCGTACGGCGGCACACCCTTGTAGCGGGCCACCGCGCCGATACCGGCGTTGTAGGCGGCGGCCGCCAGGGTGCGGTCGCCCTTGTAGCGCTTCAGCAGTGCCTTCATGTAGCGCGCGCCCCCGTTGATGGACTGCTCGGCCGACAGCGGGTCGGCCACGCCCCATTCGGTGGCGGTGTCGGGCATCAGCTGCATCACGCCCTGCGCGCCCTTGGGCGATATCGCACCGGCATCGAAGCCGCTTTCGGCATGGGCAATCGCACGCAGCCAGGCATCGTCCACCCCGGTGGCCTTGGCGGCCGCCTTGAACTGTTTGGCATGGCGGTTGAGCTGTGGCGTGCCCACCTTGCCCAGCCCCTCGTGCGCCGGCTCGCCGGGCGGGGTGGCCACGGTGAACTTCAGGAACACGCGTGAGCCCGGCAGGTTGCGCGTGGAATACACCAGCGCGCCCTCCTGCTCGCGTTCGTACAGGGTGCCGCTGAAGATGCCCATGTTGCCCCACAGGTTGGGGGTCTGCACGGCGCTGTCATCGATCTGCTGCGGCGTGCACGTCGAGCCCGGCTCGGGCGCGGTGGCCAGGCTCACGGTGTTGTCCCGCACGCAACGGTACACCGTGCGCGCCGACGCCGACCACGGCAGCAGCATCGACAACAGGGCCAACGCGGCAGGCAGGGTCGGTTTCATGGGCTCGGATCGGGGCACGGTAGGGTGCGGCGCGATCATCCGGCCCCGGCTGCGAACCGAAGGTGAATACCGGGCCGGCCACCTCGGCAGGCCCGGTACCAGCGTCAGCGGCTGCCGCCGATCAGGCGCTTGGCCGCATAGCCCAGGCCCAGCAGCAGGAACCACAGCGGGCTGATCGCCAGCGCGTACAGGGTGTCCGGCTGCAGGGTCAGCAGCACCAGCACGAACACGAAGAACGCCAGGCAGACCCCGCACATGAAGACGCCGCCCGGCATTTTGAACCTGGACGCCGCGTGCAACTGCGGGCGGCGGCGGCGGTACACGATGTACGAACACAGGATCAGCGACCACACGAACATGAACAGTACGGCCGCCAGCGTGGTGACCAGGGTAAAGGCGGTAACCAGGTTGGGGATCAGGTAGATCAACATGGTGCCCAGCAGCAGGCAGATGCACGAGAACAGCAGGCCCCGCGCCGGTACCGCCGCCCGCGACAACCGCGCGAAGAAGCTCGGGGCGTGCCGCTCTTCGGCCAGCCCGTACATCATGCGGCTGGTGGAAAAGATGCCGCTGTTGGCCGACGAGGTGGCCGAGGTGAGCACCACGAAGTTGATCAGGCTGGCCGCGGCCGGAATGCCGGCGAGCACGAACAGCTCCACGAACGGGCTCTTGCCCGGCACCACCTCGCGCCAGGGGGTGACGGCCATGATCGCGATCAGCGCCAGCACGTAGAACACGATGATGCGCACCGGGATGGAGTTGATCGCCTTGGGCAGGTTGCGCTCGGGATCGGCGGTTTCAGCGGCGGTGGTGCCGACCAGTTCGATGCCGACGAAGGCGAACACCGCGATCTGGAAGCCGGCGAAGAACCCGGCCATGCCCATCGGGAACACGCCGCCGTCGTTGTACAGGTTGGCGAACGAGGCCTGGTGGCCCGACGGCGAGGTGAAGCCCCACGCCACCAGCCCGAAGCCGGTGATGATCAGCGCGCAGATGGCGATGATCTTGATGAGCGCAAACCAGAACTCCATTTCACCGAACAGCTTCACCGTGACCAGGTTCAGGCTGAGCAGCAGGATCACGCACAGCAGCGCCGGTATCCAGGGCGCCAGCTCGGGAAACCAGAACTGCGCATAGGCGGCAATGGCGATCACATCGGCGATGGCGGTGATGATCCAGCAGAACCAGTAGGTCCATCCGCAGAAGAAGCCGGCCCACGGCCCGAGCAGGTCGGTGGAAAAGTCGATGAACGACTTGTACTCCAGGTTGGACAGCAGCAGCTCGCCCATCGCGCGCATCACGAAGAACAGCATCGCGCCGATGATCAGGTAGACCAGCACGATGGAGGGGCCGGCCAGGCTGATGGTCTTGCCCGAGCCCATGAACAGGCCGGTGCCGATGGCACCCCCGATGGCGATCAACTGCAGGTGGCGGTTGGACAGGCTGCGCCGGAGGTGTTCCGGCGGCACGGCGGGATCGGTCATGGGCGGGGCCAGCAGGGCGAAGGCTCTGAACATAGAAGACCGCTGGCCGCCGCGCCACTGTTGCGTGCAGCGATGGCCCGCTGATGTCGGTTTTGCCTTCCCCGGCAGCGCCTGACGGCCGGGCGGGGAGTGCCCTGACGGGCCTGCCGGACGATCCCGGTTCCAAATCCGGCCGACAGGTGGTGAGATAGCGCGGCGGCCCACAGGGGATCCAGTTCGTGAGCGCCGCACGCTGCTTCCCACCCACGGCATCGAGGTCTGCTTGAACCGCGCCAGGATCATCGCCGCCACCGTGCTGTTCGCCCTGCTCGGCGCCTTCGTGCCGATCGCCGCGCTGGTGTACTTCACCTGGGGCCGCGCCAACGAAGCGGAGGCTGCCCGCCTCCAGCTGACCGCCGAGCGCACCCTGCTGCGCGCCAACCGCGCCTACGAGGCCGGGATGCTGGCCCTGCGCCGGCTCAACCAGAGCCCGCTGGAACCGTGCTCTGCCGACCACCTGCACCTGATGCGGGCGCTCACCCTGAGCACGCACTCGGCCGAACAGGTGGGCTACTTCGAGGACGGCCGGCTGCGGTGCACCTCCTGGGGCATGATGGAGGCCCACGTACCCGAGCCGACGCCGGACCACATCACCGCCGACGGCGCCGGCATCACCCTGGGGGTGCGACCGATTGCCGGGGATGGGTCGCCGCTGATCGCGCTGCACCTGGGCCGCTACGACATCCTGATGGACCCGTCCCGCTTCGTGGACGTCATCGCCGATCCCAACGTGCGCCTGGCCGTGGCCAGCCCCGACGGGCGCCTGATGGCCCAGCAGGACCTGCTCGACCAGCCCCTGCTGCAACGCCTGCTGCGCAACCCGCACAGCGGCATGGACAGCCACACCCTGTATGCCACCGCGCAGAACCAGGAATGGCTGGCCATCGCCACCGCCCCGCGTACCGACCTGCTGGCCAGTTTCCGCCAGCAGTTCCGGCAGTTCATCCCGCTGGGCGTTCTGGGCGCGCTGGCCGCGATCGGCGCGGTGGTGTGGCTGTCGCGGCGGCGGTTGTCGCTGCGCGGGGAACTGGTCACGGCGGTGCGACGGCGCGAATTCCACATGCACTACCAGCCCATCATCGAGCTGGACACCGGTATCTGCGTGGGTGCCGAATCGCTGGTGCGCTGGACCCGGCCCGACGGCAGCCACGTGCGCCCGGACCTGTTCATTCCGCTGGCCGAGGAACACGGCCTGATCGACGCACTGACCGACCAGGTGATCGAGCGCGTCATTGATGACATGCGCGAGCTGCTGGTCCAGGACCGCAGCGCGCATATCGCCATCAACCTGTCGGCCGCCGATGTCAGCAGCGGCCGCGCGCTCAAGGTGCTGGCGGCCAAACTGGCCGGCACCGGCATCCATCCGCAGCAGATCTGGCTGGAGGCCACCGAGCGCGGCTTCATCGACATCCAGCGTGCGCGCAACACGTTGGCCATCGCCCGGCGTACCGGCCACTGCGTGGCCATCGACGATTTCGGCGTGGGTTATTCCAGCCTGCAGTACCTGCAGCAGCTGCCGCTGGATGCCTTGAAGATCGACAAGTCGTTCATCGATGCCATCGGCACCGACAGCGCCACCAGCCCGGTCACCTCGCACATCATCGACATGGCCAAGACGCTGGGCCTGTTCACCGTGGCCGAGGGCATCGAAACGCCCGCCCAGCTGGCCTACCTGCAAGCCCGCCAGGTGGAGTTCGGGCAAGGCTGGCTGTTCTCGCGTGCGCTGCCCCCGGAGGCCTTCATCGCCTTCCACCACCAGCGCCTGCAGCAGTACGGCAAGGCCCGCGAGAACTTCCAGAACCCGAACAGCGCGGTGGAGTAGCGGGCTCTGCCGCGCCGCATGACCAGTGCGGCGCCGTGGGGTAAAACGCGTCGCCACGCGCCCGGGACCCACCGCCACACGTAGAGCCGGGCTCTGCCGCGCCGCATGACCAGTGAGGCGCCGTGGGGGGTAAAACGCGTCGCCACGCGCCCAGGACCCACCGCAACGCGACGTAGAGCCGGGCTCTGCCCGGCTGCTCTCATGCTGGAACACGGGAACTGCCGGGCAGAGCCCGGCACCACGTGTTCCGGGGACCGGCCCTACTCGTCCGCAATACCCGCCAGCTCCAGCACCCAGCGCGGCACCTTGGGCTCGCCGGCGTAGAAGCTGCGCGGCCTGCCCTCTGCCATCGCCCAGCGGTGGATCCAGCTGATGCCGCCGGCGCCGTTGTAGCCATCGGCGTGTGCGTAGGCCGGGTCCTGCAGCGCCTGCTCCAGGGTAATGAACGTGTAGCCCCGGCGGCGGGTAGCGGCGATCAGTTCGTCGATACGGCCGCGTTGAGCGCATTGGCATGCATCAACCACACCTGCGCCGGCAACCGGCCCAGCAGCTGCCGCGACTGGTCTTCGTAGTACTCCAGCTTGTTCAGCATGTAGGGCACATACCCACGTCGCAGCTGGCGCAGCCGCGCCTCGCGCACTACCGGATCGGCCTCGGTGTCACGCACATGGTCGTAGGCGAAGGCCCAGATCCACTCGCTGTTGTCCACCGTGACCGGCGCGATGCGATACTCGTGCTGGTCCAGGAAGGCAGCCAGCGCAGCGCGTTGCTCCGGGGTCTCCCCGGCACGCAGGTACGGGTGGCGGAACCAGCGCGGAGCTTGCCCGCGTTCGGCCAGCAACGGGCGCAGGGTCTGCTCGCCACGCAGGATGTCCTGCTCGTAGGCCTCCAGCCCGATCGCATGCAGGTCCACATGGCCACGGGTGTGGTTGCCCAGTTCGAACCCCCATCGCGCCAGTCGCGCAGCATCTGCACACGCGCCGGCTGCACCTGGCCATCGCGCTCCAGCTTGATCTCGTTGACGAAGCCCACCACCGGCACCTGCGCCACCTTCAACGCGGCAAGCAGCTGCGCGTGGCGTTGTGCCAGCTCCGGATCGTCGCGCTCATCCAGCCGCTGCCAGGGCAGGTCGTCGATGGTCAACGCAATGCGCTGGTCCGGCGCGGCCTGCACGGCAGCGGCAAGTCCCAGCAATCCCAGTCCCATCCAACGCAACACAATGTGGCGCACGTAACCCTCCTGATCCGTGCTGCCACCTTAAACCAAGTGTCATGCGGGGCCAGAACACGTGCTGCCTGACCAGAACACGTGATGCGTCGCCAGAACACGTAGTGCCGGGCTCTGCCCGGCAGTTCCGTATTCCTGCGGAAAAGCAGCCGGGCAGAGCCCGGCGCTACGTCCCTGACGTGGGCGCCCACGCCCCCGGCCGCCGCATCACCACCACCAGCGTGGCCGCCAACAGCGCCAGCACCACCCCCGGCAGCCACCGCTCGCCCCACGTTTCCAGCATCACCCCGCCCACCACCCCGGCGATGGCGATGGCCAGGTTCCAACCGGTGACCACGAACGACTGCGCGATGTCGCCGGCCACCCCGGCGCGGCGCGCCACGGCGGTCTGGAACAACGTGGGCACGCCGCCGAACGCCATGCCCCACACCACCGTGCCCAGCACCAGCACCCAGGCCGATGCGGGCCACAGCGCGAAGGCCAGCGCCGCCAGCACGAACCCGACCGTGCTGGCCAGCACCAGCACGCGCAGCCAGCGGTCCACCCACAACCCGGTGATCCAGATCCCCACCAGTGCGGCCACGCCGAACACCAGCAGCAACCGGTCCAGCCAGGCCACCGCGCCGGACAGCGCTGCAAACGGTTCGATGTAGGTGTACAGCACGTTGTGCGCCAGCACGAACAGGAACATGGACAACAGCGCCGCACGCATGCCCGGCAGCCGCCATACCGCACCCAGCGTCTGCCGCGCGCCCGCGCCCGGAGCCGACAGCGCGGGCAAGGCCAGCCGCGCCCACACCAACAAGCCTACGCTCAGCAGCGACATCAGCGCGAACGCCCAGCGCCAGCCGATGGTCTGCCCAAGCAACGTACCGGCGGGAATGCCCAGCGACAACGCCAGCGGCGTCCCCACCATCGCCACCGCAATGGCGCGCCCCTGCAACCGCGGCGCCACCATGCGGCTGGCATAGCCGGCCACCAACGACCACAACAGGCCCGCGCTGATGCCGGCGACGAAGCGCGCGACCAGCATCACCGCGTAATGGTGCGTCAGTGCGGTCACCGTGTTGACCACCACGAACCCGGCAATCGCGGCCAACAGCAGCGGTCGCCGCGGCAGCCGCTGGGTGAGGGCGGTCATCGGCAACGCCGCCACCAGCGAGCCGAACGCATAGATGGTCACCAACTGCCCAACCAACGCGCGGCTCACGCCCAGATCGGCACTCATCGGCGACAGCAGCCCGGCCGGCAAGGCTTCGGTGAGGATGGTGATGAAGCCGGCGCAGGCCAGCGCCAGCAACCCGGACAACGGCAACCGCTCGGCCGCCGTGGGCTCCGCGGCAAGCGCACACGTGCCGGCCTCGCCACTCATGCCTGTGCCGCTCATGCCCGTGCCCCGCCGCGGCATGCGGGGGCGGCGGGCAGTACGGCATCAACGGCGGCCAGCCGCAGCGGGGTAAGGAGGGGCGCATCAAGCACGGAGCACATGGCGGTATTCCAGCAACAGGGGGAGCGCCATGCTCGGCGTTCGACGGCGCGCCAAACACCCAGTCAGCGGTCCAGACATTCCGGACACTGCATTCCGCAATCGGCGCAGACCCCGTACCAGCAAGGGATGCAACCGATGCCAGCGCGGCACGCACCGCTGCATCCCATCGGCCGTGCGCCGCCGCTGCGTCGGGCCGCTAGAGTGGCGCCTTTCCCCTTGGGTTCGGCCATGTCGGCACTGGATAACATCGGCAACCTGCAGACCTTCGTGCACGTGGCCGACACCCGCAGCTTCGTCGACACCGGGCGCCTGCTCGGCGTGTCGGCTTCGGCCACCGGCAAGACCATCACCCGCCTGGAGCAGGCCTTGGGCGTGCGCCTGTTCCATCGCAGCACGCGCAGCGTGACCCTGACCGCCGAGGGCGAGCGCTTCCTGCTGCGCTGCCGGCGCATCCTCGACGAGCTGGACGCCGGCCGCACTGAACTGGCCCAGCAGGCCGCCGCCCCGTGTGGCGTGCTGCGGCTCAGCCTGCCGCTGGTGGGTGACCTGTCGCTGCCGATCCTGTCCGCGTTCATGGCCACCTACCCCGGCATCCGCCTGGAGCTGGATTTCGACGACCGCCTGGTCGATGTGGTCGAAGAGGGCTTCGACGCGGTGCTGCGCGTGGGTGAGCCGTCCGACTCGCGGCTCAGCGCGCGCCGGCTGGGCGTGTTCCCCCGCTACCTGGTGGCCTCGCCGGAGTATCTGGCACGGCGCAGCACGCCCCAGGCCCCGCACGAGCTGCTCCAGCACGACTGCCTGCACTACCGCTTCCCCAGCAGCGGCAAGCTGGAACCGTGGCCGCTGCCACGCGCGTCCGGGGAACCGCCGTTGGAGCTGCCGGTGTCGATGGTGGCCAACACCATCGAGGCGCGCCTGGCCTTCGCGCTGGCCGGGCGCGGCATCGCCTATATCCCCGAGCACTCGGTACGCGATGCGCTGGCCGATGGCCGCCTGGTGCGCGTGCTGCCCGAGCAGATCCACGCCTGCGGCACCTTCCACCTGCTGTGGCCGTCAGGCCGCCACGTGCTGCCCAAGCTGCGGGTATTCATCGATTTCGTCAGCGCCCGGCTCACCGGCGTGAGCCGTTGAACAGCGTGCATTCACTCCCTTGGCGCGGCGCAAACCTATACTGGCGGCGCGACAGCCAGTCGCCTGTGTAATGAGGTATGCCCGCATGCGCCAGTGATGCCCCGCCGTCTGTTTGACGGCCTGTGTCCTTCCCGCCCCGTGCGTGAAGGGAACCCACGGCATCCCTGGAGGTCGCATGACCGCATTTTCCCTCACGCTCGACCGCGTGACCTGCACCCTGCCCGATGGGCGGGTCCTGTTTTCCGATATCAGCACCCACTTCGACACCATCCCGACCGGCCTGGTCGGGCGCAATGGCGTGGGCAAGAGCGTGCTGGCCCGTGTGTTGGCCAGTCAGCATGCGCCCAGCGCCGGCCAAGTGCAGCGCGGCGGCCGCGTGCACCTGCTGGCCCAGCACAGTGGTGCCCCGCCGGGCAGCATCGCCGCCCTGGCCGGCGTGGCCCCACTGCTGGATGCGTTGGCGCGCATCGAGGCCGGCAGTGTCGATCCCGCCGATTTCACCGCGGTAGGCGAGCGCTGGAACATCCGCGAAGAGCTGCAGGCCCAGTGGCAGCAATTGGGCTTGCCGCCGCTGGACCCGGCGCAACCGGCCGCCTCGCTCAGCGGCGGCCAGGCCATGCAGGTGGCCCTGGGGGGTGCGCTGCTGTCGCAGGCCGACGGCCTGATCCTCGACGAGCCCAGCAACCACCTCGATGCCCGCCATCGCGCGCGGCTGCTGGATGCCTTGGCGCACTGGCGCGGCGGCCTGATCGTGATCAGCCACGACCGCCACGTGCTGCGCGCGATGCAGCGCATTGTGGAACTGTCGCCGGGCGGGCTGCGCAGCTACGGCGGCAACTACGACCTGTATGCCGCGCAGAAGCACGACGAGCACAGCGCCGCCACCGAACTGCTCGCCCTGCGCAAGCGCGAACGGCGCCGGCAGCAGGATGCAGCGCGCGAACAACGCGAACGGCTTGAGCACCGCCAGTCACGCGCGCAGCGCACTGCGCGTACGGCCAACCAGGCGCCGATCCTGCTCGGCGGCATGAAGAACCGCAGCGAACACAGTGCCGGGCGCTGGCAGGCCCAGCAGCTGGAGCGCAGCGCGGTGGTGGAGGCCCGCGTGCGCGACGCCGCTGCGCAGCTGGACGATGCCACCGGGATTGCCCTGCTGGCCCCCCGCCAGGTAGAGCCCGGGCGGCAGCGCGTGGCCGAGCTCACCGACGTCCAGCTGCCGTGGGTGTCGCCACCGTGGCAGCGCCTCACCCTGCAGGTGCAGCGCGGCCAACGCATCGGCGTGCGCGGCCCGAACGGCAGCGGCAAATCCACGTTGCTGCGACTGCTGGCCGGCCAGTGTGAGGCCGTCGCCGGCACCTGCGCGGTGGCCGCACGCACCGCGCTGCTCGACCAATCCCTGGCGTCGCTCCCCGCGCAGGCAACGGCGCTTTCGCTGCTGCGCGATGCCCACCCCGACGCCGGCGACGCCGATGCGCGCACCCGGCTCGCGCTGCTCGGGCTGGACGCCGAACGCAGCCTGCGCCCACTGTCCACGCTGAGCGGCGGCGAGCGCCTGAAAGCCGCGCTCGCTGCCGTACTGTATGCGCACGCGCCGCCGCAGTTGCTGCTGCTCGACGAACCCGGCAACCACCTCGACCTGCCCTCGCTGGCCGCGCTGGAGCAGATGCTCAGCCAGTTCCGAGGCACGCTGATGCTCGTCTCGCACGACCCGGCGCTGCTCGACGCCGTGGGGCTCACCCACTACCTGGACGCGGGCGCCGAAGGCTGGTCGTTGACGGCGGTATAAGCGGCACCGTCAGTGCCGCGACCACGCCGGGAACGCGTCGGGCAGCAGCTGCCACAGCATCGGCCCGGCGCGCATCTCGGTATCGGTAAGCAGGCAGGCGTCGAACTCGGCGCGCACCGCGCGTTCGTCCATCTCCACCCCGATCACCGCCAGCTCCTGGCGGCGATCGCCCCACCACGGGTGCCACATCCGGCGCATGGCCTGGTACTCGCCGGCATCGCCCACCTCGTCCATGCCCGGCATGGGCGCGGTCCAGCAGGCGGCCTGTTGGCGCACCCAGCCCACGTCGGTGTACGGCACCTGCGGCGGTGGCAGCAGCGGCGGGGTGTCTTCGAGCCCGGCCTCCACCCGCTGGCGCGCCGCGTACCAGAAACCGGCAGCCTCGGTGCGGGTAGCCGCGCCCACGCTGGACAGCTCACCCACCCAGTCCATGCGGTTGGCCAGCCAGAAGAACCCCTTGCTGCGGATCACCGGCCCCAGCCCCTGCTGCAACAGGTGCGCGAAGCGTTGCGGGTGGAACGGCCGGCGCGCCCGGTAGACGAGGCTGCTGATGCCGTACTCCTCGGTCTCCGGCGTGTGCACGCCACGCAGCGCCTGCATCCAGCCCGGTGCCAGCTGCGCCTTGATGTAGTCGAAGCGGTGCGTGTCCAGCACCTCGTGCAGCGGTACGTTGCCGTGCTCGGACAACACCAGCCGCGCCTCGCGGTTCATCGCGCGCAGCACGGCCAGGGTCGACTGCAGCGTGTCGTCGGTGATCAGGTCGCACTTGCTCACCACGATCACGTCGGCAAACTCGATCTGCTCGGCCAGCAGGTTCACCACCCCGCGCGCGTCATCGGCACCGGCCTGCTGGCCACGGTCGGCAAGCCGGTCGGTCGAGCCGAAGTCGTGCAGGAACTGCTGCCCATCCACCACCGTCACCATCGTGTCCAACCGTGCGATGTCGTTGACGCAGAAGCCGTCCTCATCGCGTACCGAGAACGTGGCTGCCACCGGCATCGGTTCGGCGATACCGGTCGATTCGATCAGCAGGTAGTCGTAGCGGCCTTCGGCGGCCAGCCGCTTGACCTCCTGCAGCAGGTCGTCGCGCAGAGTGCAGCAGATGCAGCCATTGCTGAACTCCACCAGCGTCTCTTCGGTACGCCGCAGTGCCGCGCCGCCATCGCGCACCAGTTGGGCGTCGATGTTGATCTCGCTCATGTCGTTGACGATCACCGCCACCCGCCGTCCCTCGCGGTTGCGCAGCAGCTGGTTGAGCAGCGTGGTCTTGCCGGCGCCAAGGAAACCGGACAACACGGTTACCGGCAGGCGGGCATCGGTGGGGGCAGCAGTGGCGTTCATGGAGGGACAGGGTCCGCAGCGGAATGAAATGTTACTATATAACATTCACTGATCCGGGCCCCACCCCCATGAAACGCTCCTCAACCCTGCTCGATGCCGGCGCCATCGCCCTGTCCAGCCTGTGCCTGCTGCACTGCCTGGCCCTGCCGATCCTGGCCGCCACCCTGCCCTTGTTCGGGGTGTGGGCGCAGGCCGAGTGGGTGCACGTGCTGTTCGTGGCCATCGCCGCCCCCCTGACCGGCGTCGCCTTGTGGCGCGCACGCCGCCAGCAACGCCTGCCTGCAGCGGCCGTCACCAGTGCCGCGTTGGGCCTGCTGATGTTGCTGGCCGGCGCCGCCGAGTGGCCCAGCCACGACAGCGAAACCCCGATGACTGTCGCCGGCAGCCTGCTGCTGGCGGCCACGCATGCGTGGAACGCATGGCGGCGGCATCGGCATTGAGCGGGCGTCAGCCGCAGCGGCGGGCGTGATGCTGTACCGCTTCAGCGCGCGGCCGCCCGCCATCACCGCATTCAGCGGTGCAGCAGCATCGACACGAGGAACAGCGCCAATGGTGCCGTGCTGACCACCGCACCGACGATCCCCAGCCACGGCCAGCGTTCCTGGCGCACCCGCGAGGCCATGCTGGCTACCAGCCCCACGGCCGCCGCCGCGAGCACGCCGATGGCGACCCCGGTGGTCCCGGCCCCGGCAATGACGCCGTGATTGGCCACGCCGGCCAGCCAGCCGGCCGCACCGCCCACGGGCAGGCCAAGGAAACTGCACAGCCCTAACAGGGGTGCGCGCGTGGCACGCGGTGGTGCGGGCACGGATGCTGGTGCGGGCGAAAGGGTGTCCTGGGGCACAGGCGCTCCTCGTCTGGAATGCCTCCACCGTACACCCTGAGCCATATCACTGTGGAAGTGCATCGGGTGGCTGCAGCGTCTGGGCGCAGAACCCTCAGCGATGCACGATGAAGGCCACGATGAAAAGCAGCAGCGGCGCCTTGCTGACCAAGGCACCGGTGACGCCCAACCACGGCCAGCGCTCCTGGCGCTCGCGCGAGGCGATGCTGGCCACCATCCCCACGCCGGCCGCCGCCAGCACGCCGGTGGCAGCCATGATGCTGCTACCCGCACCTGCCGTCCCCTGGCCGCCCATGTCTGCCAGCCAATAGGCCGCAGCGCCCAGCGGCAGCCCGAGGAAGCTGCACACGCCCATTACCGGGGGCCGGGCCGCGGGTTGCCGTGGTTGGAACGATGTCGCCGGTGGCGGACGGGGGTGCGGGGACACGGGCGCTGCTCGTCTGGACTGCCACCACCGTACACCCGGGCGCATGGCAGTGGCGTACACGCTGGGCTCTCTACACGGCGTCGTTGGACGAGGTTGCCTAGACTGCGCCTATCGCCGTAGGAGGTCACCGACATGCGCCCTGCCGTTTCACTGCTTCTGCTTGCCCCGGTACTGCTGCTTGGCGCCTGCGGCAACCACGACAACGGCGCGGGCGTGTTCTCGGCCGATCCCCTGCTGGGCTGCTACGCCACCCACGCACGCAAACCCGCCGAGTTCCGCATCGAGCAGCAGCAGGGCCAGTACTTCGTGAGCTTCAACCGCGACGAGCAATGGCAACGCGACCCCACCGCGCTGCAGGTGTCCTCGCGCGCGGACATCGCCCGCTACTTCAAGGACGATGCCGACCAGATCGACAAGGCGCTGGTCCGGCCCAACGGCGGGTTCGGCATCTTCCACTTCAACCCGGGCGCCACGCTCAAGGGGAAGGACAAGAACAGCGACTACATGGCCCTGGTGCTGATCGGGGCCGGGCCGGTGTTCAAGGTGCGTTGCGGCTGATTCTGGCGCCACCGGGCATTACCTCAGCATGGCGCCGCCTCCTGCCGCCCCGTGCGATGGATGGAGCTGTACGGCCACTCCATCGCGTCGCGCACGTGACCGTGCTTTACCGGGTTCTGATGCACATAGGCCACATGCCGATGGAAGTCGTCCTCGTCCAGGATGCGATGCTCACGGAAGCTGCTGTGCCACAGCGGCCGCGCGGAACGATCGCGACGTAGCACTGCGCGCGGCGGCTTGCCCGGTAGATGGCGGTCGAAGATGGCCTGGATCTGTGTCCAGCGCCGGTGCCCGTCATCGTCCCCCGCCGGCAGCGTCCACACGCCATGCAGATGGTCGGGCAGCACCACGATGGCGTCGATGCGGAACGGCCGTGCCTGCTGCGCCACCCGGAACGCCAGCCGTAATGCCTGTGCGTGCTCCACCAGCAACCCGGCGTGGGCACGGTGCAGGTGTGCGCTGAAGAAGTACGCGTTGCCAGGCTGCCAAGGGAGGTGATCGCAGGTCATGCACGCAGTGTCCGTGTCCGCCTGCACGGCAACGATCAGGACACGCAGCGCCGCTGGCTGGGAAAGCCGCGCATGCTGCTGTCATCAAATGAGTCGGGGCGGGTCAGACATCCCCTCATCGGGGTGGCGACGTTACACTGCGCGGTCACCTGCACCCCCCGACGACGAACAGCGCGCGGCCCTGTTCAGTGCCGGCGAACTTGCCCAGATCGAAGAAGCCCTGTTGACCCCGGACGGCCAGAGTGGCGTGTTCCGTTTCAAGGCCGGTGCACGCGTCCACGGCGAGGCGCTGCATGAGGCGCATGGGGTGATCGAAGGCGGCAAGGTGCGTGCGATGCGCAAGCAACGCTGCCAGTGGTTGTTCAGCCGCGGAACGCTGTCGCGCTACGGTACCTGACGCGCACCTTCCTCAGCGATGCTGTGCCTTGCAGGCCACCCGCGCGGTGGCGGCGATCTGCTCCACCAGGATCCCCTCCTCGCGTCGGCCCAGCCGTTCAAACGCCTTGGAGGATTCGGGCAGCAGCCGGCGCAGCGCCTGACTGACCGGCACCGACCAGGTGGTCACGGCGGCATCGCCTGCGCCGGGGTCACCCAGCACCCACGGCAGCATCAGCAACGTGCGCTCGTTGGAGGCCAGCACCTGCGGTGGTCGGTGCTCGTAGCGGATGACCACTCGCATGGCGGGGTCATCGTCGGTCCAGATGCCGTTGGCGTAGTAACGGCCCAGCTGTCCCTTCAGGGAGTCGCGCTGCAGCAGCGCATGCGCCCTGGCCTCGAACGCGCGCGGGGTGCAGCCGCGTTCCGGCGTCGAATAGTACAGCAGCACCTGCTCCAGTATCCGCGCTGGCCGCACCCGGCGCGCCACCGCGTCCACGCCGCGCTCGCGCGGCCACGGTGGAGCAGAAACCGCCCACAGCAGCTCGGCAACGCGTTGCGCCGGGATCGCATCGGTCACCACCGCATCCGGGTCTTCCTGGCTGTCCAGCTGCGAGCTGCGCTGGAAGGTGCGTCGGCCAGCGCCCGGTTCCAACCGATGCACTTCGTCCACCCGGCCCCAGCCGCTGTACTGGTAGCGGATCTCGATGGACTGCACGTCCTGCAAGGCGCCTGCCGGCGGGCCATGCGGCGCGCTGCAGCCGGTAACCAACACGACGCCCAGCATCATCAGCGCGCGCGTCCAGCGCGACAAACGGCGGATGTATTCCAACGGTGTGACCACGTCGATTCCCTGTAAGGCCCTGCAGCGCGGTATGCCGCCGGTACTATAGAGCCTCCTGCCCGGCCGCAGCCTGCCTCCGGGCGCGGTCTCAGGTACGATGCCTTCCCCTGGCTGACCTGACGCCACGCTGCCCCGCAGCCCCGGCGCCCCCACTCCCGTGCCCCATTACACCGGCCCCCTGCTGACCCGCCCGCTTGCCGAAGCCCTCACCCGCGCCCGCGATAGCGGCGCGACCGAATGGACCGGCTCGCTCGACCTCGGCCTGTCCACCGGCACCGCCACGCTGGCCGCCGACCACTGGCTGTGGAAGGACGAGCGCTACGACTACCCGGGCAAGACCAAGGACCGCACCCTCTACTACTGGGACGGCGAAGAATTCCTGGCGGTGTCGCGCTTTGGCTCGGCGCTGATCAAGCTGGTGCCCACCGAATGGGATGCCCCCACCTTCGAGATCGACGGTATCAAGATGCTGCCCAGCGCGCGGGTGTCGCCGTTTGAAGACGCGCGGCGCAAGGTGGCGCTGATCGCCCCGGCCGGCAAGACCGTGCTCGATACCTGCGGCGGGCTCGGCTACTTCGCGGCGTGCTGCCTGGAAGGGGGCGTCACCCGCATCCAGTCGTTCGAGAAGAACCCGGACGTCCTGTGGCTGCGCACGCTCAACCCGTGGTCGCCCGACCCGGAGGCGCCCAGCAGCGGCGGGCGCCTGTCGCTGACCCATGCCGACGTGTCACAGGCCATTGAAGCGCTCGCATCCAGTTCGGTCGACGCCATCCTGCACGACCCACCGCGTTTCGGCATTGCCGGCGAGCTGTATTCGCAGGTGTTCTACGACCAGTTGGCGCGGGTGATACGCAAGGGCGGACGCATGTTCCACTACACCGGCGCGCCGAACAAACTCACCAGCGGCCGCGATGTGCCGCGTGAAGTGGCCAAGCGCCTGGAGAAGGCCGGTTTCAAGGCCGACCTGGCCATGGACGGCGTGCTCGCGGTTCGCCGCTGACGTCGCCGCCCATTCCCGGGCGACGGCGCGTGAGCGGGGCGCGTTACTCCCCGCGCGGCAGCTTTGCCGCCCACATGTTGTCCACCAGGTTTGGATACGCCCGGCCGTTTTCTTCGGCCCGTTGCCGTGCGGCTTCTTTCTGTGCCGGTGACAACGGGCGCGAGGCCCCGCTCTTGGGGCTGGGCTTCTTCCACGGCGGGGTACGGGTCTGGCGCATGGGCGGATACTACCGCACCGTCACTTGGCCAGGAACGCGACCAACGCCGCGTTGAACTGTTCGGCGTGGCTGGCGTTGCAGCTGTGCGGGGCGTCCTTCAACACCACCGCCTCGCTGCCGGCAATGGCCGCGTGGGTACGCTTGCCTGAACCCTCGTACGGCACCGTGCCGTCGCTGTCGCCGTGCAGCACCAGGGCGGGCACGGTGACCTTCTTCAGGTCCTCGCGGAAGTCGGTGGTGCCGAAGGCCTTCATGCAGCCCAGCGCGGCGGTCTGGTCGGACTGCTAGCACAAGGCGATGGCCTCCTGGCGCTCTTTCTCGCTGACCTTGAGCTCCCCGTTGGCACTGAAGAAGTCCTTGGTGAAGCCGTCGAAGAACGTGTCGCGATCGCGTTCCAGGCCCTGCTTCATCTCATCGGCCTTGGCCTGGGTCAACGGGCCGTCGGGATTGTCATCGGTCTTGAGCATGTAGGGCGGCACGGCCGAGGCGAACACCACGCTGTGCAGGCGCTGCTCGCCATGGCGGGCGATGTAGCGCGCCACTTCGCCACCGCCCATCGAGAAGCCCACCAGCGTGACGTCCTGCAGGTCGAGGTCGTTGATCACGCCGGCCAGATCGTCGGCCAGCGTGTCGTACTCGTAGCCATCGGCCGGCTTGTCCGAACGCCCGAAGCCACGGCGGTCGTAGGCCACCACGCGGTAGCCGGCGTCCTTCAGCACCGGCACCTGTGCCTTCCAGGATTCGGCCGACAGCGGCCAACCGTGGATCAACACCACCGGGCGGCCGGTACCGCCGGTATCTTCAACATGCAGGCGAACGCGGGAAGCAGTCATGGAAACTCCGTGTGTGGGCGGAAAGAGAGTGGCCGATGCTAGGCAGGCGGCACCGCGCGGCCTGTGAAAAAATCCGCCGCAACGTCTACGCCGCCTGCACAGCCGGGCGCACCGTGCGGCAGCTAGGGGATGAATCGGGCATCAACCGCAGCGCGGGGCATCCACCCCGGGTTAACCCTTCCACGCACCGACGTGCTCTACGCTTGCGATATCGACGACGCCATCAGGACAGTGCATGACCCAACCCTCGCCTGCGCCCGCCACCGAAGCCGACCGCCAGCGCGCCCTGGACGCCCTGCATATCGTGGGCAGCCTGCCCGAGCCGGCCTACGACGACATCGTCAAGGTCGCAGCCGCCGTGTGCGGCACGCCGATGGCGCTGGTCACCCTGATCGACCGTGACCGCCAATGGTTCAAGGCGCGCACCGGGCTTGACGGGATGCAGACCGAGCGCAATGTGGCCGTATGCGACCACGCCATCCGCCAGCCCGACCAGTTGATGGAGATCGGTGACCTGGCGCAGGACGCGCGCTTTGCCGACAACCCCGTGCTGAACGACATCGGCGCACGCTTCTACGCCGGCATGCCGCTTGTCACCGAGCAGGGCGCCGCAGTAGGCAGCGTGTGCGTGGTGGACATTACCCCGCGCGAACTCAACGCGGTGCAGCGCGATGCGTTGCAGGCGCTGGCCCGGCTGACCATGACGCTGATGGAAAGCCGCAGCCGCGAACGCGACCAGCAGGTGGCCGCCATCCTCGACCACGCCGTGCCAGCGGAGGAAACGTCGCCCGACCCGGCCAGCGCCTACACCGTGGTGATCCTGGAACTGCAGGATCTGGCCACGCTGGCACAGCAGCTGGGGGAGCGCACCCTGGACCGCCACCTGCAGCAACTGGACGTCGCGCTGGAGCAGTGCCTGCAGCTGGACCGCGGCGACAGCCTCAACCGGGTCACCGGCAGCGGCGAGTTCATCGCGGTGCTGGGCAGCGCCCATGCCCCGGACACCGTGGCGGCGTTTGAGGCGGTCGCGGATGACACGCTGCAACGACTCGGTACGCCGTTGCTGCTGGGCGCGGCGTCCACCGATCGCGGCGAATCCACGAGCGCAGTGTTCCTGCGCGCGGACCAGGCGCTGAGCGCCGCCAAGCAGCGGGGCCACTGACGTTCCTGCGTGTGGGCCGGGGTAGCGGCAGTGCCTGTCTCAATCCATGAGACAGGCACGCCGCATGCTGCAGCACGTACCACCCCAAAGAGGCCGGGACAGATGGACCTTCGCCCGCTTTATCCCCGCGCCACCGCCCCCGCCGTGCTGGCCCTGCCACGCGTTGCCTGCGGCGGTCTGGCCCGCACGTTGCTGCTGCACGGCGTGGGCGCGCACCCCGCCTCGCGCGCCGCGCTGCGCAGGGCACTGCGCAGTACCGCGCCAGCCGGGACATGCCAATGTTGCCGCGCCGCGCCGCGTCGCAGGGGTGCGCCGCATCTCCGGCCGTGCGTAACACGGCCTGCACGAGCAGCAGGACAACGTGCGTAGCCAGCGCCTGAGCGCACGCGTTTCGAACCCGCCCAGCCGGCCCGCCGCCATGCGCCATCAGGCATCCACGCATGGCGCATGACGCGCCCCATTACTAATTACATAGTTGACATGCCGAGCGCGGCGGGCGCACGATCCGATCATCAACTAAAAAACCAGTAGACAGCCCATGGCTCGCCCCAGCTCGCCCACCCTGACCGACTCCGAGCGCCGCATCCTGGAAGTGCTATGGAAGACCAAGGAAGCCTCCGTGCGCGAGGTAACCGACGCGCTGTCGAAGAAGAAGCCGGTGGCCTACACCACCGTGCTGACCATGTTCAAAGTGCTGGAAAAGAAGGGCCTGGTGACCTACCGCAGCGAGGGCCGCGCGTTCATCTACAGCGCCGCCATCAGCCGCAGCGAGGCCCGCCGCCAGGCGCTGGAAAACCTGCTCAAGTCGTTCTTCAACGACTCGCCCAGCGTGCTGGCCCAGCACCTCATCGACGAACACGACATGGAGGCCGACGAACTGGCCGCCCTGCAGAAGCGCGTCAACGACGCGGGCAACCCGGGGAAATCGGCATGAGCGCGCACACCGCCCACACCCTGCTGACCGTGGCCGTGCAGCACCTGTGGCATGCCGCGCTGTTGCTGGCCCTCGTGCTACTGGTAGTGCAGCGCGCGCGTCCCAGCGCCGAAGCACGTTCGTGGCTGCTGTGCGGGGCCTTCGCACTGGCTGCGGTGTCGCCGCTGCTGGTGCTGCTGCCCCGCGAAGCGGTCACCGTAGCTGAGGCTGCGGTGGCCCTGCCCACTGCAGCACAGTCGACCCCACCACCGGCATCCGCTGTACCGGCCGCGCCAGCGTCACCCACTGCATCACTGTCCGATTTCGTACCCACCGCGCTGCAGGCGTTGGCGGTGATCTGGCTGCTGGGCACGCTGTGGGGGCTGCTGCGCCTGGCGCAGGGCGTCTGGCAGGCACGGCGGCTGCACAGCGCCGCACGCCCGTCACCCGCACTGGATGCCCTCTTGGGCCCGGCACTGCCGCGCGGCAGCTGCGTTGCCCTGTCCGATGCGGTGGCCGGCCCGATGGTGGTGGGCCTGTTCGCGCCGCGCATTCTGGTCCCACCGCACCTGGCCAGCACGTTGTCGCCCCCGGCATTGCGCGACCTGTTGCTGCATGAAGCCGCGCATGTACAGCGCAGTGATCTCTGGGTAACCGCCGTGCAGCGCACCCTGCTGGTGGTGTACTGGTGGAGCCCGTGCCTGCGCATGCTGGGCAACCGGCTGGAGCTGGCCCGCGAAATGGCCTGCGATGCCCGCGCCGCGCACCGCTCCAGCAGTGGCCGCGACTACGCCGATTCGCTGCTGCGCGGTATCGCCGGCATGGTGCAGCAACGCCCGCAACGCGCCGCACTGGCGGTGGGCATGTCGGGCAGCCGCAGTGGGCTGACGCAGCGCGTGGACGGGCTGCTGCAGTTGCAGCGGGGGCAGGTGAGCTGGCGTACCCGGGTGCGATGGAGCGCCCTGTGCCTGGCCGCGCTGGCCACCCACGTGGGCGTCACCCTGGCGGCCACTCCGCGCCTGGGCGCGCCGACCGTGGTGGCGCCCAACAGCGACACCGCCACACGCACCTCGTCGGCACAGGCCGAGCGCCTGCTCGACGCCGCTGCAGAAGGCGACCTCGCGCAGGTGCGGCAGCTTGTGCAGGGCGGCGTCGCGGTGGATACCCAGCTTCCCGGTGACGGCACCGCGCTCATCGCCGCCGCGCGCCGCGGACACCTGGCCACGGTAGACGCCCTGCTCGCCCTGGGTGCCACGCCGGACCTGGCCTCGCGTGGCGACGGCAACCCGCTGATCGCCGCCGCCCGCCGCGGCCACCTGCCCGTGGTGGAGCGGCTGGTAAGCGCCGGCGCTGACGTCAACCGCATCGTCGCCTACGACGAAACCCCGCTGATCAACGCCGCCCGCTCCGGCGACGTGGACACCGTGGCCTACCTGGTCAACCACGGTGCCGACGTCAACCTGGGCGTGGTGGCCGACGCCGGGCAGTGGCGCTCGCCATTGAACCAGGCGCGCAACAGCCGCGTGCGCGACTACCTGATCCAACGCGGCGCCGTCACCGGCCGCCGCTGAGCCCACGCGCACACCGCGCGTAACCCGTCCCTGCAACAGCACCCCCACGTGGTGGCCACCCGGCCGTCACCGGCCGGCTGCGGCCTGCGTTTGGCAACGCCGCACCGGTTTTCCTGCCCGCACCCGCCACCCCGAGGTTCCGCATGGTTTCGATCCGTCGCGCTTCCCCTGCCGCCACCGTGCTGCCGCCCCGCCACATCCTGCTGCGTGGCGCACTCACCACCACGCTCTCACTGCTGCTGGCCCTGCCCGCCTTCGCCGCCGACCGCCACGACACCGCCATCGACAGCGCACTGACCGCCGGCCTGCGCCCCAGCGTGGTGCCCGCCAGTGACCCGCTGCCACGCTGGTCGCTGCAGGCGCGCATGGCCCACTACCACGTGCCCGGTGTGGCCATTGCGGTGCTGCGTGATGGCAAGCTGGTGCACAGCGCCGGCTACGGCCTGCGCCAGGCCGGCAGCGGCGATGCCGTGAACGCGGACACGTTGTTCTCGGTCGGCTCGGTCAGCAAGGTCATCACCGCGGCCACCACGCTTCGGCTGGTGGCCAATGGCAGCCTCGCGCTGGACCGGGACATCAGCACCTACCTGCGCAGCTGGAAGGTCCCGGCGACGCCCACCACCCCGACCCCGCAGGTGAGCCTGCGCATGCTGATGTCGCACACCGCCGGGCTGGGCGTGCACGGCTTTGCCGACTACCTGCCGGGCGAACCGCTGCCCACGCTGCTGCAAACGCTGGACGGCATCGCCCCGGCGAAGAACAAGCCGGTGCGCCTGATCCACGCCCCCGGCGAGCGCGGCGACTATTCCGGCGGCGGGGTGATGGTGGAACAGCAGGTGCTTGAAGATGCCAGCGGCCAGCCGCTGGACGCACTGGCCCGCACGCAGGTGTTCGCACCGCTGCACATGCAGCGCAGCCGCTTCACCACCCCGCCGGACACCCTCGACAACATCGCCAAGGCCCACGACGGCGACGGCGCGCCCACCGCCCTGCCGCGTGGCTGGCAGACGTTCCCCGAAGCCGGTGCGTCAGGCCTGTGGACCAGCGCCAATGACCTGGCCGCGTTCGTGGCGGCATTGACCAACAGCTATCGCGGCCCGGGCGGCTTCCTGCCGCAGCCGATCGCCATCGACATGATGACCGAGGTATCCCCGAGCTGGCATGGCCTGGGCCCGCGCCTGGACGGCAGCGGCGCCACCCGCATCTTCCACCACGGCGGCTCCAACGACAGCTACCGCGCGTGGATCGACGGCTATCTGGACAGCGGCGACGGCCTGGTCATCCTCACCAATGGCGAGAACGGTGCCGAGCTCACCACCGAGATCCGCAATGCCCTGTCCGATGCACTGGGCCGTGGCGTCAACCCGCCCGTACGCCCCATTGCGCTGGACCTGCGCGCGCCCGCTTATGCCGAGTACGCTGGCGTGTTCGCGCAGGACCTTTCGGTACCCATGGCGCATCGCCGCGCCCTGGCCGACATCTTCGACATCCCGGCATTGCAGGTGAAGGTGGCCGACGGGCAGGTGCGCGTGGGCGTTGCCGGGCGGACGCAGGACGGGCACGTACTGCCGCTTGCCCCCAACCGCTTCGTGTCACCGGATATCGACGGACTGCAGATCGAGTTCCACCGCGATGCGTGGGGCAAGGTCAACGCCTTGAGCGTGGTGCATGGCGAGGCGCGCGCGTACTACGTGCGCAAGTAACGGCGGCACGCGCTGCAACGCCAGACGTTGCAGCGCGCCGACCGTGACCGCTCAGGCCAGCGCCGCCGAATGCCGCAGCCGCACGCGGTGGTCGCCCAGCACCGCGTACCGCACCGTGAGCGGTGCGCCAGGCACAAGCGCGGTCTGCAGCGCACCGGCCTTGCCGGCCGTGTCCAGCAGATGCCACTGCCCGCCCAGCCGCGCGAACAGCGCATGCTCAACCCCTTGGCGACCATCGTTGCGGCGCGCCCACATCAGCTCCTGCACGGGCCCGCTGACGGTATGGCGGCGCAGCTGCCCACGCTGCAGCCACAGCCGCGCCACCGGGGCCCACACACCCAGCAGCCACACCAGCGCAACGCCCACGCCCGCCCACAGCCACACCCGGACACCCGCGCCGACGGCAGGCACTACGGCGAGCACGGCAATGCCCAGCAACGCCGCACCACACAGCCAAGCCGCTGCACGCAGCGCCGCTACCGGACGGGTACAGAGGTCGCGCCAATCCTGTGCGTCCATCGGTGCGGGCGCATCGGCCACCGCCGCCATGCCGGGGTAGTCCACCTGCAGCAGGTGACCGGGATGCGCCGCGCTCCATACCAACCGCAGCGGCGTGCCCGGTGCGGGGCCCAACACGTGCTGCGGCACGAAGCCGGACAGCGCGTCGGTCCCGGGCGATTCCTCCAGCACCAGGTGGCGGTAGTCGCCCAGCACGTAGCTGCGTGGCGCACGCGCGAAGCGTGCCTGCTGCGGCAGGATCTCGGCGGACTGCAGCGCACCTTCCATCACCGCCACCTCGGAAGATGCCAGTGCCTCGCGCAACCACACCGGGCGACGCTGCCGCACCAGCGCCGCAGCGACGATGCCAGCCAACCCCACCACCGCTGCCAGAATCATCGGCACCCAAGTGGGCGCGGCATGCGCGCGGTGCAGGCCCAGCCAACCGAAGTAGGCGGTGATCGCAACAGCCAGGCAGACGGCAATCAACAGCCACAGATTGCCGGTGGCGCGTCGGCGGGTGAGGTCGGCCTGCAAACGGGAGCGGAGTTCGGCGGGCATCGCGGTGAGGGTGCGCGGGGAAGGTGGGGACATCCGTGATCTCGTTAGGGATGCTCTGAACAACTCCCCGGTAGTGCCGGCCGCTGGCCGGCAGCTTGATAGACAATAGCGGCACATACCGAGGACCATCCATGGAGCTGACATTCGGCGACGCCGAGGGCTTGGGCAAGCGTAAGCGGACCCGGCGCGAGATCTTCTTGGCCGAGATGGAACAGTTCGTGCCGTGGAAGGCGCTGCTGGCCCAGATCGAGCCGCATTACCCGCGGCCGGGGTCGTGTGGGTCGGCAGCCGTACTCGATGGAGACGATGCTGCGCGTCCACCTGCTGCAGCAGTGGTATGCACAGAGCGATCCAGGCATGGAAGAGGCTTTGCATGAGATCGCTTCGATGCGGCTGTTCGCCCGGCTCAGCGGGCTCGATGCAATCCCGGATGAGACCACGATCCTGAACTTCCGTCGTCTTCTGGAGAAGCACGGTCTGGCGGCAAAGATGCTCCAAGCGGTGAACGCGCACCTCGCCCGCAAGGGCCAGAGCCTGCGCGCGGGCACGATCGTGGATGCGACGATCATTCACGCGCCCAGCTCGACCAAGAATGCCGACAAAGCGCGCGACCCGCAAATGCACCAGACCCGCAAGGGAAATCAGTGGTACTTCGGCATGAAGGCGCACATCGGCGTGGATGAGTTCTCCGGTCTGGTGCACCACGTGAGGTGCACTGCCGCCAATGTAGGCGACGTGACGGTCACCCATGAGCTGCTGCACGGCAAGGAAGACTGCGTGTTCGGCGACAGCGGCTACACCGGCGTGGACAAGCGCACTGAGCTGTCCGGCTGCAGCGCCACGTTTTTCATCGCCGCCAAGCGCTCGAAGGTCCAGGCCATTGGCAACGCGCATGAGCGCAGACAGGTTGAGCGCTGGGAGAGCTGCAAGGCCAGTGTGCGCGCGAAGGTCGAGCATCCGTTCCGGGTGATCAAGCGGCAGTTCGGCTACACCAAGGTGCGCTATCGCGGCCTGGCCAAGAACACCGCACAGGTGCTCACCCTGTTCACGCTGTCCAACCTGTGGATGGTGCGCCGGCAGCTGTTGCCGGCACGGGGGTAACTCCGTCTGGAGGTGCCCGCAAGGGCACTTCCAAAACGGAAAACATGGCAGTCGGCCCCGTCTGATGGCCCCGGATGACTCCGGTGCTGATAACCCACGACTCAGCCAGGATTGATCAGACCATCCTTAGGGTGGGCGCGCGGTGCACGAAAGCCCCAATATTGGGGCGTTCTAAGCAGCGCGCAGCAAAGCTTATGCCATACGCAGCGGAACTGACTTCCAGAATTCGCGCCTGTCGCAACAGAAACCTGGAAGAAGGCAAACTCGCCACTGAACGCGGGATGCGGCGCCGGTGGTTTGCAATTTATTTGATAGCGACACGCTGCCTGCCTGCGTAGGGTACGGGCTTTCACCTCAAATCCCATCTTATTCTGCATGGTCATATCTATCACTTCAGCCGTCGCCACAGCAGTGGCTGCCACATCGCCCAACGCGCCCCACAGCACGCAGCCGGCAGTAGCGCAACGGCTTGGCGTCCCCACTGGCGTTACCAATCGGCCCGTCAGCCATTGGGGGCAGATATCTGCACTTGGTGGGGTGAACCTCATGGGAAGGCAACAAGCAGGAACTGCGCCCCATTCTGTAAAAAACGCGGTGGTGCAGCCGGAACCTCGCCCATCGAAGCTGCTTGAGCTTAGCCGCGTGAATCAAGCAGTAGCAGAGTTCAGCAGCCAGACTGCGGGTCTGGACAATCTTGAGCAACGCTATCCCAACTGCGGCGCCAAGATTCGACTCGCACTGAGGTTCGCAATTGACGCTACGCGAGGTGCCGCAGACGCTTGCGCTACTGGGAAAGGCAGCAAATCGATGGCATTCGTCTCTTGTGGAGACCGCGCGCGCAGCGCCTCACTTACAAATGGATTTAACGTCATCGCAGATGAACTTGAACTCCTACAATCGAATACTCCAGAGCAAAGAACGCGCTTCGTGGGCATCGAAAACACGGAAGCCATGGCACTTGTTTTCAAGAGCGATCCGATGAAGAGGATTTTCCTCCAACCCGAATTCTTCCGGGCAAATGTTCCAGAGATGGCAGACTATCTGATCCATGAAATTTCACACCTTACACTGGATACTGAAGATCTCCGCTACCTGAATGGATTTAATTTTTCCACCGGCCTCCAAGAAGGAGCCCGCGCACTGAAACGGTCGCTGTCAGATTATTTCTCAGAACTGCGGGGTGGCGTACTGAAGCATGATCCGCTGCGTAACGCCGATACATGGAGCGGGATTGCGATTGATCATGCCCTCGCGTGCCAGGCAGATTCGGTAAAAAGCCACCGAAGTGTGGAGAAACCATCAAAGCAGGTGACGTTCAAAGAAGGAGTTGCGGAATCCCGCGAAATCAGGCCGTCGGGCCGTCTGGCGAGCGTCAAGAGCACTGAGATTGGCAATCTGAATAAACTCAAGAAGCTGGTCAATGATGGCGCCCCCCTCACCTTCCGCGACGTGAGGCAGGGAATCAGCACGCTCGTGAAGCTGAATGCGGAGTTCCAATTCGTTTCTGACGATTCCAAGCGTCTACTGCTGCGTACCGCAAGCTCATTGGATGGGGGGCGAGGTACTATCGATCAATCCCACACTGCGCACATGCTGCTCTCGGCAGCTTTCGAGATCCTCGTTTCAGCACTTGCCAGCGATGCTGCCACTCCTGGAAAGAATTCCTCGAACGCCAGAGCCCGATAAGCGCTACACCGTAGGCTTCGAAATCGGACCAGAAAGGTCCACGCATGGAAAAAGACGCAGCCTCGCGGCTGCGTCCATCGTGAGTCCATCCGGGAGAGAGTCGGCAGGAAAGAGCCGCCGCGAAAGACGGAGCGGTTCACTTCGCTCATAGGTCTCTCCTTTAGGGATGCTCTGAAGAACTCCCAGCTAGTTCCGACCGCTGACCGGCAAGGTGAGAGACAATGACAGCTCACGTTGAGGAGCCATCCGACGTCCCCCCGGCTTGAGTAGTGGGCGGGTTTAGAGTCCGGTGCTGATGTTATCTTTCTTCGTCGCCAACTGCGCGGCGTACTGGGCGGGCGTTAGTCCGCCAAGCGCTCT
>Ga0233366_1000028_pt1 | contig 64558 bp, 54 predicted proteins | sample ElkDunMinimDraft_23_FD_191536 | JGI IMG/M metagenome (GOLD analysis project Ga0233366, IMG submission 191536) | Fecal eukaryotic communites from dung pellets of Tule Elk in California, USA - Elk Dung C4 | ecosystem: Host-associated > Mammals > Digestive system > Large intestine > Fecal | place...
CCTTTGGGTAACCTGCTTGACCGCTTCGGCCTTGAACTCATCCGTGTACTGCTTGCTCGCCATAGACACCTCTCTCGCTTCCATTGATTATGGCTCTGAGATGTCTACGAAATCCTGGCCGGTCCAGAATCCGCAATGTCGTCTACCACGAAGACGGTGGCCTCACCCTGCTGACGCCGGATCTCGATCTCGAAGATGACGTTCAAGATGTAAAGCGCCTTCAGTTCTCCAGTGCTCAATGTACCCATCAGTCGACTACGGTCGACTTCCGCGATATCTCCATTGCCATCCTCGAATCTGAAGCCGAGGGTAGGCGCGCTTTCCTGCCCAAGCATGACAAGAATTCTGTTTTGCACTTCGAGTCGGAAAGGCACGCTGAAGCGCTCATTGAATATGCGGATCACTTCACTCCATTGCGTGCTCTCTTGCGCTGCCTGATCCTCAATAGCTTTGAGCGCCCCTGCGCACTCTGCTTCCCGCTCAAGAAAGGTCTTGTACTCAGGCGCGCATGCCCTGAGGTAGGAAATCCAGGTCTTCTGGCGGAGGCTCTCCATGTTCTCCAACTCTGGAACGATTTCCTCATTCTCTAGTAGGAACGCATGGAGGTCGCGCAGATCCGCGTTGACATTGATCGACTTCTCGATGGATTCAAAGCTCTTGCGCAATGTTGGATCGTTGAGGATCTGATCGCGCTCAGTAACAATGATCTGCTCGAGTTGCTGACGGTCGCGCACTTCCTCAGGCTCGGCAGCGCCATTGAGTCGGATCGTATGCTGGGCGTTGAAGAACCCGTTGTCCGCAAGATTCTTCGCGATAGTGCTTGCATTGAAGTAGTTGAAGACGCCCTTGCGGAAGTACGTAGATCGCGACAGGAGGGCGTTATAGTTCTTAATGTAGCCAGAGATCGCCGCCTTCACATCCGGCTTTTCTAGGAACGCCGCGGACTTATCACCGAACAAGACTTCGTATGGGATCTTCGAAAAGTCCTGGGCTGGCTCGGCTTGCACTTCCTCTCGGACGCGGCGCAGCGCAGTGACGAACTCTTTGTCGTTTCTTACGAAGACTTGCGAGATTTCGCGCTCGATGTCGCGCTTGATGCCCGATGCCTTCTTCAGCGCCTTCAGAAGGGCTTCCTTCGCTTTTAGGATGCTTCCCATCTGTTCTTCGTACCTGAGACGAAGCTCATGATTGACCAGAAGCATCGCAGTCTTTTCAGAGTTCGAGAACATCTCGTCGTAGCTGCGTACCACGAAGACGCCCGCGCTCTGCAGTTCCTGCTGGTCAAGCAAGATGCCGCGTTTGGTTATCCTGTCATTGAAGATCTGATCGGAAGAGTCAACGCCCTTGCTCAGATCTTGAAGGCACTTTGCTAGCGATGTCTTCATCGAGCCGTTCGGCGCATAGATAGCCGCGCAGCCGTTACGATCCAGACGGACGTCTTGACGGAGCTTGCGTATGCCGTAGCAGTTCTCGAGATCAAAGCTAAGCGTGACCATCTTTCTTCCCCTGACGAAATAGAGATCACAGTAATGGCTCTAGCTCTCGCCAGGTGAGACTGAGCCTTGATTCATTAAAATGAATGGGCATCAGATGAGCCAATGATGGCCAACAGCGGCACCCGCACCAGCGGTGCATAGAACCCGAAGTTGCAGTGTACGTGGCACCAGTTGTTGCTGTTTGGGTCCGCGCGCCTAAGGATCGCTGGGGTGGCTGACAGGCCAACGCATCGCTGGCACCGGACGTGGAGCGAGTGTATCTACTATGTGGGTGGTGTCCGCCTTTCGTCGCAAGCAGCAAATAGAGCTAAAGCGCCGCTCTGACACCGTTTTACGTCCGCTTTCGGCCAATTGAGGAATCTGGCGTCGCAAGTTATGAGACCATGGCCGGGTAAAGTAGCTTGGTCCAGCAAACTGCATAATCATCGCCTGAGGATTCATAGTGTCCACACGCGCAGCTCGCAAGCTTACCGTCCCCTTTGGAATGAAGGACGGACGACTTGTATTCGTGTCCGACGTCGCATTTGGCTTGAAGTGCAAGTGTGTTTGCCCGGAGTGCGGGCAAGCGCTTGTTGCGCGTAACCGGGATTTTCCTGGACGACGTCGCGTCCGCCACTTTCAGCACATGCGCACGTCCTCATGCCCAGGTGGTTACGAAACAGCTGTACACCTGATGGCTAAGGATGTGCTGGCCACGGCAGATGCAGTCCTACTGCCGCGTTGGGCTAGCGGTGATGTTGTGATCGAGCCGGAGCCGGTGGGAATCGTGAGCGCTGGGATCGAGGTGCCTTTGCTTGACGGGGCTATACGGCCGGACGTCCTCGTGCATGGAATGGCGTCGGAGATCGAATTCAATGTGCTTTGCTTTGAGGTCCGCGTTCGGCATGCTGTGGACGAGCCCAAGCGTAGCCTCTTGGCCGCCAACGGTATGGACGCGATTGAAATCGATCTCTCGGGTTTGGATGACGAGGCCGTCGCTGATCCCGCAACATTTCGACGTGAAGTACTTGAGAATCCAGAAAATAGGCGCTGGATTCATTTGTCGAACGCGTCCTACGTCTCCCAACACGCTGATAAAGCTCTTATCGAAGTTGAGGACCTGACCATCACCGAGCGCATGCTGATCACGAAGGCTGGGCGACCCTTCACCATCCGAGAGCAGTGGGCGTTCCTGGTGAAACCCGGGTCCCGCGACCGAGTGCGGATTCAGATCCCGGACGAAACGGTTGGTGAGCAGGCTCAACCGTACCCCCGCGGAATGCACACAATATCGAGTCGCTCAATCTTGGTCGACGAGTGGGGGCGCTTGCGACTGCGTTACAAGATGTATCTCGATCAGATTCAGATGAACCCTTCCAAGCTTGAAACGCCCCAGTTCGGTCTATTTGAAGCTTCCAAAGAGGAAGGAGTAGGACCGGGATTCAGAGTACGGGTGCGCGACTGGAAAGGCAGCCCTGGCTACTGACGTTCTTCGCCGGACCTGATGCTCTGAAGCTATCTGTAATAACGATACCGCAAGCTTCTTGGAGAGCAGGCAATGTGGGCGACTGTCTTAGATTAGGAGGATTATTGCAATTGCTATTAAGGAAACCTTGTGCCGCGGATTGACTTTAGAGAAATTCCAGCGCCAGCAGAGCCCTCATCGGATATTGATGCTTTCGAGAAGTTCTGTCGTGAGTTCTTTTTACATGTGTTTCAGTGGACTGTCTGCATCCAGCCCGCTCGCGGAGTAGATGCCGGATTGGATCTGCAGCTCAAGGATGTTGCTGGTAATCGCTGCCTAGTCAGCTGCAAGCACTTCGCCAGGAGCCAACGTTCGGTCGGACGGAATGACGAACAAGATATACTTGATCGGCTCTATGAACATGACTGCTCCAAGTTCATTGGTTTTTATTCGACAATGGCGTCTACGGGCCTGAGAGAAAAACTGACCAGGCTCCGCGAACGAAGGGGAGTCCAGTTCGAAATTTACGACAGCGAAATGATCGAGCGATCGCTATTGGAGGGTACGCGCGGGTTTGATGTTGCCAAGCGCTTCTTTCCGGAGTCCGTAGCGAATGTCGCACCGAGGATAGTAACGCTTCTGCCAACGTACGGACCCCAGGATGCAATCTCGTGCTCAGGCCGCTGGAAATTCTTTGACTCTTCGGGGCAGCTCATTGCCATTGGAGACGACCGGGAATATCTCGCAGAAATTGCGAATGAGCGGGCGATGTTCGAGTTCCACGCACCTGCCTATCTGCGCGCCTGGAAGGATGCTGTAACGCTCTTCCCCAGCTTCTTCGTGGTGCCTGCGGAAGGCATAGAGAGGGCGACTACAGTCAGGAGTTTGCGACCGGCGTGGGATAGAGCCGTTGGCATCAATGATCTTTGCCCCATGGAGCGCTCATTCATTGGCGCAGTTTGGGGCCTTTATAATTCGCAAAAGGCAACTGAGGCGATAAAAATCGCCGAGGTCGATACCGTAGGAAAAACTGTGAGCGCTCCTACCTTCGACCACCTGGCGTGTTCGGCCACGGTGCGGCGGGATATCCTTGCCCGACTGCTTGCGTTCTACACTACAGCGGCATGAACCCCAACGCAGGGCATGTGGCTACAACTCTAGAACAATCGACGTGGCAGCAATGGATATACAGATGCCAGTGACGCTGAACGGGCTAATGGGCGGCGCATTGGTGCGGCTTCCGAGCGCTAAGTTCCGGAATAGCCCATGTGTAAGGCGCTCTGCATTCCACGAAAATCTGTGATGTAACGCGGCGCCGGCACATCCCTCGAGGCTGCATCGGGCCCGACGTGCTACGTCGGCACAATACGCAAGCAGAGTTTCGCTTTACCACTTCACCCGTGGATCCAGGACCAGTACCCACAGTCACCGTCCCTATCCGGAAGCCCCTCGCCGAATGGAACAGCCTAAAGCTCGCAACGCGACCTCGTAGGGCGCCGATGCTCTTTCGTCTTGGCGGCAACCTCATTTAGGTGCGTTAAGCGTCCCGAGCCGGTGCGCTTCTGGCCAGAAGCAGCCCCCGCAAGGTAGGGCGCCTCGGGTCGGAATAGAGTGAAGTGCACAAACTATGCGCCACGCCGAGCCCATTGCGAATCGAACCAACTATTTGATTGAACGAGCTAAATTGGTGGGCTGAACGAACTATGGTGTACATGGACACCATAGTTGGCACCTGAAATGCCCCGATCTGCACGAACTATGAGTTCGTGCGCCACACGAACTATGGTGTAAGACCCACATGCGCGTACGCGGCTATAGCGGCTGAGCTGGACGCAGACAACCCCGCGACCAACCACGGATCGCCGATACGGATGCGCGTAACGCTCTCCCGTCTGCTGGTCCGCCATGCTCGCCCCTGAAGGAGTGACTCGAATGAGAGTGCTTGCCGCGGCAGTTCTTTTCACGTGCGCCCTCTCCGTCGGGGCGCCTGCCCGCGCCGCGGACAAGAAGGGTGGCGCGCCACCTGTGGCACCGCATACCTCCGATGGCATAGCCTGTGACAGCCCCGACCCGTCGCAGGCCGGCCTCAACCAGTGTGCAACTAACAGCGCCAAAGGTGCCGATGTCGAGCTCAACTGGATCTACGCAAAAGTGCTGGCCGCCAATGCAACCGACTCGGCCTTCCTGGAGAAGTTCAAGGCCGCACAACGGGCCTGGCTGGTGTTTCGCGATGCGCAGATCGCGGCGCGATACACGAGCCCCGCCGATTACGGCAGCGTCCTGCCGATGTGCGAAAGCGGAGAGTACGAGCAGCTGACGCGTGATCGGATCAAACAGCTCAATGCGTGGATAGAAGGGACGGAGGAAGGCGACGTCTGCGCGGGTTCCTATCCCATGAGTAGACGGTAGAGCGTCCGCTCTCGGCCTTGGATTTCGAGCGGACGCCGCCGGGGCGTCGTCGTTGCGCCCGTGGTAGTGTCCGCTTCCGACCCAAACCCCAGCACGCACGCGTACATTCATGGAACCCAGCAAGATCGATCCGGCATGGCCAAACGCCCTTCGTTGGTTTCTCAGTCAGGGACTGACCCGGTTCACGCCATGGCATTTTTTGTCCGACGCCTCCGATTTTGCATTCGCTTCCCGCGCTTTCCAGCGCGAGGACGTAAGCGGCGAGGAGGTCTTTGTTTTTGCTGCCCGGCAAGATCGCGACGACTTCGCGGGTCTATTGATCGTTGATGGCCGCATCACAGATCGGGTTGTGTACTTCCATCCGGTTTTCGCCGACAGCAGCCAGCCATCGCCCAGGACATGGAACATCGTCTGCGACGCCTACGAAGACGTGTTCGAGTTCGTCAAGGCGCGGGTGATTGAGGACATGAAGGATTGCGCGCTCGACGAAGACGCTGCGGATCTTTGAGCGACGATCGCTTCATGCCGGACGCGAACGCGCCTCTCACATTGCCCAGGGTATGTCCGCCTCGCGCGCCGCACTCTCAAACTGCGGCCGGCCGAACCAGTAGCCTTGCATCAGGCGGATGCCCAGATCGGACAGGCAGTGCGCTTCATCGCGGGTCTCTATGCCTTCGGCAATGACATGGATGCCCAGTTGCGCGCACATGGACACCACGCCGGCCACAATCGCGCGACGCGGCGGGCTCTGGTCGATTCCGCGGATCAACGCCATGTCCAGCTTGACCATGTCCGGTTGGAAGTCGGCCAGCAGATTCAGGCCCGCAAAACCGGCGCCGAAATCATCAATGGCCGTCTTGAAGCCGATGCGTTTGTACTCGCTCAGGATCTCCGCCAACCATTTTCCATCGCTGACCTGCTCTCCCTCCACTGTCTCAAAGATGATGCGCTCAACAGGAAAGCCATACCGCTCGGCTGCCTGAAGCGTGGAGCGTATGCACACCTCGGCCCGGTAGATCGCATTGGGCAGGAAATTGATGGAAAGATGGGACGTCAGATTCAACGAGGCAGCAATCCGGATCGCCTTTTCACGGCAGGCCTGGTCGAACGAATAGCGGTTGTCGGCCGTGATACGTGACAGCACCGTACTGGCGGGTTCGCCGGCCGGGACGCGTACCAGCGCTTCATGCGCAAACACCTTGCGTGCATCCGTATCGACGATGGGCTGGAACGCGTGGCTGAAGTCGAACGGCAGCGGATCCGCATTGCGGCACTGTGCACATCCAGCACGCATGGCGGGGGAAGGCATGCGGTTGATTCCATGTTCGGGCTGACGCCATGAGAATAGCCGACGCCCATCACGGCCATGTGGACGTCGTCTCAGCCGTAGCCTGCCCGCAGCCCGCATTCAGTACGGTGGTCGCCCGTTCTCCAGGCTACAGCGCCTGCGCCGCACCCGGCTCCTTGCGCAGGAACGCCACGAGCGCGGCCACCTGGCAGTACTCCGCCGCGGCCATGAACGTGGTCGGCACGTGGTCTTCGGTCTGTTGCGCGGTACGCATGCTGTCGATCGGTTCGACGATGGCCGGGAAGTCCTTGCCCTGGTCGTCGAGGACGCGTTTGAGCCGGTCGAACAACGGGCTTGTGTAGCCGAACCCCGGGGCGACGATGCACATCTGCGTGCCCGGGCGCACGGCGATTTCGCGCAGTGCGCCTTCGAACGCCTCGGCGTGGGCGGCGTCGTCGCGCTGCAGTTCCAGGTTGGCGGACTCCCCGGTCACGCGGTAGTACACACTGCCGGGCTGGAACAGGAACGTATACAGGTGCGCACCCTCCACCTTGCCGGTCTGCGGCGAGCGCTGCCGCTCCCGTTCGCTGCGCAGCGGGGTGGAGCCGCCGTCGGCCAGCAACTGCCGGGCAGTGATGCCGCATCCCTTGCCGTCGGTGCCGAAGGACACTTCGTAATCGGTGCCCGGCTCGGCGGTGAACGACAGCGACGGGCCGGGCGCGAAGCGTAGCGCGTCCCGCGATTGCCCTGCGCCCGCACCGGCCGGGATGCAGCGGCGGTTGCCTTCGAAGTTGGCCGAGATCGAGACCCGCTGGCCGGGCACCACGGCCACTTCGCGGTAGAAGGGCTTGGCACCGAAGCCGGTGTTCTCGTTCAGCGTACGCGTGGCGAACGAGGCGGGCATGCCGATGGCCACGTTCTCGTTCTTGCGGGCCATGGAGAACAGCGCCCCGACCGGGGTGATGCTGTTGGACGCCTTGCCTTCCACCGCGACGTACCCGCCCGTTGCAGCCCCGCCGATGGCGGCGGTGTGCAGGGTCAGGCGCACCTGGTTGCTGCCGAACAGGCGGATGCGCGGCGGTTGCTCGAGGTCGATCGGGGTCACGGCCGGCGGGGGCGGTTCGTCGGCTATGGCCGGGAGGCCGAAACCGAGGCCGAGGCCGAGGGAAAGCGCCAGCGGGCAAGGCGACATGTCATGGGGCGGTTCTCCGTGTCGGTACAGGCGCTTCATGCGCCATCTGGCAGAGCGTAGCGGCCGCATGACCGGAATCTTGAGCGGCGGACGCTTGCGGGCGCCTCCCTAACACTGTTAGATTCGCCCCCTAACAGCGTTAGTCCAGGTCCCCCGTGCGCCAACCCATCGCCCGCGAGAACATCGTCGAGGCCGCTTTCCGGATCCTCGACGAAGCCGGCCTGGAAGGCATCACGCTGCGTAAAGTGGCCTGCTCGCTGGGCATCCGAGCGCCGTCGCTGTACTGGCACTTCAAGAGCAAGCAGGCGCTGATCGACGCCATGGCCGACGCGATGATCTGCGATGTCGCCCGTGACATTCCGGCCGGCCAGCCGTGGCGGCAGACCCTGCTGCAGATCGCGCGTGAGTTCCGCCTGGCGTTCAAGGCCCGTCGCGACGGCGCGCGGGTGTATGCCGGCACCTTCCTGGCCACCGAGAACGTGCTGCGGGTGGGCGAGGCCAGCCTGGCCGCGCTGATCGGTGCCGGGTTGCCGGCGCGTTTCGCCGCGACCGCCGCGATGGACCTGGTGTACTACACGATGGGCTTTGTGATTGAAGAACAGTCCTGGCCCGGCGACGGCAGCATGGAAGCCCTCGGTGAGACGTTCATGGCACTGGCCGAGCAGCGTTTCCCGCATTGCTGGTCCGCCCGCGAGTTCTGGAGCGAGGTCGATTTCGACGCGCGCTTCGAGCAGGGGCTGGGGCTGATGCTGGACGGCATCGCACTGCGCCTGGCCGCTACCTCCTGAAACCGCTGTTTCCCCGCTGTTCCCGCTGCTCCGACACGGAAGCCCCACCGATGCGTGACCGAATTCTCCGCTGCTCCTCCCTGATCCTGGCTGCCGCGCTGCTCAGCGCCTGTGGCGACAAGGACGACACCCCGTCGGCCGAGGCCGCCGCCGAGACGTCGGCGTTGCCGGTGTCGCTGGCCACCGCCCAGCAGCAGACCATGGCGCGCACGGTGCTGGTGTCCGGGCCGGTCAGCGCGTACGAAGAGATGCAGCTGGGCGTGGAAATCAGCGGCCAGCGCGTTACCGCGTTGCTGGTGGACGTGGGCCAGTGGGTGAAGAAGGGCCAGGTGCTTCTGCAGCTGGATCACCGCACCCTGGACAGCGAACTGGCCCAGGCCGAGGCGTCGCTGCGCCAGGCGCAGGCCTCGCAGGAACTGGCGCGGCTGAACTACCAGCGCAGCGAGAAACTGGCGGCGCAGCAGCTGATCAGTGCCAGCAGCCTGGACGAACTGCGCGCCACCCGCATCAATGCCGAGGCGCAGACCGCCACCGCGCGTGCGTCGCGCGATGCCGCCCAGCTGCGACGCGACTTCGCCGACCTGCGCGCGCCGGCCGACGGGCAGATCTCCAAGCGCCTGGTGCAGCCCGGCCAGGTGGTCTCGGCCGGTACCGAGCTGCTGCGGCTGATCCGCGATGGCCGCCTGGAATGGCGCGCCGAGCTGCCGGAGAACCAGCTGGCCGACGTGGTGGTGGGCAACACCGTGGAACTGCCTTATGCCGGCCAGGTGGTGCGCGGCCGCATCCGTGCCGTAAGCCCCGGGGTGGATGCGCAGACGCGTACCGGCACCCTGTACGCCGACCTGCCCACGCCGGAGCCGCTCAAGCCGGGCATCTACGTGGAAGGCCGCATCGTCACCGGCGACGGCCAGGTGCTCACCATTCCGACCGCGGCGATCGTGCAGCGCGACGGCCACAGCTACGTCTTCAGCGTGAACGACACGCAGCAGGCGACCCGCCACCGTGTGCGCACCGGCCAGGCCGTGAACGGCCACACCGCGATCCTGGAAGGCCTCAAGGCCGGTGACCGCGTGGTGGTGGATGGCGCCGGTTTCCTCGGCGAGGGCGACCGCGTGCGCGTAGTGGCCAACAACAAGGCCGCCGCCCGATGAACATTTCCGCCTGGGCGATCAAACGCCCGCTGCCGGCGCTGCTGATCTTCTTCGTGCTGTGCGTGGCCGGCCTGTGGGGCTTCTACCAGCTGCCGGTGGCGCGCTTCCCGGACATCGCCTTCCCGATGACCACCGTCACCGTCACCCAGCCCGGCGCGTCGCCCAGCCAGCTGGAGGCGGAAGTCACCCGCAAGGTCGAAGACTCGGTGGCCACGGTCAACAACGTCAAACGCGTGATCTCCTCGGTCAGCGAAGGCGTCAGCACCACCACCATCGAATTCCAGCTCGAAGCCGATCTGGCCACCGCGTTGGACGACACGCGCGATGCGGTGACCCGTATCCGCACCGACCTGCCGCAGGACATCCAGGAACCGGTGATCTCCAAGGTGGACATCGGCGGCTCGCTGATGACCTACGCGCTGGTCGCCCCGCACATGACCCCCGACGAGGCCAGCTGGTTCGTTGACCGCGACGTGTCGCGCGCCATGTACGGCGTACCGGGCGTGGCCCGGGTGACCCGCGTGGGCGGCGTGCAGCGCCAGGTACGTGTGGACCTGGACCCCAACGCGTTGATCGCCATGGGCATCACCGCCGGTGACGTCTCACAGCAGCTGGCCCGCATCCAGGTCGAGCGCGCCGGCGGCAAGGCCGAGATCGAAGGCGCGCAGCAGACCATCCGCACGCTGGGTACCGTGGGCAACGCGCAGGCCCTGCGCGACTATTCCATCGCGCTGCCGGACGGCCGCGCGGTGCGCCTGTCCACGCTGGCCACGGTTACCGATGCCGCCGCCGACCCCACCGAAGCGGCGCTGCTCGATGGCGGCGAGGTGGTGGCGTTCTCGATGTCGCGCACCCGCGGCTCCAGCGAAGTGAAGGTGGAGGCGGGCGTGCATGCTGCGCTCGACATGATCAAGGCCGCCCATCCGGGCATCGACTTCCGCCTGGTCACCACCGCTATCGACGAGACCCACCGGTCCTACGATTCGTCGATGACCATGCTCTACGAAGGCGCGCTGCTGGCGCTGCTGGTGGTGTGGTTGTTCCTGCGCGACTGGCGCGCCACCTGGGTGGCCGCACTGGCGTTGCCGCTGTCGATCATCCCCACCTTCGCGGTGATGTACTTCTTCGGCTTCACCCTCAACATGATCACGCTGCTGGCGCTGTCGGTGGTGGTCGGCATCCTGGTCGACGATGCGATCGTGGAGATCGAGAACATCGTGCGCCACCTGCGCATGGGCAAGCCCCCGCTGGAAGCGGCGCGCGAGGCCGCCGGCGAGATCGGCAACGCGGTGATCGCCACCTCGCTGACCCTGGCGGCGGTGTTCGTGCCGGTGGCGTTCATGCCCGGCATCGCCGGCAAGTTCTTCCGCGAGTTTGGCTGGACCGCGGCCACCGCCGTGCTGTTCTCGTTGCTGGTGGCGCGCCTGCTCACCCCGATGATGGCCGCTTACCTGCTCAAGCCCCACGGCGAAGAGAAGCCCGATTCGAAGCTGATGGTCTGGTACCTGGGCTGGGTGGACGCGGCCCTGCGCCATCGCGGCCGCACGTTGTGGCTGGCCACCGGTCTGTTCGTGGCGTCGCTGGCGCTGGTGCCGTTCATCCCGGCCACCTTCATTCCGCAGTCCGACCTGGGTCGCAGCAACCTGAGCCTGGAACTGCCGCCGGGCACGCGCCTGCAGGACACCGTGGCCGTGGCCGAACAGGCACGCGCGCTGCTCAAGGACATGCCCGAGCTGAAGCAGGTGTACACCGCCGTGGGCAGCGTGCTCGACCTCGGCGACCCCAGCGCGACCGGTGTGGGCGAGGCACGCAAGGCCACGCTGGTGCTCGACTGGGGCACCACCGACACCCGCGACCGTGACCAGCGCGTGCTCGAACGCGACGCCCGCGCGCGCCTGGCCAACCTGCCCGGCGTACGCGTGAGCTATGTCAGCTCCGAACCGGGCAACCTGCTGCAGCTGGTGCTGTCCGGGGATGATCCGCAGCGCCTGCAGGACGCATCCACCGCACTGGAGCGCGACCTGCGCGGCATCCAGGGGCTGGGCAGCGTCACCTCCACCGCCTCGCTGCTGCGCCCGGAAGTGCAGATCGTGCCCAACGCGGCGCGTGCGGCCGACCTCGGCGTGGCCACGGCCGACATCGCCGAGGCGGCGCGCATCGCCACCGCCGGCGACTACGAACAGCGCCTGGCCAAGCTCAACCTTCCCGACCGCCAGGTACCGATCCGGGTGGGCTTTGCCGAGGCCACGCTGGCCAACCCGGCGCTCATCGGACAGCTGCGCGTGCCCGGCCGCAACGGACCGGTGCCGCTGGCGGCGGTGGCCGACATCCAGCAGGGCAGCGGCCCCTCGCAGATCTCGCGGTACCAGCGCCAGCGCAACGTCACCCTCACCGCCGAACTCAACGGCCGTCCGCTGGGCGAGGTGATGACCGAGGTGCAGGCGCTGCCCAGCGTGCAGCAGCTGCCGCCGGGGGTGAGTTTCCTCAACACCGGCGATGCCGAGGTGTTCGTCGAACTGTTCATCGGCTTCATGCTGGCCATGGCCGCCGGGTTGATCTGCATCTACATGGTGCTGTTGCTGCTGTTCAACCATGCGCTGATGCCGGTCACCATCCTGGCGGCGGTGCCGCTGTGTGCCGGTGGTGCATTCGGCGCGCTGCTGATCACCCAGAACATGCTGTCGCTGCCGGCGCTGATCGGCTTGTTGATGCTGATCGGCATCGCCACCAAGAACTCGATCCTGCTGGTCGACTACGCGGTGATCGCCGAAGACGAACACGGCATGAGCCAGCACGATGCGCTGATCGATGCGTGCCGCAAGCGCGCCCAGCCGATCATCATGACCACCCTGGCGATGGGCGCCGGCATGATGCCGATCGCGCTGGGCTTCGCCGGCGATTCGAGCTTCCGCGCGCCGATGGCGATTGCGGTGATCGGCGGTCTGATCACCTCCACGCTGCTCAGCCTGATCGTGATCCCGGCTGCGTTCACGGTGATGGACGATCTGGGCGAATGGCTGTCGCGGAAGTTCCGTCGCCGCTCGACGCACGCGGTGGCCGGGCACACGGAGTAGAGCCACCCCATGGGTGGCTGCGCGGCCCGCTTCCATCCTCCCGTCCATGCCGATGTAGCCCAGGCGAGTAAGCGCGCCCCGGCGGCGGCGGCGTGAGCAGGATGCGTGGGTGGCATGCGGAAATACCGTGGCGGGCGCAGCGCGCCGGTCACGCCGCGCCGATACACTGCGTGGGGCGCAGCGCGAACTACGGTCCTGCCGCCCCTGATCAGGCCGCCACGGCGGCACCGGCACTGCACGCGGCCCTGGCGTTGGTGCGGCACGTTGCGGCAACGCATCGGGTCGACACCTCGCGCATCTACGCCGTGGGATTCTCGATGGGCGGCTCGGCGGCGTGGCTGTCGCCGACACTGGCACCGGGCCAGTTCGCGGCCATCGTGCCCATCGCCGGTATCGCCCCGCCCAACACTGCTGCATCGGCCTACACCCACCTGCCGGTGCTGGCGATGCACGGCGATACGGATGACGAGAATCCGATCACCGCTGATCGGCGATTCGTGCGCGTGCTCCGTGCGCGCGGTGGTCAGGCGGTGCTCCGCGAGTACCACGGCCTGGCCCATCAACCACCCGCCGACATCGTGCCAGGTACGTGGTGGCGCGACTGGTTGTTCCAACAGAAACAAATGCCGCCACGCTAACTGCAAGCGCAATGTCATGGGGAAGTCACTGCGGGCACCAATACTCCGCCGGTCCTCCACTACCCCCTCGACCCATGCGCGCTTCCGGCCACGCCCCCCGTGTTTCCCTGCTTGCTGTGTTGCTTACCGCTGCCGTACAGGCCATGGCTGCCGAACCTGCACCGGCCGACGACGCACGCACGTTGGACCAGGTGCAGGTGATCGGCCAGGCCACCAGCTACGCCAAGACCACGGTGAGCCAGGAAACCCTCAACCGCCAGCAGGTCATCAGCAGCGTCAACAACGCGCTCAATGAACTGCCGGGCGTGGTGGTGAGCGAAGCCGATGCCACCGGCTCGTCGGTATGGGGCACGCAGATCAGCATGCGCGGCTTTGTGACCAACCGTGACACGCAGCAGATCGGCACCACCATCGACGGCCTGCCCAACGGGGGCTCCGGCTACGGTGGCGGCTCGCTGGCCAACCGCTACATCGACACGCTCGATCTGGAAACGGTGGAAGTCAGCCAAGGCACCGCCGATATTTCCTCGCGGTCCAACGAGGCGCTGGGCGGCACCCTGAACTTCCTTACCAGCGACCCGCTGGCCGAACAGCGGCTGCGCATGGTGGTTGGTGGTGGCGACCACGACGCGCGCAAGTACTACGTGCGCTACGACACCGGCCTGCTCGGTGGGCATACCCGTGCCTGGGTGAGCGCGTCCTCGGCGCGCGTGAACGACTGGATCGACGGCACCGGCCATGTCAGCAACGACAACCTGGCCGCAAAGTTCATGACCGAGTTGGACCGCTGGACACTCAGCGGCTACGCGTCCTACAACGACGCCGACGAACCGGAGTACACCAGCGTCACCCCGGCCGCGTTTGCGACCAACCCGGACCGCGACGGCCTCACCGGCACGCTCACCGGCATTCCCTACCTGGACCAGAATTTCCGCTCAGGCTCGCGCGCGCTGCGCGAGAACACCTTCGGCTACCTGCGCGGGGCGTTCGACAGTGGCGACGGCTTCAAGGCCACGCTGACCGGCTACGCGCACAAGATGGAAGGCCGCGGCGACTGGCTGCCGCCGTACCTGGTGCAGGCGCGCAACGATGGCGCCGGCCGGCCCGAATCGGAATACCTGGGCGGCAGCACCGTGTACGGCGGCAGCGCGCTGGGCCAGTTCTACTTCGTCAATCCCGATGGCAGCGCCGCGCAGATGCGCGCCGGCTGTGCACCGCGCGCCGGCTTCAGTGCCGAGTACGACCCCAACTGCTACGCCGCCGGCGTGCAGGGTGTGCAGTCCTACCGCCATTCGCACTACGACAACGACCGCGCCGGTGCCACCGCCGACGTGGAATGGACGCAGACGCTGGGCAGCGTGGACAACACGGTGCGCGGTGGCGTGTGGGTGGAGCAGTACGACCGCAGCGTGCGCCGCGACTGGCACCGCCTGCTCAACGTGGGCACCGACATCGGCTTCGATCACCAGCCGTACTGGGTGCAGTTCGAAGACCGCTACAAGACCCGCGAGCAGATGTACTACGTGGAAGACGTAGCGCGCTTCGGTCCGTTCAGTGCGCGCGTGGGCGTTAAGCAGTTCTTCGTCGACCAGAAGCGCAACCGCGTGATCGGCAACGCCGAGAGCGTGCGGTCGGATTCCAGGTCCGACCCGCTGCTGTCGGCCGGTGCCACCTGGACGCTGCCGGTCGACGGCCTGGAGCTGTTTGGCGGGTACTCGCAGAACTTCGCCGCCATTCCCTCCGGTGTGCTCGGTGAAACCGACGCGCAGCGCTTCGCCCGGGTCGAACCGGAAACCGCCGACAACATCGAGCTGGGCCTGCGCGTGAGCCGCTGGCCCTTGACCGGCTCGTTGACCCTGTACAACATCAAATTCGACAACCGCATCGTCTACCTGCCCGCACGGCTGGCCGACGGCATCGACTACCTGGACGAAACCGATGGGGTCTACGAGAACTTTGGTGGCGTGGAAAGCACCGGCCTGGAAGCGGCGCTCGGCTATGGCTGGGACAACGGCTGGCGCCTCAACGGGGCCTACACCTACAACCGCTCCAAGTACCTGGGCAGCGGCAACGCCGCGCGCGATACCGAGCTGGACATCGTCGACGGTGCCCAGGTGATCGGCCAGCCCAAGCATGTGCTGGTGGTGTCGGCCGACTGGCAGGGCGACAGCTGGAATGCCGGCATTTCCGGGCGCTATCTGGGCGGGCGGTACCTGGATGCGTCCAACACTGCCAAGCTGCCATCGGCCACGGTGTTCAATGCCAACATCGGTTTCGACCTGCAGAGCCTGTCGCCGAAACTCAAGGGCGTCGGCGCCAGCCTGGTGGTCAGCAACCTCACCGACCGCAAGTATCTGGCGGGCGTGGATGGCAGCAATTCGGCCTTCATCGGCGCGCCGCGCACCGTGGGCGTCTCGGTACGGGTCGACCTGTGAGTCCAGCACGGCCGCCACTGACCGACCCCGCACGCCGCCGCCTGCTGCAGGGCGGCCTGGGGGCGGGTGTGGCCGCGCTGCTGCCCAGCATCGCGCGGGCGGCGGCGATCGCTCCGCATGCACACAGCGGCAGCCTGGAGGATGTGCAGCACATCGTGGTCTTCATGCAGGAGAACCGGTCGTTCGACCACTACTTCGGCACGTTGCCCGGTGTGCGCGGGTTCGGCGACCGATTCGTCGCGCCCGCCCCGCCACTGGCGCCCGGGCAGCCGCCGCGTACGCTGTGGTTGCAGCCCAATGCGGCTGGCACGCGCGGTATGACGCCGTTCGCGCTGGACACCGCTGCGCAGTTCGGCCTGATGCGCGTGGAAGGCACGCCGCACACATGGCCCGACGCGCAGCGCGCCTGGGACCACGGGCGCATGGCGCACTGGCCGGCCGCCAAGCAGGACCACGCGATGGGCTACTTCCGCCGCGACGACATACCATTCCAGTTCGCGCTGGCCGAAGCGTTCACCGTGTGCGATGCCTACCACTGCGCGATGCAGGCCGGGACCAATCCCAACCGCCTGTTCCTGTGGACCGGCCACAACGACCCGCACGCCCGCGCGGGCGGCCCGGCCGTGGCCAACTCGCACGACAACTTTCCCGAGCTGGGCGGCCACCCGGCGTCGTATACCTGGACCACCTACGTCGAATGCCTGCAGCAGGCCGGCGTGCGCTGGCAGATCTACCAGGACATGGCCGACAACTTCACCGACAACCCGCTGGCCGGCTTCGCGTCGTTCCGCCAGGCATGGCGTGGCGCGCCGGGGCATGATGCGGCGCTGCGCGCGCGCGGGGTAAGCACGCGCGGGCTGGCCCAGCTGCGCGAGGACGTGCTGAAGGGGCAGCTGCCGCAGGTCAGCTTCATCATTGCCGATGCCGCCGGCAGCGAACATCCCGGCCCCTCCAGCCCTGCGCAGGGCGCGGCCTACACCGCGCGCGTGCTGGACGCGCTCACCGCCGACCCGGCGGTGTGGAGCCGCACCGCGCTGCTGCTGATGTTCGACGAGAACGACGGCTTCTTCGACCACATGCCGCCCCCGGCACCGCCGTCGCGCGATGCCTCGGTGGCCGGTGGCTGGGCCGGTGCATCGTCGGTGTCCACCGACGGCGAATACCACCAGCATCCGTCGCCGGGCAACGAGAAGGCCGATCCGCCGGACCTGCGCGGCCGCCCGTACGGGCTGGGTCCGCGGGTGCCGCTGTATGTGATCTCGCCGTGGAGCCGCGGCGGTTGGGTCGACTCGCAGGTGTACGACCACACTTCGGTGATCCGCCTGATCGAACGCCGCTTCGGCGTGGCCGCGCCGGCGCTGTCGCCGTGGCGCCGCGCGGTGTGTGGCGACCTCACCGGCGCATTCGATTTCTCGCAGCGCGACACGCGGCCCTTCGTGGTCTCGTTGCCGGCCACGGCGGCGGTGGCCGCACGCGCGGCGGCCCTGCCGGGGCGTACCGTGCCGGTGCTGCCCGAGGGCCTGCAGCCGGCGCAGCAGGAACCCGGGGTGCGCCCGGCGCGCGCGCTGCCGTATCGCCCGCAGGTCGATATCGCGCTGGACGACGACCACGTCCGCCTCGACCTGGCCTGCGATGGCGCCGCAGCGGTGCTGCACGTCTACGACCGCACGCAGCTGGGGGCGATCCCGCGCCGCTACACCCTGGCCCCGGGCATGCCGCAGCACGCGCGCTGGGTCATGGATGACCGGCGTGGCTACGACCTGTGGCTGCTCGGGCCCAACGGGTTCCACCGCCACTACCGCGGCCAGCCCGGCACGGCCGCGCCGCTGCAGGCGCGTGTCGACCGCGATGGCGACCGCCTGCAGTTGTGGCTGCACAACCCCGGCTCGGTGGCGCTGGCGGTCAGCGTGCGCCCGGGAGCCTATGTCGATGCCGCCCCGGACCGGCAGCTGCAGCTGGCGCCCGGAGCGCGCACCGCACTGCACTGGGATGCCGCCGCCAGTGGCGGCTGGTACGACCTGCACGTCGAGCAGCCCGGGGTCTCGCAGCGGCTGGCCGGGCGCGTGGAAGACGGCCGGCCGGGCAGCACCGACCCGGCCATGGGCACCGAGCCGATGCGCCTGCTGCTGGACTGAGGGCTACGCCGGCGCGTGGCGCAGGGGCGTTGTCAGGCGGGATCGCGCTCCGACCGGGCGCGTCTGCCAGCAAGGCGCGTCAGCGGCGCTGCATGGCGCCCGGTGCCTCGTCTGCTGCCGTCCAGGCGCGCAGGCCCATCACCGCCAGCCCGACGAACACCAGGTACAGCCCGGCGGTGACGTCCAGCGACTTGACCAGGTACATGCCCACATAGACCACGTCGACGATGATCCACAGCCACCACGTGGCGATATGGCGGCGTGCCTGCCACCACTGCGCCACCAGGCTCAGCGCGGCGAGCATGGCATCCAGCCAGGGCAGCGCGGCATCAGTCCAGGTGTGCATGGCGGCGCCCAGCGCGATGCCGAACACCACGCCCAGACCAAGATCGCGCAGCAGCTGCCGGCGCGGCAGCGGCGCGATCACGATCGCCCCGTCCTGCTGCGCGTGCCGGCGCCAGCTCAGCCAGCCGTACAGCAGGAAGCCGCCGAACACGACCTGCAGCAGCGTGTCCGAATACAGCCGGGCCTCGATGAACACCACCGCATACAGCGCCACCGCCACCAGTCCCACGGGCCAGGCCAGCATGTGCCGGCGCGCCATCAACCACACGCCGAGGATGCTGGCGGCCACCGCCGACCATTCGAGAAGGGCCGCGCTCATAGCCCGAACGTCACCGACAACCGGGCCTGGCGCGGCGCACCGGCAAACAGGTAGTAGTCGCCGGCGGTGCTGCCGGTATCGCGCCAGTAGAAGCGGTCGAACACGTTGTCCACCGACAGGTTCCAGGTCACCGGATGGTCGGCCAGTGCGTGCCTGAAGCGCAGACCCAGGTCGACCACGTGGTAGGCCGGTGCGCGCACGCTGCCGTCCACCGTGGCCGCGTTGGCCGAGGCGTAGCGCCAGCCGCCGGTGATCGACAGCCCGCTGGCGAACGGCCACGCGTAGTCGGCATGCACGCTGGCGCGCAGCTTGGGCACGTTGACCAGCTGGTGGCCTTCGTACAGTGCGGTGCCACTGCTGCGCGCGCGCGCCTGCAGCGCGCTGACACTGGCGTTGAGCACCAGGCCGTCGGCAACACGCCCATTGGCGGTCAGTTCCAGCCCGGTATGGGTCTGCTGTCCTTCGGCCACGAAGGTGTAGCCGGCGTCGCTGGCGTCCGGCTTGGCGTACTGGAACGGCTGCGAAGTGCGGAACAGCGCCGCGCCCAGGGTCAGTGCATCGGCGGCGGCGTACTTGACGCCCACTTCGGTCTGCCGCGACAGCACCGGCGCCAGGAACGCGCCGTCGTTGGACGTCCAGAACGGGGCTTCCTGGCCCAGCGAAATGCCGCGCACGTAGCTGGCATAGACATTCACCTGCTCGGTCGCCTTCCAGACCAGCGCGGTCTGCGGCAGGAAGCGCGACAGCGTGCTGTGGCGTTCGGGGGTGCCGCGCTTGTCGAACGCGCGCTCATCCAGGCGCACGAAGCGGCCACCGGCCAGCCACTGCCAGGCATCGCCGAACTGCATGCGGTCCATCGCGAACACGGCCGTCTGCGCGCTGTCCAGGCGGCGCACCGAGGGGCCGGGCTGCAGCGGCGACGGCGCGAACACCGGCACCTGCGCGTCGTGGATGTTGGCCGTGCCAACGTACTCGTTGACGTTGCGGCGCTTGTCGATGGTGCGCTCGAAGCGGTCCGCGCCGACAGTGAGTTCGTGGTCGACGCGCCCGGTGCTGAAGCTGCCGCGCAGTTCGGCGCGCCCTTCCAGGTTGCGGCGGGTGTCGTCGGGGCTGCGGTAGTCGTAGATGTCGTAGTCGCCGTTGGGCGCGAAGTAGTTGCCGGGGACGCTGCCATCGGCACACTGCGCGGCGTAGTAGCAGCCGTAGGCGAAGGCCACGTTGTCATCGATCACCGACCGGCTGTAACCGGCCGACACGCGCGACTGCCACTGCGCGTTGAACTGGTAGGTGTGCAGGGCGGTGATGTTGGTGCTGTCGATGCCCACCGGCCGCTGCCACGGCTGGTAGCCCAGCATGTGCTCGCGGTCCACCCCGCGTGGTAGTTCGCGCGCGCCCAGAAGCTGGTAGCCGGAGGCCGAGCGCTGCGAGCTGGTCTGGTAGTTGGCATCCACTTCCAGCTTGCTGCGGTCGCTGATCAGCCAGTCGGTGGCCAGCGAGTAGAAGTTGCGGCGGCCGTCGGCATGTGCGATGTACGACTCGCTGCCGTCCCACGCTGCGTTCAAACGCACGCCCAGGCGCGGGGTCAGCCAGTGGCCGACATCCACCGCGGCATAACGCGAGCCTTCCGAATCGGTGCCCAGGGTGACATTGCGGACCTTGGTCGGGCGCTTGCCGACGTAGTTGATGATGCCGCCGGGCGCCATCACGCCGGCGGCAAGGCCGGCTTCGCCCTTCAGGATCTCCACCTGCTGCACGTTCTCCAGCGCCAGCCGCTGCTCGCCGGTGGTGCTCAGGCCGTTGAAGCGGTAGCCGGTGCCGGTGTCCAGCGGGAAGCCGCGGATGGCGATGTTCTGGTAGTAGCCCACCGGGGCGTAGCTGTCGCCGAGCGAGGCGTCGTTGCGGGCCAGTTCGGACAGGCTGCGCACCTGGCGGCTGTCGAGCAGGTCGCGGTCGAGCACGGTCAACGCGGCCGGGGTGTCCTTCCAGTCGCCGCTGCCGAAACTGGTGGTCTGCACGGTGTCGGCCACCGCCTGGCGGGCCTGCACGCGGACGGCGGCAAGCTCGGTCGGGGAACGGTCGGGCGCGTCCGGGGCGGCGTCGCTGGCATGCAGCGGCAGGGCGGCGCACAGGGCGACGGTAAGCAAGGCAGGGCGATAGCAGCGGTTCATTCGATTCGTCATCAGCCAGAAGAGACGAAGCGACGGCGCGCACGCACCGACCCATCCGGTCGTTGCGCCCACTGCACAAAGCTCCCTACGCCGGTATCAACCGGATCAGGTTCCAAGGGACTCTCTCAGCCTGGCTTTGCCCAGGCACCCCCGCTTCGGTGCCCATTTCACCACAAATGGCCCCGCCCTGCCCGCCCCGGTTCAGGCAGCGGCGTGCAGTGCCTGGAGCAGGGCCTGGCCGTGGCGGTCCTTGAACCACAGGGCATGGCCCAGCAGGAAGGTATGGTAGGCCACATCCGCGTTGGCCGGCGAGGCGGTGATGCCGTTGAAGTACTCCACTTCGGACAGTGCAAAGTCCAGGTGCACTACCGGCAGCAGGTCGGCCAGCAACTGCACCCGCGCCGCCGACAACGGCAGCACCTGGCGGTAGCCCTCGACCAGGGCCAGCGCGATGGTGATGCGCGCCGCATCGGTCTGCTGCTCCAGCGCCAGCCAGGCAATGGCATTGCGCTCGATCGCCGTGGCCAGGTCGAACAGCGCGCTGGTGGGCGAGGCCAGGCCGAAGTCGAACACGGTCTGCACCTGCGGGGCATCGCTGCCGGTGTGCCAGAGCAGGTTGGACACGTGCCAGTCGTTGTGGGCCCACAGCCGTGGCTCGGCGTGCAGGCGCCGGGCCAGGCCGGCGTGCCAGGGCAGCACCGCGCGCTGCAGGTCGTCCTGCCAGCGCTGCCGCGCGAGGTAGGCAGCCAGGCCGGGGCGCTGGGCGAGGTCGGCCTGCAGCATCGCCAGCGGGTCGGCGGCGCGGATCAGGTCGTCGCGTGCGACCAGCAGGTGGGTGCTGCGCTGGGGCGCGTGATACCCGGCCGAGGCCTGGTGCAGGGTGGCCAGCATGCGCCCGGCCTCGCGTGCGGCGGCCGGGTCGGCCAGCGGTGTCCAGGACGGCGCATCGCGGTACAGATCCTGGCCGTCGCCCACGCTGTGCAGTTCGTAGGTCCAGCCGTCGTATTCGGGGGCGGTCGCACCGTCGGCATCGCGCAGCACCTGCACCACGGGCACGCCGGCGGCCGCCAGGTGGGCGATGAAGCGGTGTTCTTCGCCCAGGGACGCGGCGTCGCGCACGCTGTGGTGGTGGCGTTTGACGAACACCCGCCCGCGGCTGCTTTCCAGGAGGGCGGCGGCCGACAGGGGGCGCGGGCTGTGCCAGGCCACGCCGACATCCGTGCCCAGCTGCGGGTAGCGCCCACGCAGCCAGGCCACGTCGCGCGCATCGATGGCCGGCCAGTCGGCAGTCACCGCGTCGTTGTCCAGGCCTTGCACGAGGTGGGCGGTGTGGGTCATCGGCGAGCAGACACAACGTGCGTCGGGGTGGGGGCAGACAGGGTAGCCGAACGCACAACGGGCGGGTCATCGACCCGCCCGTTGAAGGCGCTGCATACGGCGTTGCGGTGGTTTTACCAGCCGCGGCCGTGCTGGCGGTCCCAGTTGCGGCGATCGCGCTGCTCGCGCTCCCAGCGACCGCGGTCGTTGCGACGGTCGTAACCGCGGTCGTAGCCGTAACGACGGTCATGGCGGCGGTCGTCATAGCGACGGTTGTCGTAGCCACGGTCGTAACGGTGGTCGCGCTTGTCACGGGTGGTCAGGTTGCCGATGGCGCCGCCGGCAACCGCGCCGCCCACGGTGGCGGCGGTATCGCCGTTGGAGAGCAGGTGACCGGCCACGCCGCCCACCACCGCGCCGACCACGGTGCGCTTGTCCTTGCGGGACATCGCGCTGGCGTCGCCAACGGCGGCCATACCGACCGTCAGGGCCAGGGCCACGGCCAGACCACGAAGGCTGAGTGCGGAAATGTTGAGCATGTTCGGTTCTCCAGTCGGGTACAGGCCACGCTGGGGTTCCAACATTGTCGGAACATTGCCGCGCGGCCCGGGTGGGTCTGCGCATTCATCTAGCGGCAATGCGGATGAAGCGAGGCTGAAAGTGCCCGCGCCCGCTCAGGGGCCAGCAAGGTCCGGCGCGGGGTCAGATCTCGCCGTCGCGCAGGTAATCAAACAGTTCGGCATCGCCCTTCAGGCCCAGCTTGAGCATCGCATCGCCCTTCTGGCGGCTGATCGTGCTGACGCTCTTGTGCAGCTGCAGGGCGATCTCCTTCACCGTCTGGCCGCTGCCGAGCAGGCGCAGCACCTCGATCTCACGCGGCGACAGCGGTTTGGTGCCGACGTCATCGACGGTATTGGTGCCGATTGCGTCAATGCGTTCCTTCAACGTGTGGCTCACATAGGGCAAGCCGCGGTGCACGGTCTGGATCGCCAGCGGCAGCTCTTCCATCGAGGAGGTCTTGTCGACCAGTCCCAGCACGCCGGTGGCGGCCACCATGCGCAGGATGGCCAGGTTGTTGGACACGCTCAACATCAGCACCGGCAGGTCGGGAAAGCGGCGCCGGATGAAGCCGATCATGGTGAACCCGTCGGCCTGCTGGCTGCCGGGCATCGAGTAGTCTGTCACCAGCACATCGCAGGGCTGGGTGGTCAGCGCGGCCATCAATTCGTCGACGCTGCTGGCCTCGGCCACCACCACGCCCACGCCGCTGGATTCGATCACCGCCTTGGTGCCGATCCGGACCACCGGGTGGTCGTCGGCAATGATGATGCGAAGTGTCATGGGCTGGTATGGTTGCCGGGGCGGATGGCGCACGGGCTGTGCCGTGGTGGAGACATCATTCTACGGAGATGGGATTGCATGCGTACTCCGGTTGTCCGCTGGCTGCTGCTGATCGTCCTGGCCTGCGTGCCGATGCTGGCCGCAGGGGCCGATGCACCCGCCACCGGCCCGACGCTTTCGCCGCGCCAGAGTGAATGGCTTGGTCGGCACCCTACCATCATCCTTGGCCTTTACGACAGCGGCTGGCCGCCGTTCGAGTCCATTCGGGGCGGTCGGCTGGAGGGGTTGGGCTACGACTACATGACGCTGGTCGCACAACGGCTCGGCGTGCAGGTGGAGGTGCGCCGGTACAACGACTGGAGCGAAGTGCTGGACGCCGCCTGCCGCGGCGAAGTGGATGTGGTGATGAACATCACCCTCACCGCAGACCGCACGCTGTGCATGGTCTACACCCGCAGCTACGTCGATGCGCCACTGGCGGTGGTCGGCCGACTGGACGATACCCGGACCTCGACCGATCCGGACCTGCAGGGTCTGCGTGTGGTGACCGAGCGCGACTTCGTGACCAGCAGCCAGGTACGCGCCCGGTTTCCGTCGGCGCGCCAGATAGACGCAGACGATACGCTGGCCGCGCTGCGGATGGTGGACAGCGAGGATGCCGACGTTTACATCGGCAATGCCTATGTCGCCAGCGCGTTGATCCACAAGCACGGACTCGAACCTGCCACCCTGTTGCGACCGAGCGACTTGCCGCCCGAGCGGCTGCACTTCGGGGTGCCCCACGCCAAGCAGCCGCTGGCCGAGGCAATGGACAGCGTGCTTGGCCAGCTCTCCCAGGCAGAACGCGACGACCTGGCACGGCGTTGGCTGCCAGCCCTGACCTGGTCCAGTCAGTCGCGGTTGATCCTGGGCAATGCGGAGAAGCGCGTGTTGGCCCGCTCGCTGCGCATGGGGTTCGCGCCCAATGCGGTCCCGTTGGCCTTCATCGATCGCGGCGGCCAGCCCAGTGGCGTGGCCGGCGACTATCTGCGCCAGTTGCGTCTGGTCGGCGCCCACCTGGTGAACGTTCCCGCCTATGACTGGTTCGAGGTGCGCGAGCAGGCGCGCAAGGGCGAGGTCGACGTGATCATGGGCGTTCCCAATGATTCGGCCTATCTGGGCCGCGACTGGGTGTTCAGCCAACCCTTCATCACCGTGCCCAACGTGATCGTGGTGGGCAGCGACAGCCCGGCGGTACTGGGCCTGGATGATCTGGATGGGCGCAGCATCCTGCTGTCCGATCCGGACCGCCTGCGCGGCTATATGCTGCAGCGTGCGCCGAACGCGCGGATCGTGCCGGCCCGCAGTGCCGAGCAGGCGCTGGCACGGCTGGCCGAAGGCGACGCCGACGCGTATGTCGGCAACCTGGCCATGGTCGACCGGCTCGTGCGCGAACGCTATCCGGCGCAGTTGCATGTCACCGCCCCGGCCGGGTTCAACGACGCGCTGTCGCTGGCGGTGCGGCGTGAATATGCGCCACTGGCGACCACCTTCGATCGCGTGCTGGTGGGCATGACGCCGCGCGAACACGAAGCGATCCGCAGCGACTGGCTTGCCACCGAATACCGCAATGAACTGGATTGGCGGTCGATCGCGCGCTGGGCCGTGCCGCTGGCCCTGGTGTTGCTCACCGCCATCGTGGTGCACGGCTGGGGGCATTGGCGGCTGCGTCGTGAAGTGGCCATGCGGCGCAGTCTGGAGCAGCGTCTGGCCGAGGTCACCGACAACCTGCCCGCGACGGTCTACCAGGCCCGGCGTGACAGCAGCGGCCGGTTCTCCTTCCCGTATATCGCCGGTGACATGGAAGCCCTGTTCGGGCTGACCGTGGCCGACGCCATGGCCGACGAATCCCGCGTGATGGCGCAGATCGATCCGCAGGATCGGCAGCGTGTGCTGCATACCCTGGAGCAGGCCTCGCGCGACTTCGCGCCACTGGACATTGAGTTCCGTACCAGCCCCCACGGCGACGTGCGCTGGGTGCGGTCGCGCGCCTTGCCCTATGCCATCGACGATGGCGCCATGCTGTGGAGTGGCTATTGGGTCGACGTCACCGAGGCACGCGCGCAGGCCGATGCGCTGGCCGTGGCCAAGGCGGCGGCCGAGCGCGCTGCCGCCGCCAAGGCCGACTTCCTGGCCACGATGAGCCACGAGATCCGCACCCCCATGAGCGGTGTGCTGGGCATGGTGGAAGTGCTCTCGCACACGCCCCTGGATGGCGAGCAGCGGCGCATCATCGCGGTGATCGAGGACTCCGCGCAGATGCTGCGGCACATCCTCGATGACATCCTGGATTATTCGCGCATCGAAGCCGGCGGGCTGCGCCTGGAACTGCAGCCGGTGGGCCTGCGCGGGCTGCTCGACAATGTGCGCCAGCTGCTGTCGCCACAGGCATCGGCCAAGGCCCTGGCACTGCAGCTGCAGGTCGACCCGGCGGTAGCGCCCATGCACCTGGGTGACGGCATGCGGTTGCGCCAGATCGTGTTCAACCTGCTCAGCAACGCCATCAAGTTCACCGAACAGGGACGCGTGTCCATGGCCCTTGCCGTGGTGCGCGAGGAAGACGGTGCGCAGTGGCTGCGCCTGGCCGTGACCGACAGCGGAATCGGCATCTCTGACGAACAGCGCGAGCGCCTGTTCAAACCCTTCGCCCAGGCCGACGCGGCCATCTCCCGCCAGTACGGCGGCACCGGGCTGGGCCTGAGCATCTGTCAGCGGCTGGTGGCGTTGATGGGCGGTCAGCTGGACCTGTCCAGCGTGCCTGGCGAAGGCACCGAGGTGGTGGTGCAGCTGCCGCTGCCGGTGGTGCCGGCCGCCGAACCGAGCGAGGCAGTGACCGGCAACGACCCTGCGGCGGATGCCCTGCCGGAGACGCTGCGCCGGCGACGGATTCTGGTGGTCGAGGACCACCCCACCAACCAGGCGTTGATGCGATGGCGGCTGCAGCAGCTGGGCCTGGCCCACGAGGTGGCCATGCACGGGCAGGCCGCGCTGGACCTGCTGGAGGATGCCGCCTTCGAACTGGTGATCACCGACTGCCGGATGCCGGTGCTGGATGGCTATGCCATGACCCGGCGGCTGCGCGAACGCGAGCGCGAACGTGGCACCCCGCGCGTGCCGGTGGTGGCGCTCACCGCCAGTGCGCTGGCCGAGGACCTGCAACGCTGCCGCGAGGCCGGCATGGACGACCTGTTGGCCAAGCCGGTGGCGCTGGCCACGCTGCGCCAGATGCTCCTGCGCTGGCTGCCGGCCGACGGTGACGCACCGGTCGACGCGACGACGGCATCGGCACTTCCCGCCCCGGTACCTGCGGCCCCCAGCCGCGAGGCGATCACCCAGCGTTTCGGCTCGGCGCACGTGGCCGACGTGATGATCCAGAGCATGCTCAGCACCACCGAGGACGACCTGCAGCGCGGCCAGCTGGCCCGCGCCCAAGGGGACAGCGCGACGGTGGGCGACGTGCTGCACCGGATCGTCGGCGGGCTGGGCACGCTGGGCGCCACCACCCTGGCCGAACAGGCCCGCGCGCTGATGCGGCATGTCCAGGAGGATGGCGCGGACGCATGCACCGCACAGCTGGATGCATTCGAGCAGGACCTGCGGCGCTATCTGGCGCTGCTGCAATCGGCGTGATTGGCCGCCGCGTCGCTCAGCGCGCCTGCTGCAGGTATTCGATCACCTGCCTGCGCCGTTCCGGATCGGCGGTGGCGTTGAGCATGCGCGAACCGGGCACCACGCTGGACGGGGCGCGCAGGAACGCATCCAGGGTCGTCTCGTTCCAGGTCATGTCGGCCTGGCGCATCGCGTTGGAATAGGGGTAATCGCCCAAGCTGCCGGCACGCCGCCCGATCACCCCGTGCAGGTTGGGGCCGAACCGGTGTACGCCCCCGGGGGTGACGGTGTGGCAGCCGGCGCAGATCGCGAACGCGCGCTGCAACTGCTGCTGGTGCAGTTGTTCGGGCGTCTGCAGCGCGCGCGCGCAGGCGGCCAGCCCCAGGCAGGCAACAACAACACAGCACAGGCGCAGCAGCGGCTTCATCGGAATCGTCCGGTTGGGGCGAGCGCAGATGATAGCCAGCGCCGGCCGCGCGGCTACAGCCTGCGACGCAGGGTCGCAGGCCGGGTGCACTACATCCAGGTGTAGTTCGGGCCGCCACCGCCCTGCGGGGTCACCCACACGATGTTCTGGGTGGGATCCTTGATGTCGCAGGTTTTGCAGTGCACGCAGTTCTGCGCGTTGATCTGCAGCTGTTCGCTGCCCTGCGCGCCCACGAACTCGTACACGCCGGCGGGGCAGTAACGCGCTTCCGGGCCGGCATATTCGGCCAGGTTGACCTGCACCGGCACGCTGGCGTCCTTCAGCGTGAGGTGGCTGGGCTGGTCTTCGGCGTGGTTGGTGCTGCTCAGGAACACCGAGCTGAGCCGGTCGAAGGTGAGCACGCCATCGGGCTTGGGATAGACGATCCTGGCGTGCTTGTCGGCCGGTTCCAGGCAGGCATGGTCCGGCGTGCTGTGTCGCAGCGTCCACGGCGGGTTGCGGATGCCCAGCTTGGGCAGCAGCCACTGTTCGATGCCGGTCATCAGCGTGGCCATGGTCTGACCCTTCTTGAACCACTGCTTGAAGTTCTTGGACTGCTTGAGCTCGTCATGCAGCCAGCTGCTCTCGAACGCGGCCGGGTAGGCGCTCAGTTCGTCGTGCTGGCGGTCGGCGGCCAGCGCATCGAAGGCGGCGTCGGCGGCCAGCATGCCGGTCTTGATCGCGGCGTGGCTGCCCTTGATCCGGCTGACGTTGAGGTAGCCGGCTTCACAGCCGACCAGCGCGCCACCGGGGAACACCGTCTTGGGCAGCGACATCAGGCCGCCGGCGGTGATCGCGCGGGCGCCATAACCGATGCGCTTGCCGCCTTCCAGGTGCGTGCGGATCGACGGGTGGGTCTTGAAGCGCTGGAACTCCTCGAACGGGCTCAGCCACGGGTTCTTGTAATCCAGGCCGACCACGTAGCCGATCGATACCTTGCCGCCGTCGGCGTGGTACAGGAACGCGCCGCCGTAGGTGTCGTTGTCCAGGGGCCAGCCGGCGGCGTGCACCACCAGGCCCGGCTCATGCTCGGCCGGGTCGATCTGCCACAGCTCCTTGATGCCGATGCCGTAGGCCTGCGGGTCCTTGCCAGCATCGAGCTGGTAGCGGGCGATCAGCTGGCGGCCGAGATGGCCGCGCGAACCTTCGGCGAAGATCGTGTACTTGGCATGCAGTTCCATGCCGCGCTCGAAGTTCGGGCCGGGCTGGCCGTTCTTCTCGATGCCCATGTCGCCGGTGGCCACGCCCATGACCGCGCCGTCGGCGGTGTACAGCACCTCGGCGGCGGGGAAGCCTGGGAAGATCGATACCTCCAGCGCCTCGGCCTGCTGGGCCAGCCAGCGGGTGACCTCGCCCAGGCTGACGATGTAGTTGCCATCGTTATGGAAGCACTCGGGCAGCAGCGCATGCGGGGTGCCGCGCGCACCGGTTTCGCTGAGGAACAGGAACTCGTCGCGGGTGACCTTCTGCTTCAGCGGTGCGCCGCGCTCGGCCCAGTCCGGGAACAGTTCGGTCAGCGCGCGCGGGTCCATGATGGCGCCGGACAGGATGTGTGCGCCCGGCTCGGAGCCCTTTTCCAGGATGCAGACGGACAGTTCGCGGCCGGCTTCGATCGCGCGCTGGCGCAGGCGGATGGCCGTGGCCAGGCCGGCAGGGCCGGCACCGACGATCACCACGTCGAACTCCATGGCTTCACGCGGGGGCAGGGCGGTGGTCTCTTCGCTCATGGGGGTGCGTAACTCTTGGGTAGTGCCGTCGGTCAAAGCCGGCGGCGGTTGCCTGGGAATCGCGCGCGGGACACGGCGCAACTACTGGATCAGATGAGCAGGGTACCGGGACGCGGCGTTTACGCCTAGATCGCCGACGTTGACGGCACGTGAGCACTTCCATCACGCACGTTGATGCTGCGGCGCACCAATGCGGGTGCCGCCACGTCGCCCGTGCTGCGCCCTGCCTTGGCCGCACGCGGCGCAGCGACCACAATGGTCCCCTGATTGATCGCCTTCACACCCGGGTAGCCATGTCGCTGAATCCGTATGACCTGTTTGATGTCCGCTCCCTGCTCAGCGACGAGGAGCGCGCCGTGCAGGCCACGGTGGCGCGCTTCACCGACGAGCGCGTGCTGCCGATCATCGGTGACGCGTTCGACCAGGGGCGCTTCCCGGACGAATTGATTCCCGAGATCGCCGCGCTGGGCCTGCTCGGCTGCAGCCTGCCCGAGCAGTACGGCGGCGGTGGACTCAACGCGGTCAGCTACGGGTTGATCTGCCAGGAACTGGAACGCGGCGATTCGGGCCTGCGCAGCTTCGTGTCGGTACAGAGCTCGCTGTGCATGTACCCGATCCATGCCTACGGCAGTGAAGAACAGCGCACGCGCTGGCTGCCCGACATGGCCGCCGGCAAGGTCATCGGCTGCTTCGGGCTGACCGAAGCGCACGGCGGCTCCGACCCGGCGGCGATGAAGACGCGCGCGGTGCGCGACGGCGGCGACTGGCTGGTCAATGGCAGCAAGATGTGGATCACCAGCGGCCCGGTGGCCGACATCGCCATCGTCTGGGCGCACACCCAGGACGGCATCCAGGGCTTCGTGCTGGAAAAGGGCATGGCCGGCTTCACCACGCAGGAAATCAAGCACAAGATGAGCCTGCGCGCCTCGCTCACCGGCGCGCTGTTCTTCGACAACGTGCGCGTGCCCGAGCGCAACCGCCTGCCCAACGTGCAGGGCCTGAAAGGCCCGCTGGGCTGCTTGAACCAGGCCCGTTACGGCATCAGCTGGGGCCCGATCGGCGCCGCGGTGGCCTGCCTGGACGAAGCGCTGAACTACACCAGGCAACGCGTGCTGTTCGGCCGGCCGGTGGCGGCCACGCAGAGCGCGCAGATCAAGCTGGCCGACATGGCCCGGCGCATCACCACCGCGCAGCTGCTGGCCCTGCAGCTGGGACGGTTGAAGGACGCCGGTCAGCTGCAGCCGCAGCAGGTCAGCCTGGCCAAGTGGAACAACTGCCGCATGGCCATCGACATCGCCCGCGAATGCCGCGACCTGCTGGGCGGCGCGGGCATCACCACCGAACACATGGCGATCCGCCACGCGTTGAACCTGGAATCGGTGATCACCTACGAGGGCACCGAAACCGTGCACCAGCTGGTGATCGGGCGGGAGCTGACGGGCATCAACGCGTTCTAAGGGTGTCGGCGGTGTCGGGAGCCGACCAGCGGCCGGCACTACCGTTGAAGGGGTCACCTCACCAACGGTCAGGTGCTACCAGTGGGCGATGCTGATGTTCAACTCGGTCGATGCGGACCACCACGTGCCGCTGTAGGTGCCGACCGTTGATCGGTACCGCAGCAGGTGCGGCCGCCGGCAATCCCTTTGTTCCATAAGCACCGGGAACGTGTCAGGCGCTGGGGAGGGTAGGTTGGCGGGACCGTTGGGCGCCATGGATGGCGCCCACGAGCCCCCAAGGATGGGTTTACGGCGTGTCCCGCCAACCCACCCTCCCCAGCGCAGCCGAGAAGCAACCGGCGTGCGGCTTTGCGCTCCGGCTTTGCAGCTTCTGACAGCTCTTATTCCCCGCCGGCAAACCCGTTCTGCCGCCAGGCCTCGTACATCACCACGGCGACCGTGTTGGACAGGTTGAGGCTGCGGTTGTCCGGCTGCATCGGCAGGCGCAGGCGTCGGCCATCGGGAAGCGCGTCGAGCAGGTCCTGGGGCAGCCCGCGGGTTTCCGGGCCGAACAGGAAGGCATCGCCATCGTCGAACTGCGGGGTGTCGTAACGCACGCTGCCGCGGGTACTCAGGGCAAACAGACGCTTGGGTGCAATGGCCTGCAGGGCGGTGTCCAGGTCGGGATGGACCTGCAGTCGAGCGTATTCGTGATAGTCCAGGCCGGCGCGCTTGAGCTGCTTGTCGCTCAGGTCGAAACCGAGCGGCTCGATCAGGTGCAGCCGCGCGCCGGTGTTGGCGCAGAGGCGGATCACATTGCCGGTGTTCGGCGGAATTTCGGGTTGGAACAGGATGACGTGGAACGTGGGCGCGGTCATGGCCGCAGTTTACGCGGCGGCTGCGTGTTACCGCAGCAACCGGTTACGGACGGACCAGCACCTGGGCAGCGGTTTCCAGCGCCAGGGCCTGCAGATCGGCAGACGACGGGCGCACCTGCAGGGCCGGCAGGTTGACGATCACGTCGCGGGCAACGGCGGTGGCGGCGGCGGTCAGCGTGGCCACGTAATCGCGATGGGTCACCTGCTCGGCGGCCAGGGCCTGGTACTGCTCGGCGGTCGGGCGCACTTCGACGGCGGCCAGGGTGGTCACGCGGCGGCTGCCGGCCAGCTCGGCGCGGTAGTCGGCGATCAGGCCGGCGGTCGGGCGGACTTCCACCAGGGCCAGGGTCGGGATGGCGCTGCTGCGTTCCACTGCGGCCTGGGCGATCTGGTCGGCCGACGGGCGCACCTGCACGGTGTCCAGGGTGGTGATGGTGGCGGCCTGCACGTTTGAAGCAAACGCGGTGCCGGCGGCGAGGGCGATGGCGATGGCGATGGTCTTGGTGTTCATGGCGAGGCCTGTTTAGTGTTGGTGGGCAGTGGTGTGGTAGTAATGTAGTACACCGATTCGGGGCTTGCAAGAACAATTTCGAGGTTTTCGTTTTTGTTCAGCGGGCAGTCATGTTGGTTCTGTTCCTGCGTTTGCCACAGCCAGTACCAAGCAGGCACCGTGCCAACTTTTTCGCATTGATTCGTAAGGGGTTTTTGCCGAGAACGGGGTGTCCGCTGTCCGGACACCTGTCCGCTGACACGGCGCAGGTGTTCGCGGCATGGCGTACAGGTCGCCCGGATCGACCGTTGCCCCGGCCGCCTGCCCGCCACTGCCCCCGCAGGCGCAATGACTGTTGGCCGATGCCGCAGGCGCCCGCCACGCGCTAGGATCGGCCCTTCACCTTCATGACCAAGGAATCGGGATGACCCTCCACTTTCGACCGTGTGCCGCGCTGCTGGCTGTAGCGCTCTCCGCCGCCCTGGGCAGCGTCATGCCGGCGCCCGCATTGGCCCGGCCCGCCGCGCCGGCCAAGGTCGACATTCCGTTCGAGCAGTTCACCCTTCCCAATGGCCTGCGCGTGGTGGTGCACACCGACCGCAAGGCGCCGATCGTGGCGGTCAACGTCTGGTACCACGTCGGCAGCAAGGACGAACCGGCCGGTCGCACCGGCTTTGCGCACCTGTTTGAACACCTGATGTTCCAGGGCAGCGAAAACCACGACGGCGAGTACTTCGAGCCGTTCAAGCAGGTCGGCGTGACCGGCCAGAACGGCACCACCAATACCGACCGCACCAACTACTTCGAGAACGTGCCCACCACCGCGCTGGACATGGCGCTGTGGATGGAGTCCGACCGCATGGGCCACCTGGTCGGCGCAATCGACCAGGCCGCACTCGACGAACAGCGCGGCGTGGTCCAGAACGAGAAGCGCCAGGGCGAGAACCAGCCCTATGGCCAGGTGTGGGACAAGCTGACCCGCGCCATGTACCCGGCGGGCCACCCGTACCACCACGGCGTGATCGGCTCGATGAACGACCTCAACGCCGCCTCGCTGGATGACGTCAAAACCTGGTTCCGCACCTGGTACGGCCCCAACAACGCGGTACTGGTGCTGGCCGGTGACATCGACCTGGCCACCGCCAAGGAAAAGGTCGCCCGCTACTTCGGTGACATCCCGGCCGGTCCGACCATGGCCCAGCCCAAGGTGGACGTGGCCAGGCGCGAGAAGAGCACCCGTGAGGTGATGACCGACAAGGTGCCGCAGGCGCGCATCTACCGCGCCTGGAACGTGGCCGAGGTCGGCACCACCGACATCGACCAGCTGCAGCTGTTTGCCCAGGTACTGGGCGGGGCCAAGTCCTCGCGCCTGGACCAGCGCCTGCTGCACCAGGACAAGCTGGTGGACAACATCAGCGCCGGCGCCTACAGCTCGCAGCTGGGCTCCAACTTCGTGGTGATGGCCACCGTCAAGCAGGGCGTGGACCCGGCCAAGGTGGAGGCGATCATCGATGAAGAGATCAAGCGCCTGGCCAAGGACGGTCCCACTGCCGACGAACTGAGCCGCGGCAAGACCGCCTTCCGCGCCGGCTTCATCCGCGGCATCGAGCGCATCGGCGGGTTCGGCGGCAAGGCCGACGCGCTGGCCGAGTGCACCGTGTTCGAAGGCGACCCGGGCTGCTTCCGCCGGTCGCTGGCCACCATTGATGCCGCCAGCGCCGCCGACGTGCGCGCCGTGGGGGCCAAGTGGCTGGGCGTGGGCGACCACACCATCGTGGTGGAACCGGGCGCGCGCGTGGCGCTGGCCGAACTGCCGTCGCAGTCGCCCAAGCCGTTCACCGTGCCCGCCGTGGATGCCAAGTACACCACCCTGCCCAAGCAGGTGGACCGCAGCACCGGCGTACCGCAGACCAGGACCTTCCCGGAGCTGAAGTTCCCGCAGCTGCACCGCGCCACGCTGAAGAACGGCACCCAGGTGATCCTGGCCGAGCGCCACGACATTCCGGTGGTGCAGTTCAGCTATGAATTCCCCGGTGGCTTCACCGCCGACCAGGGCCGCAAGCAGGGCACCGCCAACTTCACCATGGACCTGATGGGCGAAGGTGCCGGCAAGCTCGGCGCGTTGCCGTTCGCCAACGCTGCCGACGCACTGGGCGCCACCCTGGGCGCCTCGGCGTCGCTGGACAGTGCCAGCGTCTACCTGTCGGCCTTGAAGGAAAACCTGGCGCCCTCGCTGGCCCTGTATGCCGACATGCTGCGCCAGCCGCGTTTCGAGCAGGGCGAGATCGACCGGGTCAAGGCGACCTGGATCGCCGGCATCCAGCAGGAGAAGGTCAACCCCAGCGCAGCCGCGATGCGGGTCATGCCGGCCCTGCTGTACGGCGCCGGGCATCCGTATGCCATTCCGTTCACCGGCAGCGGCAACGAGGCGGACATCCAGTCGCTGACCCGCGAGGACCTGGTGGCCTTCCATCGCGACGCACTGCGCCCGGAGCAGGGCACCCTGATCGTGGTGGGTGACACCACCCTGAAGGACATCGTGCCGCTGCTGGAGCGCCAGTTCGGCGACTGGAAGAGCACCGGCACCGCGCCGCAGGTCAAGGCACCGGCCGACGTGCCCCGTCCCACCCACGCCCGCGTGTACCTGATCGACCAGCCCGGCGCGGTGCAGGCCAACCTGTTCGCCAGCCAGCTGGTGCCCTCGGCGAGGGACCCGGGCAGCACCCGCTTCGACATCGCCAACGGCGTGCTCGGCGGCGACTTCACCTCGCGCCTGAACATGAACCTGCGCGAGGAAAAGCACTGGTCCTACGGCGCGGGCAGCAGCGCGCCGGCCACGCTGGGCCAGCGTCCGTGGGGCGCGCGTGCACCGGTGCAGATCGACAAGACCGCCGAGTCGATGCAGGAAATGCAGAAGGACATCCGCGACTTCGCCAGCGGTGCCAAGCCGGCCACGGCGGCGGAAGTGGCGCGCATCCGCAACATCCAGACGCTCAGCCTGCCCGGTGCCTATGAGACCGCCAGCGCGGTGCTCGGGACCATCAGCGGCATCGTGCGTTACCAGCGCCCGGACGACTACGTGTTCAAGCGCAAGGCCGAGATCGAGGCGATGACCCCGGCACAGGTGCAGCAGGCGGCCGCCACGCTGGACCCCAACACCCTCACCTGGGTGGTGGTCGGCGACCTGAAGCAGACCGAGAAGGAAGTCCGGGCGCTGAACATCGGCGAGGTCCACGTGATCGACGCCGACGGCAAGGTAGTGCCGGCCGCTGGCCGGCAACCTCGCTGACCTGCCGAAGCAGGGTGCCGGGCTTCGGCCCGGCACCCCATCACCCCCGATTCAGCCGTTTCCCGCACACTCCTTTCTCGTCGCCCAGCCAGGTTCCCCACATGCGCGTTCTTCTGCTTTCCCTGCTCACCCTCAGCGCCACTGCCTGCACCTGGGTGCCGATCGAACCGGTGGGCAAGACCGTGCGCGTGCTGCCGGCCGGGCAGGTGCCCAGCGGCTGCCAGACCAAGGGCGAGGTGGTGGTGACGGTGAAGAGCAAGGTGGGCTTCTACAACCGCAACCCCTTGCGCGTGCAGGAAGAACTGGAAACCCTGGCACGCAATGAAGCGCCCAGCGCCGGGGCCAATGCCGTCCAGGCGGCCGGCCAGCCGACCGACGGCAGCCAGCGCTTCCTGGCCTTCCAGTGCCCGCCGCGCTGAACCCTTCAGGGCGCCCGGCCGCACCATACGCCCGGGCGTGAATTCGTAAAGGTGCGGTGAAGGCAACGCCGGCTTACAATAGCGCCCCCTTTGCCTGAGCCTTGGCGCTAACTGATGCTCTTCAAGAATGTCTCTATCGCCGGCCTGGCGCACATCGACGCGCCGCACACGCTGACGTCCAAGGAAATCAACGAACGTCTGCAGCCGACGCTGGATCGTCTGGGCATCCGTACCGACGTGCTCGGCGACATCGCCGGCATCCACGCCCGCCGCCTGTGGGACGCGGACATGCTCGCCTCCGACGCGGCCACCCTGGCGGCCCGCAAGGCGCTGGAAGACGCCGGCATCGGCGCCGACAAGATCGGCCTGCTGGTCAACACCTCGGTGAGCCGCGACTACCTGGAGCCGTCCACGGCCAGCATCGTCTCGGGCAACCTGGGCGTAGGCGACGAATGCATGACCTTCGACGTCGCCAATGCCTGCCTGGCCTTCATCAACGGCATGGACATCGCTGCGCGCATGCTTGAGCGCGGTGAGATCGACTACGCCCTGATCGTCGATGGCGAAACCGCCAACCTGGTCTACGAGAAGACCCTCGAGCGCATGGCCCTGCCGGGCGTGACCGCCGACGACTTCCGCAACGAGATGGCCGCCCTGACCCTGGGCTGCGGTGCCGCGGCCATGGTGATGGCGCGTACCGAACTGGTGCCCGATGCGCCGCGTTATCGCGGTGGCGTGACCCGCTCGGCCACCGAGTGGAACCAGCTCTGCCGCGGCAACCTGGACCGCATGGTCACCGATACCCGCATGCTGCTGATCGAAGGCATCAAGCTGGCGCAGAAGACCTTCGTGGCCGCGCGCGAAGCGCTGGGCTGGGCGGTGGACGAACTGGACCAGTTCGTCATCCACCAGGTCAGCCAGCCGCACACCGCCGCGTTCATCAAGAACTTCGGCATCGACCCGAAGAAGGTCATGACCATCTTCGGCGAGCACGGCAACATCGGTCCGGCTTCGGTGCCGATCGTGCTGAGCAAGCTCAAGGAGCTGGGCCGCCTGAAGAAGGGCGACCGCATCGCGCTGCTGGGCATCGGTTCGGGCCTGAACTGCTCGATGGCCGAAGTGGTCTGGTAAGCAGACCGCTGCGTTGATTCCAAGGGCCGGTACTACCGGCCCTTTTTACAGGTGCGATCCGATGTCCAAGCTTCCCGGTTACCCCGCCCACCCGCAGCGCTTCGAGGTCCGCCCTGGCCTGTCGATGAACTATCTCGACGAAGGCCCACGCGATGGCGAGGTGGTGGTGATGGTCCACGGCAACCCGTCGTGGAGCTATTACTGGCGCACGCTGGTGGCCGGGCTCTCGGATGACTACCGCTGCATCGTGCCCGACCACATCGGCATGGGCCTGTCGGACAAGCCCGATGACGCGCACTACGACTACACGCTGCAGTCGCGCGTGGACGACCTGGACGCGCTGCTGCGGCACCTGGGCATCACCGGCCCGGTCACCCTGGCCGTGCACGACTGGGGCGGCATGATCGGCTTCGGCTGGGCGCTGTCGCACCATGCGCAGGTGAAGCGGCTGGTGGTGCTCAACACCGCCGCGTTCCCGATGCCGGCGGCCAAGAAGATGCCGTGGCAGATCGCGCTGGGCCGGCACTGGACGGTGGGCGAGTGGATCATCCGCACGTTCAACGCGTTCTCCTCCGGCGCCTCCTGGCTGGGTGTGGAACGCAAGATGCCGGCCGACGTGCGCCGTGCCTACGTTTCGCCGTACAACAGCTACGCCAACCGCATCAGCACCATCCGCTTCATGCAGGACATCCCGCTGTCGCCGGCCGACAAGGCCTGGTCGCTGCTGGAGCGCGCCGGTCAGGCGCTGCCGTCGTTCGCCGACCGTCCGGCCTTCATCGGCTGGGGCCTGCGCGACTTCGTGTTCGACCACCATTTTCTGGCCGGCTTCCAGGCCGCGCTGCCGCGGGCCCAGGTGCATGCCTTCGAGGATGCCGGGCACTACGTGCTGGAAGACAAGCACGAGGTGCTGGTGCCGAAGATCCGGGCGTTCCTGGACGCCAACCCGATCTGACCGGGGGTGTGACGACCAACGGTCGTCACCTACCCATCAAGCGGTTGATGCCGACGTTGGTTCGGATCAAAACCCGTCACCGGGAACCGACGTTCGGTCGGATCGGAACCCCGCCCCGGTAGAGCCGACCGTTGGTCGGCTGCCCTTCGCTCCGGGCCATCACCCCCGGACGCACACCCTCACGCCGCGATCGGCGCCTGCGGGGCCGGCGAACTGCCGTTGTCGTCGGGATGATCATCGTCGTTGTCCGCCGCGTCCCGCCAGCGCCAATCGGCCAGGGTCAGGGCCGGCATGCCGTGCGCCACCCGCGCCTTGTCGCACTGCGGGCTGGCCTTGCCGTACTCCCACGAGGCGTCCACCTCGCGGCACACGCTGGGCCGGTTGGGGTGGATGGTGCAGCGGGAATACACCCCGATCTCCGCATCCAGCGCCACGCAGTACACCGGCTTGGACAGGGTGCCGCGCATGCACAGCCGGTGCGGGTCCAGCACCTGGGTCAGTTCATGCGGCACGCCACCGGGGGTGACCTCGTCCGATTCCATCCAGTGGAATGCCACACGGTACTGGGTGCAGCAGGCGCCGCAGGTGAGGCAGGGATGGGACATGGGGTACCGGCCTTGGGCGGCAATCGAGCAGGAGGGAAGGGCGCGAATTTTCCACGCCGTTGGCCGTCGCGCAAGATTTTTCTGCAGCGGCGACAATGAACGGATGAACAGCCCCGTCAACATCGCCGCCCGCCTGCCCGAGCTGGCCCGTGAGCGCCCCGACCAGATTGCCATCCGCTGCCCGGGAAAGCCCGGTCCCGGCGGCATGGCGGCCTATGACGTCACCCTGGACTACCGCACCCTCAACGCGCGCAGCGACGCCCTGGCCGCCGGCCTGGCCGCCCATGGCATCGGCCGTGGCGTGCGCGCGGTGGTGATGGTGCGGCCGTCCCCGGAATTCTTCCTGCTGATGTTCGCGCTGTTCAAGAACGGCGCGGTGCCGGTGCTGGTCGACCCCGGCATCGACAAGCGCGCGCTCAAGCAGTGCCTGGAAGAGGCCCAGCCGCAGGCCTTCATCGGCATCGGCCTGGCCCACGTGGCGCGGCTGGTGCTGCGCTGGTGCCCGGGGGTGAAGACGCTGGTGACGGTGGGTCGGCGCTGGGGCTGGGGCGGCACCACGCTGGCCCGCATCGAGGCCGACGGCGCGCGTGCGCCGCAGCCGATGGCGGCCACCGACGGCGAGGACGTCGCCGCGATCCTGTTCACCAGCGGCTCCACCGGGGTGCCCAAGGGCGTGGTCTACCGCCACCGCCACTTCGTGGGCCAGGTCGATCTGCTGCGTGCCGCCTTCGGCATGGAGCCCGGCGGCGTCGACCTGCCGACCTTCCCGCCGTTTGCCCTGTTCGACCCGGCGCTGGGCCTGACCTCGGTGATCCCGGACATGGACCCCACCCGGCCAGCCAAGGCCGATCCGCGCAAGCTGCACGACGCCATCGCCCGCTTCGGGATCACCCAGCTGTTCGGCTCGCCGGCGCTGATGCGCGTGCTGGCTGACCATGGCCAGCCCCTGCACGGTGTGCGCAGGGTCACCTCGGCCGGTGCCCCGGTGCCGCCGGACGTGGTGGCGCGGATCCGGCGGCTGCTGCCCGACGATGCCCAGTTCTGGACGCCGTACGGTGCCACCGAGTGCCTGCCGGTGGCGGTCATCGAAGGCCGCGAGCTGGACAGCACGCGCCAGGCCACCGAGGCCGGTGCGGGTACCTGCGTGGGCCGCGTGGTGGCGCCCAACCAGGTGCGCATCATTGCCATCGACGACGCGCCGCTGCCGCAGTGGTCGCAGGTGCGCGAACTGGCGGTAGGCGAGGTGGGCGAGATCACCGTGGCCGGCCCGACCGCCACCGACAGCTACTTCAACCGCCCGCAGGCCACTGCCGCGGCCAAGATCAGCGAAACGCTGGCCGATGGCCGCACCCAGGTGGTGCACCGCATGGGCGATGTGGGCTATTTCGACGCGCAGGGCCGCTTGTGGTTCTGCGGGCGCAAGACCCAGCGGCTGGAAACCGCGCACGGCCCGCTGTACACCGAACAGGTGGAGCCGGTGTTCAATGCGCTGGACGGCATCGCCCGCACCGCGCTGGTCGGCGTTGGCCCGGCTGGCCGGCAACGGCCGGTGCTGTGCGTGGAGCTGCAGCCCGGCGCGGCCGATACCCCCGCGCTGCGCAAGCGGCTGCGCCACGAGGCCGACGCGCATCCGCACACCACCCGCATCGAACAGTTCCTGATGCACCCCGGCTTCCCGGTGGACATCCGCCACAACGCCAAGATCGGCCGCGAGAAGCTGGCCATCTGGGCCGCAACCCAAGTGGAAACGCACGCATGAAAATCCTGGTGACCGGTGGTGGTGGCTTCCTCGGGCAGGCGCTGTGCCGCGGGCTGGTGCAGCGTGGCCACCAGGTGCTCAGCTTCAACCGGGGCGATTACCCGCCGCTGGCCGCGTTGGGCGTGGGCCAGATCCGCGGCGACCTGGCCGATGCCGATGCCGTGCGGCACGCCGTGGCCGGGGTCGATGCGGTGTTCCACAACGGGGCCAAGGCCGGCGCATGGGGCAGCTATGACAGCTACTTCCAGGCCAACGTGGTGGGCACCGACAACGTGATTGCCGCCTGTCGCGAACACGGCGTGGGCAAACTGGTCTACACCTCCACACCCAGCGTGACCCACCGCGCCACCCATCCGGTGGAAGGACTGGGGGCCGACGAAGTGCCCTACGGCGAAGACTTCCAGGCGCCCTACGCGGCCACCAAGACCATTGCCGAACAGCGCGTGCTGGCCGCCAACGATGCCACCCTGGCCACCGTGGCGCTGCGCCCGCGGCTGATCTGGGGCCCGGGCGACCAGCAACTGGTGCCGCGCCTGGCCGAACGCGCGCGCGCAGGCCGGCTGCGCTTCGTCGGCGATGGCAGCAACCGGGTCGACACCACCTACATCGACAATGCCGCGCTGGCCCACTTCCTGGCCTTCGAACACCTTGCCCCGGGCGCGGCGTGCGCGGGCAAGGCGTACTTCATCTCCAACGGCGAACCGTTGCCGATGCGCGAGCTGCTCAACAAGCTGATGGCCGCCGTGGGCGCCCCGGCGGTGGAGAAGTCGATCAGCTTCAAGACCGCCTACCGCATCGGCGCGGTGGCCGAACGCCTGTGGCCGCTGCTGCGCCTGCGCGGCGAACCGCCGATGACCCGCTTCCTGGCCGAGCAGCTGTGCACGCCGCACTGGTACAGCATGGAACCGGCGCGCCGCGACTTCGGCTACGTGCCGCAGGTGAGCATTGACGAAGGCCTCACGAGGCTGAAGTCTTCATCGCGCGCAGAGGGCGCCATCACTTCCTGAACACCGCGGTTTGGTGAAGATTGCAGCACGCCAATCCGGCACGCATTACGCGAGGATCGACATGCTGCATTACGCCGTAATCTTTTTCGTCATCGCCATCATCGCGGCGGTGCTCGGCTTCTCCGGCATCGCCGGCGCTGCCAGTAACATCGCCTGGATCCTGTTCGTCGTGTTCCTGATCCTGGCGGTGGTGTCGATGTTCCGCAAGCGAGGGTAGTTCGCCGGGCAGCCCGCGCTACCTCTCTCCAGCGCGGGGTGCCCAGTGGCGCCTGACGACGGCCTGATCCTCGAAAGGGGGTCAGGCCGTCGTCGTGATGGAGCTCTGCAGCGCACGTTCGCGCGCATGCCGCTCCAGCGCCAGTTCCAGCAGGCGGGTGATCAAGGCGGTGTAGCCCAGCCCGCTGGCCGCCCACAGCTTGGGATACATGCTGATCCGGGTGAAGCCGGGCAGGGTGTTGATCTCGTTGATCACCACCTGGCCATCGCGGCCCAGGAACACATCCACCCGCGCCAGCCCGGCGCAGTCCAGGGCCTGGTAGGCGCGCACGGCAATGGCGCGGATGCGCTGCTGGTCGGCGTCGCTGATCGCCGCCGGCACCACCACGTCGGCGCCGTGCTCGCGGATGTACTTGGTGTCATACGAATAGAATTCGTCGTGCACCACCACCTCGCCGCAGACGCTGGCCTCCGGCGTTTCATTGCCCAGCACCGCGCACTCGATCTCGCGGCCGTCAATGGCCGTTTCCACCAGCGCTTTGTGGTCGTAGGACAGCGCCAGCGCCAGTGCCTCACGGAACTGCTGCGCGTTGTGCACCTTGCTCACGCCCACCGACGAGCCCTGGTTGGCCGGTTTGACGAACAGTGGCGCACCCAGCTGCGCCACCAGGGCGGCGTAGTCGGCGTTGGCCGCGCTGGCGCGGTTGAAGCAGGCAAACGGTGCCACGGCCAGGCCGGCATCGCGCAGCAGGCGCTTGGCCACGTCCTTGTCCATCGCCACCGCCGACCCCAGCACGCCGGCGCCCACGAAGGGCAGGTTGGCCATGCGCAGCAGGCCCTGCAGCGAGCCGTCCTCGCCCAGCGTGCCGTGCACGATCGGGAACACCACGTCGATCTGTTCCAGCGCGGTGGCCGGATCGGTGGGCACCAGCTGCTGGCGCGCCACGCCCGGATGCACGGCCACCGCGTTGCCCGAGGGGTTCAGCGCGATCCGCGCCGGATCCTCGGCATTGAGCAGGAAGGCCTGCGGGTCGCTCACATGCCACTGGCCCTGCTTGTCGATGCCGATCAGGGTGACGTCGAACCGTTCCTTGTCCAGCGCATCGACGATGTTCTTCGCCGACTGCAACGACACTTCATGCTCGGCCGAACGGCCACTGAAAATGATGCCTACCCGCGTCTTGCCCATGCCTGCTGCTGCTCCTGCGTGCGTATGTGGACCCCTAGCGTGAACCGGTCCGCCAGCCGTGGCGCACCCGGCCTTCATCCACGCGTCAGGCTGGGCAGCGCGACGACGGCCTCCGCCTGCCATGGGGCGGTTAGAATGCACCGATGGCCCGTTCCCTCCTCAGTTCCCTCAAGCCGCTGGCCGGCAATGCGCTGCAGCTGGCGCTCAACCGTGCGCTGGCACTGGACCCGGACACCCGGGGCGCACTGGCCGCGCTGGATGGCCGCCACATCGCGCTCACCCTGGAGTCGCCCGCACTGGCGATGCGGATCGGGGTGGACGGGGAGCGGCTGACGGTGGGCCCGGTGGACCCGCAGCAGGAACCGGACCTGGCGGTGCGCAGCACGCTCGGTGGGGTGCTGGCGCAACTGCCGTTCCTGGCCCATGCACGTCGTGGCGGCAGCGCCCCGGCCGGGCGGGTCAAGGTCTCCGGCGATGCCGAGCTGGCGCGCCGGCTGCAGCAGCTTGCGAGCCGTTTCGATCCGGACTGGCAGCAGCCGTTTGTGCGTGTGTTCGGCGAGGTGCTGGGGGTGCAGGTAGCCAACAGCCTGCGCTCGGCCCTGCAGCATGCGCGCCGCGGCGCGTCCGACCTGGCGCACAGCGCCGCTGAATTTGTCACCGAGGAGTCGCGCGACGTGGTACCGCGAGCAGAACTGGAAGCCTTCCACGACGACGTGGATGTGATGCGCGACGATGTGGAACGCATCGCGGTGCGCGTGCAGCGCCTGCGCCAGGTGCGCGCATGAAGGCGATGTTCCGTGCCACCCGCATTGGCCGCGTGATCCTGCGTTACCGCCTGGACGACCTGCTGGAAGGCACCGTGGCCGAGCGTTGGCTGCGCTTGGCCAAGCCGTTCGTACCGCGCGCGTCGGCCGACATCGCCGTCCAGTCGCGCGGCGCGCGCCTGCGCCTGGCGCTGCAGGACCTCGGCCCTATCTTCGTCAAGTTCGGGCAGATCCTGTCGACCCGCCGCGACCTGATCCCGGCCGACATCGCCAATGAACTCACCCTGCTGCAGGACCGCGTGAAGCCGTTTGACGGTGCCGCCGCGCAGCGCATCGTCGAGCAGGCGCTGGGCCGCCCGGTCAGTGAAGCCTTCGCCAGCTTCGACCTGCAGCCGCTGGCCTCGGCCTCGATCGCACAGGTGCACGCAGCCACCCTGGCCGATGGCCGCCAGGTGGTGGTCAAGGTGCTGCGCCCGGACATCGAAAAGCAGATCGGCGCCGACATCGCGCTGCTCAACTCCGCGGCCGCGCTGGTCGAGCGCACCCACCCGCGCGCGGACAAGATCCGCCCACGCGAAGTGGTGGCTGAAGTAGAGAACACCCTGGCCGCCGAACTGGACCTGCAGCGCGAAGGCGCCAATGCCAGCGTGCTGCGCCGCAACTGGGTCGACTCGGACGACCTGTACGTGCCGGAAGTGATCTGGAGCCACACCGCCGAGCGCGCGCTCACCCTGGAACGGGTGTGGGGCATTCCGTCGGACGACATCGCCGCGCTGGACAAGGCCGGCATCGACCGCAAGGCACTGGCCGCGAAGGGCGTGCGGGTGTTCTACACCCAGGTGTTCCGCGACAACTTCTTCCACGCCGATGCGCACGCCGGCAACATCTGGGTCGACATCGATCCGGCCCGGCGTGACAACCCGCGCTTCATCGCGCTGGATTTCGGCATCATGGGCCAGCTGTCCGAGCAGGATCAGTACTACCTCGCCGAAAACTTCATGGCCATCTTCAACAAGGACTACCGGCGCATGGCCGAGCTCCATGTTGAAGCGGGCTGGATGCCCAACAACGTGCGCATCGACGAGCTGGAAGCGGCGGCGCGGTCGGTCTGCGAGCCGTACTTCACCCGCCCGCTGTCGCAGATCTCGCTGGCCGAAGTGCTGATCAAGCTGTTCCGCGTGGCCCAGCGCTACGAACTGACCCTGCAGCCGCAGCTGATCCTGCTGCAGAAGACCCTGCTCAACATCGAAGGCGTGGGCCGTCAGCTCGATCCGGAACTGGATATCTGGGCGGTCGCACGGCCGGTGCTCGAACGCATCCTGCGCGAGCGCTACAGCCCGCGCCGGGTGCTGAAGGAGCTGCGCAAGCGGCTGCCGGAAATCATGACCCACACCCCGGACATGCCGCGCCTGGTGCACGCCTGGTTGAAGCAGCAGGTGGAAGGCGGGCACGAGCTGTCGATGCGCTCGCAGGACCTGGTGGCGCTCAACACCAACCTGCAGAAGCTGCAAAAGCGCGCGGTGGCGGCGATCGCCGGTGTCGGCCTGTTGATCGTGGCGGCGGTGCTGTACGGCATGCAGCCGGGCGGCTGGTACTTCGGTGATGCGCCGCTATGGAGCTGGGTGAGCGGCGCGGCCGGCCTGTTCTCGCTGGCCAGTGCGTGGTTGCGCTGAATGTAAGCCACGCGCTGTTGCAGCGCCGTGGCTTACATGCCATTACCAGTGGTAGCCTAGGCCTAGGTGTGAGTTAAGGCTGGTGAAGCGGTCCACACGGGTTTTGTGCCAGGTTTTGCCCAGCCCGAAGTTCAGCATCAGGTGTTCGCCTATCGGCTGGTTGCGGCGCAGGAACACGCTGCTGGATTCATTCTCGCGCAGCAGCAACGGGTCAACATTGGCTGAATAAGTCGAGGTGCCGGTGCCTACCCACACCTGGCTGGAGCCGCGGCCCTGTGCATCTTTCAGTCGCAGTGAGAGTGTGCTGCCGTCGCCGCCAGGACCGTTGGACAATTTGTGCTTGCTGTAGCGGTAGGAGGCCGTCACGCGGGGGAAGTAGTATGACGCACCCACCGACCAGGCCGATACGTAGGAATGGTTGTAATACTCGGCGTACCTGCCGCTGGCTGTCAGCAGCGCCTTTCCCATCACTTTGTAGTGCAGATCCTGTGTGATCTCGTGGTTGACGAACACCGGGTTGTCATTGGATAGAGCGACCGCAGTGCGGGTGGAGAATACGCCACTCCATTGGCGGTGCAGCGAACCGTTCAGGCGAGTGCCGCCGTAGCTGGCGTTGCCATAGTCGCGCTCACCGTGGGCTGCGCCGAGGTGCCAGCGGTTGTGACCCGCCCGGCCGGCGGCTTCCACGCCGAAAACATTGCGGCTGCCGTATCCTTCGCGGTAGTCGTTGTGGTCGAATTGCGCGGACACAGCGTACATGTCGGCATGGGCGCTTTCCAGGGACGCCAGTATCAAGGCGCACAACAACACGCCACGGGTAATTGAAGACATTTGGTGTTACTCCAGAGATTGCAAACAGTGCAGTTGTTGCGCGAGGCGGTAGCGCCCAGATGGCAGGTTCTTCTCCACGGTAATGCGTGGGCCCAATTCCGTGCCGGCCGCAACCACCCGACCCGGCAGAATGATCACGCCGACACCCAAGGCGGCATTGGCGCCGATCCACGCACCCAGCTTGTCCATGCCGGTGTCCTGCAGTTCGCCGTTCTGCATTACCTTGACCGTGGTGGCATCCAGCCGATGGTTGCTGGTGCGCACCAATGCGCCCAGGTAGACATCGTTGTCCACGCGGCTGTCGGCAACGAAGCACTGCGGCCCCACGCTGACGCGCTGACCCAGCCAGGCATGTTTGAGTTCGGTGGCAAAGCCAATCCGGCAATGGTCGCCGATGACGGTGGCGCCGCGGATCAGGCTGTTGTTGCCCACCAGGCAGTGGCGGCCGATGCGCACCGGCCCCTCGATGTAAGCACCCGCACAGATCCGGGTACCGGCCCCAATCTCCACCGCGCCGCGCAGGGTGGCTTCGGGAGAGACGTCAGCGCCCTGATCGACATGCGGGCGCATGTCTGCCAGTCCATCCGTCTGCGCCTGCAGTTCATTCCACCACATGCGAATACCTCGTGGGTTTGTCGCGCACCGGCTCGCGTCCGGTGAGCAGGCCTTTGAAGCCATGTGTCGCCCAGATGGCGTAGGCCAGCAGCACATACAGGATTGAAAAAACGGCGGCCGGAATCAGCCAGGCGTTGCGGTGGTGCGCAGCACTGAAGGCGCCCAGAATGCTGACGATAGCCAGCCACACCCACGGCAGCACGGCGATGAGGATGCCTACTGGGCCGTGGTGCTGGATGGCGCCTACCCAGGTGGCCAGCGATGCCAGCATGCCGACCACGGCCAGCATCGCCATGGGTAGGATGCTGAATACGCCGAAGCGGCTCAACAGCAAGCCTTTGTGCAGGCGCATGCACACGGCGTATCCAACAATCCAGCGCCGCCAGCGCCGCCACTCCTCGGCAATCGTGTTGCACTCCTGCGGGTACACGAAGGAGCGGTTGCACTGGCGCAGGCGGTAACCTTTGGCCACCAGCGACCAGGACATATCCAGGTCCTCCACCTTGGTACGATCCGAAAAGCCCACATCGCGCAGAACCTGGGTGCGGAACAAGCCGCACGAGCCGGAGATGATGAAAGGCGCCCCGCCCAGCCATTGCTGGAAGCTGCGCTTGATCACGATCATCGGCAGTTTCAGGCTGGCCCGTACATGTGGCAGAAAGCCTGCCCCGTGCAAGCAAGAGGACGGAATGCCACCCACCGCATCGGCACCACGCTCGATCTCGGCCAGCATGTAGCCCAGCCCGTCAGTGAGTGGATCAATGCGGGTGTCCGCATCGGTCAGGAAAACCTGCGGGCAGGTGACATGGGCAAGTCCATGCATCAACGCGCCGCCCTTGCCGGTGTTGGCCTGGTGCACGGCCAGCAGCCGCCCGCTCCATTTTGACTGCATGTGCTCAAGGACCTGAGCGGTGTCATCGGTAGAGCCATCGTTGACGCAGATCACTTTGGCGATATAAGGGTTGCGGAGCAGGTCGGTCAGCGACCGCTCCAGACACGGGCCCTCATTGAACGCCGGCACCACGGCATCAATGGAGCCGCGCGCGGTGCTGGGCTGATGATGCCGCCTGCGTAGCAGTCGCGTGAGGATGTACACGCACATGGCGATGAACAATGCCGTCTTCATCACAGCACCATCCGATAGGGAATGAAGCCCTCGCTAGGGCCGATGCCAATCTGCTGGCCGCGGAACTGCGCATGGCAGCGCAGATGGCCTTCCTGCATGTAGTAGCGGTCGCGCTGGCTGGCGTGATCGCGAAGTGCTTCTATCTTCAGATCTAGCTGCGCGGAGATGTCTTCGAACACCTGTGGCATGAACTCCGGCAGCGTGCTGGGCGTTTCGTAGCAGAAGATCTGGGGCACGCCGCGGCAGGCCACAATGGAGGCCTCGTAGACAGTGCGATGATCCTGATGCCGGTCATCGCGCGACATCGTATAGACTCGGTCCGGCAGTAGGTGCGCGCAGACGTCTTCCAGATAGGCCACGAGATTGTTTCGTGCATCCGGGAAACGGGTATCGGCAAAATTCATCTGGATTACATTGGTTACGCCCAGCCGCCGCAGCGCCACTTCCGATTCACGCACCCGGTCCTGCCCGTCGAGCACTCCGCAGCTCCCGTCACTGAGCGTCAAAGCATGGATGCGTGCACCACCCAGTGCCAGTTTGGCCAGGCTTCCGCCACAGCCTAATTCGATGTCATCTGGATGCGCGCCGATGGCGAGGATGTCCAAAGTCATTGTCGTGCCTGTCCCGGTAGGAGCCGTAGCGAGGGTGTGCAATATCACTGCTACACGCGGGAAAAAACATAAAAATTGTTGTAAAAATCGCTACTGCTAGGCAGCCGTGCAGCGACTAATTCACCAAATAGCCGCAGTGTCGTCGACTGATGGGCGCCCGGCTGCCCATGCGGCGAGGCCGATCAGCAGCGGCCCGCCCCGATAGCGTAACGCTGGCGTGGCGGGGGACAATGAGCAAATGAACGGTGCCGACAGCATTACCATACTTCCCACCGCCCTGACTGCGGTCCCGCTGCAGCTGCTGCATGTTGACGACCGCCTGGCCGTTGTCAACAAGCCCGCCGGGCTGATGGTCCACGACAGCAAACTGGCGCATGGCGAAGACGACTTCCTCGCCGACCGCCTGCGCGAGCAGCTCGGCAAGCCGATCTTCCTCGTGCATCGCCTGGACCGTGCCACCAGTGGCTGCCTGCTGCTGGCCTTCGACCGCGAAAGCGCCAGCGTGCTGGGCAAGGCGCTGATGGGCGGCGACGTCGCCAAGGACTATCTGGCCATCTGCCGTGGTTGGCCGGCCGAGGAGGCGTTCACCGTCGACCACGACCTCGACGGTGGTCCGGGCAAGCCGGTCAAGAAGCAGGCCATCACCCATTTCCAGCGCGTGGCCATGGGCGAGTTCGCCGTGCCCGTCGGCGAGTTCGACACCTCGCGCTACGCGCTCCTGCGCTGCCAGCCGCAGACCGGCCGCTTCCGCCAGATCCGACGCCACCTCAAGCACCTCTCGCATCACTTGATCGGCGACACCAGCCATGGCGACGGACGGCACAACCGCAGCTTCCGCATGCAGGGTATCCACCGCATGCTGCTGCACGCCGAACGCCTGCGCTTCCCGCACCCCGATGGCACCGCAATGGATGTCAGCGCCCCGGTGGACGGGGAGTTCCGGAAGGCGATGGATCTGTTGGGGTGGGGTCTGACCGCGTAGAGCCGACCGTTGGTCGGCTGCTCCACGCGCGTCTCCTGGGGCATCCGTGCAGCCGACCAACGGTCGGCTCTACCCCCGGGGTGGCCTGCGTGTATCCGACTGCTCGTGATCCAACCGGGTTCAGCCGACCGTTGGTCGGCTGCTCCACGCGCGTCACCCGGGTCATCTGTGCAGCCGACCAACGGTCGGCTCTACCCCCGGAATGGCCTGCGTGTATCCAACTGCCCGTGATCCAACCCTGTAGAGCCGACCGTTGGTCGGCTGTTCCACACGCGGCACCCGGGTCATCCGTGCAGCCGACCAACGGTCGGCTCTATGCCGGGCGGCGGTTACTTCTTCGCCGGTGCCTGGGCCGGCGCTTCGTTCATGATCGCCTCCAGGTCCTTCTGCAGGTCCACAAACAGCGGCTGCATCTTTTCCTGGATGGCCACCATCACGTTCTGCATCAGTGCCGGGGTCTTGTCGAGCAGGCTCTGGCCGGCCGAGCTCTCGTAGAACTCGGCCATCGCCAGCACGTCTTCCTTGCTGAAGCTCTTCTTGTACAGGTCCACGTACATCGGTCGCAGCTGCTGCCACGACAGTGCCTGGCGGATGGTCTGGGTGGTGCGGGCCTCCATCCGCTTCATCTGTTCCTGCTGCTGCGCGTCCAGCTGGCGCTGCTGGGCGACCTGCTGGAACTGCTGGCGCTGCATCGCCTCGATCTGCGGCAGCATGCTGTCCAGCATGGTCTGCGCACGCGAGGCGGCCAGCAGCCGGTTGATGTCGGCGTCGGACGGCGGCGCGGCCAGCGCCGGCGCGATCGAGGCCAGGCCCAGCGCCAGTACAAGGCCGACACGGGTCAGTGCACGGCGGGGAGTGGCGGCAAGGGCCAGGGAGCGGATCAAGAGCATGTGCGGGGCATCCTGCGTGGCATGGAACCCCAAGGATACCTTCGAAGGCGTCAGCAGACCGTAGTTTGCGGACGTTATCGGCGTCATCGGGGATGTTTGCCCCACCCTTGGACACGGTCCTGCCCTTACAATGCCGCCCATGGCTTCCGGACCCGTCACCATCAGCGCGCACCTGTCGATTCCCGATGCGGAACTCGTTGAACGTTTCGTGCGCGCCAGCGGCGCCGGCGGCCAGAACGTCAACAAGGTCTCCACCGCCGTGGAACTGCGCTTCGACGTGGCCGGCTCACCGTCGCTGCCCGAAGCGCTGCGCTCGCGCCTGCTGGCCCGGCGCGACCGGCGCATGACCGGCGAGGGCGTGCTGGTCATCGATGCCCAGCGCTTCCGCACCCAGGACCGCAACCGCGACGATGCCCGCGAGCGGCTGGCCGCCTTCATCCAGGAAAGCCTCAGCGTGCCCAAGCCGCGCGTGGCCACCAAGCCCTCGTATGGCGCCAAGCTGCGCCGCTTGGACGAGAAAAAAGGCCGCGCGCAGATCAAGCGCGGACGCACCACACGCAATTGGGAGTGATTGCTTGAACAACCGAAGTCCGCTGTTGCCGGCCGTTCCGCCCAACATGCCGCAGGTCAAACCAAACCGCTTCCTTCGCTGGCTGGCCCGCTGCACGCTGCGCCTGGGCGGCTGGAAAGTGGTGGGCACCTTCCCCGACGTGCCCAAGCTGGTCTTCATCATTGCCCCGCACTCGTCCAACTGGGACGGTTTCTGGGGCATGGCCGCCAAGATCGCGCTGGGCATGCAGGTCAAGGTGCTGGGCAAGGCCTCGCTGTTCTGGTGGCCGCTGTCGCCGCTGCTGCGCGCGCTGGGCGTGATCCCGCTGGACCGCAGCTCGCCGCAGGGTACCGTCGAGCAGGCGGTCAGCCTGATCCGCGGGTCCGAACGCATGTGGTATGCCATCACCCCCGAAGGCACCCGCAAGGCGGTGACCCACTGGAAGGCCGGGTTCCTGAAGATCGCGCGGATGGCCGACGTGCCGGTGCTGGCGGCGTACTTCCACTACCCCGAGAAGACCATCGGGATCGGCCCCCTGTTCTACTCCACGGGCGACGATGCCGCCGACATGGCCGCCATCCGCGACTACTACCGGCCCTGGCAGGGCAAGAACCGCGGCACCGTCTGAGCGTCGCCAGGCCCCGCCGCCACTGGCGCCGGGGCCTGCACAGCCATACGCCACGTCCGGCACATGCCGGTCCCGGGCAATCGGAGTAGGGTGATCGGCTGCGGTTTTTCCGCAGTCGCATCCCATTCCAAGGAGCCCGTTTCATGTCGCGTACCGTAGTTTTGGCCGCTGCCATCAGCCTGGCGCTGGCGGCCTGTTCCGGCAAGGAGTCCACCCCCGTGTCCGACACCCAGACCCCCGCCGCGCAGCAGCCGGCCGATGCCTCCACCAATCCCCTGTTGAGCGCCAGCACGCTGCCGTTCCAGGCGCCGCCGTTCGACAAGGTCAAGGACAGTGACTACCTGCCGGCCTTCAACGAAGGCATGAAGCAGCACCTGGCCGAGGTCCGCAAGATCGCCGACAACCCCGAGCCGGCCACCTTCGACAACACCATCGAAGCGCTGGAGCGCAGCGGCGAGACCCTGACCCGCGTGTCGCGCATCTTCTTCGGCCTGGTCCAGGCCGATACCAACGACGCGCGCCAGAAGATCCAGGAAGAAGTCGCGCCGAAGCTGGCCGACCACCAGGACGAGATCAACCTCGACCCGAAGCTGTTCGCCCGCATCAAGACCATCTACGACCAGCGCCAGTCGCTGGGCCTGGACCCGGTGCAGCTGCGCCTGGTCGAGCGTAACTACCAGGAGTTCGTGCGCGCCGGCGCGCAGCTCAACGACGCCGACAAGGCCTCGCTGCGCAAGCTCAACGTGGAAGAAACCACGCTGGCCACCCAATTCCACACCCGCCTGGTGGCCGCCACCGCCGCCGGTGCCGTGGTCGTCGACGACAAGGCCAAGCTGGCCGGCCTGGACGAGGACGCGATCAACACCGCCGCGGCCGACGCCAAGGACCGCAAGCTGGACGGCAAGTACCTGCTGCCGCTGCAGAACACCACCCAGCAGCCGGTGCTCGGTTCGCTGAGCGACCGCGAGCAGCGCGCCGCCGTGCTCAAGGCGTCGGAAACGCGCGCCGAAAAGGGCGACGCCAACGACACCCGCCAGACCGTCCAGCGCCTGGCCCAGCTGCGTGCGCAGAAGGCCAAGCTGCTTGGCTTTGACAACTACGCCGCCTACAGCCTGGCCGACCAGATGGCCAAGACCCCGGCAGCCGCGCTGAAGCTGCTCACCGACACCGTGCCGGCGGCCACCGCCAAGGCGCGCGGCGAGATCGGCGAGATGCAGAAGGTGATCGACGCACAGAAGGGCGGTTTCAAGCTGGCCGCGTCCGACTGGGATTTCTACGCCGAACAGGTGCGCAAGGCGCAGTACGACCTGGACGAGTCGCAGATCAAGCCGTACTTCGAGATGGACAACGTGCTGCAGAACGGCGTCTTCTACGCCGCCACCCAGCTGTACGGCATCACCTTCAAGCCGCGCACCGACATCCCGACCTACCACGCGGACATGAAGGTCTACGAAGTGTTCGACAAGGACGGCACCTCGCTGGCGCTGTTCTACACCGACTACTTCAAGCGTGACAGCAAGTCCGGTGGCGCCTGGATGGACGTGTTCGTCGAACAGGACGGTCTGACCGGTGCCAAGCCGGTGGTGTACAACGTGTGCAACTTCACCAAGCCCGCCGCCGGCCAGCCCGCGCTGCTCAGCTTCGATGACGTGACCACGATGTTCCATGAGTTCGGCCACGCCCTGCATGGCATGTTCTCGAAGGTGAAGTATCCGTCCATCGCCGGCACCAGCACCTCGCGCGATTTCGTCGAGTTCCCCTCGCAGTTCAACGAACACTGGGCGCTGGACCCGAAGGTGTTCGCCAACTATGCCAAGAACTACAAGACCGGCGAGCCGATGCCGCAGGCACTGGTCGACAAGATCCTCAAGGCGCGCACCTTCAACCAGGGCTATGCGACCACCGAGTACCTGTCGGCCGCGCTGCTTGACCTGGCCTGGCACACCCAGCCGGCCGACGCGCCGCTGCAGGACGTGGCCAGCTTCGAAGCGGGCGCGCTGAAGAAGTTCAAGGTCGACCTGCCGCAGGTGCCGCCGCGCTACCGCACCACCTACTTCGACCACATCTGGGGCGGCGGCTATTCGGCCGGGTACTACGCCTACTTCTGGGCCGAAGTGCTCGACCATGACGCCTTTGAGTGGTTCAAGGAAAACGGTGGCCTGACCGCGCAGAACGGCCAGGTGTTCCGCGACAAGATCCTCTCGCGCGGCAACAGCGTGGAGCTGTCGGACCTGTACCGCGATTTCCGCGGCAAGGACCCCTCGGTGGAACCGCTGCTGGTCAACCGCGGCCTGAAGTAACCGCGGCCCGGTACAACAAAAACGGCAGGGGAAACCCTGCCGTTTTTTTTTGCTTGCCGCGCGCGTGAGGGTCGGTCGGTGGGTCGGGCGCTGGGGCCCCATGCCCTTTCCGGCGAATGTCCCCCGGCGTCGGCCTTCGGCCGCCCCCTCCTCCTTTATTTCGCCTCCAAGGGCGTGGGGCCCCAGCGCCCGACCCACCGACCGACCCCCGCGCGTGGCAGCCGTGTCCCTCACGTCCCCACGTGCACCCCGTCCACGATCTCGCTGCACCCCAGGTGGTCCAGTGCGATCTCCAGCGCATGCATGTAGCTCTGCGCGCAGTACCCGTGTGCCACACCGATGCGCTGGCCGATGTCCGGCGGCAGGCAGGCTTCGGGGCTGTGGGTGTCATCGTCGTGCACTTCCACGTAGGCATTGCGCAGGTACGGCAGCAGCTGCTGCAGGCGCAGGCTGCCCACGCACGCGCCCGGGTCCAGCAGGGTCACCTCGCCACGGCTGTGGTCGGCCACGCGCAGTGCATCCAGCAGTTCCTGTTCGGACCCGCATGCGCGGATGGCCACCGTGGTGCCCGCATCGATCGCACGGTGCACCAGCGATTTCAGGACCGGTGCCGGCAACGGCTGCGCGGTGCGGATCAGCGCCCCGGCCGCCTCCGGGCCACGGATGATGAAGATCGACATGGCTCAGGCCTCCGCCGCCAGGCGACGCGCGGCGATCGCCAGCGACAACCGGCACGCATCGGCGCGGCCGCTGCTGCACACCACCCGCGCGGTTGGCGCGTGCTGCGGGTGCAGGTGGTCGTCCAGCGCGTCGTCGTCGTTGCTGGCCATCTCGATGTAGGGCGCCGGCAGCGCCTCCAGCGCCGTGCGCAGTGCCTGCCCATAGCGCGCCCATTGCGGCGCATCGACCGTCGTGGTGGCAATCAGCACAAGCGCCGGGCGGCTGCGTTGCGCGCGCTGCAGGCAGCGCACCAGCGCCGGCAGGGAATCGCAATCGCGGCAGGCCACGCGGTGCCCGGCGACCCGTGCAGGCAGCGGCAGGGTGTCCGGTGCCGCGCCAGGCGGCGAGTGCCGGATCATCAGGATGGTCATGCAACACCTCGTTCAAACGCCTTGCGGCGCGGTGGTGACACGATGCGACCGGGGCGCGTAAAACCACCATGCCCCCGGTGCCTGCGCCGCATAAATTCCGCGTAGCTTCTGGGCGCGCGGCCGGGGAACTTGGCAGGCGCCGCCACGGTCATAGCCCCACACCCCGAGAGAGCCTGGCCATGGATATGCCCGCTACCGACCCCACCGCCGCACCCTCCAACCGCATGCTGCACTGGCTGAAAAAGGAAGCACTGCCGCTGGCGGTGATGCTGGGCCTGCTGTTGGCCGCGCGCGACTCGCTGGCCAACCACTACCAGGTGCCCAGCGGTTCGATGCAGCACACCCTGATGCCGGGCGACCGGGTAGTGGTGGACATGCGCGCCTATGGCCTGCGCCTGCCTTTCACCTCCGTGGAACTGCTGCCTACCGGCCAACCGCAGCGCGGCGACGTGGCGGTGTTCGACTCGCCGGTGGACGGCATCCGCCTGATCAAGCGGATTGCCGCGGTGGGCGGCGACCGGGTCGAGCTGCATGATGGCCACCTCAGCATCAATGGCCAGCCGTTGGCCGACGCCAGCCAGGGCGAGGTCGAAGACTTCGGACAGCACGTGGCCCAGCTCGATCTGGGCCAGGGCGGCGGGCCGGACATCACCGGACTGACCGTGCCGGACGGCAAGGTGCTGATGCTGGGTGACCACCGTGGCAACAGCGCCGACGGCCGCTTCTTCGGGCTGGTCCAGGCCAGCGCCTTGTACGGCAAGGCGTCGCACGTCTACTACCGGCGCGGCGATGGCCTGACCTGGCAGGCGCTGTAACCACGGTCGCGATCTGAATCGATACGTGAAACGTCTCGATGCAGACATTCCGGGTTATGGATCGACCTGTCGGCGCTGCCTATCCTGAGGACTGACTTCCCGTCCGGGCCCGCAAGCGCGGCCATATCCCCATGAATGGCGACACCGCAGCGGTTCCCGACCGCAGCTCCTCAGCTCCCGCCACGGCGGGGGCGGCAGACCAGATCCAGCAGGGCACGCCCGCGTTCCGGCGCACGGCGGCCGCGCTGTTCCTGGCCGGGTTCTCCACCTTTGGCCTGCTCTACACGGTGCAGCCGCTGCTGCCCGAGTTCAGCCGGCACTTTGGCGTGTCGGCGGCCAACAGCGCGCTGACCCTGTCGCTGAGCACCGGCCTGCTGGCGGTTTCGATGCTGATCGCCGGGCTGATCTCCGACCGCATCGGCCGCCGCAGCGTGATGGTGGCCGCGTTGCTGGCCTCCAGCGTGTTGTCCGTGGCCACCGCGATGGTCGACGACTGGTCCACGTTGCTGGTGCTGCGCACGTTGCTGGGTATCGCGCTGAGCGGCGTGCCGGCGGTGGGCATGACCTACCTGGCCGAAGAAATGGACAGCCGCGCGCTGGGCCTGGCGATGGGGCTGTACATCGGCGGCAACGCCATCGGCGGCATGAGCGGCCGGCTCATCGCCGGCATCGTGGCCGACCACTGGGGCTGGCGCTGGGGCATCGGCGTGGTCTCGTTGATCGCGCTGCTCAGCACCGTGCTGCTGTGGATCCAGCTGCCCCCGTCGCGTCACTTCCAGCAGCGTCGCAGCGGACTGCGCGAACTGCCGGCGCGCTGGGGCCGGCTGTTTGCCGACCCCGGCCTGCCGTGGCTGTTCGCCACCGCCTTCGTGCTGATGGGCGTGTTCGTCACCCTCTACAACTACCTCGGCTACCACCTGCTCGCCCCGCCTTACCGGCTGAGCCAGACCGTGGTCGGCCTGATCTTCAGCGTGTACCTGGTCGGCACCTTCAGCTCGGCATGGATGGGGCAGCAGGCCACGCGGCATGGCCGCAGCCGCGTGTTGGCCATCTGCTACGGGCTGATCGCGCTGGGCATCGTGCTGCTGGCACTGCCGTGGCTGGGCTGCATGGCGGCCGGCATCGCGCTGGTCACCTTCGGCTTCTTCGGCGGGCACTCGGTGGCCAGCAGCTGGGTCGGCAGCCGGGCCGGCACGCTGCGCGTCGAAGCGTCGGCCCTGTACCTGTTCGCCTATTACCTGGGGTCCAGCGTGGCGGGCGTGATCGGCGGCGTGTTCTACACCCACTGGAACTGGCTGGGCGTGTGCGGTTTCGTCGGCGTGCTGACAGTGACCGGCGGCGTGATCGCCTGGCGGCTGGGGCAACGTGTGCAACCGGCGGGGGCTACGCTTGCGGTGAGCCGTTGACGGCCGCGTCGTCCAGACCGCCTAGCCGGCATGCACTACGGGGCGCTCCTCCAGCAGCACAACGTCTTCGGCCAGGACGTGGAACGCCACATTCTCCGCCATGAATTGAATGCTGAAGTGACGCAGCGACGGCTGCGTATGGGACGAGATCGACTGCCATGCCGCCAGGCTGCCGGCGACCCAGTCGGACCGGGTGAATTCGGTCAGTTCACCCAGCGTGTAGCACCCTGATCCTGCGTCGAACGCGAACAGCGTGCTGCCCGGAAACGGCTGCTTGATCAGCGAATGCACGCCGCTGAAGCGTATCTCGCGTGTCAGCATCGTGATCGCCGCATCCCGCTCATCGTCCCGCGCGTCTCTTTCGTAGGCCACCTCAAGGACGACATCCATGCCTTCGGAGCGGAAGGACACCGTCGATTCGCCATACCCAGGCATCCACTCGTAGGGATTGAAGATGGAACGTGGTGCGCCGATCAACATGGCTGTCCTTGTATGGGGTGTGTCTCTTCCACTGCGGGCCTCGCCCGTGCTCAACCGTGAGCCTGGCCCTGCAGCAGCTGGGTGAAATGTGCGATCAGCGGCGAGGCGGTGCCGCGTCGGCAGGCCACGTGCACTTCCGAACTAGCGGCGCGGTCGCTGAGCGCGACGAAGCGCGCGCCGTACACCTGGATATGGCTGCACGAGGCCGGCAGCACGGTCACCCCAAGACCGGAGGCGGCCAGGCTGATCAGCGTCGAGGCCTCGCCGGCCTCCTGGATGATGCGGGGGGTGAAGCCCGCGCTGCGGCACAGCGCGATGAAGTGATCGTGGATCCCGGCACCGACCTCGCGCAGGAACCCCACGAACGGTTCGTGCGCGAACAATCGCAGTGCCACCGACGCATCAGCCGGCAGCGCCCGTACCAGCGGATGCTGGTCGTGCACCACCAGCGCCAGCGGATCGCTGAACAGCTTGCGCGACATCAACGGTGCCGGCAAAGCACGTTTGCGGATCAGCCCGACGTCGAGCTCGCGGGCCATCAACGCATCGATCTGCTGCAGGGTGTTCATCTCGCGCAGCTTCAACTGCACCTGCGGGAACTGCTGGCGGTAGGCGAAGATCGCGCGCGGAATCCGCGTGGACAGTGGCGTAGCGCGGGTCAGCCCGATGCGCAGCTCGCCGGTTTCGCCGCGCTGCGCGCGCTGGGTGAGGTCGACGGCCTTGTCCATGCGTTCGAGCACCGCCGTGGCCTGTTCCTGCAGCACGCGCCCGGCTTCGGTCAGCTCCACGCGGCGGTTGGCGCGCAGGAACAAGCGGGCGCCCAGCAGCGTTTCCAGCTGACGGATCTGCTGGCTGAGCGGCGGCTGCGACATACCCAGGCGTTCGGCCGCGCGGCCGAAATGCAGGGTGTCGGCGACGGCCAGGAAATAGCGCAGGTGGCGCAGTTCGATCGACATGGCAGGGCAGGCGTCAGCGCTCGGAATGACCGCTTTCATCATAGCTGCGCGGACTGAACAGGTCCGGCTGGATCAGCTCGATGAAGGCACGCGCCTGCGGCGACAGGAAACGCCCGCGGCGCACGATCACCCCGTAGCTGCGCTCGGGAAACCAGGCACTCATCGAGCGCGTCACCAGCCGATCGCGGTCGGCGTCGTTGAGGCACAGCGCCGGCACGATCGAGATGCCCATGCCCATCGCCACGTACTGCTTGATCACTTCCCAGCCGCCCACTTCCAGCGCCACGGTGTACGGCAGGCGGTGGCGCTGGAACACCTGATCGACCAGCCGGTAGGTGATCTGGCGCTTGGGGGGCAGCACCAGGGGGTGTTGGGAGATCGCCTCCAGACTGAGCTCGCCGCGCGCCAGCGCATGCCCGGGCGGGGCGATCAATACCTGCTCGAAGCGGTAGGCCGGGGCGTAGCTGAGGTCGGCCGGCACGTCGGTCATCGAGCCTACCGCCAGGTCGGCCGCGTCGCTGCGCAGCAGGTCGGTGCCGTCGGCGCTGATCGCATTGTGCAGGGTCAGGCGCACGTCCGGGTGGCGCTGGCGGAAGCGCTCCACGATGCGCGGCAGCAGGTACAGGATGGTCGAGCTGTTGGCGGCGATGTTGAGCTCGCCGGCATCCAGCCCCTTCACCTTGTCGCGGAAGCTGGCCTCCAGCCCGTCGAGGTTTTCCACCAGCGGCAAGGCCATCTCGAACAGCAGCTGGCCCTCGCGGCTGGGCACCAGGCGGCGCCCGCTGCGCTCGAACAGGTCCACCCCCAGCTCGCGCTCCAGCGCCTGCAACTGCTGGCTGATGGCCGGTTGACTGACGAAAAGCGCCTCAGCCGCACGTGAGACCGACCCCAGACGCACCGTCTGGCAGAACGCCCGCAGCGGCTTGAGCCGGTCGGACTTGTAGGAAAAACGGGGACTTGGCGCGGGCGGTGTGGGCATGGCGTCACGAGTATAAGCACAACTTATGTAAAGCATTGGTATAACTGTTTTGTCATATACGGTACGGCGGCGCACGGTGGGGCCTACCGCAATGCAGGAGCCCGCCATGTCCGCCGTCGCCGCTTTCGCCACTGCCCAGCCCACCCCGGCCGATGCCCCGGCCACCCCCGGGATTGCGCTGACCACCCAGCTCGCCGGCCAGTCCGCCCTGCTGCCGGCGGGGGTACTGGCCTTGCTGGTGTCGCTGCACCGCGCCGTGGAGCCCGAGCGCCAGCGCCGGCTGGAGGCCCGGGTGGCCCGCCAGGCCTTCTTCGATGGCGGCGGGCTGCCGGACTTCCGCGCCGACACCGCGCACATCCGCAGCGAAGACTGGCGTGTGGCACCGCTGCCGGACGCGCTGCAGGATCGCCGCGTGGAGATCACCGGGCCGACCGACCCGAAGATGCTCATCAACGCGCTGAACTCCGGCGCCAAGGTGTTCATGGCCGACTTCGAGGATTCCACCGCCCCGGCCTGGGCCAACCTGCTGGCCGGCCAACAGGCGCTGATCGGCGCGGTGCGCGGTGACCTCACCCATACCGGCCCGTCGTTGGAGGGCAAGCCCGGCAAGCAGTACACGCTGCGCCCATTCAACGAACAGGCGGTGCTGATCGTGCGGCCGCGCGGCTGGCACCTGGACGAAAAGCATGTGCGCATCGACGGCCAGGCAATTGCCGGCGGCCTGTTCGATGCGGCCGTGTTCGCTTTCCACAACGCCCGCACGCTGATGTGCAAGCAGCGCGGCCCGTATTTCTACCTGCCCAAGCTGCAGTCGATGGAAGAAGCGGCGCTGTGGGAAACCGCGCTGTCGCACATCGAAGGCATGCTCGGCCTGCCGCACGGCCAGATCAAGGTCACCGTGCTGATCGAGACGCTGCCGGCGGCTTTCGAGATGGATGAAATCCTGCACGCACTGCGCGACCGCATCGTCGGCCTGAACTGCGGCCGCTGGGATTATATTTTTTCCTACATCAAGACCTTCCGCCGGCATGCCGACAAGGTGCTGCCCGAGCGTGGCCAGGTGACCATGACCCAGCCGTTCCTCAAGGCCTATTCGGAACTGCTGATCCGCACCTGCCACCGCCGCGGCGCGCATGCCATGGGCGGCATGGCCGCGCAGATCCCGATCAACCACGATGCCGCCGCCAACGAACAGGCGATGGCGCGGGTGCGTGCCGACAAGCTGCGCGAAGTAACTGCCGGGCACGACGGCACCTGGGTGGCACACCCGGCGCTGATCCCGATTGCCCAGGCGATCTTCGACGAACACATGCCCACGCCGAACCAGCACCACGTGCTGCGCAACGACGTGCAGGTGGACCGCGACGCGCTGATCGCCACGCCCACCGGCACCATCACCCGCGCCGGCTTCGAGGGCAACGTGGAAGTCTGCGTGCGCTACCTGGCCGCCTGGCTGGACGGCAACGGCTGCGTGCCCATCCACCACCTGATGGAAGACGCCGCCACTGCCGAGATCAGCCGCAGCCAGCTGTGGCAGTGGCTGCACACTCCCGGGCAGCACCTGGACGACGGCACCGCCATCGACCTGGCGCTGCTCGATGCCACCCTGGCGCAGCTGCCCACCCGGCTCGGCGACACCGCCGCGCTGCCCGGCAGTGCCCGCCTGCCCGAGGCCATCGCGCTGCTGGCCGAACTCAGCCGCCGCGACACCCTGACCGACTTCCTGACCCTGCCGGCCTACGACCGCCTCGCCTGATTCCGCCGCATTGGGCCCCGGCCAGCCGGGCAGAGCCCGGCTCTACACCGAAACACCCGTAGAGCGGGGCTCTGCCCCGCTGCCCGGCCCCGGCCAGCCCAAACACCCGTAGAGCGGGGCTCTGCCCCGCTGCCGTTCCCACCCCAGCCCGGCGCCGCCCGGCGTCCCGCATTCCCTTCCTGGAGAAACCGACATGAGCACCCTGCAGACCGCCGAACAGATCCAGCACGCATGGAACACCGACCCGCGCTGGGCCGGGATCACCCGCAACTACACCGCCGCCGACGTGGTGCGCCTGCGCGGCACCGTGCATGTGGAGCATTCGCTGGCGCGGTTGGGTGCCGAAAAGCTGTGGACCTACCTGCAGGAAAAAGACTTCGTCAACGCACTCGGCGCGCTGACCGGCAATCAGGCCATGCAGCAGGTGAAGGCCGGCTTGAACGCCATCTACCTGTCCGGCTGGCAGGTGGCCGCCGACGCCAACCTGGCCGGCCAGATGTATCCGGACCAGTCGCTGTACCCGGCCGACTCGGTGCCGGCGGTGGTCAAGCGCATCAACAACACGCTGCTGCGTGCCGACCAGCTGCACCACGCCGAAGGCAAGGCCGACATCGACTTCCTGCAGCCGATCGTGGCCGACGCCGAGGCCGGCTTCGGGGGCGTGCTCAACGCCTTCGAGCTGATGAAGGCGATGATCGAAGCCGGCGCGGCCGGCGTGCACTTCGAGGACCAGCTGGCCTCGGTGAAGAAATGCGGGCACATGGGCGGCAAGGTGCTGGTGCCCACCCGCGAGGCCATCGAGAAGCTCAACGCCGCGCGCCTGGCCGCCGACGTGATGGGCGTGCCCACCCTGCTGGTGGCGCGTACCGATGCCGAAGCCGCCGACCTGCTGACCAGCGATGTCGATGGCAACGACCAGCCGTTCACCACCGGCGAGCGGACCGTGGAAGGCTTCTACAAGACCCGCAACGGCCTGGACCAGGCGATCAGCCGCGGCCTGGCGTACGCCCCCTACGCCGACCTGATCTGGTGTGAAACCGGCAAGCCGGACCTGGAGTTCGCGCGCAAGTTCGCCGAGGCCATCCATGCCAAGTTCCCGGGCAAGCTGCTGGCCTACAACTGCTCGCCCAGCTTCAACTGGAAGAAGAACCTTGACGACGCCACCATCGCGACCTTCCAGAAGGAAATCGCCACGTACGGCTACAAGTTCCAGTTCATCACCCTGGCCGGGTTCCATGCCCTGAACTACTCCATGTTCAACCTGGCCCATGGCTACGCCCGCCGCCAGATGAGCGCCTTCGTGGAGCTGCAGGAGGCCGAGTTCGCCGCCGCCGACCGCGGTTTCACGGCGGTCAAGCACCAGCGCGAAGTGGGCACCGGCTACTTCGACGCGGTGACCCAGGCCATCCAGCAGGGCCAGTCCTCGACCACTGCGCTGACCGGCTCGACCGAGGAAGAGCAGTTCAACGCCGAACGGGCAGCCTGACGATCACCAAGGGCGGCCAGGGAAGGCCGGGGCGACGGGCGGTCGGGGGACCGCCCGTCGTGTCTGTGCGTATGGGGAGCTGTGCGGTTGCTTGGGAATACCGTCGAATGCCGGTCAAATGCTGGTCATGGGGAGCTTGTGCACACAGAAGCGGGATCCAGCTTGGGATCTTCCTCATATCGGTAGCTTTCAGGATTGAAGCTGAGTTTGATCCTTTGCGGCGGGTCTTCCTGGTGCCCGGATGCTGCACATCCACGCATGGCAGTCAGATCTGGCCACGGTTCCGTGATGACGACTGGCGCGATGACATCCTTGAATTGTCCCTCAAGCACGTTGATGGCCGTGCCATCCCCGCATTGCACGCATCCAAGGTAATGGACTACGTCGACGTCACCGTAGTTCGAGCCGAAATGCTTCACGAGTTGGTCTGGGTGAGCGTCAGCATTGAGATCTGGCATGCCAGCGCTGTAGGTTTGGCCAACGGTCAGGCTGTAGATGCAGTCAACATCCACTCCGGGTGGGCAAGCGCTGATCTTTTCATGCCCTTGCGGAGATGCCCTAATCACAACCAGGTCGTCAACCGCTGTAATCGCGCAACGCTCTTGCAACGTTTGCGTGTGTGCAGCAGCGAAGCATGTGCTGGATGACAGGAGAAAGGGGATAGATAGAAAAAGTGCTCGCGCCATGAATCAAACTCCGTGGTATCGATGCTGACTGTTGAGCGTGTCCGGCAATCCACCACGTTCATTACTACAATTGAGTGTCCGATCACCCATTTCAGCGCGAGCCTTGATCGCCTGGACCAGGCTCAAATAGTCCCCTGCACTCTGCTTCCACCGCGGAGCGTTCTCCATTGAGAACAACCTTCTTGTTTTCGTGGATGTCCCATACGCCAAGCTTCGCGTGAGCACTGCAATCCGGGTTGCCATCGACTGCGACGTATCTTCCATCTCTTGAGATCAACGGGAATGGACCAGCCTCCTCGTCATAGAAGAACGCATTCTCGCGCAGCGCTGAGATAGGCAGAGTGTCTATGTATGCGCCCGGCAATGAAACCAGGTTCGTAGTAGATCCAAGGTGCGCAACCACTGCCAGATATGAAGCCGGCTGAGCATCAACAAGCACCATCCCGACGTACACATTGCCAGGGATACTCACATCAGCTAATGCACCAATCTCTGCTGGAGCATCGATTGGATGAAGTGCTTGGTTGCCACAGTGGACCAAGGTGCTCTTTGGAACGTAAGCGCCCGCGGAGACCAGGATGGCGCTGCCGTCCGATGAAAATCTGGCTGGCGTTGCACCCGTTGCGATTGTGCAAGACTGATGTGTCGTCGCATCTACCAACAAAATACTCTTGCCATCATGGGAGATGGAAATGGCTTCGTTGACGTGGCCAACGTCCGTATTTGGCAAGGCCGCTGAACACGATGTGGCGAGAGCCGAGAGGAGGCCAATCAGTAATGAGTTCATAGTATTCACAGTAGAGTGAGCTTGGCTAATCTTGTCGCGTCAAGACGTCGCTCATGTGCGATATCTCCGCCGTTGATCGCGCGAGTGACCGCGAGTGACGTCCTTCTCTCAAGCTCCGCCGATGCCCCGCTGGCGCTTGCCAACGACGTATCCTGATCGATGCTCGATAGAGTTCTTGATCTCCTTCCAGATAGAAACCATCCGCCCGCATCCATGCAGTTGTAGGAATTCTCCACCAGGCGATGAGGGTTGTTAACGGATGGAACTCGGCGCCTCATTGCTTGCGGATTCCGCGCTGCGTAATGCGGGTCTTGCCACCAGCTTTGATCGAATGTCGCAGGGTCCAGCCAGTTGCGACGACGTCCCCCCGAGATTGAGTAGCGAAGCGGTTTGG
>Ga0233366_1000034_pt1 | contig 61557 bp, 61 predicted proteins | sample ElkDunMinimDraft_23_FD_191536 | JGI IMG/M metagenome (GOLD analysis project Ga0233366, IMG submission 191536) | Fecal eukaryotic communites from dung pellets of Tule Elk in California, USA - Elk Dung C4 | ecosystem: Host-associated > Mammals > Digestive system > Large intestine > Fecal | place...
CCGCCTTTTAGTGCGCACCACTGCCCTGGGTGGCGAAACCGTACTGGCCAGAATCATCCGCCTGGTAGAGGACGCCCAGGCGGCGAAGGCGCCGATCCAGAAACTGGTGGATCGCGTCAGCCAAGTATTCGTCCCGGCGGTACTCGCGATTGCCCTGCTTACGCTGTTTGGCTGGGTGCTGGCCGGTGCAACGGCGGAAGTGGCCTTGATCAACGCCGTAGCAGTGCTGGTCATCGCCTGCCCTTGTGCACTCGGTTTGGCTACGCCTGCGGCAATCATGGCCGGTACCGGCGTGGCGGCGCGCCATGGCATCTTGATCAAGGATGCCGAAGCGCTGGAAGTCGCCCACGCCGTCACGGCGGTGGCCTTCGACAAAACAGGTACGCTGACCTCCGGGGAGCCACATATCGTCCAGTTATATGCGCTCGATGGCGACGAGGCGTCCCTGTTGCGCCAGGCCGGGGCCTTGCAGCGCGGCAGCGAGCATCCGCTGGCGCGAGCAGTGCTCAAGCGCTGCGCGGAAGTGGGGCTGAGCGTGCCGGAAATCGCTCAAAGCCAATCTCTAACCGGGCGCGGCATCGCCGGGATGCTCGACGGACGGTCTCTGGCCCTGGGCAATCGACGTCTGCTTGAAGAAAACGCGCTACCGATGGGCGAACTCGCCGACAAAGCGCATGCCTGGGAGACGGACGGACGCACCCTGTCCTGGCTCATCGAAACAGCTCCGCAGCGCCGAGTACTTGGGCTGTTCGCCTTTGGCGACAGTCTCAAGGAGGGTGCAGCCGAAGCAGTCGCCGCGCTCGCACGGCGGCACATCCGCAGCCATCTGATCACTGGCGACAACCGCGGCAGCGCCCGCGTCGTCGCCGAGGCGCTGCACATCGATGACGTGCATGCCGAAGTGCTGCCTGCAGACAAGGCCGCTACCGTCACCGCCCTGAAACAGGACGGTGCGGTGGTGGCCATGGTAGGCGATGGCATTAATGATGCTCCGGCCCTGGCTGCCGCGGACGTCGGCATCGCCATGGGTAGCGGCACCGATGTCGCCATGCATGCAGCCGGCATCACCCTGATGCGAGGCGACCCGCGTCTGGTGCCAGCCGCGCTGGAGATAAGCCGACGCACCTACCGCAAGATCCAACAGAACCTGTTCTGGGCATTCATCTACAACCTGGTAGGCATACCCCTGGCGGCGTTTGGCTTCCTCAGCCCAGTTGTGGCCGGTGCGGCGATGGCCTTGTCCAGTTTCAGCGTGGTGAGCAATGCGCTGCTGCTCAAGACCTGGAAGCCGAAGGAGTAGCTCAGCCGTAGATGCAGTTGCACCTCGCGACACCCATGAGCGCGAACGAACCCGCAACCTGATACGCCAGGATTTTTTTATGAACATTGGCCAAGCAGCAAAGCAAAGCGGACTCTCGGCAAAGATGATCCGCTATTACGAAGCCATCGACCTGATCAGACCGGCCGGGCGCAGCGCCAATGGCTACCGGCGTTACGACAAAGAAGACTTGCATCGTCTCACCTTCATCAAGCGTTCGCGTGATCTGGGCTTTTCGCTGGAGGAAGTTGCCAAGCTGCTGGCGCTGTGGCAGGACCAGAATCGCGCCAGCGCCGACGTGAAGGCCCTGGCTGAAGTCCATATCAGGGGCCTCGACCGCAAGATCGCCGAGCTCGCCAGTCTACGTGATACCTTGCAGAGTCTGGTCGACCACTGCCAGGGCGATGACCGCCCAGACTGCCAGATCCTGCTCGAGCTGGGCTCCAGCAAAAGCTGCGGCGGCTGAGGTTCAGGGGCGACGGTGCCGAGCACCCCATATGAGCGCGGCGATAACGGCGCTCATGACGCAGAGCTCGAGCATCTTCGCGGCGTTAAGCGCCTGGAACACCCAGCCTCGATCATGGCCCATTAGATAGGTGGTGATCAGGAGTACCGCCAGTGAAACGGCGAATACAGCAGTGCCTTGGAACAATCCCTTGAACGATTTCATCCCGCAACTCCCTTGCGTCATTGGATTCGCTTGCCAGAAATATGAACGCGCTCACATAAAACGGTTCCGCTGAGGCATGCAATAGCTGGCGACAAGGCACCAAGACCGCGACCGAAAGTAACGTGACACTGCCGCCCCGTATCTCGCCAGGGGGTTCCTATGATTTCCGCAAATCGGCAGATCGACTGCCGCAGAACAGCACAGCGAGGTGGCGCAGGAGATCAGCCGCAGCGTGGCGAAGCGCACAACATTTCCGCGCAGATCGGCTCGGCCTGCAAGACAACGGCAGCCACAAGCAACGAGTAGCCCCGCCTCGGTGCCCAGCTGCACGCCGTAACCCGCTTCAAGCTGTGATGCTACAGACAGAAGTAAAGCCGGCCTGGGCTTCACGCCCAGGTCGGTCGAGCGATAGCTTCAGCTGAGGTGGCTCAGCTGACCTGGGATTGCAGGTAGTTCTGCAGGCCGATACGGTCGATCAGACCGAGTTGCTGCTCGAGCCAGTAGGCGTGATCTTCCTCGGTGTCCTTGAGCTGGGCAGCGAGAATGTCGCGGGTCGGGTAGTCGCCGTGCTGTTCGGCCAGGGCGATTCCCTTGGCCAACGCGGCGCGTACCTTGTATTCCAGCGCCAGGTCGCTGCGCAGCATGTCCGGTACTGTGTGACCGGGATTGATCGGCTCCGGCGTCATCTCCGGGAAGCCTTCCAGAAAAAGGATGCGCTGCAGCAACGCATCAGCGTGCTGGGTTTCCTCTTCCATTTCGTGATTGATGCGCTCGTAGAGTTGGCTGAAACCCCAGTCGGCGTACATGCGCGAGTGCAGGAAGTACTGGTCGCGGGCGGCCAGCTCTCCGCGCAGCAGCTCCTTCAGATAATCGATGACTTGCGACTGACCTTGCATTGTGGCTCTCCGAGGCTCCGACGATAGCCTGTCAATGATACGCCTAAGCCAGGGACTGTTCCCGCTTCTCGCGAGTCTCGCAGGAAATGGGACAACCCTGGTCATCGTCAATGCGCCAGCAGGTGGCTCTTGCGAGCCTAGCGCAACGGCAGCTCAGTTACGCATCCACGGCGGAGTTGGCGGCTCATCGGCAGGCTCGTCCGTGGCGTTGCGCAGGGCTTCCTTGCGGGCCTGTTCGGCCAGCGTCGCCCTGATTTCGCGCATGACGCCGTCGAGATCGGCCGCATCTTCCGGCTCGGCAAATTCGCCGGTCAGCTCGGTTTCGGGTGTGAGTTTGCCTTCCTCGTAAAGCGCCCACATCTCTTTGGCATAGCGGGTGAAACGCAGCTCTGGCGCGAACTGCCCGAAGTACGCGGACATGTTGCCGATGTCACGCTCGAGCATTTCGAACGCATGGTTGTTGCCCGCCGCATCCACGGCTTGCGGCAGATCGATGATCACCGGGCCGTGCTCGTCGAGCAGCACGTTGAACTCTGAAAGGTCGCCGTGCACCAGACCGGCACAGAGCATCTTGGCCACCTCCCCAATCATGAACGCATGGAATTCGCGCGCATCGTCAGGATGCAGTTCCACGTCATTGAGACGTGGCGCCGCATCGCCGTCTTCGCCTGCGATCATTTCCATCAGCAACACACCGTCGAGAAAGTCATAAGGCTTGGGCACCCGCACTCCCGCTTCGGCCAGGCGGAACAGCGCCGCCACTTCGGCGTTCTGCCAGCTGTCTTCCTTCTCCTTACGGCCGTGCTTGGAGCCCTTGGCCATTGCCCGGGCGTCCCGGCTGTTGCGTACCTTGCGGCCTTCCTGATATTTCACCGCCTGACGGAAGCTGCGCTTGGTGGCCTCTTTGTACACCTTGGCGCAACGCAACTCGTCACCGCATCGCACCACATATACCGCTGCTTCCTTGCCACTCATCAGAGGACGCAGCACCTCGTCGATCAGCCCATCCTCGACCAGCGGCTCGAGTCGTTTTGGTGTTTTCATCAGCGAATTAATGACCCCTCTCTACTATGCAGGCCTGCAGGTTACGGTAATCCCCCTTAGCCTTCCATGCTCAGCCGCAAGTTTGAAAGCGCACAGCGGATTGGCATCGTCTGCCACAAGGCCGACAATTCAACCCAATCCCCAACGGAGCACGGCCATGCTCGATACCGAACGCTGCTGGCAAGCCATCTGCGAACGCGATGCAAGCTTCGATGGACGCTTCGTATTCGCCGTACGATCCACCGGCATTTTTTGCCGCCCTAGTTGCCCCGCTCGCCGTCCCAGACGTGAGGCAGTTACCTTCCACACCACCGCAGATGCGGCGCTGGCAGCGGGTTTCAGGGCTTGTCGGCGTTGCTCGCCGCAGGGACAAAGTCCTGCCGAACAGCTGGACGAACTCGTCGTAGCCGCCTGTCGCCTGCTCGCAGAAGCGCCGCAACCGCTGACCCTCGACCAGCTGGCCGCACGCATCGGTCTTTCGCCCTCGCACCTGGCGCGTGCCTTCAAGGCACGTACCGGCATCACGCCTAGCGCATGGGCGTGTGCGCAGCGCCGCGAGCGTTTCGACGAGCGGTTACCGGGCGCCAACTCGGTACTGGACGCGGCGCTCGACGCCGGCTATTCCGGGACTCACGGCGTGTATCAGAGACCCGCTGCGCTGAGTCCTGCGCAACGTAGAAGGCGCGGCGCCGGCGAGCCCCTTGATTATGCCATCAGCCCCTGCGCCCTCGGCTTGCTGCTGATCGCCAGCAGCAAAAAAGGCATCTGCGCGCTGTTGTTCGGCGATGACGAACAAGCGCTGGTGGCCGAGCTAGACGGTCGCTTCGCCGCCGCCACGCTGCAGCGCGATCAGGCCGGCCTCGGCGACTGGCTTGGGGCGGTCGTCAGGCAACTGCAGGAGCCTGCGCGCGCCAGCAACCTGCCATTGGATCTGCGAGGCACGGCTTTCCAGCTTCGCGTCTGGCAGGCCTTGCAGCAGATTCCACCGGGTGAAACGCGGCGCTACGCCGAGCTGGCGCAAAGCCTTGGCAGCCACGCCCGCGCCGTCGCCCGCGCCTGCGCCAGCAATCCGGTAGGGCTGTTGGTGCCTTGCCACCGGGTGGTCGGTGCCAACCAGGCGCTTACCGGCTATCGCTGGGGATTGGAGCGCAAGGCCGCCCTGCTCGCCGCCGAGAGGCACCACGAGGATGGACCCTGAAGCCCCTGTCGCGGTCGGAAGCAGTACAACCGCTGTGAGGGAGCCGCCATGACGGAACTCAAACGTTACCGCATCCACTACTGCATCAATGGTGATCCAGCGTCGATACTCCTCGACTCTTTCGAAACGCCCTGTTTGGAGCAGATCGAACTGGAGATTCTCCTGCATCATGTCAGGGAACCCAACGCTGTAATCGATGCACCCTGGGAGTCGCCGTGTCGTCCGAGCGAGCATAGCCGCATCGCCGAACTGGGCGTAAGCGATATCCGGATTGAAGAGGAGCGTCGCTGAACATCCACTCCAAGTTGTTGCTCAAGCCACCATAGCCTTGCAAGAGAACCCCACGTGCCGCTGATCGACACCCACACTCATCTGGATTTCGAATCCTTCGATACGGATCGCCGCGAGGTGCTTGCCCGCTGTCTTGCAGCTGGTGTGGAGCGCATCATCGTGCTCGGCGTACACCAGGCCAACTGGCAGCGTGTCTGGCGGCTGGCCAGTGACGAACCCCAAGTGTATGCGGCGCTGGGGCTGCATCCGGTTTTCCTTCAGGACCACCAGCCTGCTCATATCGAGATCCTGCGCGGCTGGCTGGCGCGCTTGCAAGGCGAGGAGAAACTCTGCGCCATCGGCGAAATCGGACTGGACTACTACATCGAAGCGCCGAACAAGGAACGTCAGCTGCAATTGCTCGAAGCCCAGCTGGAGCTGGCTGCGGAGTTCGAGCTGCCGGTGCTGCTGCATGTACGCCGTGCCCATGCCGCGATGATCGCGACCCTGAAACGTCACGCACTCAAGCGGACCGGGATCGTTCACGCATTCAGCGGCAGCTGGGAAGAGGCGCGCGAATACATCCGACTCGGCTACAAGCTTGGGCTCGGTGGTGCCGGCACCTGGCCACAGGCGCGGCGCATGCATCGCGTGCTGGTGCAGTTGCCGCTGGAGGCCATAGTGCTGGAAACGGACGCCCCGGACATCACGCCATACAGCCACGCCGGCCAGCGCAACAGCCCCGAATTCCTACCCGATATCTGCCGCGAGCTAGCCGCTATAAGGGGCATGAGCGCCGAGGAGCTGGCCGAGGCCAGCTACCGCAACAGCTGCCAGCTGTTTGGCTGGTAATCAGATGCGGAAGGCGCCGATCAAACTGCTGCAGACGCGTCACCCGCTCGGTCAGGTCGCGGCTGGCCTGCTCGGTATGCCCGGCACCTTCGGCGGTACGCTGCCCGGCCTCGTTGATCGCCACGATGTTGCAGTCGATGTCATGGGCCACCGCAGTCTGCCCCTCGGCGGCCGTGGCGATCTGCCGATTCTGATCGACAATGACGCCAACAGCCCCGAGGATGTTGCCAGTGCCTGTTGAACCTGCGCCGACTGGCTGACCGTTTCCTCGGCCAGTGCATGGAGCTCGGTGCGGGTGCCGACGAACTCCCGGTACGAGTCGCGTGCGAGATAAAAGTTGGTCAACAGCATGGGAGCGAAGGACAGAACGCTGACGAGACTGAACTTCATGGCGAAGCACAGCCGATCATGAGCCTGACAGCGGGACGCAAAAGACCTTGCACTGGACGTCTCCCGATTATTATTGATATCGCAGCATCAGGCTGCGGCAGGGCTCGTCAGAGTGCTGGGAGTTATACGACATGCGAAGCAGGGCTTGTGTAACTTAAAGTTATGGCGATATGCCATTATTCAGAAAATTTGCCGGCCCTGCCCGGCAAACTTGGAAACTGCATATGAATCTGCTCAGGCCAGGATCGTCCAGATCGCGATCGCGGCATACCAGAGGACGCATGTGCGCATCAGCAGGCTCTCGATGTTGTCCAGTTGCACCAGGCTCGCCTCGTCATCTTTCGCTTCACCGAAGTCCGCTGCAGCCGGCCCTCCCTGCGCCAGCAGCTGCCGGGCCGAGATGTTCCAGTTCAGCAGCTCATGCAACAAGGCGCGATTGACGGCGACGAAGTTGCCCACCAGCCCGAAGCTCAGCAGCAATACCCGCACGGGCAGCCAGTCGAAGGCGTGCTGCAGCTGCGCCGCGCGCTCACGCACACCGGCCAGCTTGGAATGCTCCACGCACAGCGCCAGCAGACGGTACGCCAGCGCGGCCATCGGCCCGAGCAGCAGGTACCAGAAGATCACCGCGAAGAAACCCGAATGGCCACGCCATAACAGCTGCGCCTGAACCGACTGCAGCAAGCTGCGCGGATCGGACTCGACCAGGCCGAGATCACGTTCGGCCACCAGCACCGCGGCTTCATGATCACCGCGGCGCCAGGCATCGCGGAAAGGCCCCAGCTCGCGCTTGGTGCTGCCTCGACCCAGGCTGTAGAGCACTACCAGCAGATGCAGCGGCAGACTCAGCCAGCCATAGGCCAACGGCTCCAGCGCCAGCAGCACCGCGCCAAGCAGCAGTACCGGCAGCAGCACCGCACCCAATATAACCAGCCAGGGCGAAGCCTTGCCCCAGTCGGAGGCCTCGAGCTTGCTCAAGCCGCGCAACCAGGGACCGTCATGCTGGACCTTGCCTATCCAGTCGGTGAGTTTCTCGATCAGCAGTACCAGCAACACCACCAGAAAACTCATCTATCGCATCCTTCTATGGAAATCGGTTCAGCCGCAGATTGCCGCAGCGCGCAGGCGCTGCCAGTCGAACGCCGGCCCCGGATCGGTCTTGCGCCCGGGGGCAATATCGCTGTGGCCGCAGACCCGCTCGGCAGTGATGTCCGGATAGGCCTGCTGCAGCATCTGGCACAATGTGATCAGCGCCGCGTATTGCGCTTCGCTGAACGGCTCGAAGTCGGTGCCTTCCAGCTCGACGCCGATGGAGAAATCGTTACATCCCTCACGCCCATCGAAACGCGAGACACCGGCATGCCAGGCGCGATTCAGACAGGAGACGAACTGCGTGATCGCGCCATCACGCTCGATCAGAAAATGCGCGGACACCTGCAGTTCGCAGATCGTTTCGAAGAAGGGGTGCTCTGCCGCTGACAAGCGATTTTGGAAGAACTGTTGCACCTTGCCGGTGCCGTAGCAGCCCGGCGGCAGGCTTATGTTGTGGATGACCAGCAGCGAAACCTCGCCATCCGGCCGCTGGTTGAAATTGGGTGACGGGCAATGGCGGACGCCTTGGCACCAGCCTGTCGCGGTATCCAGTTGCATCTGGCTGATCCTTGATCGCAGCAACCAGAAGGCTATCGTCTGCACGGCGCCCGCTGCAAGGGCCGCAGGCAACGGCTTTAGTCGTGCACCGACCTCAGGCTCTTCTCATCCCGACGAGAAGCCAGACGATCGGCCAGTCGGGTAGGCTCGGGCAACCGATAGCGGGTCACGTACTGCATCACCAGTCGCGGCGCGGTTTCCAGGCTTACGCGGTTGCCGGGCGAGATGATCAGTGGCCGCACCTTGTCCTTGCTACGCAGTACGGTGCCGATGACCCGGCCGCCTTTGTCCAGCAGCTCGACTCTGTCACCACGTTGCTCGCCCAACGGCTGGTGATGGCCAGTGAGAATCTTCTTCGCCACGCCAATGGTCGGCAATCCCGTCACCACCCCCAGATGTGCCGCGATGCCCAACCCGCGCGGATGGGCGATGCCGTGCCCATCGGAGAAGATCAGGTCGGGGACATCCGGAAGCGCCTCGAGCGCCTGTAGCACCGCCGGCAGCTCGCGAAACGAAAGCAGGCCGGGAATGTAGGGCATCGTGGTCGGGATTCGCGCCAATGCCTGTGCGATGGGCTCCAGGCTCAGCGCGTCCAGCAATACCACGGCGGCCCGTGTGATGGTACCGCCCTCCTCGAAGCCCACGTCGACTCCTGCGACCCGCCGCAGCGGCGGAAAATCATCTTCCAGCCGAACCCGGGAGGCCAGGGTTTTCTGCATCCCACGCGCCGCGGCGGGGCTACCGTCCCAACCAGCAAAGGCATCGGCGTAACGGCCTTGCGAAGCGGTCATAAAATTCTCCCCACGCTCTTGGCTCTGAAACGGGCCGCTGGACAGCCCGCCTGAAAAATAAGACGATCCAGCCGCATCACGACCGTTTGACCCGCAACAAACCAATAACGATAAGAAAATAGCGCATGCGTAGCACTCAACCGTTGAAACACATCAGCATCCTGGCCACCGAGGGTGTCTTTGCGTCCGCCCTGCTGCATGCCAAGGACTTCTTCCACATGGCCAGTCTGCGCCATGGCAAACAGCTTGGCCTGGATATGCAGCCGGCATTCGAAATACGCCTGGTGAGCCCAGACGGCCAGCCGGTGAAAACATTCAGCGGCACCAGCATAGCGGTCGATGGCGCCCTAAGCGCAGCCGACATCGTGATCCTGCCGGCCTTCTGGGGCGATTTCGACGCGCTTTGTCATACCAATGCACAGGTTCCCGCCTGGCTGCGCGAATGCCACGGGCAGGGCAGCGCGATTTGCGGAGAGGCAACAGGCACATTCTGGATGGCAGCGGCAGGACTGCTGGATGACAAGGAGGCAACTACACACTGGCGATTCGCCGAGGAGTTTGCCCGCCGCTTTCCCCGCGTGCAGTTCACCGCCGACAAGCATATGACCGACAGCGACAACCTCTACTGCGCGGGAGGCACCACATCAGCCTGCGATCTGTACATGTATCTGGTAGAGCGATTCTGCGGCGCGAACATTGCCCAGGGACTGGCGCGCGATGTGCTTTTCGAGGTGCAGCGCAGCTATTGCCCCGGTCGGATCGGCTTTGGCGGCCAGAAGCTCCATCTCGATACGCGGATATTGCAGATCCAGGAATGGCTGGAAATTCATTTCGCAGAGAAGTTTCGCTTCGAGGATGTGGCCCGCGAGCATGGCATGAGCATCCGCAATTTCATGCGCCGCTTCCAGGCAGCCACTGGCGACAAGCCGCTGCACTACCTGCAGCGACTACGCATCGAAACGGCCAAGACCCTGCTCTCGACCACACGCAATAGCATCAAGACGATCAGCTATGAAGTGGGCTACGACGATGCAAGCTTCTTCGCCCGCCTGTTTCGGCAGCACACCGACCTGTCGCCGAACCAGTATCGGCAACAGTATCGGCATAAGAGCGGCTAGACGCCGCCATAGGTAGGTGCGGCGCTGCCCTTCAGGGTTTGTGCGGCCGCGACAGGTATTCGTGCGACTGCATTTCCAGCAGGCGGCTGAGCGTGCGCTGGAATTCGAACTCCAGGCGTCCACCTGCGTAAAGGTCCTTGAGCTCGACTTCGGCTGAAAGGATCAGCTTGACGTTGCGATCGTAGAACTCATCGACCATGTTGATGAAGCGGCGCGCCATATCGTCCTTGGCCACGTTCATCTGTTCGATATTCGATACCAGCACCGCATCGTAGATCTTGCCCAGCTCGATGTAGTCGTTCTGGCTCCGGGGGCCGTCGCACAACGCGCGAAAATCGAACCAGGCCACATCGTTGGCAACCTTGCGCGCAATGATCTCGCGGTTTTCGACGATCAGCGCCTCGTTCTCCAATACCTTGCAGTTTTCAGTCAGCAGGCTGCGAAAGCTCTTTTCCAGGCTCAGCTCGGCCTCGGCACCCAGCGGGAAATGATAGAGCTCGGCCTGTTCCAGCGCGCGCAACCGGTAGTCGATACCGCTGTCGACGTTGACGATCTCGGTGTGCTTCTTCAGCAACTCGATCGCTGGCAGGAAGCGCGCACGCTGCAGGCCATCCTTGTAGAGCCCGTCAGGAACTATGTTGGAGGTCGCCACCAGGGTCACGCCGTTCTTGAAAAGCTCCTCAAGCAAGGTCGCAAGAATCATCGCGTCGGTGATATCGGAGACGAAGAATTCATCGAAGCAGATCACCCGCGACTCCTCGGCAAAGCGCTTGCCGATGATGGTCAGGGGGTTTTTCTCGCCCTTGAGTGTGCGCATTTCCTCATGCACGCGCTTCATGAAGCGGTGGAAGTGCGTACGGGTCTTCTGCTTGAACGGCAGCGAATCGAAGAAGGTGTCAACGAGATAGGTCTTGCCGCGACCCACGCCACCCCAGAAGTAGATGCCCTTGATCGGCTCCTGCCGCTTTTTGCCGAACAGCTTGCCAAGCAGCCCGGATTTGCCGCGCTCATCGGCCACCAGGTCGTCGTACAGACGCTGCAAGTGGCGCACTGCGTTTTCCTGGGCCGCGTCGTGGAAGAAATCAGGACGTTTCAGGTCTGCCTGGTAGCGCTCGAGAGGGGTCATGGCGGAGTCTGGGTAGTGAAACGGGGCGGACACTTTAGCGGCGCCCTCGACAGTTGGCAATTTAGGTAGATCGTTCAATCAGGGTCTCCAATCAAGGCCAGCTATCGCCGAGCCGGAACAGGGTCACGGGCAACCGTGAACCCTGTTCGGTAAAGGACTCTCCGGATGCTACGCAGCGAGCGAGGCAAGTGCCTGGCGCAATCTCAGCATCGCCGCGTCGAGCTGTTCGATGCTGGCGTAGCTCGGGCTTTCGGCAAGGCGCTCGCCGTCCAGCCAGAGCGTGAAGCGGTCGGTTTCATCGGTGCGCAGCTCAAGTGCATTGACGCCTTCGCTGATCAGCCGCTGGCTGCAGGCACCGATCGCCTTTGGATCGCTGAAGGGGCGCGAGAGCAGCAGCTCTTCACCATCGGCGGCGAAGAAACGAAAGCGGAAGTTGCCATCGGGCTCGCGGAAGCTAGCGAAGCGAGCGGCCTTACCGGCCTTTTTCTTCACAGAACCTTGGTCCTGTACGGCGCTTCGGAAGTTACGCAGACCTACCGCCTCGCGCAACTCTGCGAGAAATGGCGTGGCGATCCTGCGTGCCTTCATGGCGCCCGCCTGGAGAATGTCCTCCAGTTCACCGGGTTTAGCCATGAGCGAGTGGTAGCGTTCACGGGCTTCGCCGAGTTCGGCATCCAGCAGCCGGAACAGCCTCTGCTTGGCCTCACCCCAGGCCAGACCGGCCAGCAGGTCGCTGCGAAACTCAGCCAGTTGCGCCGGACTGGCAAATGCCTGATAGAGCGTGAACAGGTGCGAATTGTCCGGATCCTTTGGCTCGCCGGGGAGCTTCGAGTCGGTGACGATACGCGCGATGGTGCTTTTCAGCTCCTTGGCACTGGCGAACAACGGAATGGTGTTGTCGTAGCTTTTGGACATCTTGCGTCCATCCAGCCCGGGCAACGTCGCGACGCTCTCCTCAATCAGCGCTTCGGGCATGGTGAACAGCTCCTTGCCGTTGCCGAACAGGTGATTGAAGCGCTGGGCGATATCGCGCGCCATTTCCACATGCTGAATCTGATCGCGACCCACCGGCACCTTGTGCGCGTTGAACATCAGAATGTCGGCGGCCATCAGCACCGGGTAGCTGAACAGCCCCATGGTGATGCCGGCGTCAGGGTCTTCACCCAGCTCAAGGTTCTTGTCCACCGAGGCCTTGTAGGCATGGGCACGATTGAGCAGGCCCTTTCCGGTCACGCAGGTAAGCAGCCAGGTCAGTTCGGGTATTTCGGGAATGTCCGACTGCCGATAGAAGGTCACCCGCTCCGCGTCGAGCCCTGCTGCCAGCCAGGTTGCGGCGATTTCCAAGCGCGACTGCTGGATGCGCTGGGGGTCATCGCACTTGATCAGCGCGTGATAGTCGGCCAGAAAATAGAAAGAGTCGGCGTCGGCCGCGCGGCTGGCAACGATGGCGGGACGAATGGCGCCTGCGTAGTTGCCGAGATGGGGCGTCCCGGTAGTGGTGATGCCGGTCAGGATTCGGGTATTCATAGGATCATCTCGATTCAATCTGAGCACATAGCAAGGCAAGCCCTGAAACTGCAGTGAGCTAACAAGGAAAGGCGAATCAGGCAGCAACCTTGATTCAACTGCCCGGAAACGAGGTACTCGGACCGACGCCCGTATCGAGGCAGCGCTAGCGAACCGGCTTACTCAGTCGACCCTGCCAGCCGCGGCATGACCAGATCCTTGAGCTCTACCAGCTTGCCGTGAAAAAAGTGGCTGCATTCTGCCACTTTCAGCAACTCGTGTGGACGCTCCAGCGCTTCGGAAAATGCGTATACCGAAGCGGGGCTGATCACCTCGTCCTGCTCGGGCTGGATGATGGTCATGCTGCAGCGCTCGGCCAATGGCAGCCCCGCCAGCCGCGACACTGCGGGCGCGATCATGAATAGTCGATCCAACGTTTCGCCGCGCGCTTCGATCCGCCCGGCCAAAGCCGCCGCGACAAAACCACCGAAGGAAAATCCCAGCAGCGTCAACGGCAGCTGCGGGTGCTGCTTTCTAAGCCAGCTCAGCGCCGCCTCGGCATCATCGACCTCACCACTGTGCATATCGTGCACACCGGTGCTACTGCCAACACCACGATAGTTGAAGCGCAGCGTGGCGTACCCGGCATCACGAGCGGTGCGCTGCAGTGTGGACACCACCTTGTTGAGCATGGTCCCGCCCTTGACCGGGTTGGGATGACAGATCAGCGCCAAGCCATGGCTGTCGGGCTGATCATAGTAGAGGCCTTCCAGCACACCGGCGGGACCTTCGAGGGTGATGGGGCTTTCTCGTTTCAACAAAATGAACTCCGTGACCTTGGAAGAAGTCGACTCGTCTTGCTTAAGCAGCCCGGTGGCCGCCGCATTGCGTCGCGGTATACAGGGCAGGTAGGAGACGTTAACGTATCAGGCGGTTGGAACACCACCGCATCGGGCGAATGCATTTCCGTGGCGCAGCGCGTTTCGGCTGTTGAGCCCGCTTGCGAATACGCCTGGATTTCATGGCTTGAACAGCACAGCCGTTTTATAGAGAGGAAGGACTTGTGGAACAGACCCTCGCGACCTGGTTGCTCCCGATTGTTGGCGTTATAGTCGGCATCGCCATAGGTTTTCTGGTGGCTCGCAACAGCGCGCCCACCCGCACGCAGCGCCAGGTAGACGATCTGCAAGAGCGCTTCGATACCTATCAGAGTGAAGTGGTGACCCACTTCAACACCACCGCAAGCTTGCTGCGCAAGCTCACCAACAGTTATCAGGACATTCAGGATCACCTGGCCGAAGGGGCCGATAAACTCGCCCTCGACGAGCAGACTCGCCAGCGCTTGCTTGCCGCTTTGCACAAGGAAGAGATCGGTTCTCACCGAGAGCGTCTTTCCTCACCGACATTTACCGAGCCGCCGAAGGACTATGCGCCCAAGAGCGACGATGCGCCCGGCACGTTGCATGAAAATTTTGGCCTGAAAAACCGGCACTGACGACCATGCGGCAGGCGCAACGCCTGCCGCATTTGCTAGCGGTTATTGAACCAAGCGCATCGACAGATCAATTGCCTGAACATGCTTGGTCAACGCACCAATCGAAATATAGTCCACACCCGTTTCGGCGATGCTGCGCAGGGTTTCGTCACTGATCCCTCCTGACGCTTCGAGCTTCGCCCGCCCGGCATTGATGGTGACCGCGGTGCGCATGTCGTCAAGACTGAGTTCGTCAAGCATCACTATATCCGCCCCGGCCACGAGTGCCTGCTCCAACTCGTCGAGGCTTTCCACTTCCACTTCGACCGGCTTGCCTGGCGCGATCCGGTGTGCCGCGGCGATGGCCTCAGCGATACCGCCGCAGGCAGCGATATGGTTTTCCTTGATCAAGAAGGCGTCGTAAAGACCGATCCGATGGTTATGACAGCCACCACAGGTCACCGCGTATTTCTGTGCCAGTCGCAACCCGGGAAGGGTTTTGCGAGTATCCAGCAGCCGCACGCCCGTGCCCTCGACCAGATCGGCATAGCGACGGCAGCGGGTAGCGACCCCGGACAGGGTCTGGAGGAAGTTCAGCGCCGTGCGCTCCCCGCTGAGCAGGGCGCGTGCCGGTCCCTCAAGATGAAACAGCACCTTATCCGCCTCGATCTGCTCGCCGTCGGTCACCTGCCAATGCACGGCAACGCGCGGATCGAGTTGTCGAAATACGGCATCGACCCAGGCCGAACCGCTGATGACAGCCCGCTCACGGGTGATCACCGAGGCATGCGCCAGACGCTCTGCCGGAATCAGTTGCGCGGTAATATCACCCGTACCGATGTCTTCAGCCAGCGCACGACGCACATTGTTCTCGATTTCAGCGCCAAGGCCGGCAATAGCAAGATTGGTCACAGGCAGACTCCACTGGAATTCGTCGCGATTATAGAGGGTCAATTGCGAAAAGGCGCACAAGCGCAAGCAGCCAATTCGGCACAGCGTCGCCCGTTCATGACCGCTCGTAGGAAAAGCGGCGAGTATCTGTGAGCTGATTCATGTCCAAGCCAAATGCGCGCTAGTCTGCCGGACAGCACGCCTATAATTCAGAAATTAATGGCGCCATCCAAATGGCGCTCTCATTTTTTGAAGGCTGATTGTACGGCGTTGATTGAATGCTGACGGGGTATCCCCTACGGTTCATTCTTTCCATTGCCCCTATCATCCTTCAGCGGCATGCTAGGCGCTGTGATTGCCGATAGCGGCAGACCGCAGGGGAGAGAGTCTCGATGCGAACCGATGGGAAAGTGGTGCACCTCAAGGCCGTTCCGGAGAAGCCCGCCTCTTCCGCTGGACGGCTTCCGGTCGCACTTATTAGCGTGCGTGACAAGGCTGCGCAACAGCTGCGTCAGGCCTTACAGATACTGCTCGACAACGCCGATGACTCGTTGTTCGAAATCGCTGATCGCGCCACCAGCAATGCCGAGCAGAACGCCTTCTTCGAAGCCATGCGCGACCTGCGCATGAAACGCCGTAGCATCGAGCGCAGCTTCCTGCAGCAGATCTTCGAGTCGTTCACTCGGCTCAACCAGTATGAAATAGGTAAGTCGGCCGAAGCAGAGAGCCCATCCTTTGACAACCTCACGCTGGTCCAGAACGACGAGCTGGAAGAATCGGTTGCCGTCGACACCATGGTCACCAAAGTCGCCAACCGGGCGGCCACGCCACTGACCCATCTGACCACCCGCCTCAATGCGCTGGTGAGCCGCAAGCTCGACGACAAGAGCAACCCGCTCGGACCGCAGGCGTTGTGCCAGTACTTCCTTGAGTCATGCCGCAGCCTGGGCGTGGAAATCAGGGTCAAGCTGATCATTCTCAAGCTCTTCGAGCGCTATGTGCTAGCCGATCTCGAGCAGCTCTATGCCGAAGCCAACCAGACATTGATAAGTGCCGGCATTCTGCCCGAACTGCAGTCTGCTCCACCGCGCCGCACCCAGCGACATGCGTCTCCGGCTGCGACTGCAGCCGATGGCACCTCGACCGTAAATCAAGGCTCCGCCAGCTACGGCGATGAAGGCGTGCACGAAGCCTTCGGCGCACTGCAGAGCCTGCTTTCCGAACTGCGCGGCAGCGCCTTGCCCGCACGCAATATTCCAAACGACGCGATACCGATTTCCAGCGGCGACCTGATGCGGCTGTTGTCGCACATGCAGACCCGCACGCCCCACCTCATCGATAGTTTCGATCTGCAGAGCCAGCTTGAGCAGTTGCTGCACAAAGTCAGCGCCAAGAGTGGAAAGTCGCGGGTGGTCGGCGAAGTCGATGAGGACGTCATCAACCTGGTTTCCATGTTGTTCGAGTTCATCCTCGACGATCGCACCTTGCCGGATTCGCTCAAAGCCCTAATTGCGCGCCTGCAGATTCCGCTGTTGAAGGTCGCGGTATTGGATAAGACCTTTTTCAGTCGGGGCAACCATCCTGCTCGCCGCCTGCTCAACGAGATCGCGACCGCTGCCATGGGCTGGGGGGATCAGGACGAAGCTCAGCGCGACAGCCTCTATCAGAAAATCGATCAGGTGGTGGCGCGCCTGCTCAACGACTTCGTCGATGATCCAGGCATCTTCTCCGAACTGCTTGCCGATTTCCTTGCCTTCACTGGCGACGAGCGTCGCCGTAGCGAGCTGCTTGAGCAGCGCACCCGCGACGCTGAAGAAGGCCGCGCCAGGGCGGAGATGGCTCGCCAAGAGGTCGAACAGGTACTCAATGAGCGACTTCTTGGCAAGACCCTCCCTGAAGTCGTGGTCCGCCTGCTGCAAGAAGCCTGGAGCAAGGTGCTACTGCTGACCTGTCTGAAGCATGGTACCCAGTCCAAGCAATGGCACGCTGCGGTAGCGACCATGGACGACCTTATCTGGAGCGTCGCTCGACATGAAAGCCCCGAGTCGCGGGAGCGTTTACTTGCGCTGGTGCCCAGCCTGCTGAAAGCATTGCGCGAAGGATTGGTAAGCGCCGCCTTCGATCCCTTTTCAACCAGTGAATTCTTTACGCAACTCGAAGCGCTGCATGTGCATACACTGCAGCAGCTCAGCCCACCAAGCACGCAACCCGCACGGGCAACAGTTCCGCCCCAGCCTCCCCAGGACGCCAGCGTTGAACGGCTGGAACCCCGCCCCTCGAAGCACCCCAGCGAGCAAGCCGAGCCGGCCATGATCGAGGTGGTCGAGGAAATCATGTTGCTGGCACCCGGCGAGAGCCGCGAGCAAGAGCCGGAAATCAGTCTTGCCGACAACGACGAAGCTCTGACCAAGGTGGATAACCTGCGCGTGGGCAGCTGGGTGGAGTTCCAGGAAGACGAGGAGCACAAGCTGCGCTGCAAGCTGGCGGCGATAATCAAACCCACCGGCAAGTACATCTTTGTCAACCGGACAGGAATGAAAGTACTGGAGAAGACCCGTATGGGCCTGGCCATCGAGTTCCGCCGCGAAGCCATCCGACTGCTCAATGACACCTTGCTATTCGATCGCGCGCTCGAGTCGGTGATCGACAACCTGCGCACACTCAAGAGCAGTAATCGCTAACCACCACATCGAACCTTCACGCCGCCTCGCCTGGCGGCGTGCTTCGCAGTGGCGGCTTCGCGAACAAAATCCGGACTTCACCCGGCAGCCGCTGACTCTGCCGCTCACCTTTCCGCCAATGCCAGGACGCCTCCTCGCAAAGGGCTGCTCAGGGTTTTTAACGCCGTATTGCCAATGCAGCCAGCCTTTCGATGGCCTGCTAGACTGCGCGCATTCCCTTTCGAGGTGCTCATGCCCAGCCGCCTGAATCCCGACGACCAGAAACGCGTTGACGAATATCTCAGCGCACCCCAGCACCGAGTCGAACGCCGGCCCTTCCGACCGCTGTTCCTGCTGGCCATGGTCATCGTCGTAGTGATTGGCCTGGGCCTGCTGAGCCGCCTCCTGAGCCGCCTGGTGCTATGAGCAATCCCGCCGCCAGGACGCCTAAACCGATTCCACAAAACCTTATGAGTCTTTTCGATGACACATCGCATTGTAATCGTTGGCGGCGGCGCCGGCGGACTGGAACTCGCCACCCGGCTGGGTAATACACTCGGCAAACGCGGCAAGGCCCGCGTGATACTGATCGACGCCAACCTGACCCATATTTGGAAGCCCCTGCTGCACGAGGTCGCCGCCGGTTCCCTGAATTCCTCGGCCGACGAACTCAACTACGTGGCCCAGGCCAAATGGAACCACTTCGAATTCCAGATGGGGCGCATGAACGGCCTGGACCGTGAGCGCAAATGCGTGCACCTCGCTGCCTCGCTCGACGAGCACGGTGGCGAGCTTGTACCCCCCCGCTCGCTCGGTTACGACACGCTGGTTATCGCTGTCGGCAGCATCACCAACGACTTTGGCACCCAAGGCGCGGCGGAACACTGCATTTGCCTGGACACGCGGGAGCAGGCAGAACGCTTTCACCGCCAGCTACTGGGCCACTACATGCGCGCGCATGCCGGCGAAGACCAGCAAAGCACCATCAGCGTGGCGATAGTCGGTGCCGGAGCAACTGGGGTCGAACTGGCCGCCGAGCTTCACCACGCCGCCCGTGAACTGGCGGCCTACGGTCTGGACAGAATCAGGCCCGAAGACGTCCACATCACCTTGATCGAAGCAGGGCCACGCGTACTGCCGGCGCTGCCGGAGCGCATCAGCCAGCCCGTCCATCAGACGTTGCGAGATCTGGGCGTGACCGTCCTGACGGACGCTCCAGTCAGCGCAGTGACGGCAGAAGGACTTCACACCAGAGATGGCAACTTCGTCCCAGCCAGCCTGAAGGTCTGGGCGGCGGGCATCCAGGCCCCGCAGTTCCTGCACGACATAGGCGGCCTGGAAAGCAATCGAATCAACCAATTGGTGGTGCGCCCCACGCTGCAGACTACCCGCGACGAGAATATCTTCGCCTTCGGCGATTGCGCTGCCTGCCCGCAGCCGGATAGCGACCGCAACGTGCCACCACGCGCCCAGGCCGCCCACCAGCAAGCCTCATTACTGGCCAAGTCGATTGCGCTGCGCCTAGCGGGAAAACCCCTGCCCAACTATCGCTATCGCGACTACGGCTCGCTGATTTCGCTGTCGAGCTTCTCTGCGGTGGGGAACCTGATGGGCAACCTGACCGGCAGCATCATGCTTGAAGGCTGGCTGGCACGCATGTTCTACATCTCGCTCTATCGCATGCACCAGATCGCGCTGTACGGCGTCGCTCGCACGACGCTAATGATGATTGGCGACAAGCTCAGCACCAGTACAGTACCTCGCCTCAAGCTGCACTGAGCACGACAGCCTGCGCGCGTCGCACCCCGATGCAACGCGCCGCATCAGACACGACGATACAGCGGGCTTGAGCAAAAAGCAGGCAAGAAAAAACCGGAAGTCCCTTTCGGAACTTCCGGTCTCTTACGCTTCTTGCGAAGCGATTTTGGTGGGTCGTGTGGGATTCGAACCTACGACCAATTGGTTAAAAGCCAACTGCTCTACCAACTGAGCTAACGACCCAAAATGGTCGGGGTAGGGGGATTCGAACTCCCGACATCCTGCTCCCAAAGCAGGCGCGCTACCGGACTGCGCTATACCCCGATAGGAATTTGGCTCCGCGACCAGGACTCGAACCTGGGACCCAATGATTAACAGTCATTTGCTCTACCGACTGAGCTATCGCGGAACTTCACTTCCTGCCCTGCTGGTGGTCTGCGATACCGCTTTGCATTCCCCCCTCAGAGGCGCGCCATTTTACGGTTATCGGCACGCCTGTCAACCATAAAATTCGATTTACTACAGGACCTTGCGTGAAAAATTGCAGCAGGTCCGATCGGGCCTGCTGCAGCCCCGAAGTGTTTCGACATCCGGTCAGGCAAATACGATCTCGTCGCCCTCCACCTTGCCCTGTATGGAAGCACCGGGAGGGAAAGCCCCGGCAAGTATTTTTTGCGCCAGAGGGTTCTCGATCCAGCGCTGAATCGCACGCTTGAGTGGCCGGGCGCCGTACACCGGGTCGTAGCCAACCGCAACCAGCTTGTCCATCGCCTCGTCGGACAGCTGCAGACTCAGGTCGCGCTCAGCCAGGCGTTGCCGCAGACGCGCCAACTGAATCTGCGCGATACCGGCAATCTGCTCCCGACCCAGCGGATCGAACACCACGACCTCGTCTATACGGTTGACGAATTCTGGCCGGAAGTGGCTGGCCACCGCATCCATCACCGCAGCGCGCTGTGCATCAGGATCGCCGACCAGCTCCTGGATCTGCGTAGAGCCAAGGTTGGAAGTCATCACGATCACAGTATTGCGGAAGTCGACGGTACGACCATGACTATCAGTCAGGCGCCCATCCTCCAGCACTTGCAACAGAATGTTGAATACATCCGGATGAGCCTTCTCCACCTCGTCCAGCAGCACCACCGAATAAGGCTTACGCCGTACCGCCTCGGTGAGATAACCACCCTCCTCGTAGCCGACGTAGCCCGGAGGAGCACCGATCAGGCGAGCCACGGAGTGCTTCTCCATGAACTCAGACATATCGATACGAATCATCGCCTCCTCAGTATCGAAGAGGAACTCAGCCAATGCCTTGCACAATTCAGTCTTGCCCACCCCAGTCGGGCCGAGGAAAAGGAAGGAACCACTCGGTCGGTTCGGATCCGCCAATCCGGCACGAGAACGGCGCACAGCGTTGGAAACGGAAACCACCGCTTCATTCTGACCAATGACCCGCTGGTGGAGCAGCTCTTCCATTTTCAATAGCTTGTCACGTTCGCCTTCGAGCATCTTGGAAACCGGGATACCGGTCCACTTGGAAACCACCTCGGCGATTTCCTCGTCGGTAACCTTGTTGCGCAGCAGCTGGTTCTCCGACTTGCCATGCTGGTCCACCATCTGCAGGCTGCGCTCGAGGTCGGGGATGATGCCGTACTGCAGTTCGGCCATGCGTGCCAGATCACCTTTGCGGCGAGCCGTCTCGAGCTCGGCCTTGGCCTGCTCGATCTTCTGCTGGAGCTGCGCCGAGCCCTGCACTTCGGCCTTCTCGGACTTCCAGATTTCCTCGAGATCGGCATATTCCTTCTCGAGCTTGGCCACCTCTTCTTCGAGCTTCGCCAGACGCTTCTTGGTCGCCTCGTCGTCTTCCTTCTTCAGCGCCTCACGCTCGATCTTCAACTGGATCAGACGACGATCCAAGCGGTCGAGGGCCTCGGGCTTTGAGTCAATCTCCATTCGAATACGGCTGGCAGCTTCGTCGATCAGGTCGATCGCCTTGTCCGGTAGCTGACGGTCGGTGATGTAGCGATGCGACAGCTTGGCGGCCGCGATAATGGCGCCGTCGGTAATGGTGACACCGTGATGAACCTCATAGCGCTCTTTAAGGCCCCGCAGAATCGCAATGGTGTCTTCCTCGCTAGGCTCATCCACCAGCACCTTCTGGAAGCGCCTCTCCAGCGCCGCATCCTTCTCGATGTACTGGCGATACTCGTCGAGGGTCGTCGCCCCCACACAATGCAATTCACCGCGCGACAATGCTGGCTTGAGCATGTTACCGGCATCCATGGCGCCCTCAGCCTTGCCGGCACCGACCATGGTGTGCAGCTCGTCGATAAAGAGAATCACCCGCCCTTCCTGCTTGCCCAACTCGTTGAGCACTGCCTTCAGGCGCTCCTCGAATTCGCCACGAAACTTGGCACCGGCAATCAGCGAGCCCATGTCAAGCGACAGCAGACGCTTGTCCTTGAGGCCGTCGGGCACTTCGCCATTGATGATCCGCTGGGCCAGACCTTCGACGATGGCGGTCTTACCGACACCGGGCTCACCGATCAATACGGGATTGTTCTTGGTGCGGCGCTGCAGCACCTGGATAGTGCGGCGGATTTCGTCGTCACGACCGATCACCGGATCGAGACGGCCTTCCTCGGCACGCTTGGTCAGGTCAACGGTGTACTTGTCGAGCGCCTGACGTGACTCCTCGGCATTGGGATCATTGACCGCCTCGCCACCACGCAAGTTATTGATGGCATTCTCCAAGGCCTTCTTGCTTACACCCTGAGCAAGCAGCAACTTGCCTAGGCGAGTGTTGCCGTCCAGCGCGGCGAGCAATACCAGCTCACTGGAGATGTACTGGTCGCCCTTCTGCTGCGCCAGCCGATCGGCTTGGTTGAGCAGACGAGCAAGATCGGGCGACATGTTCATGTCCCCGGTAGGGTTCTGCAACTTCGGCAACTGATCCAGCTCTTTTGTCAGCGCCTGGCGAAAGGCGTTGATGTCGAAACCGACCTGCATCAGAAGGGGCTTGATCGAGCCGCCTTGCTGCTCGAGCAGCGCCTGCATCAGATGCAGCGGTTCGATGGAAGGATGGTCCAGACCAACGGCGATGGACTGGGCATCGGATAGCGCGAGCTGCAGCTTGCTGGTCAAACGATCGATACGCATGTAATCACCTTTCTAATAAGCAGGCCGGCGCAAACGAATCGCGCCTTGAACAGATCATTAGATAAGGCTGGCGTACTGGAGATTCAAGCCGGATGGCATTAATGCATGCCTTGCACACCCAAGAGGGTGATGCATGCTGGGCGCAGGAAAAAGGCGGCGCCTACTCGGCGCACTAGAATAGCCTTTGATTTCAGCAATTTGCAGCGCTGGAAGCGCCGCTCAACATATTGACGGCGACTGAAGATTCTCGCCGCCAAGTCAGAGGCTGCGGCATTGTGCCTCAAGCAGGCTGTCAACCCAGCTCGACAATCTCGTAGTCGTGGGTGATTTCAACGCCCGCTCGTCCGAGCATAATCGAAGCCGAGCAGTATTTTTCCGCCGACAATTCGACCGCGCGTTTGACCTGAGCCTCTTTCAGCCCACGCCCTTTTACGACAAAACGCAGATGGATCCGAGTGAATACTTTAGGATCTTCCGATGCACGCTCAGCCTCCAGAAAGGCTTCACAGCTTTCGACTGCCTGGCGGGACTTGCGCAGAATACTGACCACGTCGAAATTACTGCAGCCGCCAAGCCCGAGCAGTAACATCTCCATCGGACGCACCCCAAGGTTACGCCCGCCATTTTCCGGAGGCCCATCCATTACCACGACGTGGCCACTACCCGACTCACCGAGAAACATTGCCTCGCCAGCCCATTGAATGCGTGCTTTCATATCGCCCCCGCAGTTAAAAGGTGCGAAGTTTAACACGGCAACCCGACCCGAAAGGCGACCACAAAACTTGCAAAAAGTTGCGCTTGAGTTGATATTCGTGTCGCAGTTTGGTTATCCATACGAATCAGTCTGTTAAGCTCGCTCCCAATGACGGCAACGCAGTCATCAATAATAAGAATTAGCCCTATTGGACTATCTCCGGGAATAAAGCATGGTCGCTATTACACTCACGCCCAAGATCAAGAACATCGACAAGTTGCTCGCGCATTGCCACCGACGCAGGTACACCGCGAAGAGCACCATTATCTATGCCGGTGACCGCAGCGAGACCTTGTTTTTCATCGTTAAAGGTTCGGTCACCATTCTCATCGAGGATGACGATGGGCGAGAGATGATTATCGCCTATCTCAATTCAGGCGACTTCTTCGGGGAGATGGGGCTATTTGAAAAGGAAGGCACGGAGAAGGAGCGCAGCGCTTGGGTTCGCGCTAAGACCGAATGCGAAGTTGCTGAACTGAGCTATGCGAAGTTCCGCGAACTGACCCAGCAGGACCCCGACATTCTCTACGCGCTGGGCAGCCAGATGGCGGAGCGCCTGCGCAACACCACCCGCAAAGTAGGCGATCTGGCCTTCCTCGATGTTACCGGCCGCGTCGCGCGCACCCTCCTCGACCTGTGCAAACAGCCCGATGCCATGACTCACCCTGATGGCATGCAGATCAAGATCACCCGACAGGAAATCGGTCGCATCGTCGGTTGCTCGCGGGAAATGGTCGGACGCGTACTCAAGAGCCTCGAAGCTCAGGGCTTGGTATTCGTCAAAGGCAAGACGATGGTGGTGTTCGGCACACGCTGACAATCAGTACGCCGCGGCACAAAAAAGCCGGCGTATGCCGGCTTTTTATGCGCACTCTGATTCTGGTGGCAGTGCGGGGAACAGGTTCAGCGCACCAGACTGCGCTAAATCAAGGCCGCATGCTGGAGCCAGCGGGCTCACCAACGGCAATCTTTCCCTGTGCGCAGCGCGCCCTCAAGTTTGACTGTGCGACCGAAGCTCAGCCCCTGCCTCGCCCCGGAAAGAACAACCGCTGCAATTCGTGCCCCGGCTCTTCAGCCCGGATGAACGCCTCGCCCACCAGGAAGGCATGCACCCCATTGATCTCCATCAGCTCGACATCGGCTCGATGCAGAATCCCGCTTTCGGTGATCACCACCCGGTCACGAGGGATGCCCGGCAGCAGGTCAAGCGTGGTATCGAGATTCACCTCGAAGGTGTGCAGGTTGCGATTATTGATGCCCAATAGCGGCGTCTCCAGACGCAACGCCCGCTCAAGTTCGGCGCTATCGTGCACTTCAACCAGCACATCCAGCCCTTGTTCTTTCGCCACTGCCGCAAGCTCGGCCATCAGATTATCGTCCAACGCCGCAACGATCAGCAGAATACAATCTGCGCCAATCGCCCTTGCCTCGACCACCTGGTAGGGGTCGATCATGAAATCCTTGCGAATCACCGGTAGCTCGCAGGCCGCGCGGGCCTGCTGCAGATAGGCATCGGCGCCCTGAAAGAAATCCACATCGGTCAATACGGACAGGCAGGTCGCGCCGCCGGCTTCATAACTCCTGGCGATTTCCGACGGCACGAAGTCTTCGCGCAGCACGCCCTTGCTCGGCGAGGCCTTTTTGATCTCGGCGATCACCGCTGGCTGTTTTTTTCCAACCTGCTCCTGCAGGGCATTGGCGAAGCCACGCACGGGATCCGCTAAGGACGCCAAACGCTCCAGCTCGCCAAGGCTGACCCGAGTACGCCGCTCGGCCACTTCCTCGACCTTGCGCGCGACAATCTTCTCGAGCACCGTGGGCACACTCATCGAAGGTTCTCCTGCTTGAATATAGAGGTAAAGGACACCAGCTCTTCGAGCCGGTCACGCGCCAGGCCGGTGTGCAACACATCATGCGCGACGCCAATACCTTCGTGCAGGCTGCTAGCCATATCGGCCGCATACAAGGCAGCACCCGCATTGAGCACAATGATATCGGCCGCCTTCTGGCCATTTTCGGTCTGCCGTCGGCCAAGCGCATCGCGTATCAGCGCCAGCGATCCTTGGGCATCTTCGACGTTCAGCCCTATCAGGCTCTGACTCTTGATACCGAAATCTTCCGGCTGAATCCTGTATTCGCTGACTTCGCCATTCTTCAGCTCGGCCACGTAGGTAGGCGCTGCCAGGCTGATTTCATCCAGCCCGTCCTGCGCGTGAACCACGAGGACATGAACGCTGCCCAGGCGGGCCAGCACCTCGACCATCGGCCGGCAGAGTTCTTTGCTGAATACGCCAAGCACCTGATGCTTGACCCCGGCGGGGTTGGACATCGGGCCGAGAATATTGAACAAGGTGCGCAAGCCAAGCTCGCGGCGCGGGCCAGCTGCGAATTTCATCGCGCCGTGGTGCGCCGGGGCGAACATGAAACCGACGCCAACGGTATCGACGCTGCGTGCCACCTGCTCAGGCGTGAGTTCGAGATACACCCCCGCGGCTTCGAGCAGATCGGCGCTGCCGCTCTTGCCAGATACCGCGCGATTGCCGTGTTTGGCCACCTTGCCGCCGGCGGCCGCCACCACGAAGGCCGCCGCGGTGGAAACATTGAAAATATTCATACCGTCGCCGCCGGTACCGCACGTATCGACCAGACGCTCAGTGTTGAAATGAACCGGCTCGGCCAATTCACGCATCACTTCCACCGCGCCGACAATTTCGTCGATGGTTTCGCTCTTCATGCGCATTCCCATCAGGAACGCGCCGATCTGCGCATCGGTGCACTGACCGGTCATGATCTGGCGCATCACCGCTTTCATTTCCTCAGTGGTCAGATCCAGCTGACCGACGACCCGGTTCAGGGCCTGCTTGATATCCATTAGCGCACGCCTCCGGCCTGCTTCAAGAAGTTGGCGAACAGCTCATGCCCCTGCTCGGTGAGGATGGACTCGGGATGAAATTGCACACCTTCGATATTCAGTGTCCGGTGCCGCAGCCCCATGATCTCGTCGATGCTCTGGTCGTCTTTACGAGTCCAGGCGGTGACTTCCAGGCACTCGGGAAGCGTTTCGCGCTTGACCACCAAGGAGTGGTAGCGGGTGACGGTCAGTGGATTGTTCAAGCCGGCAAATACTCCGAGGTCCTCATGGAATACCGGACTGGTCTTGCCATGCATCACCTGTCGCGCCCGCACCACCTCGCCACCGAACGCCTGGCCAATGCTCTGATGACCGAGACAGACGCCGAGAATCGGAAGCTTGCCGGCGAAATGACGGATCACCTCAAGCGATACCCCCGCTTCGTTCGGCGTGCAGGGGCCCGGCGAAACAACGATACGTTCGGGGTTGAGCGCCTCGATCTGGGCGACACTGAGCTCGTCGTTGCGCACCACCTTGACGTTTGCACCCAGCTCACCGAGGTACTGCACCACGTTGTAAGTAAAGGAGTCGTAGTTATCCAGCATCAACAACATGATCAGTTCTCCTGCTCGCGCTCGGCCAGCGCCACCGCGCGAAACATGGCGCGGCGTTTGTTGAGCGTTTCTTCCCATTCCAGCGCAGGTTGAGAATCGGCGACGATGCCGGCACCGGCCTGAACGTGCAGCTCACCGTTTTTGATTACCGCGGTGCGAATGGCGATAGCGGTATCCATGTTGCCGTTCCATGCGAGATAGCCCACCGCGCCGCCGTAGACGCCACGCTTGACCGGTTCCAGCTCGTCGATGATCTCCATGGCGCGGATCTTCGGCGCGCCGGACAGCGTGCCCGCAGGCAGGATCGCGCGCAGCGCGTCCATCGCCGTCAACGGCGCCTTGAGCTGGCCTGTGACGTTGGAAACGATGTGCATCACATTGGAATAGCGCTCGATGACCATCTTTTCCGTCAGCCGCACCGAGCCGTTCTCGGCAACCCGGCCGACATCGTTGCGGCCAAGGTCGATAAGCATCAGGTGTTCGGCCAGCTCCTTGGCGTCGCTGAGCAGATCCTGCTCGAGCGCCAGGTCGGCCTCCTCGCTGGCGCCACGCGGCCGGGTACCCGCAATTGGCCGCACCGTGACAAGCCCCTCCTCAACCCGCACCAGCACTTCCGGCGACGAGCCCACCACATGGAAGTCGCCGAAATTGAAGAAGTACATGTAAGGCGTGGGGTTGAAACAACGCAGCGCACGGTAAAGGTCGATAGGCGCGGCCTTGAACGGGATCGACATACGCTGGGAAATCACCACCTGCATACAGTCGCCGGCGAGGATGTAATCCTTGATGCGGTTGACCGCCTGCTCGTAATTCTCGCGAGTGAAGCTGGAGCGGAAGTTCGGCTCGGCAGCGCCAGGCCCGTCGAAATCCAAGCCCAGGCGCGGGGTTATCGGCTGGCGCAGCTTGTCACGCAGCGCTTGAAGATGTGCCAGCCCTTCATCATAGGCGTCAGGTTGCGCCGGATCGACCAGCACGATGCAGTGCAGCTTGCCTGCCAGGTTGTCGAACACCACCACCGCATCAGAGACCATCAGCAGGATATCCGGCGTACCCAGAGGGTCGGGATTCGGGCACTGCGCCAGCTTGCGCTCTACGTAACGGACGCTGTCGTAACCGAAGTAACCCACCAGCCCGCCATTGAAGCGCGGCAGGCCTTCGACGGGCGCGACGCGATAACGCTTTTGGAAAGATTCGACGAACGCCAGCGGGTCCTCGACATCGGCGCTTTCCGTCTCGACGCCGTCGGTGGTCACGCTGATGCAATGATCGCTCACCCGCAATACGGTGCGGCATGGCAGCCCGATAATGGAATAACGCCCCCACTTCTCGCCGCCCTGCACGGACTCCAGCAGGTAAGAATTGGGCGCATCGGCCATTTTCAAGTACAACGAAAGCGGAGTATCGAAGTCGGCGAGGGTTTCGAACGACAGGGGGATGCGGTTATGGCCTTCGGCGGCCAAACGCTGGAATTCTTCGCGGGTCATATCAGCCTCGTGGTCGGAAGGCACTTCGGGAACAGCTCGGCAAACACACCGGCAGGCAGCCGGTCAGCAAAAGTCAGGCGCGCCAGCGCCAACGCGCCAGGGCCTTGATGACCTTCATCCACTGTTTGCGAGTAACCACCACGATCTGATCTCTTCGAAAGGGTGCAGAATGGCGCCACACTAGCGCAGCCCCGAAGCCGAAGCAACCAGCTCGCGCAAGTCATCCAGCACCATAGCCGGCCGCTCGTTCTCAATGGGTTCGCCATGGTTGTAGCCGTAGCTGAGCGCAACGCAGAGAACGGCTGCCGCCCTTGCCGCACGCACGTCGTTGCGCGAATCGCCGATGAACAATGATTGCTCTGCCGAAACGCCCGCCTTGTCCATCACCCACAGCAGCGCCGCCGGATCGGGCTTCTGCTGTGGCAGCGTGTCGCCGCCGACCAGCCATTGAAAATAGCCACGGAGGCCTTTCTCTTCCAGCAACGGCTCGATGAACTGCGCGGGCTTGTTGGTGATGATCGCCAGCTTCACCTTACGTTCGCGCAGCCAGTCCAGGCATTCGCGCACGCCGGGGTAGACGGTCGTCAGCTCGTGCCCACCGGCGTATGCCTGCATGAACAGCGCCTGCGCCTCATCGGTTTGCGCTTCATCGACGCCCTCATGTTCCAGCTGCCCTGCCAATGCGCGACGCACCAACGCCCGCGAGCCATTGCCCACCCAATTGCGCACCCGCGCGACGCCGGCCGGTTCTCGGCCGAGCTGCACCAGCATGCGATCCACAGCAGCGGCCAAGTCTGGCACCGAATCCAGCAGAGTGCCGTCCAGGTCGAACATAACCAGGCGTGGCAGCTGGCCGCTGAAGAGCCGTTCCAGACGCGTCATGGCAGAGCCAATGCCAGCTCGGCACGCATTTGATCGATCACCACCTTGTAATCGGGCTGGTTGAAGATGGCCGAGCCGGCGACGAAGGTATCCGCACCCGCTGCGGCGATCTCGCGGATATTCTTGGGGTTCACGCCACCGTCGATTTCCAGACGAATCTGGCGGCCACTGGCGTCGATCAGCGCACGTGCCTCGCGCAGTTTGCCAAGGGTACCTGGAATGAATTTCTGACCACCGAAGCCTGGGTTGACGCTCATCAACAGGATCATGTCGACCTTGTCCATCACGTACCTGAGCACGTCCAGCGGAGTCGCCGGGTTGAACACCAACCCGGCCTTGGCACCGCCATCCTTGATCAGCTGCAGCGAGCGGTCGATGTGGTCGGAGGCTTCAGGGTGAAAGGTGATGTAACTGGCACCAGCCTCGAGAAAGTCGCCGATCATGCGATCCACGGGCCTGACCATCAGGTGCACATCGATCGGTGCGGTGACGCCATGCTTGCGCAGCGCCGAGCAGACCATCGGCCCGATGGTCAGGTTAGGCACGTAGTGGTTGTCCATCACATCGAAATGGACGATGTCCGCGCCAGCAGCGAGAACGTTATCCACTTCCTCACCCAGGCGGGCGAAGTTAGCTGAAAGGATCGAAGGGGCGATGGCGAACGACTGCATGACGACCTCGGGTAGCGCGGGCGGAATGCCGCGCATTGTACCCCGAGGGCCAGCCTTGCGGCGCGCCTGACGTCTATTCTGCAAGCCCGGCGCGCCAGCCCGGCTCAAGTCAGCTCATCGAAACACTCGCCGATGATCGACAGGCCCCGGTCGAGCAGCTCGTCCTCGGCAGTCAGCGGCACCAGCACGCGCAGAACGTTGTAGTAGGTGCCGCAAGACAGCAGGATCAGGCCTTTCTCACGAGCGCGGGCGACGATCTGCGAAGTCAAGGTCGCGGCGGGACGCGCATGATCGCCCTCCTCGAAAAGCTCAACCGCGATCATTGCACCAAGCCCCCGCACTTCACCGATTTCCCGATGGCGCGCCTGGAAGGCCTCAAGCCCAGCGGTCAGTTTCTGCGCCACAGCCTGGCAACGTTGTAGCAGTTGCTCTTCCTGGAAGACCTCCATCACGGCCAATGCCGCTGCACAAGACAACGGATTGCCTGCATAGGTACCGCCCAGGCCACCCGGCGCAATGGCATCCATGATCTCGGCCTTGCCGCAGACACCGGCAATCGGAAAGCCGCCACCAACGGATTTGGCGAACGTGGTGAGGTCGGCCACCGCGCCCATCTGCTCCATCGCGAAGAACGTGCCGGTGCGGCCGGCGCCGGTCTGTACCTCATCGGCGATCAGCAAGATCCCGTGCTGATCGCACAGCGCCCGCAAACGCACGATGAAATCCTTCGGTGCCACATAGAAACCGCCCTCACCCTGCACCGGCTCGATGATGATAGCGGCGATGTCACGCGGCTCGGCGTCGTTCTTGAAAATGCGCTCGATACTGGCGATGGCGTCATCGACGCTGACGCCGTGCAGGGCGCAAGGATAAAGCGCACGAAAAATGCCACCCGGCATCAGGCCCATGCCGGCCGAATAGGGCACGACCTTACCGGTCAAGCCGAGCGTCATCATCGTCCGGCCGTGATAGGCGCCGGTAAAGGCAATCACGCCGGCACGACCAGTAGCTGCGCGGGCGATCTTCACCGCATTTTCCACCGCCTCCGAGCCGGTCGTGACCAGCAGGGTCTTCTTGGCAAAATCTCCCGGCACCCGTGCGTTGATTTTTTCGCACAACTCTACGTAGGGCTCGTAAGCCAGCACCTGGAAGCAGGTGTGGGTCAGCTTGTGCAGCTGCGCCTCCACGGCTGCGATGATCTTCGGGTGAAGATGGCCGGTGTTCAGTACTGCGATACCGCCGGCGAAATCGATGAACTCGCGCCCCTCGACATCAACCACGCGGCTGTTCTGCGCGTGGTCGGCAAAAATCGGGTGAATCTGCCCCACACCCCGCGGAACGGCCGCAAGGCGGCGTTGCATCAGGTCTTCATTGGTCTGGCTCATAGGCTCCTCGGTTGCCGCTCAACGTCGGCCGGGGTCGAATTGAAGCGAGGCGGCATGCAGCAGCATGCGATGATCGACTGCCGCGCCACCGGCGCTCGGAATACTCTATGTCTGCGTTCGGAATATTGCACGCCGTATTGCGCCAAGCAAATTTGGCGCGGCTACCGGTTACGGTTAGCCTTGCAGCGCACTGAAACCGAAACACGATCGAGCTGGAACGCTGATCGGTTGCCCGCTTGAGACCAACAAGGAGAGATCGATGTTGCGCCCGCACCGTCTACGGTTTTGCTTTGGCCTGCTCGCGATTGCGGCAGCGCAGCTCAGCGCTGGCGAAACCACTGCCCTTCCAGACAGCACCACCCGTTCCGTCGAGCGCCCCACACTGCCCTCTCGCAGCGAAACCATGGCTGCGGACCTGGTACGCCAGTTACCCGCGGCGGAGGTGGTCGGGCTGCAAGCGGCCGAGGAGGCCTTCGTCGCGCTCTGGCGGCCGGCTAACGTCGCCGAGCCCAAAGGCGTGGTCATTCTCCTGCCGGGCGAGGGGGAAAGCGCGGATTGGCCAATCGGCATCGGTCCTCTGCGTCGCGGGCTGCCCGACCACGGCTGGCATACCCTGAGCGTCAGCCTGCCGGAGTCGCCGGGCTTTCCCTTGCCGCTTGCGCCGGAGCCGGAGCCGGAGCCGGAGCAGCCACTACCAGAGCGCGAGCCATCCGAGTCGACCGCCGACTCAGCCGAGCAGCCGGAGGCGCCCAACGAAGCAGGTTATCTGCCGGAAGAAACCATGGCGCCATCAGAAGAGCCGCCGAGCGAAACAGCAGAAACCGAAGCGGTTGAGGCTCCCGTTATCGAGTCCGGAAAAGGCCTGCAGGTGAGTGAGCGCATCGATGAGCGGATCGAGGCGGCACTGACTTACGCCCGCACCCGCCAGCCCGAGATGATCGTTCTGCTTGGCCAAGGGACCGGCGGTTACTGGGCCGCCCGCTATCTCCGACAGCTGGCGCCGGAGGATATCCAGCACCTGCTGCTAATTCAGCCGCGGCAACCACAAGGGCAGGAAGAGCCACTCACCCAGCTGGCTCCCGCACTCAAGCTGGCAACGGGCGATTTTTATTACAAGAGCAGCATCGGCCAGCAGAACGAAGCCCGCGAGCGGCTGAACGCGAGCCGCCGAAACCAGCATCCCGCCTACCATCAGGTAGGTCTGCAATTCCTCCCGGACAACCAGACGACCGAACAGCAACGCCTACTGCGCCGGGTTCGCGGCTGGCTTGACAAGCAACTCTAGGGCACCCACCAGAGGAATGGCGCAAGGTCAGAACAGGCTGGAGCGAGACTGACATGATGCGCCTCCAGGGTTTTTCCGCGCCGACGCCATTGTCTGATGCCGACAGCCCCTAGCGGAAACCTCGTCGCTCACGAATCAGCGTATAGGCGTTATGCAGCTCGCGGGTTCGCTCAGTCGCCTCGCGAACCTGCCTCGGCGTGCCCCCGGCACCGGCCTGTTTATCCGGATGGTGTTTGCTGAGTAAGCGCCGATAGGCCCTTTTTATCTGCTGCGGATCAGTGTCCGCCCTCACTCCCAACAGACGCAGTGCCTGTTCGTACGCACCGCCAACCTGCCTCGGTGCCGCCTGACGGTTGCCACCTGCCTGATCCAACGCCGCTATCGCCGCCGAATCCCAGCCCATCCAACGCCCCCAAAGCATGATCAGTTCATGTTCGCGCGCATCGATGGCGCCTTGCGCACGCGCCATTCGCCAGCAGGCCTGAAGAATTGACTTGGCCTCCTCGTACCTGCCACGCAGCCGCTGTAATGGATCACGCAGCCCTTCGCCGCTGGCCTTGCCTCGGTAAAAGGCTTCGATTGCTGCACGCTGCGCAACGGGGTCCAAGTGCCGGCGCCGCATTTCGCCACGCGCCACCTCGATATGCGACTCGCTGATGCGACCGCCACTTTTGGCCAGACGCCCCAGCAGGAAGAACAGCAGTTCATCTCCCTGCAACACCACCTTTTCGCCGCGCATCCGCTGGCGCAAGCTGGCCCATGAGTCCAGCCCCAGACGACGATCGATGACCTGCCCCAGCAGTGCTCCAAGCAAGGCGCCCGGAATGCTGGCCAGCAGCCCACCGGCCAACGCACCCAACAGCGTAATCGGCCAGAACATTCAGTGCTGTGCTCCGAGTATGCGCTCGACTTCGGCGAGCCGTTCGTGAGTACCGACGTCCACCCACCGGCCATCGTAATGCTCACCACTCACCTGACCGGCTGCCATCGCCCCGCGTAGCAGCGGCGCGAGCTTGAATGGGCCGGAATGGCATCTGGCAAACAGTCGCGGGTGTAACACCGCGATGCCGCTGTATGTAAGCTGCTCGGCCGACTTGTCTCCTTCCCCGACCTTTCCCTCTCGCAGCGAAAAATCGCCGGCCGGATGATGCACGGGGTTGTCCACCAACACCAGGTGAGCAAGGCCCTCTGGCGGCTGCAACGTAGTGAAATCGTAATCGGTCCAGATATCGCCGTTGACCACAACGAAGGGCTCATCGCCCAGCAGCGGCAACGCTCGATAAATGCCGCCACCGGTTTCCAGCGGTTCGCCCTCGGCGGAATAGCGGATGCGCACATTGAAACGTCCGCCGTCGCCCAGGCAGGCCTCGACCTGCTCACCCAGCCAGGCATGGTTGATCACCAAATCGCGAAAACCCGCCTCGGCCAGCGCACGAATGTGATATTCGATCAGCGGCACGCCACCGGCACGCACCAGAGGCTTGGGCGTATGCAGCGTCAGCGGGCGTAGCCGCTCGCCCTTGCCCGCCGCGAGAATCATGGCTTTCATGCATTCACCCGCGGCAAGCCTTGCAGCAGCTCCTTCAACTGCGCGAGCTCTTGCCGGCGCGTCGTGACCTCGTCGATGTAGGCGAAGAAACGCGGCACGTCGGCCAGATAGCGCGGCTTGCCGTCGCGATGGCAGATGCGGGCGAAGATGCCGATGACCTTCAGATGACGCTGCAGGCCCATCAGGTCGCTGGCGTGCTGGAATTCATCGAAACTGCCCTGCACCGGAATGCCGGCCGCACGTGCCGAATCCCAATACTGCAGGAACCACCGCTGCACCCGCTCCTGGGGCCAGCTGAGGAAAGCGTCCTTGAACAACGAGGTAATGTCATAGGTCACCGGCCCGATCACCGCATCCTGGAAATCCAGCACGCCAGGATTGGGCGCACTGAACATAAGGTTGCGCGGCATGTAATCGCGATGCACCAGCACTGTCGGTTGCTTGAGCGCCGAGTCGATCAACAGCTGGCAGGTCCGCTCCCAGACCTGCTGCTCAGCCGGGCTGAAACAGTGGCCGAGGTGACGCTGCACATACCACTCGGGAAACAGCTGCAGTTCCCGACGAAGGAGGGCTTCGTCATAGGCTGGCAGGGGAGACGAAACCGGCAATTGCTGAAGGGCAATCAATGCCCGGATCGCATCGTCGAAGAGCGCGTCCGCATTGTGTTCGTTGATGATGTCCAGATAGGTCTGGCGGCCCAGGTCACTCAGCAGCAGGAAGCCGCGCTGCAGCTCCTGGGCAGCGATTTCCGGCACATTCAATCCCGCGCCCGCCAGCAGGCCTGCTACCTTTACAAAAGGCCGGCAATCTTCTTGTGGTGGAGGCGCGTCCATCACGACCAGGCTTCGCCCATCGGCCTCCCAGCGGAAATAGCGGCGAAAGCTGGCGTCGCTGCTGGCAGGTATCAGTGCCGCCGAGGGCACTTTTCCCCAGCCGCGCCGCTCGAACAGCTCGGCCAGTCGGGGTTCCAGCCAGGCGTTCAGCTCCAGCAGGCGGTTATCTTGATGCGGCATTAGGGTGTTCTCCGCGGCGCTAGCCGATAGTCGGGTCATGCTTTATTATCCAGCAACTTTTTCAGACCATCGAGAGGCGTGCGGCCCCAGCCCGGCCGATGGCTCGCCGCAAGCACGGAACAAAAACAAGATGGCAGTCAAATCCCCTGTTTCTCGCAAGAAATTCCCCCTGCTGGTAACCGGCGGCTTGCTCGTACTGCAGCCGCTGGCGATGTCGATCGCGACAGCCAACGAGCAGTTCGCTTGCCAGCCCGGCCCCTCCGGCGGCTGGTCCTGCGCCACGGCACCGGTCGCGGCCGAGTCGCCGCCGCGACCGGTCCACGCGGGCAGCGCGGCGACTTCCACGACCGCAGACACGCAGCCTACCAAAGGAAAGGCGAAGCCGGAGGCTGCCACAACTCGCCTGGTCACGGAAAGCAAAGGCCGCGCATTGGCGTCACGCAGCGCCGATTACAGCCATCTGGACTGGGTACCGCGCGATCAACTGACCAACGCGCAGCTCGCCGAAACAGGCCCTTACTGCTCCGGCACCTATGTCGAACCGAGCCGCCCCGGCCAGTTCGATGACACACCGATGAGCGAGGCACCCACTTATGTATCGGCCAAAGCCACGCGCTATGAGCAGCAAAATGAGGTTGCCACCCTGGCCGGCGATGTCGTTTTGCGCCAGGGCAGCATGCAGGCGGAAGCCAACGAGGCGAGTCTTTACCAGCTCGAAAACCGCGGCGAGCTGACCGGCAATGTGCGTCTGCGTGATCGCGGCGCATTGATGGTCGGCGACCGCGCCGAGATCTTTTTGGATACCGGTGAGGCGAAAGTCGAGAACGCCGAGTACGTTATCCATGAGGGCGGGGTCCGCGGCAGCGCGCAATATGCCAAGCGTGAAGAGAACGCGATCATCCGCCTTAAGGACGGCACCTACACCAGTTGCGAGCCAGGCGAGAATACCTGGCATCTTACCGGCAACAACATCATTCTGAATTCGGCCACCGGCTTCGGCTCGGCTACCAACGTCACGCTGCGGGTCAAGGATATCCCGGTGTTCTACACGCCTTATATCCATTTCCCCATCGACGACCGGCGCCAGTCCGGCTTCCTCATGCCGACCATAGGTACCTCCAGCGATACCGGCCTGAGTCTGCTGACACCCTACTATTTCAACCTGGCGCCGAACTTCGACGCCACGCTCTACCCGCATTACATGTCCGACCGCGGGCTATTGATGGAAGGCGAGTTCCGCTACCTGACGCGCAGCAGCGAAGGCCAGTTCGGTGCCGCCTTCCTGCACGACAGAGACGATGCCCGCAAGCTGCAGTCGGAGTACGAAGAAGATCGCTGGATGTACAGCTGGCAAAACCGCAGCGGACTGGATTCGCGCCTGCTGGCTGAAGTCGACTATACGGCCATCAGCGACCCCTATTACTTCCAGGATTTGGACACCCAGCTGGGCATCAACCAGCCGGACTTCCTCGACCAGCGCGGAACCTTGACCTGGCGTGGTGACACCTACACCGCTGCGCTCAACGTCCAAGCCTACGAGGCGACCAGCGTAGTCGATACCACACCCTATGAGCGGCTGCCGCAACTGACGCTTAATGGTGTACTGCCCTTCCAGCCCAACGGTTTACGCTTCGACTATGCCACCGAGTTCGTGAGTTTCCAAAGGGATCTGCGCAGTGGCAACTTCATTAATGAAGACGGTACGCCGCAACCCTGGTACGACGATTTCGTCAGCGGATTGAACCGCGCCGACGGCGAGCGTATCTATCTGGAGCCAGGTGTCAGCCTGCCACTTAACTGGAACTGGGGCTTCGTCGAACCCTCTGTCAAGTACACCTATACCCAATACCGCCTGGACCTGGATAGCAGGGGACGGGCGGAGCTTGCTGGACGATTCGAAGACGCTCCAGACCGCAGCGTACCGATTTTCAGCGTCGACTCGGGCCTGTATTTCGATCGTGACAGCCAATGGTTCGGCAAGGCTTACCGCCAGACCCTTGAGCCGCGCCTGTTCTACCTCTATGTACCCGACGAAGACCAGAACGACATTCCGATCTTCGATACCAGCGAAAGCAGCTTCAGCTACGCCTCGTTATGGCGCGACAACCGTTTCAGCGGTCGTGATCGCATCGGTGATGCCAACCAGGTTTCGCTGGGTGTGACCAATCGCTGGATCGAACCGAGCGGCATCGAGCGTCAGCGCTTCAGCATCGGCCAGATTTATTATTTCGAAGACCGCAAGGTGCAGATGCCAGGCATCGACTATCGCGCTCGGGAAACCGAACAGGCATCGGTGTCGCCGTTCGCCCTTGAATACATGTATCGCTACAACCGCGACTGGCACTTCACCTCGACATTCAACTGGGACCCGGACAGCCACAGCACACGCTCAGGCAGCGCCATGTGGCACTACCAGCCGGCTGACAACCCGAACAAGATCGTCAACATCGGCTATCGCTACCGCAATGACACCCTGCGTTATGATCAGGCCAGCGGACGATGGACCTATGGCAACGACTTCGGCGAGCCGGGCCAGCCCAACTACATCAAGAATTACTACAAGATCGACCAGCATGACTTCTCGTTCATCTGGCCGGTTGTACCCCAGTGGAGTGCCATCGGGCGCTGGCAGTACGATTACAGTCGCAACCGTACCCTGGAAGCCTTGGGCGGCTTCGAGTACGACAACTGTTGCTGGAAGATGCGCCTGATCAACCGCTACTGGATCGATTACGACGAAACCGATCTCAATCCTGATGTGAACGACAAACCGGATCACGGTGTTTTTCTGCAGATCGTATTCAAAGGCCTCGGCAACGTCATTGGTGGCGCCACTGAGACATTCCTCGACGAAGGCATACAAGGTTACCGTGAACGTGAAAATCAAGCTTTCTGACTACCTTCGCCCGCTAACGCTGGGCGCCCTGCTGCTGGGCAACGTACTGCTGGCCACCACAGTGTTCGCCCAGGTTCGCCCGCTGGACCGCATCGTGGCCATCGTCGACAACGACGTGATCATGCAAAGTCAGCTGGAGCAGCGGCTGCGTGAAGTCGAGCAGACGATCAAGAAACGCGGTGCCGAGATGCCGCCCCGCGAAGTGATGCAGCAGCAAGTGCTGGAGCGCCTGATCACCGAAAATCTCCAACTGCAGATCGGCGAGCGTTCCGGCATCCGCATCTCGGACGAAGAGCTCAACCAGGCAATGGGCACCATCGCCCAACGCAACAATATGAACCTCGACCAATTCCGCAATGCCCTTGAGGCAGACGGACTGAGCCTGGAAACCGCCCGCGAGCAGATTCGCCGGGAAATGGTCATCAGCCGAGTGCGTCAGCGGCGGATTGCCGATCGCATCCAGGTATCCAATCAGGAAGTGGCGAATTTCCTCGCCTCGGACCTCGGCAAACTGCAGCTGTCAGAAGAATACCACTTGGCCAATATCCTGATTCCTGTTCCCGAATCCGCGGATTCCGCAGCCATCCAGGCCGCCGAGAAAGCCGCAGCGGACACCTATCAGCAGTTGCAACAAGGCGCGGACTTCGCTCGCCTGGCGGTGTCGCGCTCAGCCAGCGAGAACGCTCTGGAAGGCGGCGACATGGGTTGGCGCAAGGCGGCGCAGCTGCCACCACCGTTCGATAGCCAGGTGGGCGAACTCGCGGTGGGTGAAGTTACCCAGCCGGTACGCACGCCGCCGGGCTTCATCATCCTCAAGCTACTGGACAAACGCGGCGGCGATACCCAGGTGCGTGACGAGGTACATGTCCGCCATATCCTCATCAAGCCCAGCCAGATCCGTAGCGAAGCAGAAAGTCGTCGCCTTATCGAGCGCCTGCGTGACCGCATCCAAGCAGGCGAAGACTTTGCCGAACTTGCACGCAATTTTTCCGAAGATCCCGGCTCGGCGCTCAACGGAGGCGATCTCAACTGGATCGATCCGAATTCGCTGGTACCCGAGTTCCGCGAAGTGATGCTCAACAGTGCCAACGGCCAGCTTTCCGAGCCCTTTAAGACCCAATTCGGCTGGCATATCCTGGAAGTACTGGGCCGTCGCGCCACCGACGCCAGCGAAGACTTCCGCCAGCAGCAGGCGCTTAATCTGCTGCGCAATCGCAAGTACGATGAAGAACTGCAGGCGTGGCTGCGTCAGATCCGCGATGAAGCCTACGTGGAAATAAAGCTCTGACCGCAGGCTGACCACCTTCCTGGTAGTAACCGAAGCCGAACCTGGTATCGGTTACTACCTGCAGTGTCGTACAGCGTGGCTATCGCCCCTCATCTCCGGAGGTTTCGTGACCCTTCCTTTTGCGATCACTCCAGGTGAACCTGCCGGCATCGGCCCGGACCTGTGCCTGCTCATGGCGCGCCAAGCGCAGCCGCACACGCTGGTCACTATCGCCAGCCTCGAAATGCTCGAGGCGCGCGCCAAAATTCTCAACCTAGACATCCAGCTGCTGCCGGTATCGCCACATGCCTGGCCACAGCAACCGGCGCCCGCTGGCAGCCTCTACGTTTGGGACACACCACTGAGAGCGCCAACCATTCCAGGTCAGCTGGACTCTCGCAATGGACCTTATGTTCTAGAAACGCTCACCCGCGCTGGCCAAGGCTGCCTGGACGGAAACTTCGCCGGCATGATCACCGCCCCGGTTCACAAGGGCGTGATCAACGAAGCAGGGATCGCATTTTCTGGCCATACCGAATTTCTCGCCGAGCTGACCCGGACCGAGCAGGTGGTCATGATGTTGGCCACGCGCGGTTTGCGCGTAGCACTTGTGACGACTCACCTACCGCTCAAGGATGTCGCCGCGGCCATAACCGCGGAACGGCTGTGTAAGGTAACGCGCATTCTGCATGCTGATCTGGTCGGTAAGTTCGCTATCGCGTGCCCACGCATCCTGGTTTGCGGTCTCAACCCCCACGCCGGGGAAGGGGGACATCTTGGGCGCGAAGAGATCGAGATCATCGAACCCGCATTGGCGCAGCTACGTGCGGAAGGGATCGATCTTATCGGGCCGCTGCCGGCCGATACGCTGTTCACACCGAAACACCTGGAGCATTGCGACGCGGTGCTCGCGATGTACCATGATCAGGGCTTGCCGGTGCTCAAGTACAAGGGCTTCGGTGCAGCAGTCAACGTCACGCTTGGCCTGCCGATCGTGCGCACTTCGGTCGATCATGGCACGGCACTGGACCTCGCCGGCACGGGTCGCATCGATACCGGCAGCCTGCAGGTCGCGCTGGAAACGGCTTATCAAATGGTTGGAAGCCGGCGATAGGCTGGAAGCTGGCCAGCGCCCTCCAGGCCTTACTTCAGCGTAAGGCCAGCCCTTTCATATCCCCTCATCCCCCTCGAACTCCTCCGTGGCGCGGGCGACCATCTGCCGCCAGGCGCCGGAGTCTTCCGCCAACATGCGCATGACTTCCAGGCTGACCTGGAAAGCAGCCTGGTAGTGCTGAGGCTCATTTTCGCTGGCCGCACGCTCGGCATGCATCTTTATCTGCGCCAGCAGCACCTCGAACTCGTTCTGATCCAGAGCCATAGATTTTCTCACCTGGAGTATGGGGACGACTGTCTAAGTAGACCCCGCCCACGCATACGTAATTCCAATGGCAAGACGCACGGCACTCTCGCGCTATTTGATCATCCCGTCGAAGCCGATGCTGCGTTGCACCTGCTGTTCGTCGAGTGGCCAAGGGCGCCGACGCGCTCTCCCTTATCGAGCTGCATGAAGCCGGTCTCGAACACGTCTTCACCGCCTGAAGCGCTATCGAAAAACCGCTCCGGCACTGATCCGTGCTGCTATGTCGCAGTGCCCCAGATCACGACTGCGTTACGCTCCGGCTGCTAATCTTTAACCCCTCGCCCCGAGAAGACAGGACACGACGCATGGCGCTTCACCGCGTACATAACCAGATTCTTCGCAGTCATCATCTGTTCGAACCCCTGAATGACGAGCAGATGGACGAGCTAATGAATGCCAGCCAACTTCTCAACCTGGACAAGGGCGACAACCTTTTCCACCAGGGCGAACCGGCGCACTCGTTCTATTTCGTGATTTCGGGGGCCGTAAAGATCTATCGGCTGACGCCGGATGGCCAGGAAAAGGTCTTCGAAGTCATCGGCAACCGACAAACCTTCGCCGAAGCGATGATGCTGATGGACACGCCTAACTACGTCGCGTCGGCGCAGGCCGTCTGCCCTTCGCAGGTCTATCGTTTTCCCAACACCACCTACATGCGCCTGCTGGAAGCCAACCAGCGGCTGGCCTTCGCGCTGCTCGGCAAACTCAGCGTGCGCTTGCACCAGCGCATCAACGAGATCGAAACCCTCTCGCTCAAGAACGCCACCCACCGCGTGGTGCGCTATTTGATGACCCAGCTGAACAAGGAGAAAGACGGAAACAGCTTCCAATTGCCAATGGCCAAGCAATTGGTCGCGGGGCATCTGTCGATCCAGCCAGAAACCTTTTCGCGCATCATCCGACGCATGATCGACGAAGGTGTCATTACCCAAGAGGGCCGCCAGATCACGATCCTCGACCGGCATCGTCTGGAGCAGTTCGAGTGATACGGGGCGGCGCCAGGCGGCATAGCGGTATTGCTGCCGGTTGATTGCCATCAACCGCGATGCGGACGCGGGCGTGGCAAGCTGCCACTGACGACGAGGACTTCCCCATGCCTAACTGCCTGTATTGCCTGTATTGCCAGCAAGACAATCCACCAAAGCAAGTAGAATGCGACAACTGCGGCATGCCCCTTCCCGAGCACGCCGACAGCGCCCCCGAGCGGCGCCAGCGGCGCTTCATATGGTTCTGTATCGGGCTGACGGCGTTCTGTGCGGTGATGATCGCCTGGCTGCCGCGGCATCTCTTCTGAGATGCCGCCCTAGCGTTCCGCTACGCGAAGCGCACCCTAGCGAGACCATAAGCGGTCGCCTGACATTCCTACCTACCTGCCCGCGGGGGAGCTTAGTCTTGAGTATTCAAAAGCCCTTCCCCGCTCCGCTGTGCTTGTCCAGCGCAAGCGTTAGCGTTCATCAGCCGTTCCTAAAGCGTGCGAACGATCAAAACTACCGGCTACCCCTGCGTCAGCTGTTTGTACAGCTGTGGCAGGCGAAGCGGTAGTTGTTGCGGATCCTTGATCAGGGTGAAACCGTTGGCACCGAACATGTAGGGCAAGTAATCGCCGGCCTCGCTGTCGATGGTGATGCAGAATGGCAGCAGGCCCTGGCGGCGCGCTTCCAGCACGGCCATGCGGGTATCGTCCACGCCGTAACGACCCTCGTAGAGATCCAGGTCGTTGGGCTTGCCATCGGTCACCAACAACAGCAGCTTCCGACGCTGCTTGCGCGCTCCGAGCAATTCGGTCGCCTGGCGGATAGCGGCTCCCATGCGGGTGTAAAAGCCAGGGCGCAGTGCCTGGATGCGACCGCGGGTCTCGTCGCCATAGCGCTGGCGGAAACTCTTAAGCTCCTGCATGCGCACCTGCTGACGGCGCAGGGAGGAGAATCCGTACAGCGCGAAATCATCGCCGACCGCCGACAGCGCCTCGCCGAACAACAGCAAGCTGTCGGAAATCACGTCGATCACCCGATGCTCGTCGTTCAGGTGCGCATCGGTGGACATCGACAGGTCAGCCAACAGCAGGCAAGCCAGGTCGCGGCGGTTTTGCCGCTGCTCCATGAACAGCCCGCGTTCGGCGCACTGGCCGTGCTGACGCTCGACATGAAAGTCCAACCAGGCCTGCATGTCCAGTTCGGCCCCCTGGGGTTGCCCACGTAGCCACTGGCGGTCGTTGCGCAAATTCTCGAACTGCCGACGCAGCCGCCGCGCCAGCGGGCCGAGCCGCACCGGCAGGCCCTTGGGCTCGGAGCCACGCGGCAGCATCATCTGCAGGTTGACGAAGTCATCCTGCAAGCACTGTTTGCGATAGTCCCATTCCGGCAACTTGATGCCGGCGCCCAGCGGGATGTCATCGACATCGGCCGGCGGCAGGTCGAGGTGCAGCTTCAGCCCGCCGCCCTTGCGCATGCGTTGGCGCGACATGGCGATTTCATCAAGATCCTCGGCCACGCGCGAGGCGTCCTCGTTCTCGCTGTCGTCTCCCTGACGATCGAGTTCGACGTGCTCGGACCAGCTGAACAGGTTTTCCAGGCGGAACAGCATCAGACCACCCTTGCTGGTGCTGTCCTCGACGCGCTTGGCGCGCTTGCGTATGCCTTTCCGTTCGGTAGGTGGCGCCTGCAGCTTGTGGTCAGGGTCTTCGTCCGCCAGCTCGGTGGCCTGCGGCACGCCGAGGTTTTCGGCGGGGTACAGCCACATCGGCAACGGCCAGGGTGCCACTTCGCTGCGTGGGAACAGCTCGACGCTGCCCGGCTCGCAAAGCGCCTGACGCAGCGCCCGCTCCAGCGCAGCCTCGTCCCTGGGCAATGAATCAGGATCCGGACGCAGCAGCAGGTGCGCTTCGACCAAACGTTCATAACGCGGCCGCATCGCGGGGAATCGCTGCAGAATCGATTGTGTCCAGCGCTGATTGTCACGCGCCCAGTGGCGCATCTCGCCGGCCTGCGCGGCGAGCAGCGCCAACCAGCGATATAGATCCTGATTGAGCGCGACCTGGGGATAGACCGCAAGGCTTTGCGGCAGGCGCAGGTTGCTCGCGTCGCACCAGGCCACCGGCAATTGTTTGCAGGTTCCGGCTACCTGTTGCAGCAGATTGCGCCGCAATATCAAGTCGCGCGCACTGGCGGCTTCCACGCCGACGCCGCTGGCACCGCCCATGGCGCGGAACAGTACCGACAGCGGCCGACGCAAACTCTCCAGCTCGACACAGGCCTCGGGGAAATCTGGGCTTGCGCGACGGGTGATGAAGCGATGCCAGACACTGCCGACCCACTCTTCGACTTCGATGGTAAAGGCCATGCACAATCACTCCGTAGTGCAAGGAAAACAAAAACGGCCCGCTAGAAATCAGCCGGGCCGTTGTGCACGTCGCGAGCTGCCTCAGGCGGCCGTGGCGACCGCCGTCACCTCAGCAGTCACTTGACCACGCTGCCTGAAGCTGTACAGGTAGCAGACCAGGCCGATCAGGAAGAACACACCGGCAACCAGACGCAGCCAGAAGAAGATGGTCAGTTGATCGCTGGTATTCATGAAGGACATGGCGGCACCGTCTGCCGGGATGCGCTGCAGCCAGACCTGAACCACACCCGCAGCGGTCAGGAACAGCGTGATGGCAACCATCGACACGGTCATCAGCCAGAAGCCCCAGATCTCGACGCGCTGAGCACGAGCGTCCGGCGCTTCACCCAGACCACGCAAGCGCGGCATCGCGTAGCTGATCATGGTCATGACGATCATCGCGTAGGCACCGTAGAAGGCCAGGTGACCGTGGGCAGCAGTGAGTTGCGAGCCGTGGGTGTAATAGTTCACCGGCGCCAGGGTGTGCAGAAAGCCCCACACGCCCGCCCCGAAGAACGCTGTCACGGTCGTGCCGATGGCCCACAGCGAAGCCGCCTTGTTCGGATGCTGGCGTCGACGGCGGCTCACCATGTTCAGCGAGAACAGCACCATGGCGAAGAACGGCAGCGGTTCCAATGCCGAGAAGATCGAACCCAACCACAGCCAGACCTCAGGCGCACCGATCCAGAAGAAGTGGTGGCCTGTGCCGATGATGCCGGAGATGAGCGCCATGGCGATGATCACGTACAGCCACTTCTCAATCACTTCTCGGTCGACGCCGGTGATCTTGATCAGGACGAAGGCAAGCATCGAACCCATGATCAGCTCCCACACGCCCTCCACCCACAAGTGCACCACGAACCACCAGTAGTACTTGTCCCGCGCCAGGTTTTCCGGGTTGTAGAAGGCAAACAGGAAGAACACCGCCAAGCCGATCAGGCCAGTCATCATGACCATACTGATCGCGGTCTTGCGGCCCTTGAGCAGCGTCATACCGACGTTGTAGAGGAAGCCCAAGGCCACCACCACGATGCCGATCTTGGTGATCGTCGGCTGCTCCAGGAACTCCCGCCCCATGGTTGGCAGCAGGTGGTTGCCGGTCATTTCAGCGAGTCCGGCGTAGGGCACGAACAGGTAGCCGAGGATGGTCAGCACACCCGCGACGGCAAAGACCCAGAACAGAATGATTGCCAGTTTGGGGCTGTGCAGTTCGCGCTCCGCTTCCTCAGGGATGAGGTAGTAGGCCGCGCCCATGAAGCCGAACAGCAGCCAGACGATCAGCAGGTTGGTATGAACCATTCGCGCCACGTTGAATGGCAGGATCGGGAACAGGAAGTCGCCGATGACGTACTGCAGTCCCATGATGAGGCCGAACAGGATCTGCCCGACGAACAGCATCAGCGCGAATACGAAGTAGGGTTTGGCAACGGCCTGCGATTGGAATTTGAGATGCGGATTCATGATGCTCATCTTTCAACCCTCCTTGTTTGGCGGCCAGTTGTTGGTATCGATCTTCGAAGTCCATTTCAGGAACTCGGCCAGATCATCAACTTGCTGCTCGCTCAGGTTGAATTGCGGCATCGCCCGGCGACCGGGGACACCCAGTGGCTGAGCCTTCATCCAGGCGCTGAGGAAGGGCTTGAAGGCCGCATCCTCACCGCGACGAACGAAGACATTGCCCAGCTCCGGCGCGAAGTAGGCGCCTTCACCAAGCAGACTGTGACAGCCGATGCAGTTATTGTTTTCCCAGACTTCCTTGCCGCGCACTACCGCCTCGGTCAACTCCGAAGCGTTGGTACGCTCCGGAAAAGTCTGCTCTGTGTGATAGGTCAGGCCTAGGAATACCAGGAAGAAGAACACGCTCCCCCCGAAGTAAATATTCCTGGCCATCCCCTTGGTGAAGGTCTCGGACATGGTCGCCTCCTCATGGCTTGGCGTGGCCAGTTTAAGAAGGAAGCTATCGAAATCCGCTTGATAGGAATCAATAAAACCTGAACGCATTACTCGGGTATTGCCGTCCTGCTGCCTGACCCGAGAGCGCGCCAAAGCCGAAGCCTGAGCCTTCTAGCGCCGTTACAAGTGAACCAATACGGAGCGACCAAAAAACGCTGTGGCTATGGGCGCCAGCGCCGGCGTCACGGTAAAGAAAAGAGAGGAGCACCCTGCTACAGGCGCCAGGGTTACAGCAGCATCGCCAGCCCGATGCCTGCTGCCATTGCCAGGGGCCAGCCCAACAGCAACAGGCGCCAAAGAGCCGGCGCGTGGCGCAACTCCATGAAGCCGTCCGTGATCAGCCAGGCCTTGATCAGCGCGATGGCCATCACCCCGGCGGCCAACAGCAGTGTCGAACCAGAACTGCCCAGCACCACCGTGGCGATGGACAGCGCGGCGAGGCCGAACCAGTAGCAGATCAGCATCTTCGAAGCGGACATCGCAACCCCGTCAATTGAGCAAGTAGACCAGCGGAAACAGCAGCACCCAGACCATGTCGACCATGTGCCAATACAGCACCCCCGACTCCAGCCCGGCGTGCTCGTGCGCGTTATAGGCACGCCGCCGACAGCGCTCGGCCATCCAGCCCAGGATCACCATGCCCAGCAGCACGTGCAGGAAATGAAAACCGGTGAGCAGCCAGTACAGGGTAAAGAAGGTGTTGTGTTCCATGCCCAGCCCTTCGCTGGCGAGATGCCCGTACTCGTTGAGCTTGAGCACCACATAGACGCAGGAGGTCAGCAACGCCGCCGACATCAAACCAGCGGCACGCATAGGGCGCGACGCGCGCACCTGCTCGACCGCCAGCGCGGCAAACAGGCCTGACGTCAGCAGGCTCAGTGTCAGCGCCAGTCCCTTCGAGCTGTCGAGTTCGGCGCGGCTCTGGGCAAATAGCTCGGGGCTGAGCCATTGAGCGACGGCAAACACGAGAATGAAGATGGCGAAGACCGTCAGCTCGATCAGGATGAAGAACCACATCGCCAGATCGCCCGGCAAACGCAGACCTGCCTTGGCAAAAGCCTCAGGCGAAGTGGACATCGACTACATCCATCAACGCGGCGACCGTTTGCGGATCATCGGATAGAGGCTCGGCGAGACATGACATGCACGCCTCGCGTGGGCTCATGCCGGCGCCGATCATTCGCGCAGCAAAGATCAACAGACGAGTAGAGGCAACCTCTTCCAGGTCGTGCTGCTCCAGCCGTCGTAGCGCCTGCCCCAGCTTAACGATCTGCCCGGCCAGCTCGGCACTCACCTGCGCTTCGTTAGCGACGATGCGCTGCTCCTCAACGGCGGACGGATAGTCGAAGCGCATGGCCACGAAGCGCTGACGGGTACTGGGCTTCATGCCTTTGAGCAGGTTCTGGTAACCGGGGTTATAGCTGACCACCAGCATGAAGCCCGGCGGCGCCTTGAGCGTCTCGCCGGTGCGTTCGATGAAGAGTTCACGGCGGTCGTCGGCCAGCGGATGCAGGACCACGGCTGTGTCCTGTCGCGCCTCCACCACCTCGTCCAGATAGCAGATGCCACCCTCGCGCACGGCACGGGTCATAGGGCCGTCCTGCCACCAGGTGCCTTGGGCGCCGATCAAGTGTCGGCCGACCAGATCGGCTGCTGACAAATCGTCATGGCAGGCCACGGTGTACAGCGGCAAATTAAGCCGGTGAGCCATGTACTGTACGAAGCGGGTTTTGCCACACCCGGTGGGGCCCTTGATCAGTACGGGCATGCCATGGCGCCAGGCCTGCTCGAAGAGCGCTTCCTCGTTGCCCTGCGCCTGGTAGAACGGAGCGCCGTCCAGGCTAACAACAAGATGTGCGGGCGCATTCATTGGCAATACCTCACTGCAGCGGTTGGTTAATCATCTGCCGCCAAACTACCCCCCGCACCTTGCCCCCTCAAGCCGTCCGCCGGCGAAGCTTGATTACGGTCAAGCTCCTAAGCAAATGGCGAATCCACGGTCGCATCGCAAGCCCTTCCATGTCTTTTTCTAGCGCTTCGGGTATGCACACAGCCCGTGCTCGCTCGGCCTTGGCGTCTGGCTGAGAGCCTAGCCGTGCGACGCCTCTGTCATTCAAGCACCCGGACCGCCGCGTCCTCGCTGAGGCCGCCAGTGACACTGCCCCCCGCGACACGACGTCACGTTCGGGTGGGCTCGGAAGACTCCTTGACTGGCATCAAGCGCGTTCCGAAACGCCCCCCCTAGGATGTGAACCGCGCACAAGAAGAAAGCTGCCACACCGCCGCAACTAGCAGGAGCCGCCGCAGCGCTCCAAAGGAGATACATCCATGAGTACCATTGGTAAACCCCTGATAGCAGGCCTAATCGCCGGCATGTCCATGCTCGGCATGGCCCATGCCGCAGCACCTGATATGACCGCGGACGAAAAAGAAGCCGCGAAGAAGATCTACTTCGAGCGCTGCGCCGGTTGCCACGGCGTGCTGCGTAAAGGCGCCACGGGCAAGAACCTCGAACCACACTGGGAAAAGACCGAGGCCGGCAAGAAAACCGAAGGCGGCACACTGAAACTGGGCACCAAACGACTGGAGAGCATCATCGCCTTCGGCACCGAAGGCGGCATGGTCAACTACGATGACATCCTGACCGCCGAAGAAATCAACCTGATGGCGCGGTACATCCAGCACACGCCGGACATTCCGCCAGAGTTCTCCCTGCAGGACATGAAAGACAGCTGGAACCTGATCGTTCCGGTTTCCGAGCGTCCGACCAAGCAGATGAACAAGGTCAACTTGAAGAACGTTTTCGCCGTCACGCTGCGCGACGCTGGCAAGCTGGCCCTGGTGGACGGCGACACCCACAAAATCTGGAAGATCCTCGATACCGGCTACGCAGTACACATCTCGCGCTTCTCGCACTCCGGCCGTTACGTCTACACCGTGGGCCGCGACGGCCTGACCACCGTCATCGACATGTGGTATGCCGAACCGACCACGGTCGCTACCGTACGCCTGGGCTCAGATGCCCGTTCGGTCGACGTATCCAAGTTCAAGGGTTTCGAAGACAAATACCTGATCGGTGGCACCTACTGGCCGCCGCAGTATTCCATCATGGACGGCGAAACACTCGAGCCAATCAAAGTTGTCTCCACCCGCGGTCAGACCGTCGACGGCGAATACCACCCCGAGCCTCGCGTAGCCTCCATCGTCGCCTCGCATATCAAGCCCGAGTGGGTGGTGAACGTGAAGGAGACCGGGCAGATCATGCTGGTCGACTACACCGACATCAAAAACCTCAAGACAACCACCATTGAGTCCGCCAAGTTCCTCCACGACGGTGGCTGGGATGCCTCCCATCGCTACTTCATGGTCGCTGCCAACGCCTCCAACAAGGTTGCAGCCGTCGACACCAAAACCGGCAAGCTGGCCGCCCTGATCGACACCGCGAAGATTCCGCACCCGGGTCGCGGCGCCAACTTCGTGCACCCTCAGTTCGGCCCGGTCTGGTCCACCGGTCACCTGGGTGACGACGTGGTATCGCTTATTTCCACGCCGTCCGAAGAGTCCAAATTCGGCCAGTACAAAGAGCACAACTGGAAGGTGGTGCAGGAACTGAAGATGCCGGGTGCCGGCAACCTGTTCGTCAAGACCCATCCCAAGTCCAAGCACTTCTGGGCGGATGCGCCGATGAATCCCGAACGGGACGTGGCCGAGTCGGTGTACGTGTTCGACCTGAACGATTTGAGCAAGGCGCCAACCCAGCTCAACGTAGCCAAGGATTCCGGTCTGCCGGAAAGCAAGGCGATCCGCCGCGCGGTTCAACCCGAGTACAACAGCGCGGGTGATGAAGTGTGGGTCTCCCTGTGGGGCGGCAAGACCGATCAATCGGCCATCGTGATCTACGACGACAAGACCCTGAAGCTCAAGCGCGTCATCACCGACCCGGCCGTCGTCACTCCGACCGGTAAGTTCAACGTGTTCAACACCATGAACGACGTGTACTAACCCGCCCGAGACGGCACGCCAACGCCCCTCATGCCCTGGCATGGGGGGGACTGGCCAGGGAATCACACCCATGACAGACCAAAAAGATCCGAAACAAAAGGCCAGCCGCCTTTCCTTCCTGCGCCGACCGAGCACGCACTATTCGCTCGGAGCCATTCTCATCGTGGGCATTGCGGCGGGGGTGATTCTCTGGGGCGGCTTCAACACCGCCATGGAAGCCACCAACACGGAAACCTTCTGCATCTCCTGCCACGAGATGGGTAACAACGTTTACCCCGAATACAAGGAAACCATCCATTACACCAACCGTACCGGTGTCAGGGCGACCTGCCCGGACTGCCACGTACCCCGCGAGTGGACACACAAGATGGTGCGCAAGGTCGAGGCCTCCAAGGAGCTCTGGGGCAAGCTCATCGGCACCATCGACACCCGTGAGAAGTTCGAGGACAAGCGCCTGACCCTGGCGCGCCGCGAATGGTCGCGCATGAAGGCCAACGATTCACGCGAATGCCGCAACTGCCACAGCCTGGAAAGCATGAGCTCCGAAAAGCAGAAACAACGGGCGCGCATGCAACACAAGATGGCTGCCGAAGACAGCATGACCTGTATCAGCTGCCACAAGGGGATCGCTCACCACCTACCCGAAGGCATGACCGAAGAAGATGACGAGTGATCGGCCGGTCCAGGCGAGCCCGAACCATCGAAGATGAGGAAGCGAAAATGAAAAAGATCATGATGGCCAACGCTGTCGGCGCCACCCTGGCACTGACCACATTGAATGCGATGGCTGCAGCGCCCGCCGACTGGAGCGCGGTACCTGCCATCGAAACCGGTGTGTTCTACCCTGGCGTATCTCCGGTGGAGTGGGTCACCAAGGGCACCGAGCACGGCGGCGCGCGCGTGCTGAGAAAAGGCGAAACCTGCGCGGCCTGCCATTCGGAAGAAATTGCCGACATGGGCGAGAAGATGGTCAGTGGCAAGAAGATCGAACCCTCGCCGATTGCCGGCAAGGCGGCTTTCATCAGCACCACCGTGCAAGCCGCCCATGATGGTGAGAACCTCTACCTGCGCTTTTCCTGGAAGCAGCCGGCCGCTTCCGGCAATCCGCCCATGGACGAGCTCAACCCTATGAAGATCGCCTATATGCTCGAAGCCGGCGACAAGGTCGCGCTGGCTGGCCAGGCCGGCTGCTGGGCCAGCTGCCACGGTGACGCCCGCACCATGCCCGGCGCGGACGCCAACAAGACCAAGTACGTCAAGGACGGCTCGCTGGCGGGCGGCATCTACTACGACCTGAACCAGTGGCGCAGCGGCGAGAACAAGAGTTTCGACGGTTATGTCGCCAATCATCGCGAGATGGAAGGTGGTCAGGCGCTGGCAGGTGCTGACGGCAAGCTCGAGGGCGATACCTGGTCCGTGGTCTTCACTCGCAAGTTCACCGGCGGCGAAGGTGATGTCGTGCTGGTGCCGGGCAGTACCTACAACTTCGGCTTCGCGATCCATGATGACGCCACCTCCGGGCGGTTCCACCATGTATCGCTCGGCTACAAGCTTGGCATCGATTCTGAAGGCGATATCACCGCTTCCAAGCTCTGATCGGGAATGACGGGACGGTGCCACGCCGGCCCGTTCCGTTTCAACAGTACGCTCAAGCTAGTGGTCCTACCGAACAGACGCGGCTTCGATTGATCCCAATCAAGGACGCGCCTGGCTGCAATAGCGCATGCTCACCCCATCGAACTACCGTCGCGAGAGGCAGGCTGGATAGCCTGCGGATGGAATCAGGTGATCGGGAACAAAAGGTTGCTTAGCCATATCGGTAAATCTAACGTGCACACACTCAGTACATTCCGTTGCTGGGTTTCCACCGAGGGCGGGCTAAGACCCCCCATTAGCCTTGAGGAGTAGTCATGAAGAAAATCCTGATTCCATTGTTCGCACTGGGTGGAGCGCTGATGCTGCAACCGGCTGTGGCTCAGGACGGCGAAGCGCTGTTCAAGAGCAAGCCCTGCGCAGCCTGCCATAGCATCGATGCCAAGCTGGTTGGCCCGGCGTTGAAGGACGTCGCTGCCAAATACGCAGGCCAGGAAGGCGCAGCCGACCTGCTAGCGGGCCACATCAAGAACGGCAGCCAGGGTGTTTGGGGTCCTATCCCTATGCCGCCAAATGCGGTGACCGAAGAAGAAGCCAAGACCCTAGCGGAGTGGGTGCTTAGCCAGAAATAACGTCCAGGAGGACGTCATGACAGTGTCCCGACATGCGGTTTCACGTTTGGGGCTCGCCCTGGCGTCCTTCCTCCTGATTCCCACAGCCCTGGCCACGGCACCCGACGCCCAACGTCAGGCCCAACTCGAACACCTGCTCGTGCAGGACTGCGGTTCCTGTCACGGCCTGCGCATGACCGGCGGCCTCGGCCCCGCCATTACCCGCGCCGCATTGGCCGGCAAATCCCGCGACAGCCTGATCGCCACCATCACTCACGGACGCCCCGGTACCGCCATGCCCGGCTGGAATGCACTGCTCGACGAGCAAGACATCATCTGGCTGGTTGAGCTGCTTCTCGAAGGATATCCAAAGCCATGACCCGTTCCCTCATGCTGCTGGCTGCGGCCGGCATGCTTTGCGCCTGCGCGCAACAACCCCTGCGCGGCACCGGCGACCTCGGTGTGGTGGTGGAGCGCGCCAGCGGCAGCCTGCAGCTGATCGAAAGCAGCACAATGACCAGCCTGGGCCGCATCGAGGGTCTGGGCGATCTGTCCCACGCCTCGGTGGTGTTTTCCCGTGACCAGCGCTTCGCCTACGTGTTCGGTCGCGACGGCGGCCTGACCAAGGTCGACCTGCTGCGTCAACGCATCGACAAACGCGTGATCCAGGGCGGCAACAGCATCGGCGGCGCCATCAGCCAGGACGGCAGCCTGATCGCCGTGGGCAACTATGAGCCCGGCGGGGTCAAGGTATTCGACGCCGACACCCTGGAGCAGGTCGCCGATATTCCTGCCACACCGATGCCCGACGGCAGCCGCAACTCCCGCGTGGTCGGCGTAACCGACGTGCCCGGCCAGCGCTTCATCTACAGCCTGTTCGACACCGGCGAAACCTGGCTGCTGGACTTCAGCGATGGCCGCCCGCCGCAGATCACCCGCTTCGAAAACATCGGCAACCAACCCTACGATGCCCTGCTCACCCCCGAAGGCCGCTACTACATCGCCGGGTTGTTCGGCGAAGACGGCATGGCCAAGATGGACCTCTGGCACCCCGAGCGCGGCGTCGAACGCATCCTCGACGGCTACGGCCGTGGCCAGCAGAAACTGCCGGTCTACAAGATGCCGCACCTGGAAGGCTGGACCGTGGCCGGCAACCAGACCTTCGTGCCCGCCATCGGCCAGCACCGCGTGTTGGTGATGGACAGCGAAAACTGGCAGCAGACCGATGCTATCGACGTCGCTGGCCAGCCGATCTTCGTCATGGCGCGCCCCGATGCGCGGCAGATCTGGGTCAACTTCGCCCATCCGGACAACGGCAAGGTGCAGGTCATCGACAGCGAAACCCATCAGATCATCGCCACCCTGGAGCCGGGCCCGGCGGTGCTGCACATGGAGTTCACCGCCCGCGGAGACCAGCTTTGGTTGTCAGTGCGCGACGGTGGCGAAATCCAGGTCTGGGATCCCTACACCCTGAAGCTGCTCGAGCGCCTGCCGGCCGAAAGCCCCAGCGGCATCTTCTTCAGCAGCCGCGCCCACGAGACGGGGTTGTGACATGCAGCTCGACAGCCTCAGCCGCCGCCTGATCGACCGTTTCCAGCATGGCATGCCGCTGTGCGCCGAGCCCTACCGCGCCATGGCCGAAGCCCTGGAGTGCAGCGAGGAGGAAGTTCTTGCCAGCCTCCAGCATCTTGAGCAGAACGGCGGACTTTCCCGGATCGGCCCGGTCTTCGAGCACAGCCTTGCCGGCGCCAGCACCCTGGTGGCGCTTGCCGTGCCGCCCGCACGGGTGGAAGCCGTAGCGGCGCGCATCAACAGTTACCCTGAGGTCAACCACAACTACCTGCGCGAGCACCGCTACAACCTCTGGTTCGTGATTACCGGACCGGACCGCGCGCACCTGGATCGGCTACTGGCGCAGATCGAGGCGGAAACCGGCCTTACCCCGCTGGACCTTCCGATGCGCCGCGCCTACCGCATCGACCTCGGCTTTCCCATAGGAGATGCGCCATGACCGGCACCCTCGACCATTGGCAGGCGATGCAACTGCGCAGCCTGCTTGAAGCCGGGCTGCCGCTTGCCGCTCGCCCCTACCAGCTGCTGGCCGAGCGTATCGGCGCCAGCGAAAAGGCGGTACTCGAACAGATCCGGAGCTGGAGTGAGGACGGCCTGTTCCGCCGCGTCGGCCTGGTGCTCAAGCATCGCGCGCTGGGCTTTCGCGCCAACGCCATGCTGGTGATGGATATCCCCGACGAGCAGGTCGACGAGGTCGGCCGGCGGCTGGGTAAGGCCACCGGCGTCAACCTCTGCTACCAGCGCCCGCGCCGTATGCCCGACTGGCCCTACAACCTGTTCTGCATGGTCCATGGCCGTGAGCGCGAACAGGTCTGCCAGCTGATCGAAAAGCTGCTGACCGAACACGGGCTTAGCGATGTGCCGCACCAGTTGCTGTTCAGCACCCGCGCCTTCAAGCAGTGCGGTGGCCGCTATGCTCCACCCGCTGCTCGGGAACTGGCCCATGGATGACCTCGACCGCCGCCTGATCAACCGCCTGCAATATGGCCTGCCGCTGGTAAAGCGGCCTTGGCAGGCGCTGGCCGATGAACTGAAGAGTGATTCGCAAACCCTGCGCGACCGTGTTCAGGCGCTGCTGGATGACGGCACCCTGACCCGTTTCGGCCCCATGTTCGACATCGATCGCCTCGGCGGCGCCTTCACCCTGGCCGCGCTGTCGGTGCCCGACGAGCGCTTCGACACCGTGGCCGCACAGCTCGAGGCGATGCCCGAAGTGGCCCATAACTATCGCCGCGAGCATGCCTGGAACATGTGGTTCGTCCTGGGCTGCACGGCGCCCGAGGGCATCGCCGAAACCATCGCCCGCATCGAGGCGCAAACCGGCCTGCCGGTGCTCAACCTGCCCAAGGAGGAGACCTACCATGTCGGCCTGCATTTCTCAGTTTGATGGCCGGTCTGACCCCGCGCTGATACGCAGTCTGGTGGAACTCACCCAGGCCGGCCTGCCGCTGGTGGACAACCCCTGGGCCTGGATCGGCGAACGCCTGGGCCTTGACGAAGACACCGTGCTGGCCCTGCTGCACCAGCTACAGGCCGGCGGCGCCATCCGCCGCATCGCCGCCGTCCCCAACCACTACCGCCTGGGCTACCGCCACAACGGCATGACCGTCTGGGACGTGGATGACACCCACCTTCCCCGCCTCGGCCCCCTGCTCGGCGCCCAACCCTTCGTCAGTCACTGCTACCGCCGCCCTCGCCGCGACGGCTGGCGCTACAACCTCTTCGCCATGGTCCACGGCCGCAGCACCGATGAGATCGAAGATTACCGGGCGCAGATACGCCAACTGCTCGGCGACGCCTGCCGAGCGGATGAGATGCTGGTGAGCAGCCGGATACTAAAAAAGACGGGGCTTAGGGTGTAACCAAACCAAAGCGAAATACGCCTGCTCCCAGCCTCAACCATTAAAAATTATTCACCCGCCGCCGTCCGAGCTAACCTCGGTTCATCCCTCGCTACTCACTTCATCCATTCCCTCTGTGCTTCCCGGCCTCGGCGTTCTTGCAGCTATGCTTTTTGACCAGTAGGCCCGTGCGTGTCGGGGCTTTCAATTCATTCCGATGCCGCTTCGCGGCGCGGGTTAATTCAAACGTTAGGCTTCGTAGGAGACGACAATGCCCCTTGTAACCCTTACGGTCCTTCGCCCAATGTCTGCCGCATTCAAGGACTCGGTTCTGCAGGCAGTGCACGATGCCTTGGTCAGCATCGGAGTGCCTGAAGCCGATCGTTTTCATCGTGTGCTTGAGCTGTCGGAAGAAGATTTTCGCTTTGATCGCCACTACCCGGACGTTCAAGGCAGCCGAACAGATGACTTTGTGCTCATCGAAATCCTTTTGTCCGCGGGGCGCAGCGTCAAGGTGAAGAAGCAGTTCCTGGAGCACCTTATGGCCGGTCTCACCGCGGCGGGGCACAACCCAGAGAATGCGATGGTTGTGTTCAAGGAAACGGCCTGGGAGAACTGGGCGTTTGCGGGTGGCCGCCAAATCCACGTCTAGAGGCAGGCGGGGTCTAGCTAGCGTTGGCCGCTGTTGTTGGGCTTTCCCCGCCACCCATCGAACGCCAAAACAGGCTGCAAGGCGCTGAAACCCTACGCCATATCGACCCTTCAGGCACCGCTGGATCGGCGTGATACGAAAGCATCACCCACGGATTTCACGCAATCCGCCGGACTTTTGTTTCCGATCAAGGTCACCCCACGCCACCTCGGCGATTCTCCCACGCAAAGGAGGCCTGTTCGGTCTCTGGCGAGGAGAGACCGCATGTTGCGAATCAGCCATTACCTGCGCGCCCTGGCCCGTCCGGATGCAGGCGCCGTGCTCGGCGCTCGGGGAGCGCCGGGAATCCGGCCGCCGGTGGTCATCTGGAATCTGCTGCGGCGCTGCAACCTGACTTGCAAGCACTGCTACGCCACCTCCGCCGACAGCGAATTCCGCGACGAGCTGGATACGAGCGAAGCCCTGAAAGTGATAGACGATCTGCGCGAAGCCGGTGTGCGCGTGCTGATTCTGTCTGGCGGCGAGCCGCTGCTGCGGGACGACATATTCGAGCTCTCCGCCTATGCCCGCGAAAAGGGCTTCTTCGTGGCGTTGTCGACCAACGGCACCTTGATCGACGAAAGCAATATCCAGCAGATAGTGGCGGCGCAATACGACTATGTCGGCATCAGCATCGACGGCCTGGAAGCGGTGCATGACGAATGGCGCCAGCTCAAGGGCAGCTTCGCCGCTTCGATGCACGCCATCGACCTCTGCCGTCAGCACGGCATTCGCGTCGGGCTGCGCACCACCCTCACGCAGAACAACTACCCGCAACTGCCCGCGTTGCTGGCGCTGATGCGCGAGCACGATGTGCAGAAGTTCTATCTTTCGCACCTGAACTACAGCGGCCGGGGCAAACGCAGCCGCAAGGCCGACGCGCATCACCAGATGACCCGCGACGCCATGCGCCAGCTGTTCGAGCAGGCCTGGGACGACGTGCAGAACGACCGCGAAACCGACTTCGTCAGCGGCAACAACGACGCCGATGCGATCCTGCTGCTGCAGTGGGTCGAGGAGCGGCTGCCACAACATCGCGACCGTCTCGAGCAGATGCTGCGTGCCTGGGGTGGCAACGCGTCGGGCAACGGCATCGCCAATATCGACAACATCGGCGACGTACACCCTGACACCTACTGGTGGCAGCACACCGTCGGCAATGTCCGTCGGCAACCCTTTCGCGAACTCTGGCTGGAAAAGCCCGATGCCTTGCTGAGCGAACTGCGCCAGCACCCGCGCGCCGTGGGCGGGCGCTGCGGCGAATGCCGCTGGCTGTCGATCTGCAACGGCAACACCCGTACCCGTGCCTGGGCGGCCGGCGATCTGTGGGCCGAAGACCCGGGCTGCTACCTGAGCGACGAAGAAATCGGCCTGCCGATGCCAGCGCGCATCCCCAGCGTGGAAATCAATGCCCTGTAAACCAGCCACACCCAGCGGTCGCCAGAACCGTACTCAGCCAAGCGCAACCGCCAACCTGATGAGCAATAACAGGAGTCCGCATGGACCAGCCAAACATACTCCCCGCTTCGCTGAGCGCCGCATTCGCCCCCGGTGAAGTTGCCTTGGTCGGAGCAGGTCCGGGCGATCCGGGCCTGCTCACCCTGCGCGCCTGGAGCCTGCTGCAGCAGGCCGATGCGGTGGTCTACGACCGCCTGGTCAGCGACGACCTGATGGCGTTGCTGCCCGCCGCCTGTAGCCGCCATTACGCCGGCAAGACCAGCGGCTACCACAGCCTGCCGCAACCGCAGATCAACCAGCTGCTGGTGGACCTGGCAAGGCAGAACAAGCGTGTGGTGCGCCTCAAGGGCGGCGACCCGTTCATCTTCGGCCGTGGCGCCGAGGAGCTGGAATTCCTGCTGGAGCGGGGCATCGACTGCCAGGTGGTGCCCGGCATCACCGCCGCTGCCGGCTGCAGCACCTACGCCGGGATACCGCTGACCCACCGCGACCTGGCCCATTCCTGCCAGTTCATCACCGGCCATTTGCAGGAAAACGGCGAGCTGCACCTGCCCTGGAATGCCTTGGCCGAAGGCAAGCAGACCCTGGTGTTCTACATGGGCCTGGCCAGCCTCGGGGGAATTTCGCGCAACCTGATCGCCGCCGGCCTGCCGCTGGACACGCCGGCCGCGCTGATCGGCAACGGCACCCGCCGCGACCAGCAGGTGGTGCGCTGCACCCTCAAGGAGTTGCCGAGCATGGCCGAGGAACAACAGCTGACACCGCCCACGCTGACGGTCATCGGCCAGGTCGTCGGGCTATTCGAAGGTCGCCAGCTCGAGTATCCCGCTCGCCTGCGCAAAGTTGCCGAAGCGACGGAGGCCATATGCGGCTAATGACTGCCCTGTTGGCGGCGGCCGCCCTGCCGGCCGCCACTTTCGTCGCACTGGACATGGCGATTCCGCGCGCTGCTGCCGCCGAGTCAACGGATGCCCATGCGCTCTACCAGCAGCATTGCCAGAGCTGCCACGGTGTCGATCGCCTCGGTGGTGCCGGCCCCGCGCTGCTGCCGGAAAGCCTTAGCCGGATCAAACCGGACGAGGCGCGACGGGTCATCCGCGACGGTCGCCCAGCCAGCCAGATGGCAGCCTATTCGGCCGTACTGGATGAGGCGAAGATCGATAGCCTGGTCGACCATCTCTACCAACCTTCAGCCGTGCCGCTGTCCTGGACCGATGCCGACATTCGCGCCAGCCACCGGATGCTGACGGATGTCGCCAAGCTGCCAGCCAGCCCGCAACATGGAGCCGACCCGCTCAACCTGTTCGTGGTGGTCGAAGCGGGCAACCATCACGTGCGCATTCTAGAGGGTGACGGTTTTACCGAACTGGCCAACTTCCAGTCGCATTTCGCCCTGCACGGCGGACCGAAATTCTCCCCCGACGGGCGCTTCGTCTATTTCGCTTCGCGCGATGGCTGGGTCAGTTTCTACGACCTGCATAACCTGACGATGGTCGCCGAAGTTCGCGCAGGGCTGAACACCCGCAACCTGGCGGTGAGCAATGACGGTCGCTGGGTGCTGGTGGGCAACTACCTGCCGGGCAACCTGGTGCTGCTGGATGCCCGCGACCTGTCGCTGGTCAAGCACATCCCCGCCGTGGGCCTGGATGGCACGCCGTCACGGGTCAGCGCCGTGTATACCGCGCCACCGCGCAACAGCTTCGTGGTAGCGCTGAAGGATGTGAAAGAAGCCTGGGAGCTGTCCTACGCTGGCGAGCCGGACTTCGAGCCACGGCGTATTCAAGCCGCAGACTTTCTCGACGACTTTTCCTTCACCCCCGACTACCGCCACCTGCTCGCTACCTCGCGCAAGGCCCATGGTGGCCAGGTGATCGATCTGGACACCGGCAAGGCGGTGAGCGACATCCCGCTGCCGGGCATGCCACACCTGGGTTCGGGGATCTACTGGAAGCGTGGCGGCGAATGGGTATTCGCTACTCCGAACGTCAGCAAAGGCCTTATCTCGGTGCTGGACATGAAGAGCTGGCAGCTGATCAAGGAGATTCCCACCGAGGGGCCGGGTTTCTTCATGCGCAGCCATGAAAATTCGAAATACGCCTGGACCGACGTGTTCTTCGGCGCCAACAACGATGCCGTACACCTGATCGACAAACAGACCCTGGAGGTCGCCCACACCTTGCGCCCGATGCCGGGCAAGAACGCTGCCCACGTGGAGTTCACCAAGGATGGCAAGCAGCTGCTGCTCAGCGTCTGGGACACCGACGGCGCGCTGATCGTCTATGACAGCGACACGCTGGAGGAGATCAAGCGCATCCCGATGAACAAGCCCTCCGGCAAGTACAACGTCGGCAACAAGATCGAATATGCCGAAGGAACCTCACACTGAGGCGCAAGCCAGAGCCGTGCGATTCTGGCTTGCAGCTGCCATTTCTGATTCCACCTGGAGGCACGCAAGTGCCGGTTGTTCGCACCCAACCGGGCCGGTGAGAAGCTAACACCCGTATGCGGAGCGCACTCTACGGAGGTACTCAGCTCAGGGTGAAGCCGTTGTCCACGACCCAATCCTGGCCGTAGACGCCACGCGCGCCCTGCGACAGCTGGAACAGAACCACGTCGGCCACCGCGGCAGATTCCAGGAAGTACCCGGGCAGCAGGCGCTGGGCGATGCCATCGGCGACGCCTTCGAGCTGTTCTTCAGACAAGCCCAGGCTGCCCCAGATCGAGGTCGCAGTAGGACCGGGCGAAACCACGTTTAGGCGAATTCCGAGCGGGGCGAACTCGACCGCTAACGTGCGCACCTGAGCGACCAGCGCCGCTTTGCTGGCAATGTACGCGGCAAGGCCGGGATAGGTCGAACGGGTCAGGAAGGAGCCGATGAATACCACCGAGGCAGATTGCGTCAGCTCATGGCGCAGCGCCCCCAGCGTATTCAACGCCCCTGCTCCGTTGACCGCCCATTGCCGGTCGAACGCTGCCATGTCAAGCCCGTCCGCCAGCTCGGCGATGCCAGCATTGGGCACCAGGTAATCCACTTGCCCGAGTTGCGCGGCCCGGGCCCGCAACGCTTGCAGGTCGGCCTGCACGGTGACGTCGCCGGCCAGCCAGAACAGCCGCTTCGCGTAGGTTTGCAGCAGTGGCTCAAGGCCCCCGAGCGAACGGGACATCGCCAGCACCCGAGCCCCACGCTGCAGCAGCGCCGTGCACACGGCCAGCCCTATGCCCGAGCTGGCACCTGTGATGACCGCCAGGCAGTCCTGTAAATCGTTCTTCATCATCATCTCCTGCTCACGGCATTCGAGCCGCAAGCTGCCCTTGCCTCCAGGACAGGCAGCGGTTGGATATATCGATTCTCACGCCGGCAGCTTTGATGGTCGGCGCTACACTCAGCCCGGGTGACCGTCGACCCGAGCGCTGACGAGCATCGGCGCGTAGCGCCAGACATAGATTGCAAAGGCCAGCGCCCAGCAGCTTGCTGACAGCCAGAGCCCAGCCACGGGCCATAAGGTCGATAGGAACACGCGAGCGAACGCACCCAGATTGAACAGCACGAATGCCCAGACCACGCCCGCCGGCAATTGCAGGGGCCGGCCGGTGTGGCCGAGAGTCACGCGTGCGA
>Ga0233366_1000039_pt1 | contig 60051 bp, 79 predicted proteins | sample ElkDunMinimDraft_23_FD_191536 | JGI IMG/M metagenome (GOLD analysis project Ga0233366, IMG submission 191536) | Fecal eukaryotic communites from dung pellets of Tule Elk in California, USA - Elk Dung C4 | ecosystem: Host-associated > Mammals > Digestive system > Large intestine > Fecal | place...
AACACAGACATAAGGTTCGCCTGATTTCGAAATGTCTTGGTTTTCATCCTAACCTGGACAGACTCACACTCGATTCGTAGGCTCATAATAGAGAGGCGATATACGGCATCCCTTTCAAACACATCTTCCACAGGGAACGGAGTTTCGGCTGGCTCTTTAACCACCAGAGTGTCCCAAGCTGGTTGACGATACACATGGTCGACACCACGATACTGGGCAAACTGTTGCTTATCTGTTAAGATAGACAACCACCACCAACGGTTGCTGTTGGCTAACACCTTCACATGGACACGCTTAACGATGATATCAGCAGCGTTACCAGGAAGAGAAAGGAACTTAGAGTCGCGTCTAAACACTATTGGGCTATCAAGTCTTGACCAGGTGTCTTCAGCATAGAGCTTCATAATACATGGATAATCTGGGTGAATACCAATTAAATCTTCAGACTCATCATAACGCACATCACAGAATGGGACATCAACATCTTGGAACCACGGCATCTGCTGGTAATTCATCTGTTGATCCCAAATAAGACATTTAGCTTTACCGTCGATCTTGTCATAGTAGTTAAAGTAGAGTTTGTTAGAAAAGCCCCAAATCTTACGAGGACGACTCATATCTACACGGTCATAATGGCTATCAACTGTAGTTGGCAGACTATTCCATAGAGCGCCAGTGAACCTACGCAGGCCTTCTTTCTCGTCGAATGAATAAAGCACACCTTTGTAGTTGCAAATGTCGCCTTGTGCTTGCACACCAGACGAATCCATAAACGTAGACACCTGAGTAGGAACACCGTCCTCAAGCCCAGTAGACGAACTTGATCCATATGTAGCGTAGATCGAGAAACCGTTCTTAAATGAAATCATAATCTGGTCAGAGGCATATTCGGTAAGGGAGGTAATCGGGTTAAGAGAGGTGTCGTACGGGCTACGGTTAGGAGCATAAAACCTATATGGGAAGTTATCGAAATCAGGACCAGCTTCATTTATTGCTGAAATCTGTACCAGGTTAGGATCTCCTCTGAAGCCAGCTAAATAAAGTCTGTTATTGTGGAACATAATCAGGCTTGCTCCTATTACTGGTCTAGCGTCAACAAATTCAATGCTTTCGATATTCTTGTTGCCACCTTCATCAACAGTATATAAAACAGTAATTGTAGAATCTTCACTCGGAACGCCGCCGACATAAGAAATACCATATGTGGCCAGATTTACTTCTGTATCATTGTATTCCCAATGCCCTCCAGTATATTTGAATATATATTTGCCAGATGCACTACCTAGTGGCGAGTTATACCAAATTTCTTTATCTATATTTGCTTTAATATTATCTGCCGAACCAGTAGGAAATGCCTGAGATACCCATTCATTTATCTTGAATTTTTGAAGAGGAGAGTATCCGTCAACATAATATACCCAAGTTTGTTTATTCACATCTGTCACCTGAGCGATATTGACCTGAGTAGTTCTACCATCGACACGAATGTTTTGGCTAACATTCATATTGCGGTTAAGAACTCGGTCATAGATTATCATTCTAGCAGTGCCATCTTTTTTGACACAGAATATATCGTAGCGATATTTATTAAGAGACACAGTAGCACCGGTCTTAATATTATCGAGACGATCAACTGGGACGCTTTCCCAATCTGAATAAATCAAACCAATAAGTGGCTGTGATGGATAAGGTTTATAGTCCTGACGCTCATCTACCATCTTATCTTTTTCTTCTAGCTTGTATATCCACGCCTCATGGTTGCCTTTACCAGTTGCAGCGATTTCAATCTTTTTACCAGTGTTAAATGGATTTCTATCTCTTATATCTGGAGGTAGCTTAACTTCGTCCCAGATTTCCATACGAACATACAACTTCTTAAAAGGGTTCGCCATTGCTGGAATTGTTAAAATTGAAAACAAATCAAAGTGTTCGAATCTGTCTTGTGAAACTTTGCACAAATCTACAGACGTCTCATATACTGGTACGCCGTCCTTCTCTGTTGAAAAATAAATTGATAGAATACCAGTACATCCGTCAGTATTTTTTATTTCTACAGTATTGCCGACAACTTTACCATTATATGGCATCTCAAACTTTATCTGTTTCCCTTGCCATAGTTCGATATAATCTTCAATGTCCTCGGAAGTAAAATCTTCCCTTCTGCCATAATCATCTTCTAAAAAGAGGAGACGCTCTATACCCTGGACTGACGAAGAGTTGGCTCTCTGTGTGGTAAGATTATCTGCGTTATAGCGTCCATTAACATAATAAGGAGAAGAATATGGTGACGAATTGATATCATCAGACGTGGTATCTAGGCCATAATTCCTAGTAAGATCAAACCCATCATGGATACGCCTAGAGGTTCTGCCTGGTACATCAGTTCTAGCATATGAGCCAGGATACTGTTTATTGTTTGCGTAGTATGACGGAGTACGCCCAGTTACGTGCGGTTGATTTTGATACCTAAGAGCCATGCTTATACCTCCCCAAGGATTCTAGGAGCATCCTGGCCCCATTGTTTATGAAGGGCTTGAATTGCCTCGATGACTTTCTTATTATCAAGATACATAGCCACATCAGCGGCAAAGGCATAATCATCAGCTTCGTGTAGGTAATAGGTTTTCATCACATCTAAGATGAGGTTCTCAGCGATAGCAGAGATTTCAATTTCATCATCGAGACTCGTAGCAGGTTTCGGAAACCCGTAGGCGATATAATCAACAATCACAGGAATATTAAGAGGGCGGTCAAATACTAGCCAGACGTTATCGTCTTCTACCTCAAGAGTGTATTCGCAAGGGGTGCCAGATTGTTTAAGATTAACTAGGCCATTCTTCTCGTAAAAATCTTTCACAGCCCTGTGGCAAATTTTTAATTTGTAAGGGTCACCACCGGTAGAGGTATAGAAATTCAGCATCGGAATATCTAGAAGTCTACGGAACGAGTCATTAAGGTTCCATCTGTAGTGGTTTCTGGCATCGAGGTTGAATTGTTTGTGTTTAGAAAAAAGTTTATCTAGTTTTGGGACTAAAGGTAATTCGTTTATAGCCCAGTTATAAGCACCGATGAGAAATTCCTCGCTAATATCGGAAGTCCCATCTCCGATTGCGGTTTGGAGCTTATCGCCTAGGTCTCTTAATAACATCTTCATAGTTTTTATTATACCTTGAAGAGTGAAGTTTTTTATTTTTACAGAACAGATTAGTATAATAAGGATATGATGAATTGTAATAACTGCGGTTATTGTGGCCAATGCCAAGAGAAGAAGAAGTGCGCTAACCCGTGTAGTTGTACTGAGCCAGTCTTTTCTGTTGAGGCGATGCCAGATGACCCTACAACTTTACGCTTTAATGTGAACGGGAAATCAGTCTGGTATGACTTCGAACCAGTAGTTAAAGCAGGCGAGACCTGCACTACTATAACCGTAGATGCAATACACAGACTTCTAAATTATCACGGTGAATGTTCTGACCAGACTATCACTGCTAAAGAACTTGGTTCCATTTTACACCTAGCCGATATCGGTGATGTAAACGCTGATGGTATAGTTGAAAACGGTATTCTTAACTACCGTAAAGAGTCAAACTGTGGTGAAGGATGCGAAGGCCCTGGAGACGGTTGGCAGACGACTAATCCAGTTACAGTTGGCAAACAGTCACTAGAGTACATTTTGGGATCAGATTCAGATGGTGAAATGATGTCTCTAATGCCACCAGCAGATTCTAATTCTTACCAGTATTTAACATGGGCTGGAGCTAATAAGGCTAAATGGGAAAAGATTGGAGAAGTTTCGGCAATCCCAACACAAGAAATTGATGGACACACTTATTCATATCCTGTGTATTTTGAACCAGAGACCGGCGCGTTAGTACGCTATAAGAAGGAGGAAAGCTAACATGACAAGCATTGCTGATTTTAATAGCGTAGACGAATGCGACAAAATCTCAGCAGATTGCATTAACGCAGAAATTCGCTGGGAGCAGACAGATGATACTACTGTATGCCTTTACACTTCTTGGGGTGATAACTGCATTGACTTCACAGATATTGTTAAAAACGCAGAGTCCTGCACGACGCTTTACCTTTCACCGGACGAGAATCCAAACTGCTTAGTGTATGAACCAGAAGAGAAATGTGGCGATAATATTTGCATCCACGGTGACGACCTCTCCCACATTATCTCAATGCAATATCTTAAAGATGTAGATCAAACTACGCCAGTTATGAATGGTGATGTCTATATTTATAACAGCACCACACATTTATTTGAGCCGTTTAACCTCGGTGATTTCATCACCAACTACAGCACCACAATTTCTAACTTGCAGAACCAGATTCAAAACCTGATTAACAAGTTAACACCTCCAGCAGACGCACCAGACAATGTCGGAGTTGTATTTGGCAATATTAATCTGTATTCAGACCCTAATGTTGTTATTAGCGAGGGCAGTGGAACTGTCACTACACTCGACAAAGATCATGGGCTTTACACCCACTTATTAGCAAATAATGTATACGGAGACGAGATCTTCGGTTAGAAAGGACATATGGCAACTCCAGATTTTGTAAATCAATATAGAGACGTAGCTGGCTGGATAGACAATGGACAAACCAATCAGCAACCTGCAACAGAAACCCCAGCGACGGGACTAAGTCGTTATGCGAACCAAGAGTTCACTAGACCAGCAATTCTTGAACCAGCTGGTAGAAGAGGTCGCTTAGCTGATGAACCATATGTTCATGGCACAGTTATAGAATATCCTGGACTTCATAATTCTCCTAGTGGACTAATTAGGACCACAAACGGTAGGACCGTAGAACAAGCGTTGAGATACAATGACGACATTCGTTCTGGGAGATTGACTGGTGAGTTAGATGAAGATATCATAGAGCCACAAAATGATCCTGGCTTTTTGGATAAATATAGGAACACCACTAAACAACTTGGGCTTAGAGCAAACACTAATAATATTAGTAGAACGGCAGAGAATATTATGAAAAAGCTCTGGCTGCCATCTTATTACGACGTGCTTTCTGATGATGAAAAAGCAAAAATGAAAGCAGATTATGATAAATATCCTGGCGAATCATATCAAGAATATGAAAAACAGTGGAAAGACTTCGCCGACATGACTTACAAATATCGTGTAAGGGCAGCCCAAGTTCTAGAAAAGATGTCTGATAAGGAACGAGAGAAAATTTATACACTTTTGAATGCCAACCCGGTAGAAGGTAAAAACGCGCTCGATAATCTTATCAAAGAGCGTGAGGCAAAAGAGAACGCGCAGCTAGAAAAACTTGCTTCACCATTTATTAAAGCGTTAAGAGGCGTAAATGAAGGTGTTGCTAACGCGATCAACAAAGTAATAAAAAGTAAAGGTAGCACTGACTCTTCGTCTGAAGGAAGTAATTCGGGGACAGATAAGAAATCTTCTGAGAGCAACTCTTCCAAAGAAGAGGCTGGCGAAACTATCGAATACACCTACAAACCTGGAGATACGTTTGGTCAAGTTATCACGAATCTTGGTCTAAAAACCAGCAACGGTTTATGGGGCCCTAATGGTGATGTAGAGTATTACACAAAGCAACTAATGGACCAAGGTGTATGGCCAGATGGTGTTCGTGGCAACATACCTGTTGGAACTACAATTAAGCTTCGCAGAAGGAAATAATTAGTTTTAATATCTTGAAAGGTATAATTGGAGTATGAATAATTGCAATAAACCTTATACAATCACCCATGTCGCTGACCTCGACATTGACGACTTGGCTACTATCCCAGATTACTTCTTGGGAATCAGAGCCGTTGAATCTCCTAGTGATGGCAACACTATTTATACTCCAGTTAGAGTCCCTGGAGCACGCGTTATGCCAACTGGGAACCTCGCTAATGTTACTGCATTAGATACCAACAATCCAGATCTAGTTATCCCTGAAAAGCAGGTAAGAGCTGGTTATATGGACCCACAGCCAGGTGGAAACATTATGAAACTATCAGATGCCAACCATCGCGCTATGTTCTTAATGGTTGGCAACTATACGAATGGCAAAATGTTGATCCAAACTACTGGGTTCTTAACATTCCCGAACGGACACGACTATATTGTGCCGACACAATATTACGCTGATGAAAACGGTCTTCCTACCACTGATTCAACCATCACCGGACAGAAGCTATTTATCCCTCTAGATGACCACGTTCTCAGTGTGAACGGAGATTTCTAAAATGAAAAAGAGCGAAAAGCTCTATGATAAAACAGATAAAAAACTCCAGCGCATCGCCGGGACTATTGGCGCTATTATGGCGATACTCGGTGCTGCGACTGGGGTTTGTTCTTGGGTCACAAGCCAATTCCAGAATGCAATCGCAGCCCAGATTAGCGGCTTCCAAAAGGAGGTTCAAGATGCAAACACTAAACACGAGCAGGCGGTCACCAGAGTTGAGTTGATGATGCTAATGGAACATGACCCAACTAATATTGCCGCCATAGAGAAGATGGCTAAATACTACTTCCAGGAACTAGATGGTGACCTCTATATGACACAAAAATATAGCGACTGGGCGAAGAAATACGGTGGCGATATCACAATTATTGTAGCAGGAGGAAAATAATGGCTAGAGAGATGTTATACCCAGATGAAAACCCGATGGTCAAGAGACACTCGTCTATCGACCAGTTCCGTGATTTCCTCTCTGTTATGACGAAGGGTGGCTGGACACCGATTGTCTTCGACCAATTAGACGGAATAAAATGTGAAACTATATTTTCTCATCCAGTAATTTTGAGTTTTAGTAACGATATAGGATACGTATTTCCTGAAGCCCACTGCTCTTACGCATCTGATAAATTTGTCTACTTCGACAAAGAGGGTGTAGAGCACAAGCTCCTGCCGGAGTGTATGGGTGGAAAAGGAGAGTTTTTTGATTTTTATAGTAAAAGCTTTAACTTTGTCAATTTTGATGGGAGCTCTGTTGGCACTCATAATCGGCTCAATCTCAGAGTCGGATTAGATTATGCATTGTCAGATGAAACACTTCCGGCAGAGTAATCGCCTACCTCTATACCAACTTCTTCTAAAACCAAGCGTATTTCTTTTCGAAGTCTCTCTTTATCGAGCTTGGTATAGTAATATTTAGCCAACTTATCTAAGTGGTTCATATACTCCATACGGCTCTTCTTTTCCAGAATATCTTCTATGATGCAATCAACAAAATGCCCACACATATCCTGGTCACGCACTTCTTTCACCACGCAGTTAAGAATGAATGCGTTATCAGTTAGCATTCTCACCACATCAGCAGGCCTATAAAAGCCCACAATAGCGTGGGCTAATATCTTATATGGATCGTCGTACTCATACAGGTAATTATTCATAGACCCCATGAGCTCCTATTACGACGGCTCCCACGGCGACGAGAGTTCTCCTTCTTGCCTCTGTTAGTACGAGCAGACACCACCCTAAGGTTAGATTTTGAATTGTTCCTTGGATTAGAGTCTTTATGGTCAATATCTTTACCATCTCCTCTGTGGACTCGCCCCTCTCTTATGGCTTGACGGCGAGCCTTGTTTCTCGCCGCCCTATCTTTTTTAGCCTTCTTAGAACTTTGAAAACGAGAGTATTCGTGGGCGACGCCTGCTGGTGTGCGTTTCCGCTTGCCGTCACTTGTCGTAACCCAATATTTACCCACCGTTTATCTCCCCATAGCTGCTTGTCTTTGCTGCATGTACTCAGCGTAGCGTTTTTCAGATTCATCTGATGGGATACCGTTGATAATACCCTTAAAGATGTCTAATTCTTTTTCTTCTTCTTGGATAGCTTTGTGGTCAGCCATAATTTTATCCATACGCTCTTTGCGTGCAGATGTAAACTCATTGTATTTGTCCGCCATTTCTTTCATTGATGGCAATGCACGATATGCCTTCTCGAAAGCATCTGGCATAGGCACCAAACGCCACACAGTTGAAGCTACTCTGTTAGCCTCTTGTACTGCATATGCTGATAGCATTGCAATCTTCTCTTCGTTTTTATTAAGTGCGCCACAGGCATTATTGATTGCCTCATCAATAAAGATGTCAGATGCCTGTGCCTTAAATTCGGCTTTAGCTTCATCTGGTAACAGGGCGATACCATCCTTGATTACCTTAACTGCTGCCTTGATTGTGTCCATATTCTGACCTCGCTTAATTATTAAGCCCATTATAACATATTAAGAATAAAAGGAAACCACGCGTCCGATTAGCTCGTAATCGTTATCGTCCGCCATGGCTTCGCCATTCTCAATCTTCTCTTTCAGTTTATTTGCTATGCCTAGGGCCGTTCTGACCTGACCTTCGTCTAGTAACGCATTGATTCTTTGCACGCCAGACCTCACAGAAGGGTCGCTACGGCCTTCCACTTGCCCAAGTTGGTTCGCATACGCCTGGCGTATATAAGTGGCCGTGTAGCCACTCCCAGCGCCTTCTAGGAGCACATATTTATCCAGCTCCTCCAGTGCCTTCTTATTGGCTAGCACTTCATCAGGGCTTGTAGAATTTACAACAACTTCAACAGCAGGCAGAAAGTCTTCTTGCATATATTGCTGACGTAGGAGTTCTGCTCTACCTCTTTCGCCTCTCTCTTTCAAAGAATCAATATCCTCTTTCGCCCGCTTATACGCCTTAGCTAGGCCTTCAGCGCCTACGCCATCAATGACAGCGTAGGTTGACATGTTGACTGCGGCACTTGAGCCCTTAGGAAATGATTTCTGATTCACATCTCTGATACGATCCCTAGACTGTTGATAAATATCAACTGGCTCAGGTTGAGGCTCTTCATCTTGCTCTTCAGGTAAAGAGGCATAATACTCTCTAGACGCTTCGAGCTCTGCTTTTGCTCTCTCGTCTATATTTCTATTAATCTCTTCTAAGTCCATTATCCTCCTTAATATTGGCCCTTATATCTGTCATTCACGCTAAACATGCTCTTAACCCAGCTATCATAGTAAGCCTTCTTTTTGTTCCCTCTATCACCGAGAGATGGGCTTCTGTTACTGTTATTCTTTTCCCAACTACCAGGCACCTCTACATATGGGTAGAGCAAGTTAAGCACCTTGCTATTATTAATAGCAGCCTCAGGAGTCATCTGGGAAATATATGGCGCTAATACTTTGGCAAGTTGTGTGTTCCAGTTAATCTGGATTGCTTCAATATTAGCACGATCAGCATTGGATAACTTAGGTTTACTACCATAAATTGCGTTGATTTGCTTTGTGATAGAATCATGCGCATCTCTAATACCGTTGCTCTTGATTAAGGCATTAATATTGGCGTAATTAATTTCATCTTGATTGCTCCATTGTTGCTTCATATCCATAATAGCAATTGGGCTAGTGTATTTCATCACGGTCTTACCAGTTGCATCATCTTTAACTAGGTAGCCAAAGATAGATGCATCGTTAGGACCATTAATACCAAGTTGCTGCATAGTATGGATCGCTGCATCTCTTCCGTCCCAATATCCAGATAATGCGATATCAGAAGATGCTTGGGTGCCACTCTGATATCCTGCGTCTGAATCAAAGTTCAATAGGTTCATCACGGCTGCGAATTTTTGCCTATCTAACGTTCCACCATATTCTTCCGAAAGACCTTTTACTAAATTGCCAACCTTCTGAGTGAACTCATTTACTATGTTGCTTCTTTCAGCCAAGATTTTCTTACGCTTCTCTGGGTCAGTAGCGAATTTAAGTTCGTTATTCAAGGCAACCATCTTTTTAGAGTTAAGCAATGCCTCTTTTTCGAAAGTAAGGTTTTTAATCTCTCTTTTCCAGGTTGCGTCAGCTAAATTGTAAACTGGCACATCAAAAGGTTTCATCATCTGTTCGCCGATATTAGTAGCGGCAGACTTCATGAACGCATCGCTACCCTCTCTAAACAATGCAGTAATATCTCCTAGCAAATTAGAGCCTGTTGTACCGACAACACCACTAACAACCTTCTCAGCTAAACTAGAAGACATGCCTGAATCACCAAACCATTCTGCCAATAACCTTGCGAACGCATTTTGGCTGTAATCCATTACTTCCGTAGTTCCAGTCTCTTCATTGAAATACACATTATTCTTAGGGTCACGTAAACTCTTACCAGTATATGGATCAGTGCCAGTAGCAAGCATATAAACAGTTTTTAATGGTACTGGAGCCATAGATGAGAATATTCTAGCAAATCCACGAGATACACGATCAAAGAACGTTGGATCTGACGCCATATGGTCCATATCCACGGTAGAGAAACCAGTTAGGTCATAAGGGGCGAAACCAAGAAGGTCATTCATCGCTAACTCGTGGAACGCATTTGGCTGCGCAATATTGAGATATTCTACAAAGTGCCTAAATGGGTTGATTATATTGCTAATCTCTTGTGGCACAGGAATAGAAATCGGTTTGCCATCGAATACGAAGACGATGCTTGAATCTTTCTGGTACTCTGGAATATTCTTATAAATCTCTGCGTCTTCTTTATTCTCAAGTGAGAAGGCAGTAAGAGCCATCACTGGGATAATTAAGCCACCAGTAATACGACCAGTAATACCGACAGGATCTAGTGACCACATTCTCCAGAACGACTTAGAACCATTAATTGCGGCACGGAAGTAAGGTGTTGAATCGGCAATCGCTTGTAAGTGATATAACTGACGAGAGAAGTTAGTAGTCGCATTGTTCATTGCGAATTCTGCATAAGTTCTAGCCTGCTCGATATTATACCCCTGTTTAAGGGCATCATTATATGAGCTAGCATATACTCTCCTACGTAGGTAATTTTCACGCTTGCCGTTTAAAAGCTTATCTGGGTTATATTTTTCAAGAAGAGATTCAACACTACTTTTAAGATTGTTCAAATCAGTGTCGCTCTTTTTGCCATAAGCTTCTTTCATAAACTTTGCGTAAAGAGTAGTTTCAGTAGTTGAAGGAGCAAGAGCAGAACCTCTCATCAATTCACGCGACACAGCAGCTTCATTGATAGTTTGGCCGCTATCTTTAGCCAACTGCTCAACTTGTCTCATCTCATATCCAGATGGATCGAATTGCTTAATTTCGTTCACAATTCGTTCGCCAAACACATCTACTAGATTGTCTGCGTTTTTACGAATAGTGCTCCACGAACCACCTACCAATAATGCATTACCGAAATCACGGAATAACTGGTTACCGAATGATGATAGGTTAACGGACGTTGTGCCGTATCGGAACATTCTAGACATCATTGCGTTCATTTTTGCCAATGCAGACGCCTCTGCATTTTCAATTTGGTATCTATAATTGTAAAGAGATGCAAACGCTGGGTCTACCTGAGCATATACTTCTCTACCATTATCATCAAGATACATAATGAACCCATTTTCGCCAGATTTGATCTTCTTCTCTGCGCCCATTATTTTGTTATTGATTTTTTCGACATTAGCGAACAAATCCTTTGAATCAGCGAGATCTGGGTTGACGGTTCTCAGTGCTGAAGCTGCATCGTCTAATTCTTTTTCTACTACATCATTAACGACTTTGCCTACTAAGTCTCTGACCTTTTCTCCGTTTTTGATGGTGATGTCGTGTGCTTTTAAATCTTCCCATACTGCGTCTGCCATAGCCTTCTTAGCTCTGTCTAGATTGGCTTTTTCGTGTAAGCTTTTCAGAGAGAAGTATCTAGCGAAAAGATCAGCTCCATTGGTGTCTCCTGCAAGAGAGTCAATGACTGATCTAGCACCCTCATTGCTCGTGATTTTGTTAACATAATCTTCAATATGAGACCTGATAGATTTGACTAAATCATCAGAGAATGTATCAACATCAAATCCGTCCATCAAACTTCTCAGTTCGCCCTTGATCCTTGTCAAAACTACGCCATCATAGAATGCTTCTTTTCCATTTTCGACGTTTCTAGCAGCCTCGTTCATCAAAGGAGAGTCAGAGAATTTCTCATCACCAAGCAAGTATGCGCGTTGTAAACCGGCCTCAAACTCTGCGCCACCTTCATCTACAGCTCTCTTGAACAATTCATATGAATTAGGTTCGTATACACGAGTAACGTTAATTTCTTCCGTTGGATGTATAAACTGGGTGACTGGGATTTGTCTAGGATTGTCCTCACCAGTGCTTTTAATACCGCCAGCCACTTCTTCTACAGGACCGTCTTCACCACCCTTAATATTGGGTTTTTTAACAAATATTTCTTCGCCGCCATAGCTTGTATAAGTGATAGGAATTTTTCCACCAAATCCAGGGTGTTCAGCAGGTTTCGCTCTCCTTCTGGCATAATCACTCATGTCTATGCCAGTCTTTGACAATTCTCTATTTGGGTTAAATATCATTGTCGTGCCAATTCTTTTCTTCAAATCATTGGCAAAATCGCCGTTCAAAAGACCATAATAGAATTCATTAAACGTTCTTGCGCCATTGATGCCTAAAAGCTTTGTCTTCACGAACGTGATGAAGCTCTTCACTGCAGTCATGGCCTTTTCTTTAAACGTTTTGTCTAATTTTACACCAGCATGTTCTGCTAAATTAGTCAGATGTTCTTTCGTGACTGTGTCATTTATATATTTGGTCCAGCCGTTATCTGCAGCGAATTTAGTGTCCATCGCATGTGCCACCAATTCATTCATGTCTCTAGTACATTCAACACCATTAGCAATTCCAGGGTCTAGCCCCATTTTTTTCAATAAATCTTTAGCAATTGCTTCTCTAGTTTCTGGTGTAGCCCTTAACCACGCTGCATGTGCTACCTCATGGAACTCTACCTTTTTAAGTATTTCAAGGTTATCTATGGCCTTGAGATTAACACTAATTTCTTCATAATCGCCGTAACTGTGTCTTCCTCTAGTTATACGCCCTTTTCTATCTGCACCCTCTTTAAATATTGCAATATCATCATCCCATCCAAGCTTATTTAAGAAATCAATATTTTCTTTGCTATGGATAAGCGAATATAGTCTATTCTGTAGATATTTTTCCAATGCAGGACCAGACAGAGTGGACGAATTATTGAAATCATTTTTTATATTGGCCATGGCATTCACGCCATTTTCAAATACTTCTGGGTTACGGTCTGGGAATAGAATCAGTCCCCATCCATCTTCGCCTTTTCCATCTGTAATTTTGCCATACAATATTTTTTTCCCAGATATATCTAAGAGAGCTCTGACGTCATCATCTACAACCTTCTTTAGAAATTCATTCCCGCCTTTACTATCTATTATAGAGTTCAATTCTTTCGGTATAACATCGTCAAGGCCAAAGATATGGAGGGTGTCAGAGTCAATTTCAACTTTATTGCCATCACCTTTATTTTTAGCTATCAACGATTCGGCCATTTTTTTATATTTTTCGGCAGTATTCTCGCTAAGAATATCATCTTGCGATACAGGGAACATAACAGTGTTCTTAGCTGATTTTAAAGAAAGGCTGCTTGGTTTGCCGGCATTAAAAAGCTCTGCGCCATCTAAATCACCTTCTTTAGAGCGTTTATAAGTATATGCTAGTGGCTCTGCGTCATTACCTTTGATATTATCAATGCCATTTTTCTGATCTCTATATAATATCCAGTGCTGGCTATTATCATCGATCTTGCTGCCGTAAGTCATCTCAATAGCAGCGGTCTTAGCTATTTTGTATCTAGTACTAGGATCATAGCTACCATCTAAAATCTTACTCTTTTCAATTTTTGGAGCACCCTTTAATTCATTCGCGGTAAAATCTGCTGGATTATAGATATCTCCAACATTATAATTTACGAAGTTATCAGCGACATCATCATACCCACCATATTCTTTAGCCATATCTTTAACGCCGTCACTTAAAATCTCTGGTGTTTCATCAGGGAACGTCACAAATTCTTTTCTGTTGCCAGCTACTCTGTATTCTATAATTTTCTTACCAGAAGCTTTTAGCAATGAGCGAGGGTCTTCATTAGCAATTTTTTCCAGCGTATAATCATCTAATTCAGAAAGTTCGTTATAATGCGGGATATTCTTTTCGCTCCCATAAATGTCTATAACGCTTTTTCTGATGACATCATTTTTAGCATTTTGCACTGCATCTTTCGTATCTCTGAAAGATAATATTTCTTGAGCAGCTTCAGAATAATCGTCTACATCGTTTAGATACAGAATATCGCTCTTATTAACCGGAAATACCAATAAATTGTCACCAGCCCTGCCCATAGTGTCAACGTTTGGTCCATCTCCACTGACATAAAGCCACCTACCACCTTTCCATCGTTCCCTGGTTACGTCATCTAGCATTTGTGCGCCAAGGGAAGAACCATAAAAATTGTCAGTACCGTCTCTTTGGGTTCTCCATGCTACCAACTTCTTACCGTCTGAGTTCTTTACTACATCTTCAGCCAATCTAATTCTAGTAGTCTCGTCTACATCTCCATTAAGAATATGGCGCATATTGTTGGAAGTGTAACGATCTGGAGCATCTATTCTTTCAATTAGATGAGCGTCAATCCCATTTTCCTCAAGTCTTCTGATAACTCTACTCTTTATTTCCGAAATGGACCGTTTGCCCTTATAAGGCACACTTTTAGCCATTTCATTTATTTCATCGTGTAGCTCTGCGTAGAACTTATCGTTGCCAAGACCTAAACTGTTGTCTGTCAAAGACATATTATCTATAGTGCCTCTGATATCATTCCATGCGTTCCATTCGCTTTGGGTCCATTCATTAATCTTTTCTCCGAAGTTTATTACGACTTTATCCGTCTCTACAATATCATCACCTATCATCTCAGTGTATTTTTGCCTGAGATACTTTTTGACTTCGTTAGATTGATTATTAAACCAATCGTTGTAATTCTCGGCATTGACGTTATCAGAAATTTTACCGTTTTTGCCCTTAATAACTTTCTTGTTAGCCAAAAACTGCGACACTTCATCTGGAGAAAGGCTAGAGATGACAACAGAACGCGTGCCTAGATCTATTTCGATATTGACTGTCTGTTCACCATCTGCACTCTTAAAAAGCTTGAATTCTATTTCACCTGGCTTAAACTGTTCAGACGCACTAACATTCAGCAATTTCTCTAGGCTCTTTTTATTTTCATTAATTTTTCTGGCGTATTCAGTGTCTTCACCACTTAATTTAATAACATTCTTGTTAGAGGAAAGACTATTATACGCTTTGATAATATCGCGGTTAACGTCAGCCTTAGCAAGCGCGCGAAGTTTGTTGAAACGCACAAGCTCAGGATCAGCATAATGTTGACCTTCCGACACACGATAAGTGAAATGTTCTATATCTTGTGCAATTACAGCTTCGACTGTCCCGTCTTTTCTTATAAACCTACCAGTCGGGTTAGTTTTAATATTGGCCGGCATATAACCAATCTCTTTCCAGATTGGGTTATTGTCATAGCTATCGATTTGCTCAGCATTGACCAAACCTTTATGTTTGGAAAATTCATTCTGTGCTTTATACCAATTCTGATAAACTCTATTTTGTATACCCTGGTCAATTAGCGATGTAATCTCTTGTGGCAACGCACTTTTAGCGGCAGCTATATTCTTTTCAATAATTGGGATGTTTTCCAATGCTAGTTTTGCATGATCAGAGCTACCGTACTTAGACATTTGTATCATCGTCTCAAGATGAGCCTTACCAACCCAATAATCAATCATATCTTGGTTTAGGAAGCCCTGGTCTGATACAGAGAGGCCATATTTTTTAGTCAAAGACACTAATTTGTAATAGAAGTCTGATGCATTTTGATTGGCCTTAGCTAAGTCAGGATTAATATATCTCATCTGCTTAGTAGCAGGATCATATTGAGGAGAGATATATTCACTGACTTTATAATTTATATTACGTGAATACGAGTCAAGAGCGTTTTCTATTGCTCTAACATTGTTTTTAGCGTCAAGAAGGTCCTTATATCCTTTTTTTGTTGGAACACCAAATTTAGTCTCAATTTCAATATTACCAAGCTCTCTTCTTGCAGCCCTAATTTGTTGGTTCCACTCTAACTGAATATGTTTCTTTACTAATCTTTCATATTTGTTCGAACCATACTTGGCATTTGCAATTTGCTCTTCGAGTTTTCTCATAAGACTGCCACCGGCCATCCTATCGTAAAAATCTGCCTTTCTTTCACCCCAAATTGCTAATTTTTTATTAATATATGGCGTTAACCATGAGTCAAGTGTTTTACCAATAGGAGTCTTGCCAGCAAATTTTATAAGCGTCCTAGCTCCAGCCATACCGGTCCACCACTTCATATTATCTGCAAGCTGACCTTCCCAATATGCTCTAGTATCACCATCGGCTGCTTCAAGAGTGTCCCTAAGCGTCGTAGAATCAAACAAAATCGCATCATGCAAAGTATCTAACAGAAATGATGCCGAAGCTGCCAACATTGGATGCGCAGTAGAGAATGTTTTTGCTATGGTTGTTAGAGTAGCAAGTTTCTGAAGGGCTGGCATAGCCTTTACAGCTAAAGATGCACCTAAAGCAAACGGGCTTAACACCAATGCGCCTAGTCCTTTTGCAATAACACCAGCACCAGCCGATCCAAGCAATGTACCGCCGATCATACCAATCACCTGCATAGCCTGCGCCGCGTCGGTCTCCATCTGCGAATACATATTGTATTGCTCCATCGTTGGATCAAGGTCCTCTTTAATCCAATTATGGACGGCATGCCCGTTACCTTCTGTAACTCCTGCCTCTATAACGTTAGCGATGTTCGCAAAAACTCTCGTAGTGTAATAATCAAAATTTAGACAAAGAGTTTCTATATTATCACCAACCTGTTGGTACCATTCGCTTTCTGGATGATTTTTTAATAGAAAGTCTTTGAAAGCAATTAATTTAGAAGCCTCATCTGCTGAATTTTGGTTCTTTACGGTATTACCATCTGCATCAGTATAAGTATCTTCTTTGTCCCAATCGCTACTCTTTAAAGCGCCATCAATTGTAGCAAGAACGCCAGCAAGCTCAGATCTACCAAAGTTTTCTCTAGTAAACACAGATTTTAAATCATCAAGAGTAAAACTTCCATCAGCTCCAGACTTGCTTCTTATAGATTCAAATGGGTTACCTAAATCTGGATTATCACCAAAGAAGTTAACATTAAATAATATGTCAGGAATGTAAACGCCGCTTGTAGGGTTTTGTAATATTCTATTTATCTGTGATGTACTTAAATTATTAGCTTTTTCGCCATATTGAGATACTAGATTCTTTTTGGTATCTCTCACTAATTTAAGATTACTTTTGTAGACATTAAACGATTCGTTTAACTTTTCAATCCATTCAGGAATTGTGACCTGTTTTTCTTCTTCAGCGCCGGTCTCTTCGTTCTTTTCTATCACCGGTACTTTGTAGTTCGGGTTTAGTTTATAAGCCAATGAATATGACTCTAAAACACTTTTATCGAAGGTTCTTTGGAACTCATCTGTATTATAAATTGAGCTAGGAGCAGTAATTATAATATCGCCTGTTTTCTCATCTAACGATGCATACATCGGTAAATCTAAGATGTCTTTTGTGTAGGCATTATTGCCTTTTTCATCTTTATATATATACACATCGTCACCAGGAGTTATACCATTTGTACCATATGGTATATTCTCATATAAATTACCGTCAGAATCATAGACATTCATTCCAGTAGTTCTAGGGCCACCGGATATTTGACCGTTATAATATTTTTCCCAACTTTTACTGTCCATTATCTTCCAGAGCCTCCTCCGCTCGATCTTATACCAGCAGCTTGATTAGCTAATTCTTTTCTCTCTTTATCTGAATATTGGCGCCATGCAAGACCACCAAGATAACTTTTACCAGTATCAACTTTATAATAATATCCATTATCTGCTTGCACATAAGCAGGATTATCAGTATTAGAAATTACTATTCTACCATCAGGTAATATGTCTTGTGTGTAGATATATCCATCATAAGATGAATGTATCCTAGATGAACCAGGAACCATATTTTTGTTTGTAACCCAACCACCATTATCAAGCACATACCCTTTTTTCTCATTATTATTATTTCCTGTGCCACCTTTTTGTTCAGGAGTGTTAGTGCTCCTAATCTGGCTTGCATTATACGCATCATTATATCTCTTCTGCATCTTAGCCTGCTCATTAGCAAGCACATCGTTTAAGGCTTTAGCCTGTGCAGTAGCTCTAAGATTAGCAGCTAAAGAGTTCATCTGTGGGGTTTGGTAGCGAGATGAAAAATAGCTATTAGCACCAGTTAAACCACCAACACTAGATGGGACTGCAGTGCCTAAATTATAGGTCTGCATATTAATCTGGTTAGTATTTTCTTTTTGTACGTTTCGCAAGTTATCAACAAAAGCGTTTTGCTCGTTGAGAGAGACCTGCGGGTTAATATATGTTCTTGACTCGAAATCATAAGTCTCATTTTCTGGTAATATTGCCATTAATTCTCCTCCTTGAATTTCCAATGAAAACCTAGTGCCGTTGGCCTATTGCCAGAAGCCGCTTGGTGGATATTGCTTGCTGACGCCTTTATATTAGTTGTTAATTCTTTAAGCCATCTAGCGGCATCAGCGCTGCTTTCAAACTCACAGCCAGTCTCTTCGCAAACAACTGGTTTCATCTCAATAGCACCAATTTTCCCATATTGGTGTATTGCATGGATGCTATTGCCAGATTTAGTTGTCCACTCTAGATTATCTACTCGATTGTTAGTTCTATCAGAATCTATATGATTAACCACGTCACAACCATCTGGTTTTTCCAAAAATGTTTCCGCCACAAGTCTATGGACATAATATGCTTCGGAATCTTCTCCTGGTCTTCTTAGCCGTGCGACATAATAACCGTTTCCTGATGGAGAGAATTTATAAATTTTCTCTGGATAAAAATGTTTTTGACCATCAGAGTATATAAGCTCTAATCGTAATCTTTTAATTCTGCCGAGAGTGCTAGCTTGATAAAGACCATCCCATCCAGGGATATCTTTCCAAACTTCTCTGTCTTCAAAAGTGTAAAATTCGTTATCGGGTAGAATTGCCATACTTTAATATTATACTATTTTCACTAGAAAATTAAAAACTACACCCCTTTTTACAATTATCTTCTGGAGTTAACAACTGCAAATTAGAATAATGGAATAAAGATTTAACATCGTCCACGCTTTTAGCCGTACAAAGAGGTTTTATATGGTCTATTTCGCACGGTTCTCCCGACCATGGCACTCCATATTTTGTCTCCCAAGTTGATAAAAGATGCAAATATAAATCTTCACATGTACATCCTACCACGCTCTCAAAATTATTGCTCTTGACTGCCCCTTTTCTTTTAAACACTCTCCACGTTTTTCCCCTTAGTAACATAGACTCCCTGTAAATAGGGTTTTCAGAACGCCTCTTTTTATTATATTTTTTCTTCCTACTTAATATTTCTTCCTTATGGGCGCGCTCATATTTCTTCATAGCCGCTAATGCCGTAGCTCTATTTTCTACGTATCTAGCCTTCTCTCGCTTTATAATATCGGCATGATTTTTGCACCTATATTCTCTGTTGTTTTTGCTTTTGCATTTTTTACACACACCAACAACGCCATATTGGTATCTAGCGTCTTTATAAAATTCAGATAATTCTTTGTAAACTCCACATTGTGAGCATTTTTTGTTCATGGCTGTCCATCCCCGGCCCGTGCTTTTAAAAATAAGGATGGACATAGGTAGACGGGTCGAACTACCCATGCCATACTTTGATTATACCTTAAATGGAGAATAATGAAAAATTTAGAGAACTAAATAACCCCTCGGTCACGGCGTTGGGTCGAGGGGTTATAGTATCCAGAAAGGACACTTTAATTGTAGCAGGCTACTTCTTGTTTGACAAGATGTTTACCTGGTCAATCAAGCGATTCAGGATGTCAGACACCTGGTCTGGCTGGTTTCTGAGCATATCTGGAGAAACACGTGGAATTAGCATTTATTACCCTTCCACTGGTTCTTCAGTAGGCTCTTCTGGCGGAATTTCTGGTCCTGGTTCTTCACCTGTTCCTGGGTCAACCATAGAGCCACCAGTCATGTCGTAACCACAGAACTCGCAAATAGTAGATTCAGCCGAAGTCTGTTGTAGGCAGTTAGGACAGGTCACAGTATTAGCAACTGGTTCAGCGTCACCAGAGTTCTGGTTAGCATTATTAGCTGCTCCCTGTAAGGAGACGTTGAGGCCAAGATTCTGAAGCTGTGTGATAAGAGCATTAAGTTGTCCAACCGTTGCGGCATCGTGAGCGTTTTGGCCATCATACACGCCACCGATAACACGATATGCTGTGCTGTTATAGCCACTCGTAGTATTACCGGTTACTAAACCAACATTAACCTCTCCAGCCCTGGTTGGTTCAGCATTAGCACCAAGAGCTACGGAGAAAGGATACGCATATGGGACACTAGATACTGCCCCAAGACAAACAGAGTTGTTACCATGGGCAGAGTGGTCAGAACCATCGCTATACCCAACATAAACACCATATGCGCTACTTTGTGCAAAACGCCCAATAGCTACATCGTTGCCACCAGTTGCAGCACAATATTGGCCAATTGCGATAGAACCTTGGTCATAAGCATGGGCAAACGGTCCGACTGCTATTCCTTCCGTCCAATCAGTCTGTGCGTTCATACCAATAGTAATAGAAGAAACTCCGGTCGCTGCACCTAAAATATTTACCATACCGTTACGGCCTTGAGTAGTGTTGTTGTATGGCAAAGCAATAAAATATTTACTACTATTTGCGTTTGTTGGGTCAATTTGTTCAGTCTGTGTAGAATCAAGATTCCCAATATAAACAGCACCACCAGTTGCACTTGCAGACGTAGATTTCGAAGAATATACAGTATCTCCTCCTCCACCACCAGCAGTAGCCCAAGTCCCGTCTGACTTCAAGAACTTGTCAGCATCGGCGGCAGCTGGGGCTGGCACTAAACCTTGAGCACCAGCGCTAGTACCGTCAGTGCCGGTAAAGTTCGTGATATTGGTATTGCCGGTCATAGCCGTTCCATTGAGCTGTGGGCGGTTTTCTAAGTCGTTAAAATCAGAGGTGCCACCTGGTTGGATTGCGTTAATCCTATCGATAGCATCCAAAATATAACTTTGGGTTTTTGTGTTGCAGCATCCTCTGAATTCATCACCAGTTCCGCCATTGCCGAGGACATTTAGCATAGCTTCAGTTTTGGTGTCACCATTAGCCATTTAAGCTCCTTCCTTTACTTTAACAGGGATTCCCTCTTTGCTGAAGAGGTATACTTCGCCAGTGCCCTCATACACCACAATAGAGTTACAATATAGGCCGTTCTTCGGAGCCATCTTCTCAGTTAACTGAGCAGGCACAGAAACGAACGTTAACCCACATTTGCAACCACACTTTTTGTGGCAATCGACTTTAGGGCAACAAGTCTTTTCTTCTAATTCGTAATTTAATTCCATATCTTCATTATACTTTACCTCAGTCTTGTTATAAAAAATACCTCCCCGAAAAGAGAACAAATTGGGAGGTATTTGTATGTGCTATTATAGCACATTATTTCTAGGTGGACTATTTTTTACCAGCGTTAGGGTTGTAGTGGTTCTTAATGAACTCTTCTGCCTTCGCCATACCAGGATTTCCAGGTTCCATCAATACCTTGTAAGCCTGATCAATACTGGCGATATTGTCACCAACCTCGGTGTATGTGACCGTAGGGGCATTAGACATATTTGGCTCTGCGCCAGTTGCTTTAGCTGGAACCGTTTGTGCCTTGAGGTCAAGGTAGCGACGTACCATCTGGTCGTTGATCGAACCGTCCTGGTTCAACGCGCGGATGTTAAAGCTTGCCATCTCTTTAAGCACATCACCGTTACGAATCTGGTCAGAAATTCCAGCATATTTCTCTTCTCCCGAGAGAGATTTGAAATACTGTTCAGCCAAGAACTCTTCAGCAGTAATGGCACCTTCAGGTGGTCTGTACTGAACCTGTTGAGGCTGTTGATAAGGTTGATATTGTGGTTGCGAGGTGGGATTTTGATACGCTTCCGGTGCAGTTTGCTGAACTGGCTGTGGATTGCTGATTTTCGACTTAATGGCGTTCCACCCACCATTGTTGTCGATAAATGTACGCATACCAGCTAGATCTTCAGGTGTAAAGCCGTGCATATCTGGCATTTGTGGAGCCGCTACGGGTTCCGGATTAGTATTTGGAGTTGCTACACTCTCCCCAGCCGGAGCTGGAGCGGGCGCTTCTGGAGCATTGTCCATCAGTATCCTTTCTTTATTAAATTACGTTTTAATTGTATCATGATTCTTTCATAGCGTCACGAGCATCATTGCGCTTCTTGATTTCACGAAGAAAATCGCTTACTAGCATAATGTCGCCAAAACTGCCCCATAGAGCATCAGAACGTCCAACCTGAAAAGCAATCTTATAGTTTTGGACAATACCGTTCATTGTTTTGCTAAGGTAAGCTATGACCTCAGCGTCATTATGTTTGTCTAACATTTCTTTTGCTATATCCATATTCCTCCTTAAATTATGGCAAATTTAGATTTTTTACGACCTTCCAATTGCTGAGAATCGAGACTTCCGGCATATATCCAAAGGGAAGCGATATCATCATCATGATGCCCGGCTTTGGCCATGAACCTAACATATGGAGTTCCGTCACTCCTTTTATTGACGCGCCTGATAAAGCTCCTCATCTCATCTATAGTATATTCGTCATGAATAATTATATTATTACGATCTAATAATGTGCTAAGTTTGTCCACCATATTTTCTTTAGAACTAACAGTAGTTCTAATACCTGGTATCCTATCAGCCTTATTCTTTTTATCTTGATAAAACCATCTGTAATAACGCCTAGCGTTCACAGCCACAATAAACCCATTAGCCACATTCGACTCTGGGCATATTTGGGCCTTATTATATATGGTGGCGATAGACACCGCCCAGTCAGCGTAGTCCTCATCTTGAAGCCCCCTCTCTCTAAACACAGCAACCTGCTCATGATTAGAGGTGTCCATTACCTGCATAACAAAGTTATCCGTGTCAGTGCTCTGAGCAGTAATAGGGTCAATCGCAATCCTATAAGAGTGACTCAGTATTGGCTCCTTGAAAATAGTAAACGGAGAAATATCAGTCTCCTGCGCCTCGACCTTACCGGTGGCATTATCTGTTACGATGCGATACTTCTTTCCAGCTAATATGTTTGGCTCTTGTTTCTTAACGCTCTCCTCCTGGAACACCATACGATCAGAAGTCATATTGATAATATCATCAATAGATGACGGGAACTCATAGCGCATCTTGCTAGTACGAAGGGACCTAGTATGATACCAGCCGAGCTTGTTGAACCATTCTTCTCTAGGAATCCCCCACTTCCGCATCTCAGGGACAATCACCTCTTTGTCATAGTCGGTCATATCTTCTTCTGTGAACCCTAACCCATCGCCTTCTCGTCCATACACTAGGAACCAAGGGATGAATATGAGCTCGATATCGTCAGGATTCGCTAGAGCAAGTTTAATCTTGTTCAAGAAGTAATCAGAGAGGCGGTCAGAGAACGTGCCGATATACGCCGTAAAACTCCAAGCATATGACGAAATAGCACCAGACACAGCGTCTTCCACCGCCTCTGGATTTCTATATTCAGAAGGCTCGTCACAAAGCCAGACCGATACGGTACCGGAACGAACGGAGTTAGAGCCAGCTGAGGTAATTTCATAATAACCACCCCTAGGTATTCCCTTCACATCTTTGAATCTAAGAAGAGTTGAGGTGCCAAGAGTGTCCCTCTCAATAGTTGGGAAGATACTTGGGTGGACATTTGCCACAATCGGAGCAATCTTCTGCTTAAAATATTTTCCGGCAGTAGTGCCTGTCTGGAGGGTGTGAACCGTGTTAAGATTTTCCATTCCAGGCACATAAGCCGGCAGATAATCACCAATCGCCGTAAATAGCGTAGATTTACCGAACTGGCGTGGTCCAATCACCACGATCTCCCTATGTTCGTTCTTCCTGGTCTTTTTGTCGACGTTCTTAAAGATTGCCTTGGCAATCATCTGCTGGCCTACGTTCATTTTAGGGTGGATATACTGGCGAGTATCACGGTCTTGGATCAAAAGACAATTCTCGAAAAAATATTTGAACCCCTCATAATCACCAGATAATGCCAAGCGTATCTGGTCTGGTGTTAAAGTCTCTGTTCCGGTGTATTCATTCTCAACTATCTTGGCCATAAATTCTTTTCTTTGCTATCTCAAAATATTCACGATTAAGTTCTATACCGACAAACTCTCTATTAAGTTCTCTGCATGCGACCCCAGTCGTTCCAGACCCCATAAATGGATCAATTATCGTGGCATCGTCTGGCAAAATGCCAACTATCCTTTTCATTACCTCCAATGGCATTTGACACGGATGAGACGTTTTATCTTTAGACGTGTTTTTGACTTGGTTGATTTCCCACCAATCATATATACGTGCGCCACCAGTACCTTTGGCCATAAGACGTCTAGTTTTTGCAGAATTTTCTCTATATGGCTGCCTAACCTTTGTAAAATCTGGTTTGACACCATAAAAAACTATGTCCCTGTGCTGCCTATTCATATTGGATGGATATACCCACGACACTATTTCATCTGGCACCTTCCCCATTTCAAAAGCAAGCCGATATAAATTTTCAGGATAATGGATAATAACACTTGGAGCAAGTTGGAACATATCACTAAGCCACGCATAATATTCTTCTTCTGGCATATTATCATCATATTCATTATAATGATATCCAATATTAAAAGGTGGATCAGTGACAATAATAGGATTATTGGAATGTTCTATTATTTCTTGTAGTAATAAGTTACAATCACCACAAAAAATAGATATTTTCTCTATTGGATCACTCTTTGATGAAGCTTCCATTCTCAGTATGCCCTTTCCTTTCTTTTATCACGCTATAAGCCTCTTCGATGCAATCACCAAAATCGAGTCCTAGAATATCAGCAAGAATAATAAGAACAACTCCAATATCACCAATAGCATCTTTAGTTTCAAGGGAATCATATCGGTTTCTCGAAATCTCGTGGGCCAATTCACCCACTTCTTCCATTAGTTTGACTGTTTGCTTGTCTGGGTTATCAATACCATGATCTTGCCCCCACACGGCAATAAGCCCAATTAATTCATCAGTGTCCAATGATCGCCTCCTTAATAGCCTCAGCGTTTAATCTTTTTTCTCTCTCCTCATCGCTCTCCTCTTGAGGTAAAATGTCGCTACCTTTAAGAGAAGAATTAAGTTTTGCTAGAGATTCCACCACCGCTCTTACTAGGTCTGGGTCAGACTTAGCGTCCAACCCATCTAGTAATTCATAAAGTTTAGCAATGGCTTTATTATTGAGGTCAGAGAGTTTAGGCGCAGGATTACCGCCAATTACCTCATAATCCATTACTCAGCCTTCTTCGCCTTCTTTGAGGTCTTCTTCTTGGTAGTCTTCTTCGGAGCTTCTTCCTTCTTCTCCTCAACTGGCTTCTCTTCGATAACGATACCACGAGCGAGAGCAGCACGGCGCGTGCGAGAAACCTGCATCATAGCCTCGTGAAGACGAGGAGCCACCAGACAAATCTCTTGCACAACCAATCCACACTCACGCTCCGATTGAGCGATCTGCGTAGAAACATTAGTCGTACGCATCTTGGCTAGAAGTTCTTTATACTGCTTCATCAGTTCATCGATTCTCTCGATTGATAATTCTGGATGTCTTGGATCCATATGCCTCCTAAACAGTTAAGCCTGCGCCATTAGTTGTTGTAGTAGTACCACTGCCAATAGATGAACCCTCTTGAGCGATTGGCTTATTTGGACGTGGGCGTACGGCATCACGACCCTGAGCATCATCAGCTACAGTAGAGGTTCCTCTAACGAGCATCTCTTTATATTCATGGCCCATCAGTTCACGATATTTGTCCTCGATAGCCTTACGCACGAGCTCTTTCTCGAATGCAGTCGCGATATAAATATTAGCGTCGCCGATGTGTTCATATTCAATGACGCGGCCACGCTTGTTGCGATATACTTCATCTGGTTTTAGACGACGAATTTTCGGGATACGGAAGTTATGCGCAACCTCCACCCATTTCTTTCTAGAGATCAGCCAGTCCATATCAACGACTGGATTCTCTCTGGTATCTGATTTGATTAAATCCACTCCTTCATCTACTGTGATGAATCCTGGAGATAAGTTTTTTGGTGACATCAAGTCCCTCCGTGTTAGTTAATTTCATTGTATAACACTCATAATTTTTATGCAAATGTGCCTACTATAAACTCTGCCTCAATATTGGACTTAGCTCCATTATGGGCGACATCCGTCCATCGGCAGTTGTTCTCGTCATACCCAATAATCACCACCCATTTGCTGGCATTCTGCAGGAAGTTATCGAGCATCTGAATCTCTGGGAACGGTGGCAAAGTCGATATTACCTGACGAGACTTCTCTTTCCCTTTGTTAATCGGGATGCTCGCCCAGTTCTCATAGCCACATTTCCTAAGAGTATTCCTAGCTAAAGACTCAACACTCCCACACATGCACGTAACCACAACGATCATGCTATCCTCTGCCCCGTCATTAAGTTGTATTCCTCGGTGATATTATTACCGTCATCCAAATTCACATAATAAGCGTATTTACCGCCAAGTTTGCTTATAGCCTTAATATGGTCATTTTTAAGCGAGCTAGCAAGTTTTGAGATGTGATCTCGCCCCTTGACTACCTCTGGTGACACCTCGTCGGGAAAAAGTAGAGAAAACGCCTCTCTTGCCTTTTTCTCCATATTAAAGCAGGTGCAACATAAGATATATTTCATTTAGCAATCTCCTTGAGGTAATTATACACCTCGTCCCGATTCTCCGGGTAAACGAAGCTGCCCCATGAGTTGGCATTCGCCCAGTCGATATTCTCCTGTTGCCCAGGGCGTTTCTTCGCATTCTTACTCTTCTTAAACTCAATCCAGCCCCACCAGCCCTCGTTGAAGATGAAAAGGTCTGGCGTCCCCACACGGGTTGTGGCGTTCATCTGTTGCTTGAAGCACTTGTAACCAAGTTTTCTAAGATCAGAGATGAACTTCTTTTGAAAGTCGCGTTCTAAAACCATTACCAACGATCTCCTCTCTTCTTTAGAAATTCTTTTAATTTTTCAGTAGGCTTCACCTTAAAACACCAGTTAAGCTCATCAAAGTCGGCTGGCTCAAATCCGAGTAATAGCATCGCGTCCTTCAACTGGTTGTTGCTGACATAGTGGCCAATAGCGTTCTCTAGCCAGTGTTTCATGCCATAACTGGTGTGACGTAGCGATGTCTTGTTAGACTTCTCGAACCAAGATGCGAGCGTCTCCATTGCTAAAGCCTTCTTGTCATCAGGCAACTGGGAGATTAGGTTCCCATCATTGTGATGTGGCTCCCTATACTTACTGTAGGTAAAACCACTATAGGTATATGGCCTACCATTCTTCATAATAGTATAAACTTCGTTCGTCTTCTTCATATTCTTTCCTCTTTTCGTCTAATTAACAGTTAATACCGGCTCATCTGAGAAGTAAACGTCATTATTCTTCGCATCCCAGATTAAATTATCTTTAATCACCATCTTATCGTAAGACAATGTCGGTAAACACTCCCTTAACCTCGCCCAAATCCTGTGGCATTGGCTACTTGTAAAGTTCTTGTACGGCCAGCGGGTGATTTTGTACAGATTTTTCTCATTTTCAGCCAGCCAGTGGTCACCTTCCCAGATTCTTCCATCCTCTCTAAGGTGTAGATGCTCTCTGCCGGACACATTGTAGTCAATATACAGTATCCTGGCTATAACATAGTCCAAGCAATTGGCAGTTGGTATACCAAGTTCGTCTTTTTTCGGCAAATCGTAGCTAAAGAAGTCGAATTTGTTCTGCTCATTAGACTTACTACTCTCTTCAGACGCCTGCTTGGCGATGATCTTGTCAGCTAAATTATCTGTCATTTTCATCCTCCTCTAAGCTAGCCTGCTTATTTTTCATCATGCTCTCTTCAAGCGCCTCATCTTGCAGCCGTTTCAAGATATCCACACAGCTCATCGTGCCATTAAGCACAATATCCTTCGCCTTGCCGAACCCAGGGATGTACTCCTCCCGGCATAAGATGTGCTTACCACTCTTGTATGTCTCAGAGGTATACTCGTCATCTGTTGTATACATGTAAATTTTACATTTAGTGCCAGCATAATATCTCTTCTTAAAGTTCTGCCCTTCTTGGAAGAACTCCGAACGGAGAATCGTCTCGTCATTAATCTCGTAACCGCGCTCCTTGCAGAAGTTCATGTAGTCGTGCTTTAAGAGGTCGAAGCTCTCATACCCAGCATAAAACTCCTTCCAGATGCGGTAGTACAGATTAGTCGACACCACCGTCTCTGCCACGTAGTCAGCCGATGCCTCCATCGTCTTGCTATACCATGCCTTATGCTCGCTAAAGTATTTGGCTAAAGATAGCAGGAACCCGACATATCTAGACAGCAAGTCTGGGTGGTCTACAAACGTATCCTTCCAGAAGTCGTGCGGCTTATTGTCCTTCTTACTTAAGTCATTTAAGAAGAAGATGAACTTGATGCGCTTGAGACACGGGATCGGGTCACCGAAGAAAGACGGAAGATCGTTCCTTGGGTCAAAGATCATAAAGCGTGGCTTCACGCGGAGCGGAATACTGGAATACTTCACCTGCACCTTCATCTCAGCCTTTGACGACAGAGTCTTGAACGCCGCCGTCGCCTTGGCATCCAATTTAGAGGCAGGGTCTTCGTCAGGTGCATTTAATAGCGATCCGAACAGCGCGTTGTTAAGAGACCAGTCCGACAAGTCCGGTAAGGTAAGGTCTGTGGTCTGGTGACGCCCAATCAGATTGTGCAGGTGGTCCACATAAGTCGACTTACCGTTCCTCGTCTTCCCCTTCAGCATATACATCACCGGTGGCTTGTTAAACATGAAATTCGTAGAAGTCGCAATGCACGTGTCCCAGTAACGGTCCACCCAGCCAGCGCTCCCCTCTTTGGCCCACACCTTCACGAACTCATACTCAATCGGCAACTCTTTATAGAAGTCCTCCCAATTCTTCTCGGTCCCGTCCTCGTTCTTATATTGGTCGAATATGCCATTCCACCTGTCGAACTCCTCTCTGATAAGAGTAGAACTGACCCCCGGTGTACGCGAAGTCGCACCAATCTCCTTATACACCTCTTTCTTCTTCAGCCCCTCCCCATCTATCAGCTGCCTCTCCTCGGAATCCCAAAACAAATCCGCGCAGGCATACCACAGACCGTTATCCAAATCCGCCTTTTTAAGAATCGACTGATACACATTGTCCATGCATGCCCTCACCTCAGATGCCGGCTTAATCCTGAAGAACATCGAGTAAAGAGTATGCACCACATTTTTCAGCCACTTCGACTCCCGATCCACCGGCACCCGTGAAAACGGCTGAGTAGACCCGTCCACCCGCTCACGCCAATAGATGTCCTTCGGCTCGTCCTCGTTATACGCGAACTCATATATATAGTCAGTTATAGTTCTGGTAACCATGTCGTCCCTCTTCTTGGCTGACGAATTGGATAGCATCTTCGGGTCCAACCTCTTAGAGTCCTTGTAAAGATAACCCAGGGACGCCATCTCCTCGCCCCATCGCCCAATCAGCGTATCCGGTATCCTGAGGGAGAGTGCTGGCCATGCCTTCTCTGTGGACTTAGTAGCCAGTATCTCGTCGTCATCTATAGGCGACGGATACAGTGGATCGTCCCACGCGTGCTCGTACTCGCTCACATCCATGCCTTACTCCTCGTCCCCATCCAGCGGATGCTCCTCGAAAAACCTCTGTAATATATACTCCACCGAGTTATTGATAGATCTGCGTTCCCTCTCCGCATACCCAACCACCTTGTAATACAGATGATTGTCCACCTTCAGCCTTAACGCTTTGTAATTCATATTACGCCCTCCATTCATTTGGTTCCGTGTTAATACCTCTATTATATACCCACTTAGCGTAATATGCAATACTTTTCTTTTAATAACAGGGGTCAACAGAGGTAAAATTTGGTACCATAAAACTATGGTCCATACATGGGCCATATGGTCCAATTTTGGCTAACAGGGGTCAACAGAGAGAAAATGATGGGCCATACAATGGGCCATAAAAGCCCAAAAAATGGGCCATACATGGGCCATGTTTTTTTCATTTTTTATGTTATAATAGCGGTTTATATCATAAACTTGACAAGCCGTAAAGAATATCATGGGAGGGATTTGGGTTTTCGGGATTTTCGCCACCCCTATACATGGTCCACCCTATGGCCCAAAAAAAGGCCCTTTATGGCCCATCCTATGGCCCATAAAATAACGGGGGAAAAACAGGGGTCGAGGGGGTATGGCCCATTTTATGACAGATTCGGCTATTTTTGTCAAAACCCACAGTAGTAGTTTTATTTTGCGAAATATGTTATAATATAGCCATATATTTTGGCTCCTGTAGCGTTATTTTAGTGGCCTGTAGTACACCCCATCGCCCCTCCGTAAACTCCGGGGCTACGCGGGACAGACAGGAGTTCTCCCTAGTCTAAACTCTTATGCTTAAAATAATAGTTTTATGATTTTATGTCGCTTATGCTTAAAATAGGGGTTTGATATTATAACATATTTTTTGTTTATTTCAATACTATGCAATTATTATGTCATATGTTATAATTATATTGTGGTATATTGTGAAGATATCGTGTATATAAAATATATACACAAAAAGATTTATACACATATAAAGATTTATAAATGCATATAAATATATACACATATACACATATACAAGCACATTATAATAATAATAATAATCGTGTGTATAAACACACAGAAGGGATTTATAAAATTATGCGTGATGCCGATTTTATAGATTTTATAAACACCTGCACCACAAGAGGCGGTGCAACATACAACCTCAAAACACAAAATGTAAGCAAGCAAGCACAAAATATCTTGCAAAATAGTAAGTATAAGTCGCTTGCAAAACATATCAGCACAAAGATTGTGCAAGCATATTATAACAATAGCGATTTTGCACAAAAGTTGCAAGAAGTTATGCAAGAGTTAAACATCACAATTATTGCATAATTATTGTATAAATAATAGCACACACATTGTGTGCTATTATTTTATGCATAATTATTGTATATAAATAGCACATATACACACAATATATGTGCTATTTTATACACAATATGCACAAAATAATTTATGCACAATTATATATGAATAATATGAAATATGAAATCAAGCAAAGAATATGAAAAAATATAATAAAGATAAGCGTGCAAGATATAAATTGCATACACGCAGATTAAATATAAATGATAAATGTGATGCACAAAATGTGCAAAATAAAATCAAGCAAATCCACATAAATATAAACTATGACGGATATAATCGCATAGAATATATGCCAATTATATTCGGCAAAACACGAAATAATAAAGCACAAAAGTATATAAATATCACGAACACAATAAATGATATATTCCCAGATATAAATGCACCACATAATGCACATATATACAGAGCGATTGCACCATATAAACAATTTATACCAACAGCACCAATACCGCCATATACACGACCAGAATATACAGAAGAAGATTATGGCATATTCAAATATACAGATACAAAAAGTGCAAAATGTATAATATTTAACGCACAAGATGAAGTTATATATTATGGAATAATAAGACGCACAATAAAAATATATGGAAGAGATGCAATAATATATTTACATAAAGGCGAACGCACAATAAATGTAAGACCATATATACCACTTATGGACGAAATAAAAGGTGTAAGCATAGATGAAATAAGAGCACACGGTGTAGAATTATACCACATATAAATGAAGCACATTAACGCACATTAAAACGACACCAAAACCACCGAGCAAGGTGGTTTTTTGGTGACCAATTAACACACATACAATATATATGCAAATATATAGTATGCAATAAATATAAAATTTAACGATTTAATACATACATAAATGTATGACATTTGTGATGGACGAGATCGAGAAAGGGAAATATATATATGCAAGAAATTATGCGCATCGGAAACGATTTTGTGCCGGCAGATAAAGATATCAAAGATATCGGCAACACAAGCACAGAGATTGTAGATGTTGCACATAAATATAAAACTAATGTATTAGCAGTAATTAGTAAGGGTGATAAACATAATTTGGTTACACAATCAAATGAAGATGACACACAATTAGTAGAAGATGTAATTAAAATTATATCTATTATTGAAACAATTGCAGATAAATATAATGCAAATGCAAATGACATCATAGATATAATTAAATTAATTATTCCTAATTAAACCTAGAAAAATGAGCGTGGAGAATAAAATGCTATACACAATTAAAGAGCTAGTTGAAATTAAAAGAAAAGAACTAGCAGAAATCAGGAGAAAAAATGATCAAAATTGAATATTTTGAATCACGAAAATTAAAAAAACAAAAGAAGTGGGAAGAAGAATTCAATAAAGAATATAAAAGAATTATGAGAGAAGTTTATGCCGACAGAAGAAGAATGGTGCGCGATAATTGCGTTAGCAAATAAAGCAAAAGGTTCATACGGTGAATTGTATGACACAGCAAATCAATATAAAATCGTTATGAAATGGGCGAGAAAATGGCTAGCAAATAAAGAGAGAGTCAGGAAGAACGCTAACAAATGGAATAAAGAACACAGAGAACGGCACAGGAAAACGAATCTAGAATATTATTATAGGAACAAAGATAAAATTAGAGAATATCAAAAGAAATACTACGAAGAAGTGTTAAAACCAAAGCGCCAGGCACAGAAAGAAAGGAGAAAAAAGAATGCCTAAAAATAAAATTTATATTGTGTCGTTTAAAAGATATGGAAACGATAGTTATTGTGGATGTGAATTCCATCCATTAAAAGCATTTAAAAATGAAGAAGATGCAAGAAAATATGCAGATCAAGATGAAGAATACGATTACGATGAAATAGAATTGGAGGAAAAATAATATGCCGAAACCAAAAATTATAATGCACACGATCTTTAATCTTGAAAAAGATCGACAGGAACAATTCAATGAAGATTATGAATTAATGTTTGATGTGTGTAAAGAAGCAGGCTGTAAAGATATGCCGGCACAAATGAAAGAAATGTATGAATTTAGCGATGAATAAAAAAGAAAGGAGAGCACGCACACGATTAGAGAAACAATTCGATCGAAAAATGCACGCTAAAATGCAGAAATATTTAAAAGGGGAATAAAATGTCACGCACATATAAAAGAAAATATTCCGGTGCAAAAGCAGTAGACAAAGAATGCAGATGCCACGGAGAATGTGAATATTGCAGAAGCAATAGACTACACCAACAGAATAAAGAGAAATTAAAAGTAGAAGATATGAATCTTTACTATAAAGAAACTATAAAGGAGAAATAAATGCTAGGTAAGAAAATCGCATTTAAAGACGCGTGCAAACACGCGAAATCAAACCACAAAAGATCAGGTAGAAATCGTGCGTGCGTGGGCAAATAAATGGTTTAAGAATAAAGAAAAAAGCAATAAATACGCACGGAAATGGATTAAAGAACATCCGGAACGGCATAACGAAATGAATAAACTGTCATATAGACGGGTAAAAGAAAGGAAAAAGAATGCCAAGCAATAAAAATAAATTCACGGTAGATGAAATCGTGAAGTTTTTAAAAGATGAAGAAGAAAATAAAACAATTGAAGGGGAATTGTTACAAAAGAAATTGATACGTGAATTATACAAACAATTAGGGAAACCAACGGAAGAAGATTTCAAAGATATATATGAAATTGCTGGAAGGGGATGGAAAAAATTCCCAGGATACACAACGTGGATAAATATCAGAACAGCGAGAATGATGGAAATTGATAACAATGCGCCAACCACATGGAGAATTAATAGGGCATCAATGACAAAAGTAAATATTGTAGAAGAATATACACGAGCGGGGTGGCATTGTGAAGTGCAAAGTTATAATGTATTATGTGGAAAATATGTGAAGCATCCGAAATATAAAAATATCTGGGTGTATTTTTACAGCAGTAGAGATTGTAATAAATATGAATACGTAATCGAGCGAGAAGAAAATGAATAAATTAGAAGCACAAATTATTGTGCAGAATACAGGGAACTATGAAGAAGAAGACGTAGAAGAAATATTAGATGTATATGAAGAAGTAATGAAATACGTAGGATTTAAAGATGAAAGGAGAGACAAAAGATTTATAGTAAAATTCCACGACATATTTTATTATATGCCGGAAGAATACGAAAGAGAGCATGAAGAAGAATTTAATTATTTATTTGATGAATTCTGTGAACAACAATACGACTATATCGTAGGACAAGAAGATATAGAGGTATATGAAATGCTAAGTCCAATGTATGTGGGACATTACCAAGCATTTATTGTAGATATACCAGAAATCACAGAAGAAAATGCAATAGATGTAGCAATGAAAGCGTATGACGAATTTAATTATAAAGGAGGACAATATGTAAAAAATTATATATACTTAGTAGATTTATTAAAAGATCTAGAAGATAATTATATGGATTATTGGATAGAATATTTAGAAGAATCAGATTTCCCACAGGAATATCTGAAACAAATTAAAGAAAAATATAATCGTGACAGAGAAAGAAAGAATTAAATGGAAGATTTAGCAACAAGAATCATTTATAAATGGGAGGCAGGTGGAAAGAAACCAATGCTGGTATCAACACCAGGAAAAGGTAAAACAGCATTCGTAAATTATTTAGGGAAGAAATTGGGGGTAAATGTAAAAGCAATTAACACATCAACATTTGAAGGCGTAGATGCAAATGGTATGCCATATATAAATCCAACCACACATGAATTGGAAATTAGTAAACCATTCTGGCTAGAAGGATTAAAGGAAGGAGATATATTATTCCTAGATGAATTTTCAAATGCACCAAGTGAAGTAAGAAATGCATTTCTACAAATTATTCTAGACCAGAAACTACCAAGTGGAAAAGAAATGCCAAAATTAAGAATCATTGGAGCAATGAACCCAGCAAGTGATTTGGAAGGATATGTAGAATTTTCAAACGCAATGAAAGATAGATGGGCATTTATACCATTTGATTTTCCAGTAGAAGAATGGCACAAATTATATAAAGATAATTTTGGGAAGCCACAAACAGAAAGAGAAAAGAAAATCAGGGAGAAACTATCAGCATTCTTAACAACAAATCCACATCTATTGGAAGATAGAAAACCATTAAAGGCAAGTGCATATGGAATTACAAATGAAAGTGAAGCAACCACAATTGAATATGCAACACCGAATCGTAGAAACTGGGATAATCTAGCAAGAGAATTAGCACGAACAAAAGACGAAGAAGAAATGAAGAAGATGCAAAAGAATATGTTCATGGAAAATGTAGGACTAGAATGCTGGAGAAACTATAAAGAATATATTTCCACAGAGAACAAACCATTAAGCACATACAAATGGGATGGTGAGCCGGATGAAATCAGCCAGCAAATCAATAGGTTGAAAGCAGAAAAGGATGTGGATAAGCAGGCAGAATACTTTGTAAGAGCACACGAATATTGTAAGAATAAAGAAGTGGTAGCAAGTGTATTGCCAGACGTATTAAAGAATGCGATTGGTAAATATGGAATTGAATATAGAAATAAATTGCCAGAATTCTATGAAGTATATCAAAAGATTGGTGCGTAAAATGTCATGGATGGATATTTTATGTATGACCACCATCCAGAATATAAAAATCTAACGATGGAAGAAAAGATGTTAGTAGATAAAGAAATGGGAAAATGGTGGGCAGAAATGAAAGATGTTTTGTTTCCAATGTTTATAGCCAGAGAAAAAGAACTCAGAGTAATAAAAGAGATTAAAAGAAAGGAGAAAAAGTGGGAGACAAATTAGAAAATAAAATGCTTGCAGAAGAAATAATCAACAAAGCAATACAAGAAATTGTATTCAAATATAATGCATATGCACCAATTATAAGTTCATTTAGAATTGCATACACAGAAACTATACCAACAATGGGTGTAGATAAATATGCAAGATTAATTGTGAATCCAGATTTTGTAGTGAAGAATCAAATATATATGAAGGGAATAATAATTCACGAAACACTACATATATTCTTTGGGCACACGACAGATACAAGAAGCAAATTAGCATACAGTGAAAATGCACAGCATAATAAATATGCAAATATCGCAGAAGACTGTGCGATTAATCAATTCATTAGAGAGAGTTTGCCAGAACAAGCAATTACACCAAGTACATTAAAAACCATGTTAGGTGGAGTGTCATTAGAATATGACGAATCAGCAGAATATTATTACGATAAAATCGTAGAATATATGAAGAATAAAAAAGAAAATAAAATCGTAATGGCAGGTAGTGGTGGAGATGGAGATGGAGATGGAGAATTAAAAAATCCAACTTGTTCCACAGATATTGCAAATAGTAAAGAAATGCAAGACGAGCTGGACAAAATGGGGATCGAACACATCTCACAGGAAGAAGTAAATGAAAAAGTATTACAGACGGCACAGGAAATTTGCAAAGCACAGGGATATCAATATGGTGGATTAGTAGATTTTGCAAAAGAATTAATGGACCCGAAAGTAGATTGGCGACCATTATTACAAGCAACAGTAAGAAATGCAGAGAAAAAAGTATGGAGTATTCATTCTAAACAGACATACAAACGAGTGAGTAGAAGGTCTGGGCAAATTCTAATTCCAAAAAGATATGGGCAAAAGATTTCAGTAGTATTAACATTTGATACATCGGGAAGTATTTCACAAGAAATGGTAAACCAATTCCTAGCAGAGATTAAATCGTGTATGAAATATAGCGAGATAAAGGAGTGCGCCCTATGGCACACAGAAAATTATTGGTATGGTTCGCCAGAAGAACTAGAAAGGAGTATAGAAAAAGTATTTGAAAGTGGTGGAACAGACGAAGGATGTATGGGGAATGCGGAGAAACATTGTAAAGCAGACCTATACATTCATTTTAGTGATGGCTATCATGGGAACCAATATGGATTCGAGAAGCCACAAAAGAATATAGAAATCGTGTGGGATGGAAAAGAAATTAAAGAAATCAGAAAGGATTTTTAAATGGAAGAAAAACAAAAGAAATATGTAGTATGCGAGCACACACTACAAGAATTACAAGATGAAGCTAAAACCATAGCTGAATATTTTGGTAACAAAACTTTATACGAATATAAAGTAGATAGAAGTTATTTCACACCAGAACAAATAGAGATTCAATTATCAAACAAATGGAATGCAGAGTATTATAGTAACGTAAGATTATCGGAAACAAAATTATATGACCGTGTCAAAAAGATTTTTTATGAAGAATTAAACAATGGATGTAGAGAGAATATTAAAGATAAACTAATTGATAGTCTAATGAACTTGAAAGTTAGAAACATTGCTAGTTTCAATAAATATAAAGAAAACTATGAATTTTATACGGGGGTATCGTGCGATTATGAATTAGAAGGTGAAGAGTCAGAAGACTTTGTATACATCAATGATATAAAAGAATTTGAATCTAGATTAAAAGATGTATCAAGGAGAAGTTATTATAGTAGAAACAAAAATGATATCGTATATCTTGAAACATTTAGAGTGCAAATCTACGCACAAGAATTTAGGAACATGAAAGATACTGTTACTAGAATTGTAAATAAGTTCTTAAGGAATGAATTAACATACTGTATCAATAGTAATAAGATTATTGTGCCAGAAGAATACATTGCTAAAGGTGAAGTAGGTATCGGCGAGTGGCGAGAATTGAAACGCTCGAAGAATAAGAATAATAATATTGAGAACCAGATTATTAAGCAAACATTTAAAGACAAGAAACGCTTTGCAGTAAAAAGTATGTACAATATCATGAGTGCAGTTACGAGAGCAAATTGGAATTCATGGAAAGTGCCAAACCTGTCAATTGATGGTTCATATAATAATCAGAGAACTTCATATTTAGTGAATCAACTTCTAAAAGATAAAGACAAGAAACAATTTCTATCTATGACTGAAGAAGAAATCGTAGAGAGATTTAAAAAGGATTGGGTTGATAAACTAAATAAAGCAATTGAAGAAGTAAATAAAATTAAACCGGAGGATATTAAATAACATGAAGGACAGAATTATAGATATAATTAGAGGCTACATGAGCAAAACGTTTGGGAATCCAGACGCATTACCAAAACCAGTCCTAGAAGGATTAGCAGAAGAAATAGATAAGCATGGATATGAGATATATGAGAACGTTCGGGATGAATATGATTATGACGATATTGATATGGTAACCGGATATCGTGATATCGAATTAACAGAAGACGAGAGAAAAGAAGCCTTCTCTAAATATAGAAAAGCACAAGAATATGAATCATCTATTGATTCTTTATATGAAATAATAAATGATATTGTTAATAAAAGAGAGAAAGAAAAATCACTATCAACACTCTCTTCTTCCGCAGACAACAAACAGCAACAATAACAGCAACAGCAACAGGAGTGAAAAAATGACAAGTAAAGATGAATTAAAACAAGTGAACATTAAAATTCAAAGCAAGCAAAGAACTATGAGTGGATGCGAAGACTCAGCACTTTTGATAGATACAATTCTGAGCATGACAAAGCTATTGAAGAGAAGCCTGAATAAAGTGTATCCAGATAATAATGACACGAAGAGTTTCTCGGTGGCGTTACTTGCGATGGTGGCAGACCTGACATCTATAAAAGCAGAGATACGAGATGTGGCATCTGAAACAGCAGATGAAATGTATGAATTAGAAATGAAAGTTAAAGAATTGAAAGGAGAAGACCATGCCCAATTGGGTGAAGAATAACGTGGAATTCGGATCGGAAGAAGTCATCAAGCAATGTATGGATGACGAAAATAGAGATATAGATTTCAACAAGATAATTCCGATGCCAAAGATTCTTGAAGATGATGAAGGATTAGAAAAGTTATCTCTTGAAGAGCGACTTCTATTTATAGAAGAAAATGAAGGGTGTGAAAACTGGTATGACTGGAGAATAAACTTCTGGGGATGTAAGTGGGGAGCGAGTGAAACGAGCGTTGTTGATAAAACGCACGTTACATTTCAAACACCGTGGAGTATGCCAGAAAAAATCTTTAGAAAAATCAGTAAGAAGTTTAATACGAGAGTAGTTGTTGAATACGCTGACGAAGGAATATCAGAGAACTCTGGAAGAGTGGTGTATGAAAATGGAGAAGAGATAGTTTACGAACCTGGTGATGATGGGTTCTACGATAGAGTGTGGGGTAGCGACACCCCATTATGGGGGATATAGAAAGGAGGAAGTATGTAGTATTGACAAATCAGAAGCTTATTGATAAACTATAATTATAAACTATAAATTAAAAATGCGTTATGAAAGGAGAAAGAAATGCTTAACGCGCGAGTTATTTTTAAGAAAGAGACTAAGGATGCTATGAACAAGTCTCTTAGCCATACGAAAAAAAGAAGATTGAGACTTGAGAAGCTCAAGGAACTAGACGAAGGTGGGTACTTATCAAGTGCCACAAACCGTTCAGATGTAGGCGAAATGATTGGGCTGCCGAATAGAAAGCAAGCATACGATTGGGCGACTAGGGAAATTGATAGAGGATGCTTGACGGAGACGGTTGCTGGATTTGGATCTGGCAGAAAACCGATTTATGAATATCATTATGAGCCAAATCCAGTTGTGAGAAAGCCAGAGAAAAAGAAATCTAAGGTGTCTAGTAAAGAAATGTTTGAAAAGTTAAAAGAACTTTACAGAACTGGAGAACTAAACAAAGCAGAATGCCGTTCAGATGTAGTTAGAATGCTAGGATTTAAAGATCATAGTGTTGGATACACATGGGTAGTAAACTGGATTAGAAGAGGGTATATCAAAGAAGCTGAACTAAATAGAATTGGCATTGGTTCTTCTGCAAAAGTAATTGCTAAATATTCATTGACTGGGGCAGAACCGACAATGTTTAAGAAAGATGATATCAACGCCAAAGTCGATAAAAAGACTGTTGTGCCTGAGAAACCTGCATATATCAAACCGGTTACCGATAGAGTATATCCTATGCTAGAAGAAGAGAAGTCAATTAAGATCGAAATCACAAAGGGTGAACTCACGATTAAACTTGAAGCTCCAGATTATGAGAGAGCAGGTGAACTCGTGAAAACTTTATTGAAAGGAGAATAGAATGTCAAAGATGTCGCAGCTGCATGCTGAATTAACAGAGCAGGCACACGAGCTTGGTTTCGAAGATATTGGAGAAGCCGAGCAAGCTGGATATGGTGTTGATTGGGAGAAACAAAAACTAATCAATCCACAGGAAATGGCGCACAGAGAATGGGTCAAGGAAAAAGAAGAAGTGTTAAAAGACCTCGAAACTCTACAAAGTGAGATTTTTGTTACTGATGACTTGACTATAGAAGAGAGGATGGACATCGTTAATAGAACAATCAACTTTATAAAGAAAGGAGAAGTATGATTAGTAAAGCAACGCAAATTGAAATTGTGTATGATGCACTGCATAATGCACAGAAGATGATCGAGCTGGCTTATAAGCCAGAAGGCAAAGACTTCTGTCATCCGTTAGAAGATATAACTGATGAGAAAATCAGAGACTACTATTATGACATCAACACAATGTGTATTGAATTGTCTGATAGGGGAGAAATGGATTGGCAAAGAAAGGCATAAGGAGGTTAAAATGTGCGAGCATGAAGAAGTAATCTACGGTGATGATGACGAGCGTGGCACTTGTAAACAATGTGGTGCTACGTGTGATTGGCACTGGGAAGATGACAGTGGTAGTGTAGAAGATTATCATTGGGAAGGCAAAGAAAGAGTTCCGGATAGGTGGTATACTAATGATGATGCCGGAACTATTTGACTTCCAAAATGTTAGTGTAGATCAATTGTTAAGTGGAAAACACTTTATTATTTCTGGTACAGGTAGTGGGAAAACTGCGATGGCTCTTGTGTGGGCCGATAAGAAGATAAAAGAAACTGGCAAAGATAAACTTTTAGTAGTCACAACTGCTAGTAAAAGTAAGACCGGTGACTTTGAAAACGAAGCAGATATATGGGCCCCAGGTTTAAAAGAGTCTTTATCAACATTCTCAGTAATATCTTGGCATAAATTAACAAAATGGCTAGAAGATAACTGGAAAGATATATCTAACTATATAGTAATTTATGATGAGGTTCAAAAGGGAGCTGCTGGTGTTAGCTCTAAAATGGGAAAGGCGTTCTTAACTATATCTCATAAAACTGCAGACTGGTCAGCATTCACTGCTACCCCAGGAGATACATGGCTAAAGTTTTACCCATACTTTACTGCATGTAATTTAGTGAGAAATAAGACTAACTTTCTTGACGATTATGCAACGATCAGAACTTACAAAGGGTATCCAGAGATAATCGGATGGCGTAATGAAGATAAATTAAAAAGAATGTGGGCAAGTATATCTTACGCACCAGATACACAAAAAGTGATGAGCGAACTTCCGGAGCAAACACATATCGTGATTCCGTTTAAGAAGCCTGCAACTTACAATAAGACACTTCAAACTAGGACAAACCTAGATGGTGAGTTTCTAGATACATCTGGAGCGTTATGTGCAGAGCTCAGACGACAATGTTTTACGAAAGGCAAACAAGAGTGGGTAAAAGATTTCGTGGAAGGGCTAGAATGCGGAGCAGTAATGTTTTATAACTTCATTGCAACCGGTGATGCTCTAGAAGAAATCGTGAAGAAGGCGTTGCCGAAAGACGCTAAAGTATGGCGTGTAGATGGGCGACACCATGAAATCCCTACAGCAGATACTATAGGGGATAGAGATATAGTATTGTGCCAGTGGCAGAGTGGATCGGAAGCACTTAACTTACAATTTCTACACTATTGGGTGAGCATTGAAGCGTGCTATTCATATTCTACGAGCATACAAGCACGAGGACGCATTAGGCGTATCGGCCAGAAGTGGCCACAAACATACTGGTATCTAAAGACGGAGCATACAATCGAAGACGACATCTATAAATGTCTACACGATAAGAGTGACTTCGCAGAAGATAACTGGTGTATTAGTAAAGGTTTAATAAAAGAAGGAGAAGTATGAAAGAAACTAAAACTAAAGTATTAGAGGGGAAGGTTAAAGATTTGCTGGCAGATTTCCACGAATATGGGATGCCATATGTGCTGTCTGTGGTCGACAAAGATTCGGGGGATTCTATAAACGCAGCCGAAGGCAATTATGAACATCTAATTGTGATGCTTGGTATATTAGCATCTAGATGCGTAGATGATAATGGGGGCTCAACAGTTGATTGTGTGGCTAATGATATTAAGATGGCAATCGAAGCTACGTTGGAAACAGACAAGGAGGAAAATGAAACTACGAAATAAGAAAACTGGTGAGATATTGGGGAGTTTAGGTTCATTTATAATCCAAAACCCTAACGGCATAAATTGTGAAACAATCACAAAATATGACTCTCTTGCTGAACTCAACGAGGAGTGGGAAGACTACAAAGAACCGAAAAAACACTATTTTACGATTGACGATGATGGAGTGTTGGTATGCAGGACGGCGGGTGATTTCCTTAATGAGGAGTTGTGTAGACAAATCGGTAACTACTTTGAAACCAGAGAAGAAGCCGAAAGAGCGCTGAACAAACTAAAGGCACTAAAACGGCTTAAAGATAAAGGGCTTGTAATTGGCAAGTGTGTCCGCAACCAAACCGGCACATATAGCGTTCTGCTGTCATGGGACGATGTTCCGCCAGTGCGCAAGGATGTGGACGCCGATATGCGTCTAGTATTCGGAGGTGAAGACTAATGGCATTTGAAAGACCGGAAAGAGTATTAAACAAAGAGGAGTGGGCGATTTTATCGCAAGCGGCTCAAGATAAAGCCGGAGATTACTTAGTGGTTTCTGGAAAGTGTATTCGTGGCGGAGGGAAAAAGAGCAGGATGGCGGAGTTCTACGCAAGGAAAGCCAACCAAATCTATAAAGTTCTAATTGATTTAGAGAATGAATATTACGAGGTTCACCCGGATGAAGACCCGGATAAGAAGGTAACATTTAAAGATTTAGCGGCGAAAGAGATGTCCCCAGAGGCCAAGGAGGTGTTCATGGAGGCACTTAAAAAGTCGTGTGAAGAACAGGCAGAGCTTATGAGAAAGGAGGAGAATGAGTAAGTTAGAAGACGATATGATTGAGCAGGAAGTCAGGGACTACTGGCTTAATCAGGGTGAAGCAGTAATGAGGGAGATGTTAGAAGACGAAGAGGAGGTTGACAACTAATTAGCAGTCTGGTAAACTGAAAGTGGGGGAACGAAGATACTATAATAATTTAACACTTACAATTAGCGAAAGGAGGAGCCATATGGCTCGTGATTTGGAAAAGCGTAAAGCTTACCAGAAGAAATGGCGAGCCGAGCACGCCGAACATTTGCGTAAATATCGTCGCAAGAAAGCTCATGAATATTATTGGAGAGATCCGGAAAAATTTCGTGAACGTTCTAAAAGTTATAAAGACGAGCACAGAGAAGAAGTGAATGAATACAATAAGGAATATGTGGCAAAGCACTATGAAGAAATCAGGGAACGTATGCGCCCATATCTAAAAGAGTACAGAAAGAACCATCAGGAAGAACATCGCCTATCAAGTATAGAGCAAAGTAGAAAACATCCTGACGAGGTGAAGGCTCGTTCTATAGTTAACCACGCAATTAGGGACGGCAAATTGAAAAGGGAAGCATGTGAAGTATGCGGAGAAAAAGATGCACAGGCGCACCATGACAATTATAATTATCCGCTTAAAGTTAGATGGTTGTGCGTCAAATGTCACAATGAGTGGCATAGAAATAATAAACCAATAAGATGTAAGGAAGGAGAATAATGAAAGTCTTAACAGGCATAACACCTACAGCACCAAAGATTATGATATTTGGTTTGTCTGGTTCTGGTAAGAGCACATTAGCTAGTAAGCTCGACAAACCGATTTTCTTAGATCTAGAAGGTGGTCTTAATTATATTGACTGTGCTCGTACAGAACAAATATTAGACCTCGACACGTTCTACACATACCTGGTCGAACTATATAGAGGGGAAAAAGAATATAACACAATAGTCATCGATAGTGTAGACTGGCTTGTGCGAAAGGTAACAGAAAAAGCTGCTGGAATTGATAAGAATAATCTTGATATGACTCTTAACAAATCCAATGGCGGTTACGGGAACGGTGGGCAAGTAAAAGAGAATCACATCAGAACTAAGCTACTACCGACGTTAATGGCTCTTAATAAAAAGGGTTATGGCATTTGCCTAGTAGCACATGCAGAGAGGAAATCTCTGATGGATGAAGATGGCTATAATACTGACCGTATCACGCCAAAGATTGATGAAAAAACTATGAACGTATTCGTTGAATGGTGTGATGAGGTTTTCTATCTAAAGAAGAACCAAGACGGAGACCGCACGTTGGTTCTAGATGGGGATGACAACATTTTGGCAAAAAATAGGCTTGGCCTGCACGGAGAAGTCAAACTTGCCGATATTGATATTAACAAACTACTAATGCCAAGGAAGGAGAAATAATATGGCAGGATTAGATTGGGATAAGATTCAAGAGGAATCTGGAAGCAAATTTAAGGCATACTATGCCGATGGAAAATACAAAGCAAAATGTGATGGGGTTGAGATCAAGGAAGTAGGAACGAACGGCTCGGTGATTATGAAGTTCCACTTCGAAGAAACCGAACAGGCACAGTTCCCAACTGCAGACCACTGGCTATCATTTAAGAACGATTCGTGGCGTGCATGGCACAACAAGTGTCTTATGGTCGTGCTAGGTGCTAGCGAAGAAAACGCCAAAAAGGCTGTCGAGGTCTGCGAAAGTAAAGGCTCTAAAGAAGATAAAATCAAAGCCTACGAGCAGACCTACAAGAAACTTCTCGCCAAGAAACCAGAAGTGGAAATTGAAGTCTACACCGAAAATACCTATGCTCGTGCAGAGTTCACTGACCGTACAGTCGCTATGCCTCACGACAATGAGCCTGAGAAGCAAACCCCGAAGGATGAAATCCTAGATAATCCTATCGAAGGTGCAGAAGAAGTAGACTTAACCGACTTGCCATTCTGAGGTAAATAATGAAGAAGCAAGGTTATGACGTTAAGTTCGTGACCGAATGGGTGTGTCCTGAGGGGGGAGGCGCACCCATTATTGCAATGCCGAATATTCCACGACAAACGCACCTACTCAATCCACGGAATCTTCTAGGTAGAAGCACGTGGGACCATATGCGCAGGGCGTGTTATGCGCAGGCAGATATGACCTGTGAAATCTGTGGAGAGAAGCAGGAACCTGGCTATTGCGATTGTCACGAGCTGTATGATATAGATTATGTTCACGGAACCGTGAAGTTCGTAAGAACAATCTGCTTATGTAGGAAATGCCACAGGCTTGGCATCCACTCAGGTAGAGCAATCACTCTTTATAAGAACAAGAACCCGCTGATGAGCAAAGAAAGTTTATTAGCTGGTGCAGAAAATGTATTTAGACTTGTTGGTGCTTACAATGCTGGAAGGCCAGAGAAAGAAAAACTACGTGTATATTCAACATTCCTAGAGTACCTGAAGTTCGACGAGCTGAACGAGCCGATGAGGGAAATGATTGATAAATACAATATAAAGTTCTACGAAGAGAACACAAAGGTGATGGCTCCGTGGCACGAATGGAAACTTATCATAGGAGAGAAAGAATACAAAACTCCATACAAATCTGAAGAAGATTGGGAAAAAGCAATGGAGGAACAGTCTAAAAAAGACACTGCTCGCATCGCTGGCAAAGAAGCGAACGAACGTTTCTCTGGTGGTGTGTACGACGAACTAACTAAAATCTTAGAAGGAAAGGAAGAAGATGGAAAGAAATAGAATTGAAACGAATAGAGAGAAAGAAATTAAAAGACTAATTGAAAAAGTTGGAGGTCTATTAGAAGAAGATAAACAAGGATTTATGTTCTCAACATTTTCAATGGATAACGATGGAAGTAAATCTGTGATGAATTGTATAAATACTAGCGATCCAGAGAAATTCTGGCTCGGTATGGTACCATTGGTCCTTAATATGAACAAGATTTGTCCAGAGGATAAGAGAGATAAATTCAGGGATAACTTTATGGCGTTCACAATGATGGTAGTTGATGAGTGTTTCCCAAGTTTAGAAATCAATACAAAATAGCACTTGACACTGAAATTGTCATTTGGTATAACATAAGTATAAAGAAAGGAGAATCGAATGACTCAGACTAAAATCGGTGGCGCTAAAGCAGCTGCCACTAATAAAGCCAAATACGGCAAAGACTTCTATAAGATTATTGGTGCAAAGGGAGGACGTAATGGCCATACCGGTGGTTTTGCATCTAACGTTGCATTAGCAGCAGTCGCAGGAAGAAAAGGTGGCAAGAGAGGTAAGGCTGGTCTCAAGTTCCTACGTGAGGAGAAAGGTTGCTATGTGTATGAGAATAAAAGCGGTGAAGAGGTAAGATTTGGTATTGGCGAAAGCATCCGTGGTTCTAAAGATATCGATAAGATAGAAAAGGAACTGAGCAAAGATGGACGACGCTGATTACATTCGTAATACTACACTCGCTTATGGCGCAGTTATGAATATAATGGATCGTATTGTGTCCATTAACGAAGACTGGACTGAACTTTTAGATATGATGTCAGAAGTTTTTGATGAAGAACACAACAACAAGGATCCAAAAGCCGTGTTTGATAATGTTTATCAGTTCTTATTCAGAATCTATCTGAGGCTTAAAGTTAATCCAGAGAAAAGAAAGTTCAACATCACCACCATAGAAGACGATAACGTCAGTAAGTGGGTGCGTATTACCAACTACGATTACAAGACGTTCAAGTGGGCGAAGGAGAACGGGTTTATCTCCGGGCTGACAAATGATTTTATTGATATACCAGTTGATAAATTAAATAATAACCAATTAAAAGCTTTCGAAAAGAGGGCGAGAAAGGAGTAACATGGTTACAAAGAAACAATTATTAGAGTATTGTGACAGCCTAGCAGAAGATGTCAACGAACTCTATGAACAAATCCACAACATCAAAGTTGAGTTGGCTGCGTTCCACGAGAAGAAGAATATCAACCCAATCAAAAAGAACGTTAAGAAATAGGAATTAGGGGTGCCTCACAAAAGGGAAGAGTCGAGTTTTTTCATGATAGAGTCACTTGACCAACCTCGCGAGAGGCCTATACATACGCTCCTCGGTTTACCTCCAGGCGTACTGTCTTCCTCTGTATAGGCTAGTTAAATGAGCTAAAGCGGCAGCAGTGTCACCTTCACTTTAAACATCTGCAAAGCTACAGCCCTATATTCCTTTCTAGTATGCCCCCAGGTTTTTCCTGTTTGTACCTGGGGGCATTTTTTTATTAGAAAAAGACTATAAAGTATAATGGGGGTATGGATAAAGAAGAATTTTATAACAATTGTGAAAAGTGTGGTCGTCCATTCCCAAAGGCGAAGCCATGCAACAACACCTGCTCTTTTAGCGTTTGTGAGTATCCTTTCAAAGCTAAAGGGTGTATCAGAAACAAAAATCCTGAATGCCCGTATAACGCTGTAATCGCATCTGTGACGGTTGAAACCATGGACGGCATTGAAAACCTCGCTGATTGCTTTGTTCACGTTACGAGCATTAACACAACATTTTACATCGATGACAAACATCGTATTATGACCATCTGGCAAGGTCCAGTAGAAACAACCGTGCCTGAAGATGTGCAAACTCCAGAACAATTCGAAGAATTTATTAAAAGTTTTGGTCTTCGTAGCCAATATCTGTATGTAAAAATTCACGACGGCGATAACAACCAAGACATTTATCAAGCGTTCTTCTTTGATAAGACCGGAACTGGTTATTACTACGGTGAACTTTACCCAATCGACAATGGAGGGTTAATCTAATATGGCTTGCGGATGTGAGAATAATAAAAAAGAGAAGAAGTGTAATGACTTCACTAAGGCGGTTATTAACATTGAGAATCCTGAAGTTCTCACTCTGTTTCACAAGGTAGTTATCCCTGCATCTATGGGTGACGAAGAAGCAGTACCACCTGCCATTGGTAAATATTGCAACACGCTTCTCTATTATGAAGCGAGTGGCAACGCATATCTTTACTCATCTGACGGTATCCCTACACGGGTAACTATGCCAGGTGTTCCTGGACCGGAAGGACCGGAAGGACCGGAAGGGCCAGAAGGCCCACAGGGCCCAGTTGGTCCACAAGGAGAACCTGGGCCACAGGGTGAGCAAGGAGTCCAGGGGCCACAAGGTCCTGCCGGTCAAGACGGACGTGATGGCGTAATTCAATACACGGCTGGCACTGGTATCGACATTACGAACAACGTAATCTCGGCTACCGGTTCTGCCACTGTATCATGGGGCGATGTCAATGGTACTCTTTCTGACCAGACCGACCTTCAAAACGCTTTAAATGCGAAACAAGACACATTAACTGCCGGTGCTAATGTTCAAATAAACGGCACGACTATTTCTGCAACTGACACTACGTACACTGCCGGTACCAATGTGAGTATCTCTGCTCAGAATGTGATTTCTTCTATCGATACTACCTACACTGACTTTGTTGGTACTGATGGCCAATCTGATGGTGATAATGGGCTTGTACCTGCTCCTGTTGTAGCTGATGTAGATAAATTCTTAAAATCAGATGGAACTTGGGCGACAGTTCAAACTGGCTCCACTATTACAATGCAATCTACTGACCCTGGTGAAGGACAGCCTTTAGCCGCTAATAACTTTATTGCTGTGTATTAAGGAGTTTTATGGCTATAACATTAACTACTTCTTGGCAAAATCTAAGTACCAGTCCATCTGAATATTACCGTGGATGGACCAGTGGATATACGTATAATTATGTCGCCATGGCTCAAGCTAGATACCAAGTGGTGAATGGTCAGTATCAAATTCAAATGAGGATTTTGATGCAGACCGACCATAGTGGCGGATGGAATAGCACCAATAGACATTACAGGCTCAGGTTTTTGAACAATCCTGGGACTAATGGTGATAGCACATATAGACAAGATACGCATTCGTGGATGGCTACTGGGCCACAAAGTTATTATCTATATTTAGCTGGGGAAACAGCGAACCCAGTTTATAAAATAGTAAATCCTGGGACCACAGAAGCCGTTACTTGGCATTATGATGTCGGAGGTTCTGGCACAACTGCTATTGATGTTAGTAAGGATGTTTACCTGCCGATACCACCAACAACATATAAGTTATATGGTTCGGTCAATGGACAGACTAAAAAGGTCACTAAGCTTTATGGTTCAGTGAATGGTCAAACTAAGCAAATCACTAAACTCTATGGTTCTGTAAACGGCCAGACAAAAAGAATTTTTTAGTTTGGGCTTTTAATATGTTATATAAGAGGTAGAACCTTACCACCTCTTAGAGTGGGCCCGGCTAATCCCCGGCGGCGTGATAACCGCAGAGGCAAGTGGCAGAGCAAACCCGATTAGGAATGGTAACTTGGAAGTGACGGACTAATCACCCGCCATGGACACAGGAGGTTAAAGTTTAATAATTTTAATCGAAAGGAAACCATTTAATGGCTACTGAATATACTACCTACCAACAGACGGTAGTTACAGCTCCTACGGCTCCTTCAACTGAGACTGTTTTCGATTACGATCTCAACTTCCCGTTGTATCGTGAAATCGTAAAGCGTGACCTCGTAGACGAGCCAACCCTCAAGACCGAGCTCAGCTCTGCTCGCTCGTTCTTCACTGGCCAATCAATGATTGACGCTTCACTCTTGCTCGGCAATCTCGAATACGGTCAGGAACTCATTGTTAACGTCCGCAAAGACCAAAACCCATTCTCGCTCTTCCAAAAAGAAGAAATCGAGTACGAAGCAAATCCAAACGACAGCTGCCACGACCATATCGTGCTCAACTGTACCGTTCCTTGTATCAATACGCTTCCAACCTTTGAGCAACTTCGCTTCCGCTTTGACTGCGAATATGCTTACGGTGTTCGTATGTGCGACAAAAACAAAGCCTTCTGGACCACCGAGTTCTTCACTCGCCAGTACACGCTTTCTCGCCGTGCTTATGAATTTGGTCGTGAAGTTGACCTCTGGAACAAAGTTATCGACGGCCTTATCGCTGCTCCAGCTACGACTGTTGACGCTGCTCTCGCTGCAGTTCACGCAACTCACTACTGGGCAAACCAAGGCACCGTAACCGCCAACGCTCGCTGTGTTGTTCCTGAAGCTGTTTGGTACCTCAAGCAAAGCTTCTCTAACATCAACCCAACCGTGTTCATCACCTCTGAGTTCGCTACTGAACTTATCCGCTCTGTTGAGACTGTTTACAACCTCAACTTTGCCAACACCCGTGTGAACACCTTCGAACAATGGCTCTACCCAGGCTATCGCTTGGTTGACCGTGTGAAAGAAATTCTTGGCATCGATGTTCCTGTCGTTGTCCTCGAACGCTCTCCATGGATGACCGTTGGTGCAGAAGGCGCTCTCACGACTCAGTACCCACTCTGGAGCGCAGATGGCGAAAAACAATATGTCGCTATCCTCGATCCACGCGTTGGCTACTCGTTTGAGAAAGATGGCTACCATCTCAATATTAAGCCTTACGACTGCGACAAGCTCTACGCTGGTATGATTGATACCGTCTACGTAGGCTCTGGCATTACCTTCCCCGTCTACGGTTTAATCATTGAGTTCGATTCGTTTACTTATTGCTAAACATTTTTGGCAATTTGTCAAGCGAAGGAATACCCCTAGTCATAGGGGTATTCTTGTTCCCATTTTCTTCTTTGTCCAATGGCTTCTTCTTCTGTATGAAAATATTTCGTTGTTCTATGCCCGTTTATTGTATAGCTAGCGTGCCATAACCCACTTTGCTTGTGATACTTAACCCCTCTTACACCATAAGTATTTCTTCTATTCTTGGCCTGTTCTAGCCACGTCGACCACCTACAGTTATCTTTGTCGTACCCCTTAGACGCATCAATTCTATCTAATGAATAAATCGGCATACCATTTTTAGTGTTGCCGTGTTTAGGCTTCTCGCCCATATCCTCTAAAAAGTTTCTAAAACCATATCCACCAAGCCATCGTTCACATACGGTTATACCTTTAGCTCCGTATTTATTATATGATGGTTGGTTTTGTTTTGTGCATCTACGCACCATAGCATACCAACTTCTGTACTCATCAGGGTACTTGGTTCGTAAACCATCATGGACCTCCATAGGTTCAGTAGAACCATGATGCATAAATCTTTGATAATGTTTTGAGCAGAGTCCCCTACCGACTGCTTTCTTATCACATCCATTTACTTTACATATACTCATACTTATATAATATCATAATTCTGTAAGTTCACCTACTGCTAATAGGTAATAAAAAATACCCCTTCGGGGGTATTTTTTTTATTCTCCCTTATCGTCCTTACACGCTTTACAGTCTGACAAGTCCATATCGAGGGCCTGGCCCCATATCTCATCCACGAAGTCATCAATCTCTTTAAGTTCAACAGCGTCACCTTCACATACCTCATAAGCGATTTGACGTAAGCACGCCGCTGACTTGCAGAGACACCAGTCGGTATCCTTTAGTTTCCCGAAGTGTTTCTTCATATAGTCACGCCTTAAAGTCTGGGCTCTCTTAGCCAAGAGAAGATATTTAATAGACTCACTATCATCTTCTTCTCCCCAGGCGGACACGGCGGACCGGAGGACGTGAGCTCTTGCGTGTTCGAGTTCCCCGATGAGACGGATCTTGTCGGCTACGCTTGCTTTGTCGTGGTTAAAGTTTTTCTCGTCTACATTATCCATATTATAATTATAGTATAAAAAGGAGAATATATATGTCTATCGGACTAACAAAAGATGACTTCACCACAGCTGAGTCGATTGTTATTCAGTACAGCAGTGAAGAAAGTCTTCCACAAGACGAAGGCGAAGACCTTGTTCAGCTCTCAGACGACGAGGAGGGAGGAGAATAATGGGCTGGAAGCAAGATAGAAAGTTCGTCGTTAGTAAAATGGGTAAGACCCCTGGTATGTGCCTTAGAAACGTGCGTATCGGATTCGACCCGGAAATTCCACCGCTGTACTATGACGCAAAAGCAGCGATGTTAGCGAATAAGAAAGCCGGGACTCTGCACGATATTAGCACACTACCAAAGAACGTGTCGGTCCCGGTTTTTGTAGATACTGCTAGCATCAACGAACACGTAGAAGCCGCTGTTAATGGCGTGTTCTACTCTGACGGCAAGGTGGTTACTAACCCTATTAACCAGAAGTTTTTCGGTTGGGGCGAAACTCTTAATGGTGTCAGAGTTGTTTCTTATGTTCCTGACCCAGTACCACCAACACCACCAGCACCAGGGTTTAAGGTAGGCGATAAGGTCACGCTGACCAAGTGGGTCGCCTATGATGGAACGCCACTCAAGAAGACGCGTGATTACTACTTTATTAGCCAAATTAGTGGCGATAGAGCCGTTCTAAATGCTGATTCCGTAAGTGGAGTCGTCTACGCAGCCGTGAATACCGTAAACCTCGTTAAATACGCTCCAGCACCAGTCAAACCAATCGGAGTTGGTGACAAGGTAACGCTGAAAAACTGGGTAGACTACAATGGCACTCCGTTGAGGAAGACTCGCGACTTCTACTTCGTTACTCAGTTGAATGGTGACAGAGCAGTGCTTAACGCTGACAGCATGTCCGGTCCGGTTTACGCCGCAGTTAATGTGAACAACTTGAAGAGGGTGTAAGATGGCAAATATTACTTGGAAAGACCTTCCTAAACAATACGGGCTATTCACACGCCGTTCTGCTCTGATGGTCACCCTCGACACCAAAAAGATGGTTCAGCAGTATGCTATGAACACCAAACTCAATGTCATACAGTACACAATCTTTAATGACTCTCTTTATTTCCGTACACTTACGGCTAAAGAGAAGGGCCTTAACTGGGCAATTAAGGCCGATGCTTTTGTGTTGCCCGATGAATTAGCCTCGCTAGCACCTACGCCTAATTTTTCTCCTCAGAAAAAAGGAACTCACCAATCCTTGCCAGCTACTCGCACGACTGGCAAATCAAAACAAAAATCTGCCCGAAAGGTTGCAACGCCTAAGAGCGAGGAGGTCGTTGCACCAAAGAAGGCAAACATCTTTAGTAAATTATTAAAGAAATTAAGGAGAAAATAGATGCAAGAATTACTTGGTCTTGACGCTATGACTGCTGTAATCCTCACTGGTCTAGTGATGGGTGGAGCAGAGTTAATTAAGAGACTATTTGATAAAGACTGGAGAGCCGCCGCTATTATCGCCTCTTCAGCCGTTATCGGTGGCCTCGCCGGTATGGCTCTTGGTATTACCATCCTACAAGGCATCACCTTTGGTCTCGCTGCCTCTGGCTATATCACACTGGCCCAGAACATTGGCAAAAAAGCGATGGAATAGTATAATACCATTGTGGACGGAGCCTACTGTGCAGATGGGGCTCCCGAAGCAAAGACTTTTTCGACTTGCCCACTGGTTTAATTCTCAGCTCCAGTGGGCTTCTTCTATGGTATAATAAAACTGCGAAAGATAATGATTTCGTAGTCTATGGAATGCAAATAACTCCCCTCTGGGAGTTTTTTGTAAAAACATATAAAGACATAAAGTTTTATGTTTTTGTGGTATACTGATGGTGCCAGCATTGGCATATGGTGACTCCAGCAACCTGAAATAATCAAAGCGGAGAATTGTGGGTGCACGCGAAACCCTCCGATAGCAGCAGAAAGGTCCTTGTCTGGACCTTTTGTCGTGGTATAATAAAGACAATGCTTGAGGCCTCACGGTGTCGATAAAAGGAGTACCTGGTTGCCAACCCATTCGACAAAGCAGGTATTTAAAATACGATAGGTTCTAAACAACCACCTAGTCGTCAGGCTAGTAACGAATCGCCTATCGTATTTTTTGTGGTATAATAGAAGTGTCTTGCTGTGGGATGCAAGCTTCCTGACCGGCGGGCAAAGGACCGGTAGTCCCGTTAACCGTGGGACTGAGCCCACAACGGTAGTCCCTAAGGGTACGTACTGGGGCATTGGAATCGCATAAAAGATATTTTTATCAACTGTGCGGTTCCTTTTTATATAATTGTGTAGGGGAGTACATTAAAAGCTGACAAGAAAGGTGGTGTTCTCTTGGACATTTTTATCACTGTGGAAAACTTCCCAATCAAACTTATTGGCAATTTCAAGCAAGATTTGAAGGAACACAATATCAAAGCGGACGTTCAGGAGAGACCAAATGGTACGGTTCTTTTCTCCTGTACGACTAATGACGTGACTGAAGCTCAAATTTTTACCATCATTATCGACAAGTATCGCTTTGCGAAAGAAGGTGAAACCATTGGCGAAGCAGAAGAAGAGAAACTATGTTTACCACAATCAAAAAGATAAGCACCATCTGCTATTCCAAGGAAGGCACTGGGGCCAGGGTTATGCGAGAGCATTGAGGGAACACCCTTATATGGTCAAGTATATTCCCAGAGATACGCTCCATCGTGAAATCCACGCAAAAGTCCATGACGTTCCTTGTCCGAATGGAAGAGAATGTAAGAAAGCTTTTGAAGAGTTGTGTCGCAGAGAGCGTCTCGGCATCATTGATATCGAGAACGATACCATTGAACAGCGTATCGACTTCCTGATTGAGATGTGGAAAGACGACAACTGTGAGGCAACCATCGCAGTCCTTAATTGGCAGAAACAAATTGTCAGCAAATTTTATAAGCCCTCTGTTTGAGGGCTTTTTCTAACTGTTTGTGTATGTTTTGTTTAGAGTGTTAATTGCGTCCTGAACGTCTTTAATTGAGTTTTGGTACTTTAGGATATTAGATCTTAATGCGTCCAGACCGGTTTGGTATGTAGAATTAAGCTTCGTCATATTCGGAATATATGTATTCATCTCATACTGCATTTTGGTTCTCTGTGGGAAGTTAGAATACATCATACCGGCCTTGTTAGCACCACTCATAATAGAGGTGTAATCATTACGCCTCTGCTGTTCGAGACTCTGCAAAGCAGTCTGGTACTGCCTAGACAAACTATCTCGATACTTCTGGTAGAAATCTTTAATTTCGTTTTCCGGTAACATAATTTTATTTTACCATCCTTTTTAATCCTTACCTAATAATTTCTGGTTGTACCAGCTATTAGCGTCAGCCTGATGGAGAATTAGCGGGGGGTTGCCCTGCCCACCAGAGTCTCCATTTATCGTTCTCATCTCTTGCCATGTGATATTTTCCACATCTGCTAAGACGTGGGCTGCTCCGTCACTTTTATTATGGCTTAGCCACACACCGGTTTGGTCACCAGGGTAATACGGGTTATCAGTCTTTAGCGTAGAGCCTGGGCGGTAGTCGGCTGGAAGTGGGTTCATAAACTGTACACCAGCCCAGATATTATCAAACGATGATGAACCATCTGTCTGATTATGGATAAACAAAGTGTTTCTGGTAAGATTCTGCCCTGGAGCCAGCGTGAATGTCACTGTACCCATATCAACTGGAGACCCCACAATAGTGTGGTTTGTAGCCACCTGCGTGTCATGTTCGTTTATATACGCAGTGCCATTCTGTTGTCTATAAACAGTAATTGTACGACCAGGAGTATTTTGGTCTCCACCTTGTGCATCGGCACGAATTACACTATTAACAACTGTCGTGACGGACACATTAAGATTGTTTCTAGAGTCAATAGTTGTAGTCCATGTCTGTGTCACACTAAAATTAACCTGTGAAGACACCTCATCGCGCCACTCACCTTGGTATGTCATATTTGCGTCACGGTAATAATATGTAACCGTGATGGTTTCTGATTCTCCCGGCGTAGCATCCTGCCAATCATTATATGTAGTCGGCGTAACGCCATATGACAGATGGTAATTAGGGTCATGCTGGTTCTGATAAGTGAATGTAGTTCTCCACTTGTATTGCTTAGCCATCTAACCTCCTTATCCTACGTTAGGGTAAATGTCGTTTTCTTCATAACCTGGGTCAAGAGTTTCTCTATACGGGTCTGTTTGCGGGCTAGTGTCGGTAACACCTCTAGTCGGCTTGACAATAATTTGAAGAGAGTTCAAACGGCTAGCAGTATATTCCATCCGGTCAATTTGACCAGCGATGTCGTCAGGAACCTTCTTCCGGTCATAGGTGGCATTCTTGGCGTAACGTGCTCCAGATGTCCTAGACCTTAATCTAAATTCGTGGTGAAGAGAAGCATTTTTACCTTTAGGAACAACGAACTGGAATGAGCCACGATAGCACACAGTTCCCCATGGAATGTATGGGGCAGAGTAAGAGGTGGTGCTTTGTCCTTGTAAAATAGAGATAAAATGTTCAGGGTCAGGTTCCATGCCTTCAATTATAGGTATGACTAGAGAGCGGAAGTTCATATTTTCCGCTGCAGTAGGGTGAAGAACCTGGATGCTATAGTTTACCGTAATATCAAGGTCATATTTACCAAACCAACGAGCAGCGTTATCAGCTAAATACAAATTGATGTCGTCATTATAACAACCGTAATACCATGGGAAATCTGGGTCATCTGGTACGGAGTCACGAACGTAGTTAATAGTGGTTGAACCTTCAGGCATCACCGGCAGACGGCACTCTTTGATACAACCACAGTCATCTTTAATAAGAACGTGGTAGTAACCTTCGTCGTCTACTTCAAGTTCGCAATCGCCTGCATCAGGAATGTGGTAATTCTTCCACATAGCGTGCTTTGGTTTACAACCGTCGCCACACTCATCGCAGTGTGGGTTGAACACCAAGAGGTCGCAGCTATCAGCATCATCAGTATCGGTGTTTCTGAGGTCCTCTAGGTTAATAAGAGCGCCAAGTTGTTCTCCAGTAATAATATCAGTGTGCTTCTCTGCATTATAAATAAGGCTAGAAGTAGTGTAATTAGTGGAAAGTTTGGTGTCTGTTTCATTGATTTTAGGGATTTTAACCCTAGTCGTGGCGCCACAGATAGTCACGTTCCAGATGCTAGGGTCGAAAGGATTGGCCTGGATATCGAAATCGCAGCCATACTTTGCCGGCCTGCACTCGCAACCACATGGGTCTCCACAAGATTTGTTGCAACTATTATCACATGTCATACCACCATTGTATCTTATGCTAAGCAGAAAAATAAAAATTACAATAAGATATATTGTATTATTAATGTATGAATGCTGACAGTAATGTATCTTATGTAGATTTTGACCAGGACTGGTCTTACCCTATCCAATGGCTATACGAGTCAGAAACGGCTCGTTGGGCATACCAAAGGTGGATTTGGAGATCATCTCTTGCAAAGCAAGGTAGGCCTTGTCGAAACACATACCAAGAAGAATTAAAATCAAACCTTAAAAAGGCCGACGTAGCAACGCGTGAGAAATATAAAGACCGTTGTGAACACGTTCCAGAAGGCCGTTCTTTTGCTCTTAAAAGAGCAGTTGATAACATCGCAGCACAGATGTCTGGTGGTGTTGATTCGTATGATTACCACATCAACGACCCTTATATGATTATCGATGCTGACACCGAGGATCTTCTCTCTGCCAAGTGTGAGCAAGATTATATCGAGAACCATCTACAGCTTCTAGCACCAGTGTTTTCAGATGATATTATGTGGTACGGTATGGCGGCTTGCGTGATTAAATATTGCCCAGTATCAGATAAAAACAAAGTTATGCGTATCCATCCGAAGAACGTCTGGTTTGACACCAAATATTCATCAACCGGATGCGAGCGTTTCCGTGGTTATTCAACTATGATTAGCTGGAAGAAACTCAAGAAGATGGTACAAGATGACGGCGACGAAATCAACCTTAACATCAAAGCCCCAGATACATCTATTGTCAGAGAAGTTGGAGAAGGCAAAGATAAGAAGATTGAGCTTGATAAAACAGCCAAATATTCTAATCGCAAGATTCGCTCTCTTAATGGCCTAGACATCTATGTAGAAAGCCTAAACAAACTAGCGGCTTCTTCTCAACTCGCTTATGGGTTAACCGAATTTAACGAATATGACCACGACCTGCGCCAATGTTATAACCTTGGCTGGTATCGCTCTCTGGCTACTGATGATAAGAAGAGAACCAATAACGGTTATTGCGGTGATGACGTAGAGCTCACAGTGCTTTACGACCTCAACCAGAAGATTGAGTTCAAGATTATCAACCGCCGTTATGTAATCTCGATGAACAAAACTGCGTTCAAACGTAAAATCAACTTCACTTGGATGGACCCACGCACTGGTATGGAGCAGAGTAGGCTTGACGATTTCTGCCTTGATTGTCCTCTAAAGTTCCAGTTCGAGAAGATGAACGATATGGATACAGCACCACACCCATGGAGCTCCGTGTTCCCATTACTTGATAGCCATGACGAACTATGTGGATGGAGAGCACGCCGTGAACACGTCAGCAAGATTCTCTCTATCCTCCGTATCGACACCAACGGTGCAGATGCCGAAAGTCTAGTAGGGATGCTCAACATCATGGGTGGCATCTTCGACGACCTCCAGGGTGACGTTACCTCTCTTGTGTTTAACTACAACTACGACCCGATTGATTCGGAAATCGCTCATCTAGAGAACCAAATCCAACAGGTACTCCACGCTTACGACCAGTTCGACGCTCTACAATCTATGGGTGACCGTGCATCTGCGGCAGAGTCAGGTATGGCGACCTTCGCAGTAGCACAGGGCCTAGCAGTCCACCAGAACGCTCTTATGGCCCTGTTCGCAGATATCGCACGCCAATGTATCGCAAACCGTGTGGCTTACTCATCTCGCTGGGAATTCCCAGTTGTTAATGAAGGTGGATATCGTTCAATCACCGTACAACAGATGGCCCTTAGTGCTGTTATTGATGTCAAGCCGAAACTAGCCAAGCAACTACAAGAGAAGCAGTTAGCAGCTAACGCTATGGCTCTCCTTGGCAACCTCGGTCAGATTCTCAACGAAGAAGGCAAGGCATACCTCATGCAACAGGCACTTTATGGCACTATGCCACGCAAGATGGCTCGCCACTTTATTAAAGAATCCGGTCCAAGCGAACAAGAGTTGGCACTTGCTCAACAGCAAGCACAGAATGATGCCATGGCTCTCCAGCAGAACCAACAGATGTATGAGGCCAATCCAATTCCTTACGAGGTTGAGAATGCTATGCAAAATTACTCACCAGATGAGATCGATGACGCTATCCGTCAGTTAGGGAACGAAGAGGAACCAGTAGAAGAAGATATGGCTGAAGCCGGTAATAGTGGCATCAACTTACTTGATATGCAACAGCAAGATGGTGGGTTCACGACAGATATGGCTGGCATGACGCCAGAACTTGGTTCCGAGCTTGCAAATATGAACGGAATGGTGTAAACTAAAAATTAGAAGAGAGGCGACTCTCTTTGCTCCTTGCAGTAAACTGTTTTAACGCCCTACAGGTTTAGTTGAGTGTGTATTACCTTCAATCAACTTATGTTCTATCTTACATATTTGTAAGTTTTTCCATTTACACTTTGTGATGTTGCTTTCGTAAAAAAACAAAAACACGGCTAGTGTATCCTCCCTGTAGGGCGTTTTTGTTGTTTAGAGATACTGCTTCGGCTGAACCTCAACCAACACAGACATAAGGTTCGCCTGATTTCGAAATGTCTTGGTTTTCATCCTAACCTGGACAGACTCACACTCGATTCGTAGGCTCATAATAGAGAGGCGATATACGGCATCCCTTTCAAACACATCTT
>Ga0233366_1000049_pt1 | contig 55499 bp, 107 predicted proteins | sample ElkDunMinimDraft_23_FD_191536 | JGI IMG/M metagenome (GOLD analysis project Ga0233366, IMG submission 191536) | Fecal eukaryotic communites from dung pellets of Tule Elk in California, USA - Elk Dung C4 | ecosystem: Host-associated > Mammals > Digestive system > Large intestine > Fecal | place...
TGGGTAATGGTCACCTTTAACATCAATATATATTTTTCTTCCTAAACTATCAGTACAAACCCAATCCCCACCTTTAATTTGTCCTGCTTTAGAAGTAACTCTTTGAACATTATCTTTTCCAAAGATAAGTTCTAGAAAATATTTATCAACTTCAATTATTTCTCCGTCACCCGCATTGCCGTATGTATTACGTACATTGCCATAATAATCTGTCCAGGTATACTTCATTACTTTTCCTCTTTTCCTATTCTAATTTCACCTTGAGTAGTAGTATGTATTTCACCAATTGCTTTACCTTCAATAGTAATATCTGCCCAATCGTTAATTGTAGGTGCCGTATCGGAAATTTTACCTATAAAATTACCACCTACATGAATACTATCAGCCTCACCACTATCATATTTTACATTTGCAATAAGGTCTTTTGTTACGTCAAGTGAGTTACCTTCTAGGAATACTCCATTCTGATTCTGACAATTTTTGTTAATGTCTAATATTTGAATAAGGTTACCGTCAACGTAAATACCACTTCCTTTAATAATGTCTGTTTTATCGAGAGTTACATTACCGTGAATAGTTAATGTTTCTTCTGTGTTTATAGTTCCATTAACATTACCAAAAATCTCTATGTCTCCTCTAGATATAATATCTAAATCCATTACGTCTTCAAACTTATAACTATTAACTTCAATATCTATTTTTTCCAAGTCAGTATCTATGGTATTATCTTTAGTATTCTCTACACCATTAAATACTACTTTCAATTCATCAAAATGGATTCCGTCTTTAGAAGATGTTTTTGGTTCAGGAGATTTTTCTATAATTTCTTTTGTTGCCTCTTCCCCATTAACAAATACTTTTCCTTCTTCAACCTTAATAGAACAAACCCCATCTTTAGGAGCCAAGTATTTTACACCATTTACTTCAATTGACTTTGCTTTAGATTTACTAAAAAACTTCCCTAATCCCATAAATAAACCTCTTAATAAAAAAATAGCCGCACGGAGAGTCGAACTCCGTTTCCCACCTTGAGAGGGTGGTGTCCTAACCAACGTAGACGATGCGGCCATAAAAGAAAGCCCCTTTATTCAAAGAGGCTTTAGTACATTTTTCTTCGATTTCTCGAATAGGGTAGTTTTGCTATTCTCAAGAGGTTCCTACAACGTAGTTTCTCTTGGTTGTGATTTTGCCCTATATACCCAGATAGGGTCAATCGAGTCCTACAGCTTACGGAGGCAGACTCTAGGGTTTGTGTTTCTTTTCCGTAATTCCCTACCTTTATTAGGATTTTCACCAAGTAACTGTACTATTATTACCTAGCTTCGACATTTATTACTCTTCGTCAACAAAAAGAGTTGAAATTGTTTAAGTCTTGGCAGTTAACACATACACCATCGAAAGGTCAATTTCAAACCTATGTCTTCAATACATTAAAAATGTATCACCTCTAGTGACGAACTAGACTTTCTTTTAGTCCAAAGAAATGTTAAAAAACTCACTTAGTTACGCAGATTAATTTGGTGATGCCCTTACCGAGACCCCCACGTTTATCGTTGCTACTAGTAAAGCCATACGGTGGAAACTATCCACAGGTTTGCCACACTTACCTCGCTCTGGGTGCCTCCGAGAAGTACTATACCCACAATATATATATAGGATATATTATGCAGTATCCCCACAACGCAAACCGTCTTGCATTCAGTTTACCCCTAATCGTTGTCTATCATCTATTACTTTGTAATTGTCTCGTGCATCGGGGTCCGCACTGGGTGAGCTACTGAATGTTCCTACTCACTTCCATTAGCGACAATATACCCTATATTCCGTATATAATGAATCAATGTTTGTCAATAGCACTACCATTTTTCTCTCACCCTTCCCATTTTGAATCCAGGTTTGAGTGGTAACTATCCTCTGAATATAGGAAGTCCACATTGATTTTATGTATCTGAGAGGAGTTGAACCTCTAAAGTTTGTTCACCTAATCGAACACAGATACTCCAAAGATTTTGATTTATTTTGTGTAAGGAATAAAAACAAAATCTTAAATACAAACCTTACGTTCAAGGACGACATGAACCAGCTCAGTGGTGGGTACGATTTAAACCTCACTTTCTCCGCCATAGGTACACCCCATAACCTTTAGACTACTTTATGGGAACACCCTAATTTTTTACCCTACTCTCACGGCCCCTTGTCCACATCTCACCGTTACCCTCAGGCTGCTGTCCTTAACAACAAGCTTTAGATAAGTAGAGGAATCGAACCTCTTAATTACCTTAACTTATCTATTGAAGTCTGTTCCACACTAAAGATGTAGAACATTCTAGAGCTTTTCACGATTGCAGAAAGTTTTCTGCTTTTCGTACTCTTATTTGTTCTTCCGTTACCAAATTGTGAGTAAATGTTCACAAAAAGATTACTGGGCTTTTCATCCCAGAAGAAGCAGGTCGGAAATTCAGCTTGCTGAGAACCTTCTGAATTTCTACGACACATTCCGCACCTTCCGTGCGTACATCGTTTTGCTGAATCGCAAAACTGTTAGCAAGCTACCAACGGCTTGCAATCGTTATAGATAAATAGTTAGAACTTGAGAATTCTAACTTTAGAGCCATTCATTTACCACACTAAAGATGTGGCAATTTTCTAACTCATTTACTATAATATATTAACACATTTTTAAAAAAACTAATTTTTTATGGAAGAACATTTTACACATAATACAAAACACGTCAATTCAACAGGTGACACACTATACCATATAGACGTAGAAATGCCTAACAATATTATGGAGATGGCTCGTAGTTTCATAAGAAATCTTAAAATTTCAAATGTAAAACTTACAAATCACCTACTACAAAATATTAACAATAATATAGACGGTGAAAGTCATGATTATACAATAGACGATATACAAGGTGCTATACTGAAAGCAAAAAATACAGTAGACAAATTAAACATTTTTGAGATAGGTGTAAAAAAAGTAAAACGAGAGGATAAGACTTTTCTTTCTTTAAGTAAAGTTTGTTTTAGAGTTTTATTAGAGCCTGGGATTGATATTATTATTGTTTTAGGTAGGGACGGTGACAGAATATTTGCAAAAACTGCTTACCTTAATAGGTCTAATGATAATCATAAAGTAGGATTTAATCCTAGTAGATATTATCCTTATACTATAGACGGTGTAAAAGTTAAAGAATACCCTAAAAAAGTAAAAGTATTGGTAAGAAAGAAAGAGTCATTAGAAGACTTATTTACTTGGATTTATCAAAAAACTCATTTGTAGGAAGTCCCTCATTTACTTTTGCTGATAATTGGTCTAAAAAGTCTTGTAGAAATTGTTGTACATTATTTCTATGGAATACAGACTCTTTTAAATTTTTAGGAATTTCTACCCCAACATATGCAGTATATTCGTCGTCTGCACAGTCATTGGTCAATTCGATTAGCCAACAGTTTCCACATTTTTCATCAAGTACGTCAAATGTTTTTATAAATGTTTCAAAGTAATCGTGCCATTTTCCTGAACCATTCAGTCCACCGAATAAAACAATTACATAATGACTTTTAGGTTCACTCTCAATATCATATTCTGCTAAGTATAATTTACCTAAGTCAAGATTATCTTTTTCATTTGATATATTTGAAATGATGTCTTTAATGTATTTATATTCTTCTTTATCTCCTAGGATAGGAGTAAACTTTATGTCTGTAAAAGTATCTTCTAAATATTCCTTATAAAAATCTGTTCTTCCTGCCATAGTTATTAATTAGTATTGGCATTTGTACAATAAATTACTCCTTATCATAATTATCTAAAAAGCAGTCTGCACTACAAGTACTTATATCACCCTTATCATTTTTAATTAAAAATTGACCTGGCCGTACATATAAACTTTGGGTGCAATTCAATAATATCTCTAATAATGTTTCTGGACCATGTGACGTTGAAATTATAATAAATCTTACAGTTCTTTCTTTGCCAACAAACTTTTCGATTTCTTTTTTAAAACTTTCACACTTCTTTTCATCTTGTCTATATTCCCTATAACTTGGAATAAAAACCGCTTTTACTTTCTTCGGTTTTAATGTAAAATTATTTACTTTAATAATTTTATACATTTGTAACTCCTATTACACCTTTCTAAATTCTTTTGAAAAGGTTATATCACTAAAACTTGTAACATCCCCATTTTCATATTTTACTATTAAGTCCCCAGGAAATGCAAATACATTGTCTACCCCACGATGAATATAAAGTGCTATTTTATCACTACATATCATACGTTTTAATTCTGCAACATACTTGTAATGTGTACTTACAAACGTAGTTACCTCATCAAGAAACTCTTTACGTTTTTCAGCATTGTATATAAATTTATTAAAGTCTGGCACCACAAATACCTCTACTTTTCTAGGTATTGTTTCATAACTCATAGGCTCTATAAAAGTCATTTCCACCCCCTAGTTATACAACTTTAAATCTTTTGTAATAGGGTCAACCTGACTTGAATAACAAGGACCAATTGCAAGACAGGTTTTTGTAGGTACACCGTTAAATACAGTATGACCATTATCTGTAATAAGACAGACATTTAAACCAGACTCTTCTGCCTTATCATATATTGTCATAAGTTCTTCCTCAGACTCTACACATACACAAATTTTTGTAAACTCACCAATAAGCCAATCCTTTGTAGCATCATTAACAAATGTAGGCTTTGTAATTTCAAACCCTTCACCGTCAATTCCAAAACTACTCTTATCAATCCTTTCACCAAATATAGACTGAATAACTGCCGCTACGGCTGCGTGACTTGCCTGTGCAGCAATTTTGCCACGAGGCATTTTAAGGTCTTTTCTTACTACAATTACCATTTTAGACTTGTCTTCACTATTATCTACTGGTACAGTCCATTCTTCTTTATCTGCCATAGTACCTCCATAATGTCAATAAATATAAACAAATAACAAATTTTGTTTATCTTATTAAACATTATTTTAAGTTTAAATATTTTCTTAATGCTTTTTCTAATTTGATATTTTTCTTCTTTCTATTGTCACCAAAGACTATTCCACCATTATGAATCATATTTAATACAAATAAATCCTGGAATAGGTCAAGAACTTTTTTCTCTACATTTGTTTCTAATTCTGACCTAATTTCGTATTGTTTAGTGTCTTCTGGTATTATTCTAGTTATTTCACTCATATATACAATATTAACGGAATATCTTTTTTATCCAGTCCCACTTTTTTGGACCAGTATAATTTGATATAATTTTAATCTTTCCAATGCCATCCCCCAAAAAGTGAGGTACATTATCTTCAATTTCAACGTCAGAATATATTACATAAGGGTGGTCTGTCCAGAATTGGACTTTACGTAAGATAGGATTTAGAATACATTTTAAGGGTGTACGATGAATCCAAGTTTTATAGGTTTTATCGTACACAAAGTATTTATCTTTGTTGAACATTTATTAAATTTCCTTTGGTCCACTGCAAGCCAACTTTCCACAGTCTATACAGAACCTTGTTCTCAAATATTTTGTGGCAAAGTCCATATACTCACTGCCTTTTTTCAAAGTTTTCCCACAGTCTGCACACTGATAATCCTTTTTTGCAAGTCTTATTTTATGGTTAACAAAATCTAACTTCCAAGTCCTATTATCATTACAAACATCACAATTATCAGCGTCATCATCATAGAAATATTCGTATTCGTCCATAATTATCTCTTAAAGATTTCCTTAATAATCTGATATATTCCTGTCAAAGGGGATATCGGTAAACTGATACAAATACATACAATTGTCCACTCAGTAGATAATTCTTTGTTTTTCGCTACGTTTTCCCAAAACCTCATATGAGGTGGGATTGTTCCTAATAAAACTACTATAATAAATATTGCTAATTTTACTTCCATATATTACTCTCCTAACTTTCCAATAGGAAAATTTGTATTACAATTTGGGCACCTAACCTTTGGTGGGTCAGAACAAAGAATTAAAGAAGTGTCAAAGTCTGTACCACATTTAGGGCAATGATACATACCTGCTGGTTTCTCAGGGGTTGGAAGTTCATCTACGTCTATCTCTTCCTCATATAAAGGAAGTTCTCTCCATGCAACAACTTTTTCACCCTTATTAATATCAAAATAATACTTTGCTCTGCACCATATAACCTTATAATAATATACAGTGGCAGAACTGCCGTCAGGATTTCTAAATCCACTTTCGTCTAAAGAACTTGTGTATGCAATCTTTACAAGATAAGATTTCGGGGCACGTTCTTTATCATACCCTTCTGGTAAATCAGTTGGGTCTTTTCTTAAATCGTGCCAATATGTAGATTTTTCTTTCCAATATTCTAAGGCTTTTTCTAATAAAGATATTTTATTTTTTAATTCATCATTTTCTTTCTTAATATCAACTCTTTCAGAAAGTAAGTCTTTATTACCCCTATACTCAAAGTATTCTTCTGTTGTAAGTACCTTACAAAGAGTAAACTCCAATACGTCCTTTTCATACCAAGTATAATCTGTACTCTTGGTATTAAAGACTTCTCGTTCACTATCATAAACACCATCAACAGTGTGATGAGAATATAATTGCCCCATACACGGCTTAAAAATTACAGTCCAATACATTAACTATTATCCCCCTTCTAACCCAAATTTTTTAGTTCACATTCTTTCTTCTTGCAGTCTTTACAAAAGACGTATGGGCACTCCCTATTGTCTAAGAGTGTTTCTGCCTCAATAATAACGTCACCTATAAGTGCAAGCCTTTTGTCATTTTTCTGACCATTCCAAAACGTGGTTCTTATCTTATTAAGGAGTTCTTTCATTTTAGTATATACCATCTTCAGTTTGTTTGTTTTAGCAACCTGATGAAGAAAGGCACCTTTGTAATCTCCTTTTTCTATATGATAGAAGTCTGACTCCCCATAGAGAATAGCATTTTCTTTTTCAAGTTCTTCAATTCTCTCTAGTGCAGCATTACAGACTTTCGTAACGTCTTCTGTACCTAAAGGAGATATAAGGTCTTTATGTTCTTTTGCACATTTTAGGAGTCTTTCTTTAACTGACTCATTATCAATAATGTTCATCTAATCCCCCTATTAACTTATAGACCAACCTTCATATCCGTCAACACATTCAAGTTCATAGATAATCTGGTCGGATATATCCTTAGCTTCTTCCCATTTTGGTTTCATAAAGTTAATAAGTTCTTTTGTTTCTTTCTTTGTTAAACTTTCAAATGGGTCATTTGCCCACTTCATAAATACCTTATTAGTACCCTCAGGAAATGAATATTTAAGGGGCTTTTCCATAAAGTATTCAATTATATTACATTCTTCCTGTGGTTTTCTGTCAGTTACCATTTTACCACCAAAGAGTTCAACAATACCTTTAACCTCGTCATTAAATCTAGGGTAACTTGCAGACCCTGCATACTTATAGTCCATTCCCATATTCTTTCTCCTTTTTATATTCTTCTTCAAAGAATTTTGCCATATCTCCCATTTGTTTAACAATAAAGGCTTCGTCAATTACTCTCTGTTTTTCTACTTCTTTCATTATCTTTTGGATATAAGGTAACTTTCTATTACAGCCGTAATCTCCGTTTGCAAATTCTCTTCCACAGTCATTACCACTATTAGGGTCACAATAACAACCCCAATCTTCAACACCATAGAAATAATCTCTTTCTTCCCAATATGCAGGACAATTACTACATCTCATTTAATACATCCCTAACCTGTTTTGCATATTCAGGACTGTAGTAATCTGATTCAAGGTTATACAGTACTTCTTCCTCTTCTAAAGAATCTTTCCATGTTCCTTTCTTTATCCTTTCCTTAATAACTGAGATAGGTACTTCTTGTGCCTCATATTCTTCTGGCTCAATCTTACCTGTTGAGGATATAATACCCATATTGACCTCCTACAAGTGGCAGTTCGTTTAATTATATTATAGTAATATATTAACACTATTTTCTGAATTTATAGGACTCAACTAATTTATTAAACGAATAATACAATTCAGGAGATGATATAATAGATGGCAAAAAATCCAAAGTTTAATAATAGTGATATGTTTACAAGTGTAAACAGTGATTATTCTGAAGTAACTCCAAACAACAACTCAGAGGTTCTTGCAACCCAAGGTAATGTTATAAACTCAATTAAGGTATTCTGGAATAGACTTAAAGAAAAGCTGGCATTTGCAATAACAAGAGATGATACAAGTAGGGCTGTTGGTAATGAATATATACCTGTTTATGTTGATGAAAATGGAGAAGTAAAACAATGTAATGGTTTCAAAAAGGATGTTAGTAGTATTAGTAATAATAATATTGATATTGGCAATATATCACTTATCCCAGGAACAACTTTATCCTTAAACGTCATCATCGATATCAACGACCCTACCAGATTACTTACTATAAATAATAAAAAAGTACTTTACCCTACAGGAGTAGAAGTAAATGCAAAAATAAGTCTAAACACTAATCTTTTGGTTGTATATAATGGAGAAATCTGGATTTTAATAAATAGAATGAATGAAGTTACGACTTCTGGTAAAACTTCTGAAGACGATGCTGGAAATGGTGGACACTCAGGGCTTATGACAGCAGACGATAAAGCGAAACTTGAAACCATAGACTGGGATGCGAATAAATATACCCTTCCTACTGCAAGTACTACTGAAAAAGGGGGTGTAATACTTGGTGCAAATCAAGTAACTACTTTGACTACTCCTAATCCTAGTACTACCACTGGTAGATATTATCCAATACAGACTGATAAAGACAATAAACTTGTAGTAAATGTCCCTTGGAGTGATACTAATGACCATGATACTGCTATAATAACAGTTGGTACTCAAGGTGCGGAACAAAATAGCCAAACAAACGAAACACAAGCAACTTATATAAATATTCTTGATAATGATAATGGAAATAAGTCATCTATTAAAGTTAAAGGTGAGGGAGGTACTGCAGTCAGCAGTAATTCTAGTGGTGAACTTGTTATTACATCATCTTGTGTAACGACTTATCTAGGTTTAAAAAACGATGATGATAATAATAATTATGAACCTTTAACAGGCTATCTAGTTTATGGTCCAGGACAAAACAAAGCTAATACTAACAACTACCTTGCAGGAGACGGAACTTGGGTAGAAGGTATATTAGTTCCAATACCTACTGAGGAAGGTAAAACATTAAAAAGTCATAGTAACGGTACTGTTTATTGGGAATAATAAATCACCCCCACAATTAAATGTGGGGATTTTTTAATTATCAAAAAACTCCAAAAACCTTGTACAATTATTTCTAACTTCTGTTAAGTTTTGCAAATACAAACATATATGTTCTATTTCACTTCTTAATGCTTGAATTTCAATTTCTTTTTTATCTTTATTTAAAAGAACTTCTCGACTCTTTAGAGAATCAATATATTTGTTTGTATTTGAAATATTGTTTTCACACTTCTTTTTTAGACACTCTACATTCCAAATTGTATTGTAATCTTTTTTATTTGGATTTGCATATGCAGTTTGCATTTCCTGCTCTGTCTTAAATACCATAGGTTGCATACTGATAATGGTGTTTGCTAGATTTTCTGCATACACAATTACCACCTCTTTTAATGCTGTTTCTTTAAGGTCATATCTAACAGAACAAAGATAATTGATATGAGTTATTTTAGATTCTAGTGCGAGAATATCTGCATTAAATTGCTTGATATTAAAAGCTGGAAATAGTACAAGTTTATATGCCCCTATATTTTTACGAAATTCGTTTTCTTCTATCAACTATTTGTCCTTTTTTACGTCTTGGTAAATTGACGTAGGATGGCAAATAAATAAACTCATAAATTACTACCACCTTTTTACACAACCATAGTCTGCAATCTGTCTTTTAATTCGTTCAAATGGTTAGTGGCATTAGATAATGCAACCAATATTTCCTCCTTATTTTCGTATAGGTGATTACTTACTTCGTTAAAATCTTTGGCAACGTCGTCTAGAGACTTGTCAATTTCTACAAGTAAATTATTCCGTACTGTTGCATTAAAATTTAAGTCAATGTTCAAATTTATTCTATCCCACGTTTTCTGAAGTCTGTCAATTCTGTTTAGTGTTGCAGAATTGTTTAACACATGTTCTCTGACATGTTGCTGCAATTTAAGACCATCAAGGTGCAGACTGAACATAGTAATTTCTTGAAGATAAGCTACAATGTTATTGTAATTACTTTTATCCCAAATAACTTCCTGAGGACTATTGTATATGTCTTCGTAGTCTTTTTCGTTTAACGTCATAAAGATACCCTCTTACAAGATATATTAACATAAGGAAGTCGAATTTTTAAAAACTTTCATTGACGTAATAAAGTTCTTTATAATCCACTCAATATTTTTGTCATAGAAAGACTCCAAACTAATAGGTTCAGGAACATTACCTATCATTTTAATTGTTGTATTTGGATGTTGTTTATTATATGTTTCTATCATAGAATTTAGATTATGTAGAATATATACATATGCAAAATATACGTCATTCAGAAGTTTAATTCTTTTTTGGTATTCCACTTCAATGTCTTGGGTTGTCTTTACTATAACGGCGTCATAGGCTTCTTTAGAGTCTTTAAATTTCTTTTCTAATAATTCTATAAAATCATTGTCTTTATAGTCAATATTATTCTTATTAAAGGATTGTATCATTAATTCTGCAGAAAGTTTTAAGTTATCAAAGAAAGTCTGATATAATTCATCAATTTCTTCTTTATCTTCTTCATCGTCGTAACTTGGTACTAATAAAAATTGCCACAACAAACTATTAAAAGAATTGTCTAATCTAATTAGAGAATTCAATAGTTTTGTCATATCAGTTTCTTGTGTAAAGTCCATAAAATACTCCTTGTTGTCATATTAACAAAGTATTTTATTTATATAACATTATAAAGTGGTCAATTTAAAACATAAAAGGTGAAACCATTTTTGCATTTATAAAACTACTACTAAGATAGTATGAGAAAGTTATTTATATATTTAATTTTAAAAACAGCACATCTAAGATGTATATTTTTTAACTGGTGGTTTTATGTAAGAGAAGGTTTTGAAAGTGCCAATAAAACAATAAAATGTGGGAAATACCACGTTTTTCAAAAACGTGCCTTTGAAAGTTTTGTTGAAGATATTGATAATATAATTAAATACAATTGGACTCAAACAACATCACCTATGAGAAGTTTTCAGATTAAGATGGCTCAGTCTTGTAAAAACGCTTTAGACAGTTGGCACAAACTTTCTTCCTAGTATCCTCACTCATGTTTGCACAGTATTGAACAATATTATTTTCATCTAATGCTTCTTGAATTTTTGTTCCATTTTTATACTCTACAGATGAATTACAAATTGGGTTCTTTGTATACACATACGAAGTTTTAGATATAGGAGTTGCATTGTATATATGCCACTCCTTTGTATCTTTATCTTCAAATATTGCAAAATATTTTTTCATAGTTATACCTCTTTTTTATAAGAGTACAACTATCTAAATAAACTGTCAAATTATTTAAAACAGAAAACTAAGTCTGTAAATTTGCAACCCCTACTATTTAAATATGAAGAAATTATTAAATCCTTTTAGAAAAATTGGAAAGAAATCTATTTACAAAGAGTGTTTATATCATAACAATGAAGGTAGAAGTTATCTATCTATAGTATTTCTTAACTTCATAAGAAGATTAAAGTTCCCACTGAAAGAGTTTTGTAAAGACTTACACACCGCTTTTTATGGTGAAAAATGGTATAAGTTTAATGATAATGGTAAATTAGATGAAGAAGATGTATTAGTTCTCTAAGAAATATATGTTAATGAACAGCAGCATTACACTTTTGTTCTAAGTCTTCATCAATTTTATTCATACTATTCTCCATATTTTATATATTAATAGTATATATAAAATATAGCACGCTTTTTACTCAAAATCCCGACGTTTACATTTATCGAATGATAACTAGTTTAAGATGAATAATTTAGGAAGTGGTGCTATTTCTTTATAGTTAATCTATACGAATACATTATTTTATGTTAAACTAAATATAAATATGAAAGCATATCATGAACAAATAGTAGATAATGCTGTAGCATATATTGCACAACAGTATTATAACACTACTGGAAAATACATTGTCCAAATACTCATGTATAAAATTCTTGCACTATTTGATTTTCAGTGTTTGAGGGAAACAGGGGAACCTTGTACTGAATTACTGTATAAAGCCCATAAAAGAGGACCTGTTCCACAACAGTTATATGTTAATTGGAAAGATACAGAACTTGTTGAAAAACGTTCAGCGAAAGTTAATGACCATAGTGCAAAGATTTTTGTCTGTAAAAAAGAACCAAATATGGATTATTTTTCAGAATATGAAAAAGAATTACTTGACTCCATAATTAACAGAGCTGTAAATGAACATTGGAACGCAAAAGTAGCAAGCCAAGTTTCACATGATGAGATAAGAGCTTGGAGTGAGGGTAGAAAACGTTCTGACTACAAAATGCTTTATTCTGATGAGTTTGAAGGAATTTTCTCAAAGAAATTCTCACAATTATCTTCTGCGGAACAAAACTTTCTAATGTATTTAGAGTTTAATAATGCCTAAATTTCAAGTTTGTAAGGTTTATAAATTCCAAAAGGATTTTTCTGACCGATTTGATGAAGAAGATGCAAAGAAACGTTACTTCCTTTATCTTGGAAATACTTCTGAGTTTCTGTCAAATCCAGTTATTATTTATGCAGTAACAAGCACAACACAACTTGATAAATATAAGCCAGGTGGGGAAAAGTACAATTCAAATTTTTTAGAATTTAAAGCAGGTACTTATGGTTTTACAGATGACTGTGTTATATGTTTTGATGAAATAAAAAATATGTCAGAGGCAATATTTGAAAGTTATCAACCAGAAGAAAAAGGAATAATAGACGATAAAGACCTGATAGTAAGGATATATGATAAAATTTTACAATCAAGAAAAGTATCAAAAATTGTCAAAGATGATATACATAATTGTTTTAATAATCTGGTAACGGGGTTAAAAAGACCAAAATAATAATGTGAAAAGACAGAGATAGTTGACAACTACCCCTGCCTTAATTTATTTAACACACAATTGTTATTCAATTACGATGTATATTGGTGAACCACTGACTAGTTCTGTTAAAGGTACAGATTCGGTCGGATATACAGGGCTATCACCTATGTATTTTGAGTCTATCTCCCTAGCCCAGTACTTTACAATCTTTCCAACATAACCCTTTAATTGTATCAAACTATTAATAGTATCATTATTTCCTATATCAATTTGTGTTGTACCACTAGGGAATGAAAAGTATAAAACTTCCCTATTATTATTGTTATCCTGTGCATCTTCTACAGAAGAATATACATATGCCATTATCTGATAGTCATCTTCTTCATTATGTTCATAACGGTATTTATATTCATCTTCTGTAGGGGGAATATCTCCGTCATATCCACCAGCAACAAATCTAGAGATTTCAGCTTGTTCATCAATAACTTCTTCACAGTCAACACAAACAATTTTTCCAAGTCCGTTGCTATTATAAGTTGCTTCTTCAATAACTTCTGTTTTTGTGTTTTCGTGTGTACAAGGTTTGTCTGGTGTCACAGGCCCCGGACATCCAGTTAATGTTAAAATTGCGGCTAATGTAATTGCCACTGTTAAAAGTTTAATTGTGTGTTTTTTCATATTCTTTTTTCTCCTTATATAAAAGTATTGTTATTTTGTATATATAATATAGCGTTCCTATGAAATATAATCCCGAACAAATTATTCCACTGTATCACTACCTTGGTCAGGGTCAATGTTCCCATACAATTCTTTAATTTCTTTAAGTTCCTTATAAGTAAATGGGTATTGTTCTACAAGTTTTCTTGTAAACTTGTATTTGTCGATATACCAAGGGCATCCATTTGCTAGTTCTTTTCCGTTGTGGTCGTATATTTCCACAGACTCAAATTCCCCAGTTCCATGTCTTCTAACATAGAAGTGTTTAGTTTTTTTCAATTCATATAGTAATCTTTCACCAAGGTCGCTTTCGTTATCAATTGTTATTTTCATAATTTAATCCCCCAATTAAACTTCATCTAGTCTTAGACGCCAACCACAATCCCAACCACGTTTCATATATTCAGGTGCATACTTAAATGACTTGAAAACACCTAATATTCCACTAAAGAAACGACGAGTATACATTATTGTAGTACGCCAAGCATTTTCCAACAAATACATTAATGGAAGTTCAAGATAAACTGTAACGTCATATTTATGTCCATTGTTATAATGTGTAATAAAATGGGCAGGTGTTGCTTCTGCAGTAACCTTTGCTACACGATATTCATTGTAAGGAAGGACGGTGCAGCAGTTCCAGGTGCCGTCTTTATGTAGGATAAAGCCATTGTCTTTTTTAATTACATTAAAACCTTTATTAAGGTTAATAGATAGGTATGATTCACCGATATGTTCTGCCCCAAACATTTTTTCCAAGTTCCACCAGTTTGTGTCTTTTGGAAATTTTGTGTATTCAATACCTAAAGTATTTTTCTTTGTGATATATCTTCTCTTGCATCCAAATTGTGCAGGGGGAGTTTCTTTTTTCATTTTGTCATGGCTCATAAGCCAGTCTTTTGATTTGGTTAAGTCTTTTGGTTTTCTGATAAACATAATTATGTCCTTATTTATAGGATATAGCCTAGATAGTTGATAAAATCCCGATATAAATTATATTAACAGAATACCGAGATTTTTAGAAATATCTTAAACTATCCTTCAAACTTTCTATTAAGTTTACTAAACTTTTTATAAATATCTATTGCCAATTTTTCGGCATCTTTGAAACTTTCACTTTTTGACATTTTACCATTAAGGCATTTTACAGCATATTTACCGTCTTTTGTCTTTTCAATCATTGGCACATGTTCGTGGCTAATACAAACTAAATACCACTTGCCGTTAATTTGTTGTTTTTCCCATTGATAATTTTTCATATTTAACCTTTTCTCCTATCTGTTTATAATATAGCCTTAATAGTAATTAAAATCCCAACTCTTTAGAAGAGTCAGAATTTTTAACTATCATAATTTGATTTACTATTTGGGTACATAATATTGTGATAAAGTATTTGGGTATTTACTTTACCAAGTAGGGATAGGGCATCCAGTAAGTTTTTCAAGTTTTTTTGCTTTACGGATAAAGTTTTCACCATGTCCTTCAGAAGTATTACCTGTTTGGTAAAAGTATATATGTAACATTTCATGAAGTAGTACACCTTTATCGTAAACATAGTTTTCATTTATTGCAATTATATAAACAAGTTTACCATCATATTGATTATAATTTACTGCTGCATACCCTGCATAATAAGAATTATCAACATTTTTTAATACTGAATGTTTTACCATACCGATACAATCTACTTTTAAATACCCATTAAAATAGGTATAGTTGAGTGCATCAAATTGTCGTCTTAATTTAATATCTTCAACGAGTTCTATTTCGTGTTGATATAATTGACTTACATTTTTTAGGTATACCTTATTTTCATTATCCACCCCACTTGTACTTGCACAAGATACAAACAAACTACAGAGTGTTAAAAGTATAATTATTATTTTTCTCATCTTCTCACCTCACCTATATAATATAGCCTTAATGTCAATTAAAATCCCAAAGAACATTTCCATGTTTCTTTAGGACTTTATACTAACGGTCATTGCCCATTATTTTAGTAATAAGCACTCGACCAACGGCAAGTTTAATATCTTCTTGGCTCCAATGTCCATTTTCTCGGAAGTCGGAACTTTTAACAACTTCTGCTACAACATTGTCAAATATTGCTTTGCGAATATCATAACGGTATTCATCTGAAATACCATCTCGAAGTTGTACATCCAAGAACAACTTAACACTATCTTGCAATCGTTCATAATCTGTTTTAATCTCTGGCCACATAATATCCCCTTTATCTATAATATAGCACTAATACCAATTAAAATCCCAACGGTTGTATACCGTTAGGATTTATATTATTTTATACCTAATTTTCTTTTAAGTTCATTCTGGGATTGAACATATCCTTTGCTGAACATTGTAATATCTTGAACACGTTCATAAGTTTCATAAGATTTTTTTCTTTGGTCAACACCCCAACGTACTTTGACTCTCCAATATTTGCCGATAAGTTCTTTATCGACTACCAAACCAAATTGACCACGAATAACAGTTCCAGTTCCTGTAGAAGTTATCATATCACCTATTTCAAACTCACAGTTCTCAACTGACTTTGATGCAAGTTCTTTATCTGCAAGGGCAATTATTTTTTCACCTTGACGGACATCTTGCATAAACCTTTCTTGATTATGAAATGCTGTCATATTTATATTCATATCATCACCTCTGGATATAATATAGCATAAGTGCATAATAAAATCCCGACCACCTGGGGGCAGCCGGGATAAGGTGATTAATATTCCATTTTGTTAAGTTCAGCCTTGATATTATCCAACTTTTCGCCGATAGTTTCAACGTAGAAGTTATTTACTTCCCCATTCTGTCCACCCTCAGCCAGGAGTTTTTTAATCTCGTCAACTGACTTGTTAATGTTTCGTTCCATAATGGCACACTGTTTACCTGTCATAGTCATTTACCTCACTGCATATAATATAGCACAATGTCGGGGTATAATCCCGACACTATATTATTTGCACTCGTGAAGCCAGGGGAATAGACCAAAGTCGCCCTCCAAATCGTAGTTTTTCTTTTCTGCGATTTTATCATAGTCTACTTCAAAGTTAGGGCTTGTAATTTTAAATCCGTGCCACTTCTTTAAGTTTATGCCGTTAGTATCTCGAATAAGGAATGAGAATTGCCAGCCCTTCTTTACTCCGTAACGTTTAAGGGTTTGCCGTCTGCTTTCCTTTCCCCAGATACTTTGACGTTTTTCCACAAACTTGTCTAAAGACTTTTTTCTGTCTTTAAGGTTGTCAAAAGTAGTATGTCCGTAATATAATTTATCTTTATCCTGACTAAGTGTTCTAGTCCATATCCAACTCCCATTAAGAGATTATTCTATTCTAATTTCGATAGTTGTGTCCATTTTATAACCCCTACCAATAATATTTTCCACGACATTTACATTTAATTTTACCCAAGTCGATGGACTGTGTAATAAGTTGTCTTGCATACTTCTGCATAACTTTTCTTAAACTACTATATTGTTTATCTGAAAGTCTGTGAAATCTAAGATAGTTTTCTGCAAGGGAAGAACAGAATTCTGCGTCAGTTCCATTAAAACCAATACCATTATCTTCGATAGTTTCTTGAACAGTTTGTTCCTCGAAAGTTTGATTTCTATAAATAGTCAAAAGTGCCTTAACAGCCTGATTGTTATTTCTTGCAATCTGACTTTTCAACCCTTGAACAAGTTCTTCTTTTGTGTAATATCTTTTTGGATTAAGTTCTTCCATATTATCACCCCTACGTATAATATAGCATAGATGTATAATAAAATCCCGAACTCTCTTTTTAAGAGTTTGGGATTTATTTTTAATTATCTAAATATCCCTAAAGACATACTAGGGACTTTGATAGTATTTTTATACTTTTCAAAATAGAAGTTGTCTTCAACTTCTACATAAACACCACCCCTTGAATAATCACATTCAAGTCGATTACCATTTCCCATTGCCTTTGCATTTCGTTCTGCAATTGAAATACAATCATAAGTTGAAGGTAATTCAATTTTGTCGTCTGGATTACCAATCCCAACGTGCCATAAGTTGTAGAAGTCTTTATACATATAAGTTGGAACTTTTACGTCTTTTTTATCCAACCATATATATTTTACTTTATTATATTTATAATTGCAAGTTTCTGCAATTACATAAGGTTTGAAACAACCGTCCAAGTATTTTGGTGCAATCGAATACCAAGTTTTACCCACTAGGTAATCACCTGAAATGACACTTTCAACGTAATCACCATTGTAATACTTGTCTGCCTCTCTAATTTTTTCAACTGCCCCTTGCCTAATAAGAGAATTAACAGTCCTTGCATCTGTAAGAATTTTTACCATAGTCTACCTCACTATATATGATATAGCGGAATTTCAGAGTAAAATCCCAAAAGTCTAGGTTTTTACACCTAGACTTAATTTGTGGATTACAACAAATCTTTATAGTCTTTACAGATTTCTTTCCAATTGTCTTTAAGTTCCAACTCAATGCCTTTACCGTATCCGATTGACACTTCACGAACAACTTTTTTGCCAATGTCTGAAATGAACGTGTCCAAGACTTCTTTTGTGAGTTTGTATGAAGGAACGAAAATGTGATTTTCACTTTGTGGTTTCATACCGTATCCTATAAGGTTTACAGATACGGTTGCAAAATGTTCCCCTGTAGATTTTTCTACAGCCACGATTGCAGTTGTGCCACCTTCGGCATACTTATCTTTATAATAAATGAACCCCATAAGTTTCTCCTATCTACATATAATATAGCCTAAGTGGAGTTCAAAATCCCAAATAATTTCCTATTTTAAAATAAAAAGGCTTACCTATGTCAACGGCATAGGCAAGCCCAGGAAGGAAGGTGTAATATGATTTTACCCTAGGTGGGTAGATTAACTTTCAATATATATTATAACTTCTACAATGTCAGTAAACTTTTTAGATTCTAAGTTTTGCCAAAACTCTTCACGTGCTCCTTCGTCGGCATCATCGATTGCACAGATTAGTCGACCGTAAAAGCCTTGACTTCTTGCAAGGGATTTAAACAATGACATAATGTCATTGCGGTCCAAATATTTTTCAGTTTCTTTTTTGTTGTTTTCCATAAGTTTAAGCTCCTTGTACATATTATATAGCAGGTTCCTCTTTCTAAATCCCGAACATTAGGGAAGTTATCCCCAAGATTCGGGTGTGTGGGGTTTGGCAATTTCCCAATCAAGTACCCCAGCAAAAGTCTCTGTTATTAACGTTTCATATATATAATATAGCATAGTACTGATACAAAATCCCAAAATCAAAAAAGGGCAACCACTTTTTAGTGATTGCCCTTTAGTGTTATACTAATTAACTTTTTATTTAATCCACAATGTTTTAGTAAAGAACATTGTTGCACCCATTGTACAGTCAAACTTCAAAAATGGAAAGTGATTTTCGATAAACTTTCCTACAATATTTGTAAATGAATTCTTAATTGAATTGTCTTTTATACTTGCAATATTATCTGCAATTTTTACGACTACTCTGTCTAGAGTTTCGTCATAAGAAACACCTACAACACCACCTTTAAACATTTCGTTAGTCTGTGCATCTATGCACTTTACAACTGAATCTACCATAGTACACTCCTTAGGTTTTTCAACATATATATAATATAGCGGAAAACAGTAATAAAATCCCGAAAGAACTCTCCGTTGTGGAAAGTCCTTTCAGTTTGAGAAATTACATTCTGTTGAAGATTGTTTATCTCTTATAGTTTCGTGCAAATTCTTTTGCAGAATTAAGAGTAGAGAATTCACCGAATTCTGATGCATTTTCAACAGTATTTTTTTGGTAGTTGTAATAACGAACAGTATATGCACGAGTTGTTTCTTCAAAACCTGTGTATTCACTTGTAATAAAAGTATTATTTTTATAGAGTGAAGATTCCACTCTTGACCCAAAAAATCTCATAGTTGCCTTATCGAAAAAGGGATTACCACCAAATTTTAATCTGTGTTTAACTTCTGACATTGTCATATTTTTCCTCCTATCTATATATAATATAGCCAAACTCTTGGGTAAAATCCCAAGAGTTTTTTAGGTGTTATTCAATGCCCAATAGTAATTTACTTGTTCTGATAAAATTCAGTGGTCTACGGAAATAGATTTCAAATCCTTTCTGAATACCACACTTCTTACAAATTTTGTAGATTTCATTATTACGATGTTTTTCGTTTTTATGACTATCTACAAATATTGTATTTGCCATATCTTGATTAAACTTTACAATAGGACTATCTTTATAATCACTATTGGCAAGTTTACCATTTAGTTGATTACAATTTTCAATTAAGACTTTCTCGAAACTGTTTGCCAACTTAATAATAATTTTCTTTACAAAAAACATAGTATACCTTTCCTATAATTAAAATTTAGGGCAACCACTTTTTAGTGATTACCCATTAAAGACTAAAAGAATATGTTTCTTACTTTTTTAGAAACACAACATACAATAATGAAAGTTAGTGATATTGCAATAAAGATAATTGATACTTTACCATTAAACAATAACCCACATTCTTCTGCAGACATATTCCACCAATCTGAAAAGTATTTAATAATTTTTTCCATAAGTTTTATCTCCTATATTTACATATAATATAGCCTATTATCAAATTAAAATCCCAAAACTTTTTACAGTTTTGGGATTTGTAGTAATTACGACTTTTTATCGAATTTAGGTTTGAATTCGATATGTTCTGCAATTACAACTACTTTCGAGTTTTCTTCTTTAAGTCTGCCGACTATACGAATTCCACGATTGATTTTACATTTGTCTTTACAAAACTTTGCCACTTTTCCAAATACACGGATATTAAAATGGTATGTTTCCAATTCTTCAGAACCATCTTCGTTTTTATGAAAATGTTCTACTGCAATAGGGAAATCAATTGTTCCCTTTACTTCATCAAAAACTTTTGAAGAAGAAACAACTCCTTCCAAAATAATACTATTTAAAAAGTTCATAAGTTTTATCTCCTATCTATCTATAATATAGCCTTTTTTTCATTTAAAATCCCAAACTATTTAAAATTAAAATAGGGGGTAAAAATACCCCCTATTTTCTATTTCAATAAATCCCTACCTACTTGAATAAACTTCAATGGGTCTTTAAAGTATAACACTATACCCTTATCTAGTCCGTGTTTTAAACACAGATTATGTAAATCATTCAATCTTGATTTTACATTTTTGTAATCTTCAAAGAATGTAGAGGACATAAATTTTGTAATTACAATAGAAGGATTATCCATTAATCCTTTTTTTACTAGTTCTTTGTTTACTCTTTTACATTCATTGTAAAGTCTTTTCTTTACAATGTTTGAATAAACCCAAAGACTTAATTTTAATTTTAAGTTTCCCATTATTTGTATCTCCTATCTATATATAATATAGCCATTTTTTCATTTAAAATCCCAAAAATATACCCCCTCATAAGAGGGGGTTTTTGTTATTACCAAATTGAATTTTATAAGACTTCATTCCATAGATAATCCATATCTTTAATCAATGGAATGTTTTTGAAATATTCCAAAAATTCCTTTTTTAGTTTTGGTGTCATTTTATCTCTATTTTTATTTGACAAGAATTCCTTCTCTTGTTTATAGTATTCTGAATTATTACAGTTTTTTACTGTAGAAAACATTACTGTTTCAAACTCATATCCTTCATAAGAAGGATGTGGTTTTGTGAAATGTACTTCCCCTACTGAAAGTTTTTCACCATTCTTGTATAATTCACATTTATTTACAATTGGGTAATCTCCCTCTTGTAAAAAAGAATAACAATGGAAACAATATTTGTTCCCATTAACATTTACATTAAATGTTTTTTCCATAAGTTTACCTTCCTTGTCGGTTGATTACCGACACATATAATATAGCCATTTTTTCATTTAAAATCCCATAAATCTATTTTTGGGATTTTGTGTAGAAAAAGGGCTATATTATATATAAGAACTGAAAAGTTCGAGTTCTATTACATTATTAAGGAAGGAAAACAATATGAAAATGGAAGAAATCATTTCGGCATTCAATGGATTAAACAGTTCAAGAAACTTGGCAGAAAAAATCGAAGTTCTTGAAAAAAAAGTTAGGGCAGAAAGACTTAGACTTGGTGGAATTTATTATGTCGAAAGAGAAAAATGGTGTAAAGACAATGGTTTAGATATTGAAAGAAATTCTGAAAATCCAAAGTATTTGAAAAGATACTACGAAGACCAGAAAAAAATTCAATTGGAATTGAAACCTATGAATGACGAGTTGAACGGACTTCTTGCAGAACAAAAAAATGCAAGAGAAAAATATGTTTCAATGGTTCAAAACAATGAATGTTGGAATGACCTTGTTCATAGAAAAGTTGCCCCAAAAATCCTTGAACACTTGGAAAAAAATGGTGCAAAAACAGAAGTTCAACTAGTGGACGAATTAAAGGGTGGAAGTGAAAATATCTACTCACAATACTGTTATCCACTTTTCGATATGGAAAAGTTGGGTTGGATAGTTCGAGAAGGAAGTGGAAAAGTTGGAGACCAAAGACTTTGTAAACTTACTGACTTGGGAAGACAACAGTTGAGAATGTTCCAAAAAAATAAGTCGTTCAACATAAATCTTCAATTCAATATTTAGTTCCTAGAAAAAAGGGTGGTAAACGAAAGTTTATCACTCTTTTTTTATGTCCTAGAAAATTATTTACATTGAAACAAAAAATATTTAGGAAAAAAGAAACCCCTAGAACAGTAATATTCTAGGGGTTTAATAATTGAGTTGGGCAAATACTCTCATTTCATAAATTTCATTTCTTGGTTGCCACATTGCCCTTTGTAGACCTCAACCCAATGTGGAGTGATAATATACCACTCTAACAAATAGGATTCACCTTGACGGTGTATATATAATATAGCCCTTTACTCAATTAAAATCCCGAAAGGTTTTAAAATATTAAAGACTAGGTATTTTGCCTAGTCTTCAAGTTTATTCTACCATTTTGAAGTAGTCGTTTTTATTTTCGTTCCAATCTTCCAAAATGGAATTCAAAATTTCTAAAAGGTCGTCTTTATCGGAAAAAAACCATTCACATTCTGCAACTTCACCTGTTTCCTTGTCATAAGGTAATTGCCAATCAATAGAATAATCACATTGCATTACACTGTTATTAGGTTGAAAACCGATTTTAGCAGCAAGGTTATAACCTACTTTATGACACTTATCTGTGCCATTATCTTCGTTATCATCTTCTGCCCAACCAAGAACGATTGCCCAAACATTCCCATTATTATTAGAAAGTTTCCAATAGTAAACTCCGTCCTCTCCATTTTTAAGACTGTTAATTGCATTTACAAATTCTTTTGCTAATTTTTTCATATCTTCACCTCGTATGTATAATATAGCTTAATTATACAATAAAATCCCAAAATCAATTACGACTTTGGGATTAGATAGGATTACCAAACTTTTATATTATTTTTCACTTTATTAAAGTCTATACGATAATTACGATAACCAAAATTTCTAAATGTTGTAATATTTTGAAACTGTGGTACAAAATACTTGAATGTTTCTGCCTCACTAATAAAACGAAGTGGGCAACTTTCACTGTACATATCAGGGAGTACATCGATTGGGTAAACATCTTTTTGTTCCCAACCACTTTCTTTTAAGTTCTTTGTCAAAGTGCCTGACTCTAACAAATAGAACTTGTGGCATCCGTCAAATAGAAAGTGAGTATATTTATCCACATTTCTACCACTGACTGTCTTAATATCTTTCTTATCCATAGATTCACCTCTAAATATAATATAGCACAATTACTCCCCAAAATCCCAAACACCTTAGACTTGTGCCTAAAGTGTTTTTGGGGGGGGTGGTTAGTCATTATAACCTTTGATTTTAATACAACCTGTATTTTCAATTTTGTAGTATGCGTCTTTGTCATCTACAATTCTAGGTCTACCGTAAACGATTTGAAGTGTTCCGTTTCTGTATTCCTTTTCAGAACAAGGTTGAACTTTAAACTTTACTTTCAACTGTTCCCCTTTATTGAGAACATTGATATTTCTCAAACAGTCGAAAGCATAAATACCAGAGTGCATTGAGTGAATACTCAAATTATTCTGCAACTCCCCAATAACCAAAGTGCCATCACCTGCACAACCAAAACCATAAACTTTATTTTCCATTGTTTCGTACCTCGTATATATTATATAGCCTAAATGTATAATAAAATCCCAACACTTGTGTTGGGATAACTTCTATAATGAGAACTTAGGAATTTTCAAGAATATCAAGAAGAAGTCGTCGGCAATTTGCAATTTCAGTTTCATAATATGAAGTATCAATTCCATCTTTTTCTGCCATCCCTTGTTCTCTTTGCAAATCAGAAATGTGTTCTCTAAATACTTTTGTAAGTAATTCCTTTTGAGTTTTATCAAGTTTAAATTCCATATTACCACCTCACATACATTATATATCCTAAATGTATAATAAAATCCCAACACTGTTTAGAGTGTTAGGATTTCAATTTTTACCAGAGCCAATCCCAAATTCCATACAATTCTTCAGTAGTCCAAGAAGAACCGTCTACATGATAAAACCAAAACATATAAGGAATATAAGTCAAATATGCTTCTTCATACTCATAGGAAATCCCATTACTTTTCTTTTCACCAAGTATGGCGTTTTTAATATCCTCTCTTGTCGAAGGAATTATTCCTAATTCATACTTTACTAAAACTTCCTGTATGTGTTTAACCATACGTTCTACTTCAAGTCGTATGTTATTATCTGGAAGTTTTAAAGTTGTGTCAATTTTAATTTCCATAGTTCGTACCTCGTATGTATAATATAGCCTAAATACCATTTAAAATCCCAAGAGATTTTTATCTCTTGGGATTTCTTTTTAGTCTACAATATCACCATAAATGATAGGGTATCCATCTCTATCTTCAGAGTAGTCGTCTTCAAGTTTAATTTTCTTCTGCAAGAACTCGTCAGGATTATCACAATTATAAACTGTAAATTTATTACTTATTGGGCTGTAATATGCTACTTCATCTCCGTTATTAGTTCTAACAGAGTTCCACAAAAGTTTACAGGCATCTGCAACTGTCATTATACAACCTAAACTTTTCAGTTTATCATCAGTAATATTCTCATAGAGAGCCTTTACATTTCCTTTAGTAATTTCCATAATTTATACCTCACTATTTATAATATAGCAGAACGGTGGGGTAAAATCCCGCCGAGTAGGTTATATTTCATTATTTGCAAAATTAAGTTCATACTTACAACTTGTCTTCCATAAAGAATTGATTAATTTGTGCAATTCTTCTGTGGCGTTTCTATAATTCCAATATGCCTCCATCTTATATTCATATTGGATTGTATCATACCTAAAGTTTTCATAAATATATTTTAGTCGTCTAACTTCACTTTCTTGTTTCTGTATTTCTTTTAATAAAGAACTTGTTTTTTCTAAATTTTCTGTGATATTTGCACGATTTGACATAGTATACCCCCTTTTATTTCTTCATAGTAGAGTCTATTTTATTTCGTAATTCAGTAATCCACTTTGTATGCTTTTCTTCATAATTTGGGTCAAAGTATACAAGTTTTTTATCAAATATTACAATATTGAAAGGTTTATCAGGGTTATTTGATTTACCAGACAATTTACAACAGTAATGATAGTTATTCCATTTTACCCTATCAATAAGTTCTTCTAGTGTATCTGCCCAAAATACTTTTTTACCCACTAAAGAAGGTTCAAAGTTTGTGTATACAAATTTCTCTTCAAATACCCCATTATTCATTGTTTTCTCCTTTGTATATAATATAGCCTAATACCTAAATAAAATCCCAAAATAAAAGACCTACTCATTTTTAGAGTAGGTCTTTTTTAGGAATTACCACCAAGTTGAATTTTCGTCAAGTTCTTTTCTTACTTCGGCAATTTCCTTCAACTGTGGATTTTCTGCAAGGATTTTTTCAAATTCAATTTTTCTACTAGGTGTCATCCTATTATATCCATTTTCTTCCAGAAAATCTTCTTTTATACATTTTACAATATGTTCCTTGTAATTGTACAATGCACCAATCATTACTGACTGATATGTATAACATTCCCAAGTACGATTGTAATATTGTGCATGACGAGTGAAGGATTGAGCCCCAATCTGCATTTCACAATCGTGTGTGAATCCACTTCTATTTTTTGCCGAACTGCAAATAAAAACATAGTTTTTACCATTTACATTAATTGTTCTTGTTCTCATTGTTCCACCTCGTATATATAATATAGCCCAATTCCATTCCAAAATCCCAACAGATATTTCTATCTGTCAATTTTACTTTTTGAAAATAAGTATCTACATTTTTTATAATTTTACCGATAGGGAAAATATGGACTAGTTTATAATCTTCTAGACAAAAATTTTCCCTATCGGTAAAAAAATTATTTTACAAGGTCAGTTAGGATTTGACCTAGACAATTTTGAAATCCAAATTTGAAGTATTGAGAAGAAAAATTCCCTTCTTTTATTTTATCAGCAACTTTTTTGTAAAGACCTTTTGCAATAGATTCAATATATTCTGAACCATAATTGCCAAGTAAGTCTTTAAGGCTTTCTTCAAGAGTATTGTATACTCTATACTCCAAACCTGTTTTTTCATTGTCTTCGATTTCAGTTAAACCTGCACCGTCAAAGTCGTCTGCTATGTGCTGCATACACCAATTACTACCAAACATTCTGAACATTTCTTCACGTGCTGTTTCAAAAGTTCCGTTAATTTTGGCATACTTGTCTTTAAGAATTGTACCAAGTCCAAATGTAAAAAAGAAGTCTTGTGTCTTTTCCATAAGTTTATCTCCTATCTGTAATATAATATAGCGTAAACTCTTGGTAAAATCCCAAGAGTTATATTTGTAAATTATACAATAGGCATAAAGTCTTCCAATTTATATTCTGCAACAAGTTCGTCTGCCATTTGCTGTGCAGTTTCTATGTTGTAAACTTCATTTCCTTCATAGTCAGGATGGTCAGGTGCATACCCATTGCCAGAAAAAATCCAAGCCCAAGCCACATTTTCTGCAATAGTACAACGCAAATCCATAAGTGCTGAGTGTGTCATATCTGCAGCATCCCTTTCTTCTTCTGTTTCGTTATACTTGCCATAGTCCAAGTTTTCGTCAAGCATACGGAACATAGTGTCTTGTTTCCACGCTGTTTCATAATCAAAGTTTTCAAAATTTCCAATAGGTTCGCCATCTTCGTCAGGCTCGCCCCAACCATTATCTTCAAAAGAATCTTGTTTTGTTGCATTAAAATCTTGACAACAAAGAAGGCTTGTAAGTCCTTTACATTCTTGTTCCAATTTTTCCCAAGTTTTAATTGTGTTCCAAGAGTTTAATTTTATTGTTTTCATATTTTCACCTCGTACATATAATATAGCCTAATCCTATTCCAAAATCCCAAAATCATAAAAGGGGTTAGTCTATTTTAGAACTAACCCCTTTTATGCCTTACTATCTTTCGGCAGCCAAATTGTGTGCTTCTTCCATAGGAATAATTCGTAATGGAACAACTTTGTTTGCTAAAATCCAAGCCCCACCCTGACTTTCTGGTCTGTCATAAGTTGTGTAGTCATCTACTTCCAACTCAATCCAAACTCTTTTTTCTCCACTTGCTAATTCTTCTTTCAAATGTGGTGCAAGTGGTTTGAAACAACAGTGAAATCCCTTTCGTACAGCAAATCCCGGTGTAGGATAGGAATTAGCCATCATTTCTTCACCAAATCTAAATGGTTCTTTTTTGTTGATAAAAAGCGGATAACAATTACCGTCTTTTCCAAGTCTTACAAGTTTGTATGCTTTCATTATCTTACCTCGTATATATAATATAGCAAAACCTATCGGTAAAATCCCGATAGGTTTTTAATTACTACCAAACTAAATCTTCATAATCTTCACCCATATAACCCTTGCCATAAAGTGTTTTCATAGGTTTTTTGTAGTAGCCTTTCTTTGTAGTTTGTTTCAAATGTGTAGTGTGATAACCACCACATTCACTACAGAAAAAACTTCTGTTTGGCTTGTTGTTTCCTCTATAGATATGGCTTGCGGTATTATGTCCTTTAATTCCGTTTACCACTCTTCCTGCATCTGCCTTTGAATAAATAACTTTTCCAGTTGCCTGACAAATTCTTTTTGTTGTTTCCATTTCTAGTTTACCTGTCCTATTTGTAGATTATTGTTCCATCTCCGTCTGGAACGTCAGAGTTCAGATAAAAGTTGATGACACTTTCAATAAACTGTTCAGAAGTTATGCCCCGAAAATCCATTAAGTCATCGTGCAACTTTAGGTCAGATACTTTAACAGTTGCCGACTGTGTATTGAAGTCATAGAACACTTGATAGGTCAATTTAGGTTCTAGGCTGTTTTCAATAAGGATTGATTCTTGAATCATGCCTTCAAGTTTCTTACTTCCCAAGAATTCCATACAGTCAAGATACTCGTGGTATTTTGTATCTGTAAGTTCTTTAGCACTTAATGAATTTACTGCTAGGATAACAACCAACAGTATTAAAAGTTTCTTCATAGTTTTATCTCCTCACTATATATAATATAGCGGAAAGGCGGGATAAAATCCCGCCAGTCTGTTTTATTCGTACTTCCAAGTTCCGTAATCAACATCAAATGTATTATCAACTGTTATCTTTTCATAACTCCACGAAGGATAAAGGTGTACAATCATATCAAGAACTGCTTCAAGACTGCAACCCCTATTATCAAACCAGTTAGGCACTTCTGAAGTGTAGTCTAGTTTTACTTTAGGATTAGGATTATTATACCAAGAACACATTTCTTTATATGCTTCTTGTTCTTCTTCACTAAAGTCTGCCACAACCTCTTTATCTTCAAGGTCATACCCTCTTAAAGAATTCAAAACATTATATACTCTGTCAATGACTTTTCCATAAGGTTCTGAATCGTCAGGGTAATTGATAATGTAAATACCATCTTCGTTTTCTTCATAACAAGATGTACATTCCATTTCACTCCAAATAGATTTAATTACTACTCTTTTCATATTTTCACCTCACATATATAATATAGCCTATTACTAATATAAAATCCCAAACAAATAAAAAAGGCAACCTCTATTACTAGAAGTTGCCCTCTCTCACAATGTCCGATTAAAAGGCATCGTATACTTCACCGTCAATCCAAGCCTTTTCTAAAATAGCCTGACTGTCTTCGGAAGTATATTCGTTTTCCATAAACTCATAGACTTTATTCAAGTCCTCTGTGCCAAGATGTTTTTTAACATAAAAAAGTCGTGCAACATCTGATTTCCAATTTCTTCCTTGATTTTCATAGTTCATATACCTCGTATATATAATATAGCATAAACCAGGATTAAAATCCCGAAATCAAAATAGGGGCAATTTCTTGCCCCTATGTTTTTATTTACAGTATCTCTCACCAAGTAAGAACTTGATGTAGTTATCTGCAGACTTTTCGTTTTTGAAGTTTGCGATATTTTCAACAGTTCCGTCGTCTTTTTTCTGATTAACCTCCCAAATATAACCTTTATCAAAAAGGAGTTTATTAGTTGTTTTTTCCTTTGTCATAGGTTCAACATGAAAGTTATGTTGTTTATAAACTGTTCTTTTACTTTCAATGTCGTCAATTCGGATAATACAATCTGTAAGAATTGCTGGACCACCCCAACTATTACTTTTTGCAATTATCAATGGTTCTTTATAATCCCCATTACTTCTTCCAATACGCCCGATAATATCGTATTCGTCATTCCAAGAACAACCTGTTTTTACATCACCATACCAAATACGAACTCTTTTTCGTGTCTTTAATGCGTTAGAAAGGGCAAGTATAACCTTTTCCATTTCTTGTTCATCTCGTTCTCTATAAGAGCCATCTTCAAGTTTAATTGCATACTGGAAGTATGTGCCATCAACAACTTTGTAATAAAGTGTGTTTCCATTACTTAAAAGTAATTCTTTCTTTTCCATAAGTTTACCTCACTTATATAATATAGCCTAATTTCCTAATAAAATCCCGACAACCTAAGTATTTAATACTAGGTTGTCGTAGGGGAGATTAATAGTCTGTAAATCCTTTGTAAAGAAGTTTTCCATAACTATCTACTTCAAAGAACTTTACAAATTCTTCTTCAACTGTTTCACACATTTCTGCATCATTTGGGAAAGTTTCCCAATCCCCAAGTCCTTCCCCAACCCTATCAAAGAAATCAGGGTATTTACGGATTTTTTCTTCAATTTCTTCGTCAGACTGTGTACATCCAAGAATATTATGTGCATAAGTAATTGCAGGGACAATAATATCTTCCTTGTCATAACTTGCACAATAGATTTCTTCGTCCATAAGACTTATAAGTGATTCCATCACCTTTTTTTCTTTTTCAGAGAGATTATCACTTTTTGATAATTCTCTTAATTCAATTTCTAAGTTTGAACTAAATACCATAATTTTTTACCTCTTGTATATAATATAGCGTAATAGTGGGATAAAATCCCACTAAGTCCAAGAGTTAGAAGTAGTCCTCAATATTCTTGTAGTGATTATGTATGTTTACATTATCATTAAAGTTATTTAAGATATGTACTAATGCGGCTTCAAGTGTAGGGTATCTTCTTTTAATTGTGCCACCTTTCCATTTACCATTGACTAAAGTTTTACCTGAAACATACCAAGAAGTATTAGGACAATAAGGGGCATTTTCATACTGAATTTCCAATTCAAAGGAAACATCAGAATATGGAACTTTATGAACTGTTTTATACTTTTCCCCCACTTCCCAAGTAGGTTTTTTTAATATTTTGACAATTTCAGTTTTTTCCATTTTTATCTCCTTTTACCTTGCAAGGTTTCTACCTTGCAAGGTCTTTTCTTTAGAAGTTCTTATAACCTACTAAATCTTTTGCAACTAAGAATACCCCATAGAATGTTTCGTTTGAATTGTAAAGGTAGTTGATAAAGTCCAACATTACTGCATCTGCCTTTTCTTTTTTACCTTCACTATAGTATTTTTCAACAAGGCACAAGTTTTCCATAACTGTTTGAAACTTTTCTGCATCTACAAGTCCGTTTGGATTTTCTTCAGTTACACTGTCAGGGTCAGTAGATAGTTTGATTGCTGCTTCTCTGTAGTGTTGTTCTCTTGCACTTTTACCCTTATCGAACTTTACAATAAGGTTTTCAAATTCGTTTAAAACCTTATCAAAGTTCTGTGCCATTACACTATCACCATGAATTACTTCGTCAATTGTACCTAAGTTTGCATACTTTTGACAAAGTTCGTAAAGGTCGCCAGCAAGTTTTACATACAAATCTGTTGAATCACCTTTAAATTTTGAAGTTATGTTTGTATCCATAAATAATCTCCTATTGTATATAATATAGCGGTATCTCTAGGTAAAATCCCAAAATAAAAAGGGTAGAACACTTTTTCAGTATTCTACCCTCTTTTTAGATTAAAGAGTTATTACCCAACCTATTCCCTGAGTTTTTACAGTGTACCCAGACTTTGTGAAATAGTCGGCAACATCTTTTGCAATAGTTGTACCTACACCACCAGTTTTTACATTATTGTAAACAAATCTTGCATTCAAGTTGTCTGAACTTGTAAGACCTATTGCATTTCCTGAACCATTTAAAAGTTCATTAAAAACTACAGTTTGTTTATCTTTTTTCATTATGTACCTCGTATATATAATATAGCATATTCTTTACCTAAAATCCCACCCATATTAAATATGGGGGAGATTAGACTTAGTTTTCCTTTACATATATAAGAAATCTTTGTCCGTTTGGTAAAACCATATAACAACCTTCTTCCCCTACAGTTGTGGCATAAGGGGAATTTTTAATAGTTGTTATTTCTTCAACATTAGGCATACAACCTCTATCTTCATCCTCAACGTCAATACAGTTGTTAATTATCAAATCTTTAATCAATTCGGCAACTTGTTTTTCTTCCATAATTTGTACCTCGTATAGATAATATAGCAAAAAATATTCTTAAAATCCCAAAAAAATAAAGGGGCTTTTTAGCCCCTTGTTTTTATGCCGTTCTTTCTTCCATAATCCAATCTGACATTGGTTTATCAAAGATATAATATCTCTCTATTATTTTAATTTCCACGTCAGTATTGTCTTTAATGAACTTGGCAAGTTCTTTTAAGAAGTTATAAATTGCCTGTCGTTCATACTCGAACTTCTCGTGTTCACCACTACCACAACTATACAGAACCCCTGTTATTTCCATAGGATGACAGAACATTGTACCACTATCTCCGTAGAGGATTGGATGTTCCAATACAGAACTTCCTTGATTCATACACCCTACTTTGAAATGTTCCCTTTTGTCAATTTTTTCGTTTTGTTTGATTTCCCAAAAATTATTCCAAGCAAAACACAATTCTTGAGTATAGAAACCCTTACCCCAACCATAGATACCCTCAATGTCGTATCTTAAATCACACAGTTTTCCCATAACTTCACCTCGTATATATAATATAGCCTATTCTCTACACAAAATCCCAAAATAAAAAAGTGTGTCAAAATGACACACTTTTTGGAAGATTAGAAGTTAGGGTCGTATCGTGTTATATAGAAGATATACCAAATTCCGTCAATTTTTTCAAACTTGTAGTAGTCATTATGACCACAAATTGACCAAGTAAAATAAGACATATTTTCTTCAAATACAAGTTTTCCGTCCGACAACTCGTCAAAAAATTTTACATAATTTTCGAGTTGTTCCTTTGAACAGTATTCCATAAACTGTTGTCCTTCAACTCGTGGACGGATAATTTTAATATCGTGCATAGTGTCAAGAACAAGTCCGTATCGTGTTGCAAGTCCAACAAGTTCTTCCAAACTGATATTGTAATAATCTTCCCAATTATCCAAATCAAATGGAATTTCTGTTTTGAATTCACCTTTGAAAAAGTCGTGAATTGGTGAAATAAAACCATTTACTCCCCCATTATCACCTTCTCCATAATCTTCTGCACCTTCAGGGTGAACCACATTAATGATACAATTTTCTTCTTTGAAAACTAAATCATCTGCACTGTCAAAATCTCCATATTGTTCAATATAAGATTTTGCCCATTCTTTGTAATGTTTAATTACATTTTCGTTCATTATCAATTACCTCTTGTATATAATATAGCCCTATTTCCTTCTAAAATCCCAAAATAAAAAGGGGCAATTTCTTGCCCCTTTTTTGTTTTAGAAATATACCACTGGGAATAATTTTGCAATTACAGATTTTTCTGCACCTTCAATAGTAGTAGGAAGTTTTCCGTTCTGACGAAGATATTCTCTAACGTGTCGAACAGTAGTATCGGAATAATTCCAACTTGGTGAAAGTTCAACTTTGTCATCTGTGATACGTGCAACTGGAACTTGATAAGATAGTAGAACTGAATTATTTCCCTCTACTTCAACTGTAGCCTTATTATAAAAAGACTGTCTTGCGTCATACTGTGTTTCAAGTATGTAACGTTTTATATTTCTCATATTATGTACCTCGTATATATAATATAGCCCTTTCTCCTTCTAAAATCCCAAAAGGAATATTTTATGATTTTTCATTTAGAACGGGATACTGTTTCTCCCATCCTTCGTCCTCAAATATATGAGGGCATTGAATTATATTTTCTATGTAATCTTCACGGATTTCTTCTGTACCAAATACGAAATTTACTTCACTATCGTATTTGGTGGCAGAAGAAACTGCTTTTCCTAAAGACTTGTGCATAGAAAGAAAAATATATGGTTTTTCAAGTTTTTTATCGGTCAAAATTAATTCATAATAACCAGCATAAACATAATAATTTTTCTTTTCTTTTTTCATTTATTTCCCCAAGTCAGTTGCAGGTAGTGGATTGAGTTGAAAAAATTTTTCCAACTTGTCATAATAATCAATGGCTTCCAAAAGGTTGTCAGTCCAAAGGTCAGTAACTGTAAATCCTTCATTTGCCAAAAAAACATCTACATGGTAGAATGGCACTTCTTCTTTACTTATACAGTATTCAAACTTTTCATCTTGAAATACGTCGTCTGGTCCGATAATAGTAAGACACAAACCATTTCCGTACATAAGTTTAACATTGTTTATGTTTTTGTTCTGCTCGTCATTCGACCTTTTCAAAATTCTTGAAGAATATGCTTCTGCAATTCTGTCTTTTCCTTCTTCGTCTTTAATAGGATACTCGACATATTTTTCTTTAATATACATCTTTCTCTGTTCTTTAGTCAAAGGAACTTTCTTAGTTATATATTTCATAATTTCACCTCGTATACATAATATAGCGAAACATCGGGGTAAAATCCCGATGTCTTTTTTCTAAATACTTTTTTCTAAGTAAATGTCTAAGTCGACTGTATTATCAAACTTTTGTTCTTCAAGTATCTGATAGAACTTTTCTTTAGTTTCCTTTTTTGCAGAATTTAAATGTATACAAAGTGCTGCATAGAAACAATTCTTATTTGCCATACTTTCAATATGACTGTACATTTCTTCTCTAGTTAAAATCTTCTTCATACTAAAACCCCATAATAACAATATAACCCAGTGTTGAGATAAAATCCCAACACATAGGGTTTTAGAATTTGAAGTCGTTTACAAGATTATTAATGAATTCAAATGCTTCTTTTGAAGTGTCTGCACCGAATTCATTTTCCATCTTTCTTTCAGTCCAAACCATATAACGATTTTTTTCACGAACATCATTGACACAAAGCACAAAAAATCTTTCTTTTCTTTCGTCTTTTGTATGGTCAGCCTTCAAAGGTTCAAAACGAATATCGTCATAGAGTGGTCCACTCATAGGACAGTTGTTTTTAAACCAAACTGTGTAATTGTCAAGGGCAGTAGGATTTTTTACTTTACCTAACATACCAACTAGGCGTTTTGTTTTACCAAGCAGTGCCTTGTCAGAACAAAACCAATCATACCAAAGTTTATCAGAAAGTTCTTCATACTTTCCGTTTTTTGCCATTTCACGAATTTCTCGTATGGTTAATCTCTTTTCTTCTTCCATATTTTATACCTCGTATATATAATATAGCCTATAACCTTCCCAAAATCCCAAAACTAAATATGTTATGGGGCAGGAAAATAATAATAATCAAATCTCAACAGAAGAATATGTAAATAGTCATATTAATCGTGTTCAAAAGTGGATAACTAAATTCACAGCAGTATTATTTAATCGTGGTATAATTCACGATAAAAGTAAATTAAAAGAACCAGAATTTCCTATGTGGAAAAAAATGGATGAAGAACCAAGATATAAATATGGCACAAAAGAATACAACGAAAAAATAAATAGATATAAAGAAGTTTTTGATTTACATTATCGACAAAATAGACATCATCCAGAACATTGGTCAGGTTTCTATTCTGAAATGGACTTGATAGACGTTATAGAAATGTTATGCGACTGGCTAGGATATAAAGACGATATAACTATTAAAGAAGCAGAAGAACTTGTAAATATGCAGTGCAAAAGATATGAGTTTAATAGCACATTTCAAAGTCTATTATACAATACACTAAAAAATTATTTTACTGTATCTGAAAATGAAAAAAGTCTTAATGAATTATTCCGAAAACTAGGAATAGATGATAATAATTCAAGTAAAATTGAATTTGAAGAAAACCACCATATTGATATATATGTTTAAAGAGGGGATTTAATCCCCCCTCTTTTTTAATTTTGTTCAGGTTCTTCGTCAAGGAAGTCCAGCCAATCCATACTAATTTCATCTTTATGTTTTATAAAGTATGCAGCCTTTTTCTTTAATTTTCTCCAACATTTTGGACATCTGTCGTAATTATCGTCAACCTGGCGAACAAGTTCTAAAATCTCGTCAGATATGTTTTCTACCCCTTCTTCGTCAATCCATTCTTCAATACTGTAAAGTGTGTCAGTATCTTCACCACATACATCACAAACATATTCGTCAAATTCAAGTAAGTTTTCTACTTTGTCAGCATAGTAATCCCAACTCTCTGGGAGTTCAACATTACCATAGACAGAAATCTTGTAGTAGGCCTCACTCATAAAACGAACGGCGGTTTCAAGGAAATAAGCAACTCTCTGCCATCCACTTTCTGCTTCTGTCTTTACTCGTTCGTCCAATTCGTCAGAACTGATAAGTTCGTCTACGGCTTCATAAAGACCATTGCCGTTTGCAAAGTCAATAAGGTCGCCATAATTTCCATTATGTTCTTCTTTCCATTGTTCCCAATCACTCTTAGTCATATTTGTTTCTCCTATTTATATATAATATAGCCTAAACTCTACATAAAATCCCGATAAACAAAAAGGGTAGAATACATTTCTGTAATCTACCCAAACAGGAGTTTATACTATGAGCCTAGCCGAAATATTCGACTTTTTGCATACCAATTAACTGACCTGCGTAATCTTCTTCTGTACGGAATCCGAGTTCTTCCATATACTTTTTACAAATATTGTACAACTCATCTTCAGTGGTATTCCTTTCTTTTTCGTTCAAAAGCCAAGGCATACACTCAGGCAGCATTACAAACTCCATATCAGAATCCATATCCTGTTGGAATGTGAAACGAAGTCCAGTTTCTTTATTCATAATGTCAGCAACTACATTTTGTGCTGTATTATATCCATAACCCTCACAGTTTTCTCTGTCCGCAAATTCTATACAGAATTCGTCAATGTCAGGGTTTTCATTTTCAATAAACTTGATGATATGTTCTCCATCATACAAGCCTTTAATAGTTTCCTTATGGTTTCTTAGGAAACCAAAGAACTTCTTACTGTCGAAGTTATCATCACCAAATGAAACTTCAAAACCATAACCATAAACATGGTCTACATTAAAACTCATAATTCTTTACCTCTTATATATAATATAGCTGAATATCGGGATAAAATCCCGACATTCTTTAGTAGAACAAAGGTTCGTCAAGAATCTCGTGTTTAAGACTATCCCAGCCATCATTCCCAATTTTATTCCAAGTGTTATCAAAATAGTATTCCTCACCTTTGGCTTCAATAAACGGCATACAAGTTGCGATAAAGTTGAGTTCTTCTGTAATCTTTGGGTCGTTCCAAGAGTTTACATCTTTAATTTCCTGATAACCAATTTCTACCCCTGTGCCATAATCAGAGAGGTCATACATAGTTATATCTTCGTCTGGGTAATCTTCTATACACAGACAAGTCTTTAAACCTTTAAGATATTCCTTTGATATAAACTCAACAGTAGGAACAATCTTGAGTTCAAATCCAAGTTTACCCTTTTGACTTTCTTCCCCAGTCCACTCATACAAATCTAAAACTCGAAGAGTATAATGGTAGTCAAAGTCAAGTTCTTCATTATGAAAATGATACTTCTTTTTACTTACATAAAAGTCAGTATCGTCATTTTCATGCTGCAACTCAAAGAGTTCATTTACGTCTGTAAGATTTCCAATCTCACTAATGTTTACGTCTGCAAATGTTTCCATAATTCTTTACCTCTTGTATATAATATAGCCTAATCTCTATTCAAAATCCCAAAATCAAAAAAGGTGTTGGATTTTCTTTTCCAACACCTTTTTTCATTTATCCGTCATATCCGAAAGCAGCAACTTTGAACATTTCTTTTGACATTACAAGTTTGTCGTCATATTCTGTTAAAAATGTAACTTTATTATCACACTCGTCAATAATCGTTACTACTTCACCATCACAAACAGCCTTATTAAGATAACTACCATTTTCATTTATATAGTTCAAATCATAGTAGCCATCTTCAATTGTAATAGTGTATTCAGTATTTGGTAGAGCACCTTTAAATCTCTGACCATAAGTTTTGTAAAGTTCTAAAACACTTAATGACCATTCCATAATTATCAATCCTCCATTATTCATAATTTTACATCGTACATATAATATAGCGAAATCTCAGGATAAAATCCCAAGATTTCTGTTATACTTTTATACTACAAAGTTTGCCAATTTGTCATTCATTTCAAGTACATTTTTCATACGACTTTCGGCTTTCTGCATTTTTTCAGTCATAAATTTATTAATGGCTTCTTCAATTTTTGGTTTAACAGTTGACCATTCTGAAACAAGTTTTTTTACCGCATAACGATATTCTTTTTCATTACGAAGTTTTTCCTTCTGTTGTTTCAAGCCTTCGTCTGTAAGGACACATTCCCAATCAAAACTTGAACTATAGGTATGTTCTGAAATTCTAAATGAATTATTGGCAAAACTGAATCTTGTATTAAACTTTCCTTTTTCTCTATCAGAGTTTAGCCAATACAACCAAAGACTTGGTATTTCAATAGAATCTCTAAATCCTATATCTCTTATACTCTTAAAGTATTCAAAGAGTTTTTCCCAAGCACCCACTACAAGTTCAATTTGGTCATTCAAAGCCTTATCTGCCTTGTTAGTGAATTCCATTGTTTTTTCATTTCCAGTCTTTACCATACTAGAAGTTGTTTCCGATACTATATTTTCCATAATTTCACCTCCTATATAATATAGCCTAATACTCTTATAAAATCCCGAAATAAAAAACCCACCTAGATAAACTACCTAGATGGGCGGAGATATGAAAACAAAACAAATTATTTTCCTGTCCAATATCTTTTTATATCGAAAATATCACCAATAGTTTTTGGGCAATCTTTTTGAAGTTTTTCTGCAAGTTCAGCAATTTCTTTTGCTCTTCTACGGAATTCTTCAATCTTTGTTTTACTTTCTGTAAGTTCGGCAATATCGTTTCTAACATACCCAACATCTCGGTCAAGAAGTTTTGTAAGAATATCACCACGAAGGGCATAGTTATCGTCCATTACAGCATCCCCATAAGAAGAAGATTCACAACCACCCATAATTATTCGGTCATTTTCTGCATAATAACAACCATTTCTACCCTTTTCAGAAACAGAGTTCATACCATAAAAGTTGAACTTAATCCAAAAAGAATTGTAATTATAGTATACAGAGAGATTTGGATTTACTTCTTTAAGTGCATTATCAAATCTCTTTGAATACTTTTTGCCATCAAACTTTTTGAAAACATCCTTGATTTTAGAAACCATTTCTTCGTCAGAACATTTTTTCAAAAGTTCAATGTTTTTATCCAAACATTTCATTCTAAATTCGTCATTTGCATTTACCATAATTCGTTACCTCTTGTATATAATATAGCGGAACTTGGGGATAAAATCCCGAAATTAGAACGGAACGTCTTCAGGTACATTTTCTACTTTGAAATATTTATAATCAAAAACATTTTCAACGGCTTTATGATAATTTACATCTAAATCCCATTTACGACACTCGGCAATACAATATTCTTTGTATGCCGATTTTTCTTCTTCAGATTGAAGTTTATTTAATTTAGAACGGATTTGATTTTCATATTCTTTTACTTTGGTTTTGTCAGGTTTTACCATAATTATTTCCTTCACAAAAAAAAATGTTTTCTAGGTAGGAAAAAATATCCTACCCAGAAAAAACTATTCTACATAATTGTAGTCTGCAAGTTCAAGTCTGCCGATAGGTTTACCAGTCTCGGATTCCTCAAACTCAATGTAGTCAGGAGCTGCCGAATTGTCAACAGTGATAAGACCTTTGTCAACGGCTTCCCGAATAAAAATCTTTTCTGCACAAAGTAAAAGAAGAACTTCCCTGTCACTTGCATCGTCATTGATTGTAATTTCTTTGTCAGAGAACCTTGAAACGTCATTTACCTGCCAGCCGTCTGTTTCGTTGCCCCAAACGTCATAGGAACACCAAATGTAACGTTTATTGCCATTCTTCTTGTCAAAGTATTTCTTGAACTTTGCAATTGCTTCGTTATCAGTTTCTGCAGAGAATTCTGTTTCATAGTTTCCGTCTACCAAAACACGATAAGAGCCTGGAAAGTGTAATGAACCATAAGGTTCATTATTCACTGTTTTTGCTTCACTGTCCTTAATAAGACTTGCAAAAAACTCACGATAGATTTCTTTATCATTCATAATTCTTTACCTCTTGTATATAATATAGCTCAAACTTCGGGTATAATCCCGAAGTCTGTCTACATTACTTCCAAGTTGAAGTAGGTGGAATATTGGTTTTAAGGTATTCTACAATGGCAGGCTGAAATTCATTCAACTCTGTGTAGTAAAGATAATGGTCTTTACCCTCATAAACATAGTCATGTTCATAACGATGACGATATTCGTGGTATCTACCGTCTGTGCGGATATGAATAGACCATTCAAAAGAATTAAAGTCGTCCTTTCCATACCCTTTTTCTCCAAATTCTTTTTGATACTTTTGACAGTTTTCATAAGTGTCAAAACCAAGTTGTGGCTGCACATCAAAAATTACAGTGTTTAAGTTGTAAACTGTGTCTACACCTTTTCTAAATGCAATCTTCTTTGGAAGAATTACCTTGAACACCATAGATGAAAAGCCATAGTAAGAAATAGAACTTTGGTTTTCTTTTTCAATACTTTTTATTTTAATGTTTGCGTCATGGAACGCAGATTCTAAAATGGCAACAAATTGTTCCATTTCTTCAGTTGTCATTTTTCTTGTAAACTTACCTACAAATTTTCCGTTTTTCATTTTCTTTACCTCGTGTAGATAATATAGCCGAACTTCGGGGCATAATCCCGAAGTCTTGCAGCAACTATTCAAGTAGATTGTTTACATCAATAACCATATCAAAATGTTTTCTATTTTTTGACTTAACATAAAATACATTTGGTATTCTGCTAAGTAAGTCTACTTTTTTCAAATAAGCAATTTTGTTTGACTCTATTGCAGGAACTTGTAATATTGCTGTTATAATTCCTGTTCTGATATAGTCATAAGTCAAACCTTGTTTATCTTTAGACAAAAAAGCATATTGTAATTCTTGCTTTTGATTTTTGTCATAAATAAGAACATCTACCAACATTTTCTTAACGTCTGAGCCTGGCTCCCAACGTTTTATATTCTTCAATTTTTCCATTAAGTCTATCATAAATTTATACCTCTCTTATTTTATAAAATGTGAACCTTTCCACTCAAATCTGGCGTCTGACCCATCAGTGCCATAGGAGTTTCCTTCTGCGTCAGTCATAAGAACAAATTTTGATTCAGGGTGTCCTTCTTCTGCCCAAATTTCAGGTTTGAGAAGAAGTGTTCCTTCTTGTGTCTTTACTTCAATGGCGTCGTTATTAGAGCCTGGACCTTCTTGGATTTTGTAGAACTTGAACCCAGCATCTTTAAGGTCTGCCATATCGTAAACACCAGCGGGATTAATATTCATTAACCAATTCCCATTTACTAAACAGAATCTTCCGTTGCAAAATACCATTTGTGCAATAGCAATTCCTCTATCACATTCAGGAGCATTATTATCTACTTCAAACATGATAAAGTCGCCACTTCTAACCAAGTCGCCATTACTGTCTTGCATATAGCCACCCTTAGTTAGAACCACTTCTGTTTCTTTGACCTGTTTAATAAAGTCTTGGAATTGTTTGTAGGCTTTGTCGTCTTTTATACATTTTGCGACATAACCAAGTAATTCTTCAGTTTCCTTTTTCATTTTATTCACCTCGTGTATATAATATAGCCTAAACCCTACTTAAAATCCCGAACTAATCAAAAAAAGGCTACCTTTTTATTAGGCAGCCTTTTATTTTAGAAACTGTAGTGTTTCTTGTAGAATTGTTCCCTTACTACTTTAACTTCGTCAGGAATTCCGTCAGAATCTCCAATTACTTTAAATTCATTGGATTCTGCGGCTTCGTCAATTCCTTCGGAGTAAACGAAACAAGTGAAACTTTCATAGCCCTTAATTTCGTATTCTTCTTTAGACATAACGTCCAAAGGATTTTTGAAGTCTGATGTACAAATCAACTGTAACTGAACATTAAGTCCAGTGTTGACCCCAACATTATAAGGCTTTTCAATTTCCCTTACTTCCCAATATCCACCCATCTCGGTGTTTTTGTAAACTCTTGTTGTTTCCATACTAATTTCCTCGTGTATATTATATAGCCTATCTTCGGGGCATAATCCCGAAGATATGTTTATACTAGTTCAAAACGTCCATAGTAATACGTTTTGTATACACAGGGCTTTTCCACATTTTTTCGTGAATTTGTCTAACATTAAAATTACTAAATCTATCACCGTATTCCCATTCCTGATATAGTTCTGCACCCTTGTCAGTGAGTTCACGAATTTCGTATGTTACAGTTCCGTCATGATGTGTGCCAATTAACTTCAAATTACCATTTTTCTTTTCCCAACCAAGTTTCATATAATCACAGTCTTTTCCAGCCTTAGACAATACAGTATAAATATCTGCGTCTAAGATTGCCTTTCCGCCTGCACCTGAACCAAATCCATATCTTGAAGAATAATATCCACAAACAAGATAGTGTTTTGGGAAATTGTAGAAACTTAATTCAGAATACTGAAGTTCAGAAGATTCATTTATGTAGTCATCAATATCTTGAACATAAACGTTGTCTGGGTCCTCTCCCGCAGCAATCTGGTCTTTACGTTCCTGTTCGAGCATTTCTTCAATACCCTCATAGTATTCATCATTGTAACTGTCAAGGAGTACACAACCCCACTGTTTTGATTTCTTTGTCTTTGCCATAATTATTTCACCTCGTATATATAATATAGCCTATTCCCCTTGTAAAATCCCAAGGGGAATAGTTTTTACTATGCAATATAAACAGAGTGAAGGAATTCGTCAAGTTCTTCCTGTGTCATTACTTCGGCATTCTGTTTAAGCCACTTGATATTATTTCGGCAACGTTTCATTTTAGTTGAATTTCTGTATTCCTTATTCTTCCACTGATATTCAGGATAACAAGCATCTGTGTCAAATAACATATACTTATTACAGTCAAGTGGTTTAAGTGCATGATTTTCTGTAAAACAATATTTAATTTTACCGTCTTTATTAATATAGATAAATGCACGCCCGTCATTTAGTCCATTATCAATAGAACAATGCAACTTGAATGACCCAGTTGTTGAGGGTTCAATTCTTTCAGACGCAATATGGTCTACCATATCAAAATTTGTTTCAATAATTGAAATCAAATCATTTTTATTAAAACCATATAGTTGTCTAGACTGCAACCATTTTGATGTAAATGCAACTCTTGAAATCATACGTTCTGCATAGTTCCAACCAAAATATCTTGCTGTCATTTGTTTTGTTCCATCTTGCTGTTCAACAGCCACATAAATTTCACTTCTTTGTCCCATAATTTCACCTCTTGTATATAATATAGCGTATCTTTGGGATAAAATCCCAAAGAATTTTTATTATGCAGCAACTTCCATTTTAATACTCTTGCCAAGTTTTTCTTTTCGTTTGTCGTCAGAGCATAACTGAACAAGTTCATTCATAAAGTCGTGTAATTCCTTTATACAATCTTCTTTAAAGTCTGTGAAATCCATATCACAATTTGAATCCCAAGTATCTGTATAAACCTGAATACAGTTCATCATATTTGTTTCATCAATAAACTGTCCTGTGCAAAACCAACAACCTTTCATTTCTTCAATAGGAACATTAAGGTATTTTGCCAACTGTTCTTTTTCTTCGTCTGTCGCCTTAAAAGACGCCGAAACGAAACTTGAACTAGATTGAACTGAATTAAAAATCATAATATCACCTCTTGTATATAATATAGCCCAAATTTCACCTAAAATCCCAAAACCTAAAAAACATAAAAGGTGTGTCATTTTGACACACCTACTGGGTCATTTTGACACAGCAAAATGTGTCATTTTGACACAATTGCATAAATTTGGGCAAAAACCGAATTTTTGCAAAAGTTTGGTTATAACATTAATGTAATCTAAAAAGATATATTATATATATATATTAATATTAATATATATTAATAGAAAAAATTAATCCTACCACCTACACAAAAAAATATTCATATAATAGAAGAAATCAGTCTTTTTATCTTATATTGGGATTTTATGCCTTTACTATGCTATATTATATACAACACAACTTAACAATTTCATACAAGATAAGTTCAATTCTCTGAAATATGAGAAAAGAAAACTGTCTTGGGATTTTGGAAAAGAGTTGGGCTATATTATTTGTACGAGGTAAACAAATATGATTGATTGGAAAAAAAGAGAAGAAAACGAAAAAAAAGCCAATGAATTGGTGGAAAGATTAGGTCTTAAAAATTTTGAAAAAAATAGTGTTTATTTTCTTATGGAAAGAATAGACGACTGGAACGAAAGAGTTGAAAAAGGTGAACTCGACGAACAGAAAAAAACTTTTTCAGAAGAAAGACTTGTTCAGGCAGATAAATGGATTACTGAACGTGAAGAACGTGCTGCAAAGTTTTTTGAAGAACTTGGTAATCCTAAAAGACTTGAACCAATGTTTGACTATATCAGAAAACTCGTTGGTATATCTGATTTAACTTTTACTATTGAAGCAGGAAAAAAATATATTGGATTTAATTCAAATGACATTTCTGATAACTTTATAATCCGAAATGCTTGGGCAGAATTTAGAATTGGAAATTTTAACTCAGGTCTTTCAAAAGAAAAATATGAAGACGGCGTAGACAAATACGAAAGAAAAAAAGAAACTGACCTTTCTAAACCTGCAAAAATAGAATATTGGTGGTCTATTCATTACAACTATGAACACCTAGACGGTGGAACAAATGGTGCAAGAATCGCAGATGCTTGGGTAGACGATAAGTTCAACTGGACTTTTAGAAGTGAAAAAGACAGATATGAACAACGTAAATCCGAACGTGAAGAAATGGACCAACGTTGGAAAGAACTTACTAAGGCTGTTTAATTGAAAAAAATTATCTACCCTGTGAAAAAAATTTCCGGGGCAGATAATTTACTCTACAGTAATTTACTCTAAAGTATAGGAGAAATATCAATGGTATTGAAATAAGATAGAAAAAGGTCGCTAAATGACCGAGTGGTAAATTTTCTTACCACTATAAATATAAAGTCCTCTCCACTGCTGTAGTGGCGGTCTGAGGGGCAGAATTTACCTCGTTTGGGGAGTACGGGAATTGTTAATTTCGGCACTCCCCTTTTTTTATCCTTTCGGGATTTTGAACGAGGTTTAGGCTATATTATATATACGAGGTAAATATGGATAATATTAAACTTAAAAGACTTGAAAATGCTGTAATGTCTAAGGCACAGGACTTTATGAATAAAGACCCTGCCCTTAAAATTACTCATGGCCCAACTGATATTTCCCGTGGTTTTGGATGTTTTGAAGTTACACTTGCAAAGGAAGATGAATATCACGAACAGACAGAAAAAATTATTATTACAAATCTTACTACTGGCCCGAATACAACAGAGATTCATACCCGCAAACTCTGGGACTGGCGTTCTGGTGGGTATTGGAATAAACAGTCAGACGATAGTTTTGAAATAAAATATTAATAAATTATTCGGGATTTTATCCCAATACTCCGCTATATTATATATAAGAGGTAACGAATTATGAAAGAATATAAAATTGAAGATGGTTTACTATGGGAAGAATATAATAATTCAGTAGATATTCAGAAATGGAGAAAGCCTTTCCAATATGGAAAGGATTTTACTCGTGAAGAAAAAATTAAATTCCTTGACGAGAATATTCCACAAATAATTGGTGATAAAAGGTATCATGATAATGTTGTAACATTTATCCTTAATCTTTATGACAAATACCAAAAAGAAAAGGACACTTTACCACAAATGAAGTCTGGTGGAATTAATACAAACTCCCTTAAAGCATGGCTTCGTAAAAATGACACACGTGGTTTTCACGATACCAACCATGTTGGTGAACTTTACTTTCTCTGGTCAACTCACTATCTCGGAAAAACTACTATGTATAGTGAAGTTTATAATAAAACCGTTGATATTGTTGACTATTGGTTTCAAAAGTTTTTGTACAGATTGGCAAACATTGAAAAAAATTATCTTAATGACAATAATCCTATTGCCTTTAAGATTAGAAGAGTTGAGAAGTTTTGTCAAAAATATGGCTACCTTAACAATATTCGTGTAAGTTCTATTGGTCATAATGGACTTAAATATCTCGAAAAATCTTGGATGGATTGGACAAAGTACAAACCTGTAACAGAACCTGAATTGGACAATATTATTTCAACTTATGAAAAGTTGGAAAAGTTCTACTATTCACTCTCTGCTGACCTAACCGCTGTTGATAACACCTTTGACGAGTTCTCTCCAATTGGTAAAAAAAGAGAAGAAAAATAACAATATTTGTAATTAAATAATTATCGTAAATAGGAGAAAAATAAATATGAAAAGGACTATTAAATTTAGACACTTACAACAACTTGTAATGACTAAACAAAGTCGTGGATTAAAGTTAAATTCAGGGCTAGAAACATCAATGGCTAAATATATTGAAAAAAGCAGATTGAGTAAAAATGAATTAGATGAAATTGCATATTCTATTGAAAAAGAACTTGAAAAAAGAATCGTTGTGATAAAACAACTATTGGGTAAAATCTCCTTATCGGGATTTTACCAATAAATCCCGCTATATAATATATAAGAGGTAAAGAAAATTATGTTAAAAAAGAAAATTTATGGTGACGGAAGCAAATTTTTACTTGGTGTAGACAAAGACGGGTATCAGTATTGGCTTGAAAAAGGAACTTGGGATTGTGGCTGGTATTGGTCATTTGGTTATATTCGCTACGGAGGAAATTTCAGTCATTTTGACACCCTTTTCGGTAAAGACGAAAAAGATTTTGCTTGTAATTTCTATGACGGATTTACTGCTCGTATTACAGAATCCCCACTATACCAACCTGGTGAAAATAATACTAACCATAAACGTTTATGGGAGTTCTGTGACCTTGCAAAGACAATTTACACTCTTAAAGAAACAGCAGAAGTTCTTGGACGTGGTGGCTCACATTACATAGGCGACCCATTGTGTAAAGACCTTGTAAAAGATGAAACCTATGTAAAACATCTGAACGAAGAAGTTTTACCAAAGCTTATCAAGACTGCAGAAGGTCTATTGGACCCTAACGTACAGTAAAAAAATTTCCGGGGCAAAAGGAAAAAATATTTTTCTAAAATGCCCCGGAAATTATTACAGTATATTTACTAATACATTTTTCCAAAGTGTGTTAATATATGTATTGTAAGGCAAACAGTAATAATATATTAGTATGGGGGATGCGCCTTTTAGGAAGGTAATAAACCAGTATCCATATAATATGTTTCTCTGTTTTGTTCATATACTGTTTGTTCTTACGGTATTTCATAATTTTTACCTTGTACTTACCCACCGAGTATCGTTGATATTTGGTGGGTTTCTTTTTTCGGGATTTTACCAATGATTACGGCTATATTATATATACGAGGTATAATAAATTATGCAAAGAAAACCAAAGTATTATGTCTTATTGACATATGACAATTCTACAACAATTAATGAACTCTTCACTTCTAACAAGGCAAGTATTAAACCTTGGGTAAAGGAAAACTCTGACCGTATTAAAGAAGATATAAATGTTCGAGTTTTTGACGTTATTGAATATGACGTTCTCCTTGCACACTACAAGGTTTCTAAACGAGAGTCTTGGAAGGAAGTGTATTATCGTTTTGAACCAAGAGTCCGTTACAACACTGTAGACGGCACTTCATGGTGGTTTCCTTGGGACAAGAAGGAACATAAATGGAGTTCCCTTACTTGCCATAACAAACAACACTCTAAAAAGAGCTGTATGAATATTATCAAAACTTATAAAGAAAAAGGATGGTATTAATTATGAACGGTATGACATTATCACAAGCGAAGAAAGCATTTGTCGGGTTCACAAGATGGCATAACCAAAGAGTTCCAAAAGAACACCGCTGTAAGAAAGCAGTTCTTTGGCAGATTTATGCAGAAGAACTTATGAACACTGGTAATATTGAATTACATTCATATGAAACTTTAAGTGGTCATCCTGAAATGTGGCAATAAAGGAGGTAAATTTTATGAGCAGTAACACAAGAGATAACATTTTAATGTTTATTATTATTGTAATATTCCTTTGGATTGGTGGTGAAGAATTATGGGGATTTGACCGTTCTGAAACACCAACTTATAAAGCAACTTGGTCATTAGAAGACACTACACCTGAACTTGTGCCTCTTCCAAAATCTAAACTACGTCCTAACCGTGTTGCAGGTGACACTCAACTACGTCTATATGAACAAACTAATGAAGTAGTTCTTTTCTGCCCCGGAATAAATTTGGCATTTGTAATCCCATGTGAAAGTAATTCCATTGCCAAATACGTATATAGTATATTCTCCATTAGATATACTTATTATATTGCCGCTGATAGAACATATACAAACCATAAAGGTAATAATGACGAAGTTAAAGCAGCCGAGACCTTTATAGACTATATATACCGTTGTATGCAAACTCCTATTGAACCTATGTATGGTAACCGATACATTGACCAACTAACCTATCAAGTACAACCAAATGAGTTTATTATGTTTGTGAATTCCTTTGACCCTAACAGCCCTTTTATCGGGCATAAATATGAAACAGATATAAGTGAAATGTGGCAAGAAATCAATAAAGTATATAATATTGAAACCATATTTTCAAAGAACTGGGTTGTCTTTGAATAGTTGACTAATTACGTATGGACATAGATTTCGTTATACCATACGTAAATTCAACAGATACCTCTTGGCAACAGTCACTTAAACAATATAACCCCAAGGCTGACTTTAATGACTGTCGTTATAGAGACTGGGGCACCCTGCCCTACGTATTTAGAAGTATAGAACAACATTTGCCTTGGGTAAGACAGATAGTGTTAATCTTGGCGTCCGAGTCACAAGTTCCTGCTTGGCTTGACACTACTAAAGTTAGAGTAGTATACCATAAGGACTTTATACCAGAACAATATCTGCCGACTTTTAACAGTAATACTATTGAAATGTTTTTAGGAAGTATTAAAGGACTATCAGAACATTTTATCTATAGTAATGACGACATTTACTTTTTAAGAGATATGAAACAAACTGACTTCTTTACTAATGACGGACACCCAATAGTAAGGTACAGTATTAAACAAAGAATAGATAGTGCGTTCCTTAAAACAGTTAAAAGTGTATGTGATATTATTAGACAGGACTTTAATCATAACACTCTTCCAACTGACAAGTTCTACAAACCACTGCACTTTTGTCAACCAATGTATATGCCAATAGTAAAGACTGTCGCTGCATTACATTATACTGAAATGTTGAATTCTATCACAAGATTTCGTGACACTGAAAAGAACCTAAATCAATACTTGTATACTGACTATGAAATCTTTATGAACTATGGTATACCAGATGACGGTGTTGGTAAATATTTCTCTTTCGATAATCATAACCAAGGTGAATTAGCACAAATACTTTTATCCCCACCAACAGGTATGTATATGATTTGTATTAACGATACTTTTGTAGCCACCCAGGAACAAGGGGTCATAACTCAAAAGTTATTGGATATTGCGTTCCCTAATAAATCTCAATTTGAATCAAATATATAATATAGCACTTTCAGTGCTTATAATCCCAAAAGCCCTCTAGTATATAGAGGGCTTTTATTATATAGCCTAATACCTTACTAAAATCCCGATAACTTGTAAATATACACTATATAGCGTTTTTTACCACTATAATCCCGAACTATATATCCTTTGGGATTTTATCCACAACTTGTGCTATATTATATGGGGAGTATTCTAATTTTTTTTCTACCACTATACATCTGTATAGTAGTTTTTTGTACAGTATAAATAAATATACTGTACATATATACCCCTGCCCGTATAGTTATTTTTACCCTCATTTTTTCATCTGCCCTTTCGGGCATTTTTTATTTTTCGGGCAGCATATATTTTCCTACCAGAAAAAAAATTTTCAGAAAAAAAATTTTCTTTTCAGAAAAAAATTTATTTTTTTTGGGGTCGTCAGAAAAAAATTTTTATTTTTTATAGAATATATTTCCCCGCCGTATATACTGCTACGGTCGGTAAAAACTATTACGGTCGGTATAAGTTATTTACGGCAGAATAAACTTGTACGGCGGGAGTATATATTCGGGGCGGGGAAATTAGGGGGCAAGTAATATGGGACGTACTAGAAATTTGGGACGTGCCAGGGAATTGAGGCGGAGCGAGAAACGAAGTGAACACGTAGTGTGAACGAAGTGGGAAGCGGAGCTGGTAAGTAGATATTTGTATAGGTAAAATATTTATACTATACAAAATTATACTAATTAAAGTTATAGAAATTTACACCAAACCGTCTACTACTATACACCGCGGGGGAAATTTAAATTTAATTTTTAAAAATTTTTACCCTTTTTGGGTCATTTTGACACACAAAAAATACCTACTTTGTGTCATTTTTTCCTATACAATGTATTATCTGTATCATTTTTACTCAATAGTAGGAAATAGTTTTATATAAAACTAATATACACCTATATAATCAGAAAAAACTTATCGCTCCGCTCCGTGCCTGTGGCACTCCTCTACGCCTCATTCGGTCTGAGTCAGTTCATTCTGCCTTGTGCCAGATATTCTGTCCTATTCCTGAGTACTTTACTCTATATTCTATCGGGATTTTACTATAAGATAATGCTATATTATACATATGAGAAATACTACAGAAGAATTTGTAGAGAAAGCAAAACAAATATACCCCGAATATGACTATTCAAAAGTAAATTATATAAATCTAAGAACACCAATAATTATTGGTTGTCCTAAACATGGAAGTTTTAACCAATATCCCTCAAAAATTTACCAAAAACACGGATGTCCAAAATGTGGAAGAGAATTAAGTAGCAAAAAAAGAGCAAAGTCAACAGAACAATTTGTTGAAGAAATGAAACTACTTCATCCTGAATATGACTACTCAAAAGTAAATTATATAAATAATAAAACAGACATTATAATAACATGCCCTAAGCACGGAGACGTTTTAATTAATCCCATTAAATTTCTTAAAAGCGTTGCAGGCTGCCCAAAGTGTGGAAGATATAATAGTAATATAAAACGTAGAAAAACATTAGATACCTTTAAAAAAGACATATATAACCGATTCCCTCATTATGATACGTCAAAAACATTTTATATAGACTATATAACCCCTGTTACAATAACTTGTCCTATACATGGAGATTTTCAAATAAAACCTAGAGACTTCTATAATGGTGGTGGATGTCAAAAGTGTGGGAAAGAACAGCAATCAAAAAAAATTAAGGAGTCTAAAAAAACTTCAACATTTAGAAAAACTTTGACACATAAAGCGTTTATAAAAAGAATGGAAGCTCTTCACCCTGAATATGACTATACAAAAACATTATATAGTGATGGAGCTACACAAGTTACAGTAACTTGTCCTATACATGGTGACTTTCAAAATACTCCTTATCGACTATTATATGGTCACGGATGTCAAAAATGTGGAATAAAATTACGGTCAGATAAACTTAGAAAATCTCCAGAACAGTTTAAAAAAGAAGTAGCACAAATATTTCCAAAATATGGATTAGATAAAATACACTACATAAATAGTTATACAAAAGTTATAATAACTTGTCCAAAGCATGGGGACTTCTTATCTAAGCCTAATTCATTATTAGAAGGAATGGGATGCCCAATATGTAATGAGTCTAAGGGAGAACGAGAAATTCGATATTTTCTTGAAAACCATAATATTATATATAAGCCTCAATATAAATTTAAAAACTTAGGTAATCTATCTTATGACTTTTATTTACCAGGGCTTAATATCCTTATTGAATATAATGGCAAACAACATTATCAGATAGTAGACTTTTTTTATAATCATAAAAACAACTCAACTTATAATTTCCAACACCAACTTGAACGTGACCAGCGGAAGAAAGAATATACCGAAAAGAATGGGTATAAATTACTTATTATCCCATATACAGACTTTAATAATATTGAAAGTATATTAGAGAAAAATATTCTATCTTCTCAGAAATAAAGTTAATATAAAGTAGTGTGCAAGGATTAGATATGGAAGTGACATTTGAATTAACACAAGAAATGATTGAAAATGAACTTTTGAGTATTTATTATAATACTTCTCCATTTAATAGTCATAATTGTTATATGAAAAGTCCTTTAGGTAGTAGCTTTATTAAGCGGATTAATTGTGATTATGAAATGAGGGACTATTGGGTAGAAAAAATAAATCCACTCAAGGTATACTCTATTGATATTTTTGAAACACCTTTTGGGAAATATTCATTAGTAAAATATGCCGACCAAAAGAATGTTTCAAATGGTGGAGTTTTTAAGTTAACGAATAATAAAGGCAGAAAGTGTCTTAAATATATTGGTTGTCGTTATGATGTAACGTGGTATTAAAGTATGAAATGGATTAATCAGGCAAAATATTTTTCAATTATTTGTACAGGCAGACACGCTGACTCACCATTATTTATGTATACTAAAGATAATATTGACTTAGAATATACCCAAACTCCTGGGGGTTGGGGTACTGAATATCGTTATAAATTATCTGATATTGATAAGATTGACTATATTGAAACAATATCCCGAATGGATGACTTATTAGACGATATAGAACAGTATTATCCTGAGGATACCTGGCTGACATTGAGGATTTATAATAAAGACTTTGAACGTATTTATGAAGTTTCAGAGTCCTGTGAAAATGGTTATGGGGAAGTGCGGGATATTGTTATTGACTTTCTTAAAACAGGTGAATATAGGTCGGTAAAGACTAGTTGTGCTAACGGTAGTTTTGAGTGGAAATAATCAGAAAAAAGGAAACAAGTGAGATGTATATATGAGTTGCAATTGTGAGTTTAACCGATATCATGAATATCTATACATGCCATGAGATACAAAAAAGGAGTTCCCTTTTGTGGAAGAACCTTACCATGTAAGTTTCTTTGATGTAATGAAATGTTCACACGGGGTCGAGTTATGTGAACTTACTATGGGTCACAGAACCTGTAATTCAGAATGTAAAGAGACTTGTTCAAGATATAAAAAGTATTTAGAACGCAAAAATCGTCCAAAGATACTTTCGTATTGGAATTATGAAACTAAAGAAAAAGTATACGGTATACCAGTAGATTATAATAACTGGAATATGTAGGAGTAATTATGACATTAAAGGAAAGTATTGAGTTTGATGATAAATATACAAACGCTAAAATTAGAGGTTTAGATAAAACTGCTTATTTTGAATCTCACGGAAATAATGATACAGAAATCTGTAAAAAATGTATTCATGGGGATAATAAAGGTAGTTGTGTAACAAGGTACGAATCACCATTTAATTCTTTTGGTTGTATCAAAAATAATCAATTTGAACCTATCAAAGAGGATATAATGAAATGAATAAAAAAGAACTAATTGAACAACAGAACGCATACTATATGGCAGGTTACCCGTCAAGACGTTCTGAAAATAAAATGGCTAGAGAAGAAATTGAAAAAGAAGTTAGACAATATTTACGTCAAAACTTTGACAGTGAATGTTATTCTGACATTGAAATGATATCAAAGATAAAAGTGAAGTAATTGGGAAACTTACACAAGCGAAAGAAATTATTAAAAATCTGATTGATGATTTGACAACTATAGACGGTGAAGAAGTTAAAGAATTGGGGACAGTCAAAAAAGCGGAACAATTTATTAAGGATTAATTAAGATGCTAATTTTTCCACTTAAAAAACATTGGTATGAGAAATTGAAGTCTGGTGAAAAGACTGTTGAATATCGTGAAGTGAAACTTTATTGGATAAAAAGAATAAATAAATTAATTCAGCAACACAATTATATTCACGATTATAATGCAGTTGATTTTTCAAAGGTTGATGCACTTACAAAAAATGTAATTTTCAAAATACCGATGCTTTGTTATCTGCAACTTGGATATAATCCAGCCACACGACTAAAAGCAGATATTACAAAAATTGAGACGATAAATGGTAAAGATACAGACCTTGCAATAGATAAGTCTGTATATGCCATACATCTTTCAAATGTAAGAGAGTCAGAAGAGGGATTCTTGAGGGAGGAATAGAAAATGGAATTTGACAAATCAAGAGTGTATACTGCATTAAACGCTGATGAACTGAAAGTAGGTAGTAAGGTTATCTGTGCTTTATCAATATCTGATTTAAAGGAACGAGTTGAGGCAGGAGAAAAGATTACAGAAGTGCATGAGATTCTTTCCGCAGGTTTTGAACATAGGTTCTCTGTTTATTTTGATGACGTATATTTAAGCTATCCACTTGCATATCTTATCTCAGAACTAGAAGAAAAGAAACTTAAATGGACTGACTTGAAACTTGGTGATGTGATAAAGCAGAAAGATGGTAAAATATCCTACTTAGTAATAGGGATAGACTCCAAAGGAGAAGACAATTCTCATATTCTAGTTGATAAGACTTGGATTGATGATGATTGCCTTTGCTATTGGGAAAAGGTGGAAAAATAAATATGCAAGAAAAAGAGAAATGTGATTTGAATGTTACAGAGGAACGATTAAAACTTTGGAAACAAGAATGTTTAAAAGAGAGAAGCCAAAGAAAAAACCTTGAAAAAGAAAATACTGAACTTATTGAGACTATTAAAAAACTAGCATCTAATGGGTCGTTTTCTGCATTAACCATTAGGGAATTAAGAATGCTAGAAAAGATTACAAAGTAAAAGGAAAAAGGGCTACATTAAGTTGTAGCCCTTTTTTAATAAGTCCGTATAAAGTTTAATATTCTATAATTACTGCGTTTTTAGGGAATATATCTTCATCGTATATACATCCTTTAGGTATATAAACTTTTTCTATATTATGGCATCCATTAAAAACACTTTGGTCTAAGTTTCTTATACCTCTACCTATTACAACTTTTTTAAGATTACTACAATCTTCAAACGCACGCATTTCTATTTCCTCAACACTGTCAGGAATATTTATTTCAGTAAAACTAGAACAACCTAAGAAAGCAAATCCCATTATAGTTTTTACCCCACTTGGGATTTCTATGTTAGTCAGATTACGGCATGATTTAAATAAACCACTTGAAATTTCAGTTAGATTCTTAGAGAGGGTAGCTTGTTTGAGGTTGGTACACGTATCAAATGCGTAGTCATCTATATATGTTACACTGTCAGGGATTTTTATAGACTCAAGGTTGTAACAGTATGTAAATGTATTATACCCTATTTTAGTAACTTTATCGTGTAGAACTATTTCATATAGGTTATAATAACACCAAAATTCTTCGTCATCAAGGACTGTTTGTTCTGGTGGAACTATATACTTTATTTTAACGTCTTTATAATCTGAAAGTAATTTTAGTATATTTGGTTTTGATGTCTGATAAACTTGTCCTTTTTTATATCCTGGGATTATCCCTTGTACTTCTTCCCAATCTAGCAAATCTTGATATTTAGAGTCAAGAGGGTCGCTTTCTCCATATTCATAGGGAGTGTTAGG